>Ga0208643_1000098_pt1 | contig 53726 bp, 72 predicted proteins | sample VirMetDEL_Nov_12_FD_184516 | JGI IMG/M metagenome (GOLD analysis project Ga0208643, IMG submission 184516) | Aqueous microbial communities from the Delaware River and Bay under freshwater to marine salinity gradient to study organic matter... | ecosystem: Environmental > Aquatic > Marine >...
GCCGTCGATCTGGACCGGGAGCCGGGAGCCGTCGATCTGGACCGGGAGCCGGGGAGCCGCGCGACCAATAGAGGAATCCCGGGCGCGCCCATGCACGCGGGCGCGCTGGCCTACGCGGGCGCACATGCACACGCGGGCGCGCGGGCACGCGCCTACGCGGGCGCGCGTGTGTGTATAGGAAACTTTGGAGACCTGGCCGGTCCTCGACAACTTTGGAGGTCTAGCCGGTCCTGGCCCGGCGCAACTTTGGAGGGCTGGCCGGTCCTGGTCTGTAACTTTGGAGGGCTGGCCGGTCCTCAGTCCGCGCTCTTGAGCAGGCAGTCCAGCCGCTCGCGCTTCCCCTGGGCGTTGTACGCCTCGGGTGGCCGTGACAGCTTGATCCGGCACAGAGCCTCGTCAGCGGCCACGGTGGCCTGCTCCAGGCGCTCCAGGGCGGTCTGCGGCTCCTCTTTCTGAGGGACGCCGTAGACGACCGCGTAGCCGCCCAGCCCGACCAGGGCTAGGACGCCGACAGAAAGGATTCCTTGGGTGACAGGGTGCATGTCTATTCTCCTCGATCTGTCCCCGGATAACCGGGGGTTGTGGCAACTTTGTGGCCCTGGCCGGTCCTCGTCACTCGTCGGCCAGGAGGTGATCTTTGACGAACTCTTTCAGGTCCTCGACGGTCTCGCACTCCTCAAGCTGGGCCAGACGGAGACCTTCCCGGGACCGGGCGAAGGCCAGTTGCTTCTCCCGCTCGAACTCGTCGTCGTGGGTGGCGCACCGCTTGACGAGGGAGAAGCGGCTGACCTCCTCCCAGCAGCCCTCGACGGCGCACAACTTGGCTCTACGACCCATTGGTTTCCCCCCGTAGCTTCTCGTAGGTTGCCACCGGGACCAGGAGGATCGGCTTTCCGCCCGGTAGGATGTCGCTGGGCACGATCTGCACCCCGGACATCATCACGGTTTTCGCCAGGTCCAGGCTGTTCGCTTCAACCTCCTGCTGGATTTCGCGCATGAGATTCGAATCTATCATTTCGTTTCACCTTTTTTGGAACGATTCCGTTTTTCGATTTCGATTTTCCAAAACGATTCCGTTTTTCGGTTTTGCGTTTCGGATTTCAGACCAATTCGGCCAGGCCGCCCCAGATACGCTCGATCCGGTGGCGGACAACGAACCAGGCCGTGCCGCTGCTCGGGCAGTCCTCTCTCAGGATTTCGGTGATCCGCTCGGCCTGGCTGTAGTTGATGCCGTCCACGATGACCTTTTCGGCCACGGATTCCCGGGCGAGATTGTCGGTGTAGACGACCCGCCAGGTGCGCGCCTCTTTGTCCATCTGGTCGTGGTCTGGGTTCATTTCGGGTACACCCCGCCGTTGCTGGGACGATTTTCGTTTTCGGTTTTCATGTTTCAGATTCCCTCTCAGTACGCCTTCCCGCCGGGCGCGGCGCGGTTTTCGGGCTTGTGATCGGCGCGGCCTGCGTTGAACCGCAGCTTGTCGATGGTGGCTCCCGGTAGATCGAGGCCCATTGCCCCGGCCAGGTCGAAGATGCGGATCAGCGCGTCGGCCAGTTCGACCTCGATGCCGGGCCGGTAGGTCAGCTTGTCGTCGGCCAGTCCCTTGCGGTCCGCCTCCATCGCCTCGCTGATCTCCGAGTGGATCAGGCACAGCTTGACCGGGACGTTGTGCGGCAAGTCGTGGGGCAGTCCGTCTCCGTCGTGCCACCACCCGGCGCGGAGGCTGGCCCCGTGGCAGATGTCGGTGAGGCCATCGAGGCAGACGCGCAGGTCCTCCAGCGGCGATTCAGCCAGGAACCCAGCCGGATCGTCGGGGAGTTTGAGGTCGAGCCATTTGCCGTAGACCTCGCCTGGGCGCAGCTTTGGCATGAGGACCTTTTCCGGGCCTTTGCCGGAACGATTTTCGTTTTCGGTTTTCACTTTTGAAATCCCCTATCAGTTGACTTTTTCATTTTCAGGTTACGAACAAGGCGTGCGAAAACCAGGCAGAACCAGAAGGCCCCCAGGCACTCGCGGACCGCCCCGGCCATGCGGGACAGAACGCCGGGCTTCTCTTTGGGCGGCCACCCCCTACGCCAGGGCTGCGGCTCCTCCCCGGGTAGCACGGACGGACGGTGCCGGACGGTGTCGGGCAGTTGCCCCGCAGCCGGGCCGACCATGTCGATCTCGATGTCGTAGAAGCCGTATGTGCGGCCGTAGTATTCGACCCACCGGGGTTCTGGCGGCGCGACCCGGGCTGGCTCTAGGAAAAATAGGTTGCTCACTATTCTTTCTCCTCTGTTTCGCCCGGATTGAACCCGGCGTTGATGATCTCCGCTGCCCGATCCCGTGCCGACCAGGCGGAGGCAAACTTGGTGTATTCGAGGACCCGCCAGCTATCCGTCTCCGGGATGTGGCTGCCGGGGTAGAAGAAGGCCGAAGCGGGCGGCGGGTCGGCAGACACGATCGTCGGCCCGATCACCGGGATCGCCACGGGTCGGATGCTCATCGGCCCCTCCGATCCAGGCGGTTCATCATCTTACGGTGCCGCCTATCACCCTTCGCCTGTGCGACGACGAACAGGCTGATTAGGGACATCAGGGGCCAAAGCCACCCCATCGAGATCGCAATGAGGATCAGAGAGAGCAGCGAAAACCCGACCCGGCCAACAAAGAGCGGTCCGATGAACGGGAATATGAAGCTAAAAAGGTAAATCATTTGCGAGCCTCCTCGGGCAATGGTGTCTTGTTCAACAGACGCTCGGGCCAGTCATCGGGCCGGTAGCCTGCCAGGTACGCCCTGTAGAGCCGCACAACGCGGGTAGCAGGCGGTCGGTGGGTCGAGTGCCCCGGCGTGCTTTCCATGCGGTAGATCGCCTTGGTGTCCGCCAGGTCGAGCATCTGCGCGGCCTCGGCGGGGGACAGCCCAAGAGATTCCCGGGCCGCCCTGAGTTCGTCGTGGTTCATGGGGCCTCTCCGATGGAGTAGGCCACCTGCACCGCCGGGGCGATAAGGGCGTGCATCTCCGGGGTGTCGGTCAGGTCGGAGATCACATCCTCGACGTTGCCGTGGACAAGCCAGATGAACCCGAGCCGCGTCTTGCCGCGAAAGACGTGGTAGTAGGTCGATCCGGTGGCTCCGGTCTCTTTCTCGATCGCTGCTCGGTCACGGGTGGCCTCGACCGCGAGTTCCACCTCGTCCCAGACCTCGATCTTTAGTTTGGGGTCGGCCAGGATCGTGTCGAGCAGCTTGCCGATGATCCGGCCCTCGATGAACGGCAGGTGGTCCGGGAGATCGCTCTTGCGGCGGTCCCATGCGGCCTGGAACTGGTCGAGGTCCATGCGGGCCAGCGTGTGCGCCGCGCCCATGATCTCGCCGTCGGTGAACCCTTTGCCGCCAGCAACCTCGGCCAGCGCGGCCAGGAGGCGGGTCTGCCGGTCTACGATCTGTTCTTTCGTGTAGGTCATTTCCGCACCTCCGGGTTGATCGCGGTGATAGTCAAGAACCCGGCGCGGGAGAAGTCGTAGGCGAACTCCCAGCCGAGGCGTTCCTTGTGAAAGCGGGCGATCGAGTCGTCCGCAAGGTCGTGGTTTGCCAGGCACCAGCCCAACGACAGTTCCAGTTCGCTCCGGGAGCAGCGTGCGATTTCAGCGGCCATGTTCCCGTCCTCAGTAGTCACCGTGCCCGGAGGCACGGGAGGTTTCGTTGTCGGCCTTGATGTTGGCCTCTGCCGCGTTGATACGCTCCATCTCTACCTGGTTGTCGAAACAGCTATCGCAGGTCGCGCGTCCGCCCCAGGGATCGGTCCGGCCACACTGTATTTCGATCTCGCGGAAACTGTAGCCACGCTGGACGTGGAAGGTTGCTTTGTTCTGGCAACTCATGCCGCCACCTCGGTCAGCTTGACACCCAGGTATCCGGCGAACGAGGACAACTCTTTCAGCTTGCCCGGCTCGACTGACGCAACCACCAGCACGTTCTCCGGCTCCGGCTCGGCGGCGGGCGCTTCAAGCTGCGCCAAGATGTACTGAGCGGCGAGTTCCGTGGCGATGCGGCACTGCCGCTCCGCGATATTGGTGCTGATAGCCGACGAGGACAGACCGAGATACGCGCCAGCCTTGCTCAAGCCTACGGTTTCCGCGAGTTCGACCAGCGCCCTCGGTGTGGTCAGGTTGTGATTGCGCTTGGTTTCAACGGTGTCTTTCATGCGAGCCTCCTAAGTTTCCGAGATGATTCTCGTTGTCGCACTTGGATAGTTAGGGACATATGGCCCCACGATCAAGCAGTATTTCATCTTTTGGGTGAAAAAGTATTTTGCCGCCAAAATTCACCTTTCAGTTGACAGTCCGGGAATCACGAGGCTACGAAAAGGGGCACACAGCACGGAATCGAGCGAGGAACACATGAGCAAACCGTACAAGCGAGCAACCCCCGAAGAAATGGCCGAGCGCGCAAAAGTGATCGCCAAGCTGGTCGATGAGGGCCTTACGATCCTCCAGATCGCAGAGAAGATCGGCGTGGGCGATGGCCGTATCCGCGAACAGATCAAGAATACCCCCGGCCTGAAAACGCCCTCCGAGGCACACCCCAACCCACGCCGCCTGGCCGGTCCGGTGGGTGCGCTGCGCCCGGCGATCACTGCCCAGACAGACGAGTTCCAGCGGTGGCTGGAGAACATCCTGCCCGAGGGAACGAGCCACGCGGAGTTCATCGTCTCGATGGCCGTGGACACCTACCTCGACGAGATGGAGGCCCAACAAGATGCGGCTTAAATTTCACCTGAAAGAGGAATACCGGCGGCATAAGATGAAGATCGCCCTCACCTCGTTCTCCATCCTGGTCGGGCTGGTGGCCTGGACCGGGCCAGCCCGGGCGCAGAGCGAGGATTGCGTCTCCGGCAACGTGGTTTTCGAGCCTACCGGCACCGAGCCGCTGGTCGGCCACATCACCGTGACGAACGAAAGCTGCTTTGAGCCTTCGCTGCGCAATGAGTGGACAGAGCAGACCGAGATCGGCGGGTTCCGCCTGGTCTACGATCACACCTGGAACTCGCACTGCTCGCCGGAGCCGTGCCCGGATACCCTGACCGTATGGGGCGTCCCCGAAGGGTACTCCGTCCGGCCCGACAGCATCGTGATCCCCGAGAAGGGGACCATGCAGATCGAGGTCTTTGATTACCTCGGCTTTTAACCAGAAATTCACCTGAAAGAGGAATATACAGTGAATCTACTCAAGAAAATGTACTCGGCCTTTGCGCCCAAAGTGTCCGTCGGCAAGATCGTCCTGCCGCTGCACGGCGGAGCGAACGCCACCCAGAAGATGCTGCATCACATGGCGATGCAGGAGGCCGCTGGCACCAACCACCTCGGCCACCCGCGCGGGTTCCGCCAGGCCCCCACCAGCCACAAGAACCCCAAGACCCACAAGAAGGCCCCGCAGACGCGCCTGGAGAGCCTGGCGAAGCTGGCACGCGCGGAGGGTCTGGCATGAAAACCGCAATCGTACACGGCCCCGCGGGCTGCGGGAAAACCACGAACGCCGAGGCGCTAATGCGCGCGTTCGGCTGCACCGATGTCGTTGACCCCTGGCACCCGAACCAGGCGATCCAGGACGGGGCGCTCCACCTGACGAACCACGGAGACGTTTTGCCCACCGGGATACCGTCGGGCGTGAAGGTCCTCCCCTACGACCACGCAATCCGGGAGGTGTTCGCATGAGCGACGTTGAAGAACTCCTGGGCGATGCGCCCGGCCAGGGCCACAACTCCGGGGACGCCACCTACCGCGTGACGGCGGACGAACTGCGCCAGTTCATCGAGCGGTTCGAGCGCCTGGAGGTCGAGAAGAAAGACATCGCGGAGCAGCAGAAAGAGGTCAAGGCCGAGGCCAAGGCGCGCGGCTACGATGTCAAGGTGATGATGAAGATCATCGCGGAGCGCAAGCGCAACCCGGACGACATCTCCGAGGAGGAGGCCGTCCTGGAAATGTACCGCGAAGCGTTGGGGATGGGATGAACCCGATCGCCTTTTTCACGCTCTACCAAGCGATCTGGATGGGGGCCTTCCTGGCTCCCATCACCACCCAATCCGCCACCGCGCGCCGCGCGCTGTACGGCAAATAGCACAAGAGGGAATCCAATGCTCACCATCGAGATCAAATTGAACGGCAAACTCATCGCCGGATCGAAAATCGTCAACGTCAGCAAATTGGCGGACATCTCAGACTACAAGGTCGAGGCCGTGGAGCGCGCCTCTCCGTCCCTCGGGTTCGTCAAGGATTTTTGCACCGAGTTCCCGATCGAAGGGCACACCCGGCGCAACTCGGCTTGGTCCCTCGTAGAGAAGGTGGCCCGGGAGGCCGCGCTGCGCCGGACCAGCGGACAGTATGACCACGAACCGCGCGCAGACCAGGAGACGTTCTAATGATCTCAGTCCGGGAGGAGGCAAAAGCGTTTCGAATATGGCGGGAGGGCCAGTCGGTCGGCTGGGACTGCTCGGTCAAAGACCTGGCCGAGGCCACGGGGATGTGGCCGGGAGAGGTGAGCCGGATCGTTCGGGAGCGCGGCTGGACCGTCACCGAGGAGAAAGACAGCCGGACGCCCCGCGTCCCGGAACTCGTCCACTACTTCTCGCTGCGCAAGAGCGCCCAGGATCGCGGCAAGGTCTGCGACACCCGCGCCGTCGTCCGCGACCCCTACAAAGCCCTGCTGAATATCATTGAGGAGACCGAATCCGATGAACACGAAATCTTTACCTTCTGACGACCTCAACGACGAAACCGCCTGGCCCTTCGAGGCCGGAGCGGACGAGATCGTGATCCGGGTGAGCCGCTACGAGGCCGATCTGAAAACTCCGGCGGCCTTCCAGGCCATCGTCCGGGGCCAGGACCGCACGAAAGAATGGGGCGTAGGTGTCCGGGCCAACTCGGTCGCAGCGATCACCGCCGCCATCGAGTCCTTTATGCGGCCCAAGATCGAGCCGGAGGAAGTCGAAATTGATGTGGAGGACCTGTTGTCGTGAACAAAGGAGTCAGAGACGTTGTGAAGCATTTCGAGAAGGCCGGGCTGGAGGTAGAGATCGTGACGAAGAAGAAGCACCATTTCATCTACTTTGAAGGCGTGCCGGTCTACAAGGTCTCTATAAGCGGCAGGCTGCCCTCCTGGGCGGTAAGAGACCGCGCGGCGATCATCCGCAGTTTGGTCGAGGACAGGGAAAGTCGAACGCTCCTGCGCTAAGTTTCACCTTTTATTGTACTATTCCCTTTTCAGGTGTATCCTGACTCCGAGGAGCGCCTTTTATTCGGAGAGCGACATGAGCGAAAACCAGGTCAAGCCGGTGTTGTCGGAATTTGAGCAACACTGCATCGAGGCGTATGAGGCATACGTCTCTTTTGGAAACGACCAGGCAAAAGCCGCCTCCGCTTTAGGAGTGCCCCGCCATACCTTCACGAACCGCCTGCTCAAATACTTCCTGCGGGACCTCGGCCAGACCACCCCGGGCGGCGTACTCCCCGGGCATGAGATCGCCAGCCGAACCCAGCAGTTCGACAAAGACGGCAACCTGATTACCCAGAGCATTAAGACGGCGCGGGCCAAGTCCGACGAGGTTTTCGAGGCCCTGGCGGGCCACCGGGTCAAAGGCGAATCTGCCTTGATCGACGCCGACGGCAACGTCCTCCAAAAATGGGTCAAGACGGTAGAGGGCGAACGCTCCGACGAGATCATCACCCAGGCCGCCAAGCGCGCCGCCGAGACCTACGCCGGACCCGCCGCCCCGATCTCGATGGACCCCTACGCCCAGCAGAACCTCGACCCCAAGCTGCTCAACCTCCACCTCCTCCCGGACCTCCACATCGGCCTCCACTCCTCCGCGTTGAACGCCCAGATGGATTGGAACCTGGAGCGCGCCATCACCACCTACAAGTCGCTGTTCCGGCTCCTGGTCGAGCGGTCCCCCGCCGCCAAGACCGGCGTGATCCTCGGGGGCGGCGATCTCTTGCACGCGGACGACCCGATGCAGGCCACGCGCGGCTCGGGCAACCGGCTCGATGTCGGGGAGCCATACGACCTTGTGTTGGCCGAGGCCGAGAACCTGCTGGTCTACCACGTCGAACTGGCCCTCCAGAAGTACGAGAACGTCGTCGTCCGAATCCTCAAGGGCAACCATGACCCGGACAGCGCGGTTGCGATCGCACACTACCTGGCCGCCTGGTTCCGCAACGAGGAGCGCGTCTCGATCGACCTGGACCCCTCGCTGTTCTGGTACTACGAGCACGGCGTCACGATGCTCGGCGCGACCCACGGGCACGAGACCAAGATCAAGCAGATGCCCGGCGTTATGGCCGCAGACCGTGCGCAGATGTGGGGCCGCACCAAGGTCCGCTACGCCCACGGGTTCCACATCCACCACAACAGCGCAGGCGGCGGCGAGGAGGGCGGAGCATCCTGGGAGACCCACGAGGCCCCCACACCGCGCGATGAGTGGCACCAGGGCAACCCCTTCCGCTCCCGCCGCTCTCTACCCCTCATCACCTACCACCACGACCACGGCGAGGTGGGCCGGACCCGAGAGAACCTGATCTGACGATCGGCCCGTATCTCTTTTTGCCTGAAATTCCTTTTTTAGTTGAAATTATATCTTTCATGTGAAACTTTACGACTCATGCACTTGAGGAGCGGGACATGAAAACACAGGCAGAACTCTATTGCGGGGACGCAATAAGCGTGCTTTCTCGGATAGAAAGCGGCAGCATCGACGCGGCGGTTTTCGACCCGCCCTACCCAACAATCTCAGGCGGGTCGAACCAGGACAAGGGCGGCAAACACCAGCGCCCGAGCGGCATCCTGACCAAGAACGACGGCAAGATTTTCGGCTACAACGACATCTCGCCGGACGAGTACCTGCCGGAGGTCTACCGCGTGCTGCGGGGCAACGCCCACATGTACTTGATGACCAACGTGTTGAACTTGGCGCAGAAGGACCTTCTCGGGTCGATCGCGCGGGCCGGATTCCAGGTCCACAACATCCTGGTCTGGCGCAAGAACAATGCCACGCCGAACCGCTGGTATATGAAGGACCTGGAGTACACGATCTTCGCGCGGAAAGGCAAAGCCTTCCCGATCAACCACGCCGGGACCCGTAGTTCCGGCGATGTGTTCCCCCACCCCCTCGATTGGGACAACGTGAGCAGCCCGAAGGCGCACCCGACCGAGAAGCCGGTGAACCTTATGGCAACCTACATCCAGAACTCCACACTGCCCGGCGATACCGTCCTCGACCCGTTCATGGGCGCAGGTTCAACCGGCGTTGCCGCCCTCCAGGAGGGCCGCCAATTCGTCGGGATCGAGATGGACCCGATGTACGCCGACATCGCGGCGGAGCGGATGGACTCCGCCCTGATCTACCCAACACCCCCGGAACTGTCCGACGCGGACATCCTAGACCTTCTTTCCTAAGCCAACTGGAGCGACACAGTGAACACCCAAGCAGCGATCACCGCCGAGAACCTTTTGCCGGACATGGCCTGGACAGGCAGCCGCATGATAAGCATGACGCACCCGACCTCCAACGACATCATCCTAGAGGAGGTAGCAACCGGACTGTCCCGAGAGACGCGCTACGGCGGCGCTGCGACAGCGGTGCCCTGGTCCGTGGCCCAGCACTGCCTGACGGCGCTCCACTTTGCCGAGGAGGACGGAATCCAGCAGGTCGCGCACCTCGGGGCGATCCTCATGCACGACGCGCCGGAGTACATGCTGCGGGACATCATCGCGCCGCTCAAACGGTATCTGCCGGACTACCGGGAGATCGAGGCGCGCTGGTGGCGGGAAACCGCCGCCCGGTTCGGCCTGCCCTTCGACATGCCGGAGATCGTCCACTACTACGACCGGGTGACTGCTTCCTCGGAGAAAGCCCTGTTGATTTCACCCCTGTCCGGGGACTGGCCGGACATGCCGGACGCCCGGGCTGTCCCGGCGGCGATCCTGTCCTACACGCCGCAGCAGGCGGCGGGGCGTTTCGTCGCAGCAGCCAGGCGGCTTTTGCGCACGGGCGTCTGAGACGTAGCGCAGCGTCCCGGTCTTTGCATACTTACTTCGCGTAAAGATTAGGCTGTTTAACATTGTGAAATATAGAACGGACCGCTATGGGCCCCCCGTATAGTGAGCAGGAGACAGCACTATGAACTTGAGAAAAGCTACCCTCCGCCTACCCTTCGTGCGCGAAAACGCGGATCAAACCCTTAACCTTTGGGCGGTCAAACCTACGGGAGATGACAGACTCGACAAGACGACCGGGCAGAACTACGCCGCCCTGTTCATCCACTACATGCGGTACTACGACGCGCCGCACATGCTGCACCACTTGGGCCAGCGGTGGGTCGAACTCGGGCCGCAGCGCGACCCCATTCAGATCGCCTTCACCGGAGAACTCAACCAAGCGATCATATGCGCCCCGACCGACTACGGCTATAGCTTCTCACCTCTGAAATGCCGTAAGGACGCGGACCCGAGAGAGGCGATGCTGTCCCTGCCGTTCGTGCGGGAGAACGCGGAGAGCCGCCTTGAGGTGTTCCTGCCGCAGAAGGCCGACACGGGGGAGGACTGCCAGATCGGTCGGAACTACGCGGCTAAGGCCGCCCGCCTGGCCCGGGAGCGGCAAGACGCGGGCGTCTTTGCCAGCTTTATGCAGTGCGACGGCGTGGCCGAGATAGCGGCGCAGAGGCCGCAGGTGATCGTCGGGTATCATCAGGTGATGGCCGAGGCCGTGATCGCCAGTGCGGCGGACGGCACCGAGCCTCAAAAGCGGATGATGAGGGTCTACCTGGACACGGTGGCCCTCTAACCCCGGTGCTTGATCTGAATCAGGAGCCGGAAAGTTTCGCGTGTGACGGTCTCGTTTTCTGACGTGAACGGGCAAGAGGCGTAGACCGTCAACACCACCACCCCCGCCGGACCGACCGGGATAAATGCCGGGACGATAATGCGGGACTCGATCGTCTCAAAGCTGGTCGTCAACTGGACGATCGGATTGTCTTTGGCGTATCTGACCGGGAACTCCCGACCGTCTGGCAGCACCAGGCGCGGCTTGAGGGCCTGGACGACGCAGCCCGCCCCGGGTTGTGTCCGACGCCCCCGAAAGTACACCGTGCAGACCTCGCCCGCGTAGCAGCCGCCCACCGCGTCGGTGAGGCGCTGACTGTGATCGGGTGCCCATTCGACGACCTTCTGAGTCTCCCGGCGCAGCGCCTCCAGGGAATCCGCGATCTGTAGCAGCGCGGCGTGGGTCTCGGCCTGGGTGTGTTGCACATCCTCCAGGGTGCCTTCGACGCGCGCGTGGTACTCCGGCAGCCCCGAGAGGGTGTCCGCGATCTCCGGGTCAGACAGGGCCATCACGGACGTTGTGAGCGCCACTGCGCCCCCTTTCGCCAGCCACCAGGTAGCGCCAGCCGTGACGGACACAAAGCCACCCAGGAGGGCCGCTGTGCCCTTGTGCTTGTCCAGGAAGGTGAGGATGTTCACTTGCGCCGCTCCAGTATCGTGCCAACCACGATGGTCGGGATCAGCCAGGTTGCCATGTCGAAGATGTGCGGCGGCAAGTCCTGGATGACGAAAGTCGTGCCGATGTTCTCGTTAATGATCGAGACGACGTGGACCCCAGCCCACCAGAAGCCGAACGGGATCACGATGAGGTACTGCCCGATCATCATGGGCGAGAACCAGTTGGAGGAGGAGGGTTTCTGGAGGTCCGCGATCGCTTTCAGTTGAACGATGTCCCGCTCGATCTGGGCCTTCTCGATCTCGGTTTCCGCGTCCCGCAGGTCAACCAGGCGGGCCATGATCCGGTCCGCAGTATCAGCAATGCCCCCGCCCGAGAAACCCCGGGAGAGGACAGTCCAGACCAGCCCAAAAACAGTGCCGAGTCCCATTAGTTGATCTTTTCGTCGAGGGCCTTCTTGGCGGCGCTCCAGTAGTACCAGATGCCCGTCCCGAGGTAGAGCAGCAGACCGGCCACGAACTCGACCAGAACCGGATCAGAGGCGAGGACGTTGACCATCGTGTCAGGCAGGAACCCGCCGGACACCATCTTGGTTGCCATGATGATGAGCGCGTATCGGGCGAAAGGGGTAAATCGTGCGATCTTGGACATTCTACTCTCCGGTCTCTCTGAGGATGCGTTTGCGGCCAGTTGCGACCAGGGCGATGCCGACGACGATCAAGCCGATAGCGACGAGGGCTGCGGGGCCGGACAGCTTTTCGGTCAATCCGCCGACTGCTGCGCCGATGCCCGTGGTGGCCGAGAGGACTGCGCCCCAGGTGATGCCGTCGCTCTTGGGCGGCAGCTTCACCGGGTTCTCCTCCTCGATGTGTTCGCGGTCGAACATGTCGGCCTGCTCGTAGGCTTCCAGGGCCACGTCGATCGCGTCCATGAACTCGTCGTAGTAGCTGGCGATGAGTTGGGCCTTGTCGGTGCCGTTCACGATCCGGCGCGCCCCGATCGGGTCGTCATCTTCGTCGTTGAAATAGTCCTCCAAGGACTTGCCGGTGAAATCGCCGTCCTGGGAGGCCCCGTTCAACATGCCCTCGATCAGGACCGCCTTGGAGACCTTTGATTGAAGAACCATGTCGGGTTTCTCGGCCAGGGGCAGGCCGAGGATTTCGCCCATTTTCAGGTAATTCTCGTACCAGGTCAGTTGGACATCGCCGCGACCGTAGTAGACATGGCCGTGCGGCCCCTGGGGCCAGCAGTACCACTTGGGGCCTTTGTGGCCGTAGTGGCGCTGGACCCAGCCCCGGGCCGCTTTGTCGGTGGTTTTGAAGCCTTCGCGGACGGGCTGCATCTTCGAGCCGGTCTCGTGGTAGTCCGTGGCGAGCGCGTAGCCCAGGTGCCGGGGATCGGCGGAGCCGCGCTCCTGCCAGACATCCAGGAGGTCGTTCATGCCGTCTACCTGCGCCTGGGTCAGTTTTCCCCAGAAAAGGCTCTTACGAACCGCTGCGAAGAACACTTTTCTGTCTAGCTGAATCATCGAGACTACCTCTAGTGGAATCACTTATTAGGTCAATAATAACCCAATAAGTGATTCACAGCCAGAGAAGGTCTATAGGCCGGGTAGCACGATGATTTCGCCCCGGGTCGGCTAGGCGTAGGGCGCGGTGAACGTCCGAATATCCCCCGCAGTGACCCAATTCCCCGTGGTCTCGGACCAAGCGGTCGTCCAGTTCGTCCCGTCATCGGAATACTGGACGGCGAACTGACGCGGGGACTGGTTCTGGTTCGGGCTGGTCCGGGCCTGGATCGTGATCTCTTGAACCTCGGCCTCGTTGCCCGCTCCGAAATCCTGGCCGACCCAGGCGTCCGCTCCGGGCACACCTCCCGGGAGTTCGTAGCGCCACCAGGTTGCGGGATCGCTATCGAACGCCAGCGATCCGTCGGCGGTCGTGTGGTGAGTCCCCTCGATGTAGTTCAGCGGGTCGGCCAGGTCCGCGCCGCCGATTGAGGGCCGCATTTCCAACTCCGCGATCGTGAGGAAGGCCAGGTTTTGCAGTTCGGTTGTCAGGACGCGCCAGTAGCGGTGCGCGCCCGGTGTCCCGGCTCCGGCACCACCTGCGGCCCAGCCCTCGATTGAGCCGACCATCGGCGCGTACCATGTTCCAGTTGCCATCTTATGCTGCGTCCACTGCGCCGATGAGGTGGTAAACGTCGGACCCCGTTGGGATCAACGTGACCGCCGTGTATTGGGTGCTGACGGTCAGGATGCCGCCCGCGCTGTTGATCGTCACGCCGACACCCGCCGCGAAGGTCAACTGGCCGGTGCCGGTGACGATGATGGTCACGGGTTCGGTGCCGGTAAGCCCGGAGTTTACGGTGACGGTTTGCGCGGTGTTGAGGGCGCGCTCGACGACCACATTCCCGGCCAGGTCGGAATTTGAGACCACACGATCCGCCGCGCCATCCTCGATGACGCTGATACCAGCAGCAGCGGGAGCCGCAGAGACCCAATTCGTGCCGTCGAACCGCAGCTTCTCGTCGGTGGCGCGGTTAAAGACCTCCCAGCCTTCCGCCGGGGTGATCGGGACCCAGGCCGCGTTGTCGCGGACCATGATGTCGTTCGCGCTGCCCAAGCCCCAGGTGCCGGAGGAGAGGTAGATTTCCCCATCCACCGGGCTGCCAGGCTCGGTGGCCTGGATCGACAGGACGTAGGGCTGCACCAGCGCAGAGAGGGACCGGATGTTGGTGTCCATCCCGTCTTTCCAGGTGTCGTCTCCGAGATTCCAAAAAGCGGTCAGATTGAGACCGGGTAGTGTGCGTTCGCCAGCCATTATGCTGATCCTCCATAGTCGTTTCCGTAATTGACGCCATAGCCGATAGACGACGCTTCGACCTCGACACCTTGCATCGGGTAGAAGGCGAACACGCCGCCCACTTTGCCGTCTGCGTCTGAGGTAGCAAGCCTAACCGCGCCGGTCGGGCCAGCCGTCTCCTGGTCAAGCCGCGCGACCGCAGCCGAGCAACCGGCGTTGCTGGTGAGTGGGGTGTCGTTGTCCTCGTAGTACCAGCCGTAGCCGCTCACATCCACGATGGTCCAGGGATCGCCCGTACCGTCGTCGTAAGCCGCAGGGGCGAGAACTATCGCCCCGTCAACCGTGGTGGTGATCGAGGTCACGTTCAACTGCGTTCCGCCATCCGTGTCTGCGTCGAAGAAAACGGGCGGTGCGGGGGCCTTGGACTGCGCGCCCGGCAGGCGGTAGAGGTAAGCGTGCTTTTCCCAATACCAATTAGCTGCGCCCTGCACGTTAAAGGTGCCTTCCTCGTCACCGTTGGCCGCCTTGGCCCAGACGGAGTACATCACGGCATTGCCGAATTTCGATGCCACCTCGACGAAACCGGCATCACCCCCCGCGATTGTGGGGTCTACTGAGACGTTGCCGCTGGACTGGTCGTTCATCACCATCAGCACCAGAAGGTCGTCTTTTTGGATGCCCTCGGGGTACGCGACGGCCATCTCGACAGTCGAGTTGTTGAACGTATGCGTCTTGCTCGCCAGCCGGAAAGGTTGCGCGACGTAGGGTTGCGTCGTGACGGTCCGGTGCCCTACCAAGAAGTCCCCGGTTGTCAGACCAGACTCAGAGAAAACAGTTGTCCAAGAGCCACCTGTGAAGGCTTGGATTTCATACGCCCCGACGGCGAAAGATGAGCTTACGAATTGGAACTCGACCTCGACAATGGCCTGCGGCTCAATGAACGTGAAATCTACCGTCACGGCCCCCGAAGGGGCGTTAACGGAGGACCAGCCGTCCCCGGCAGGCTCGCCGTTGAAGGCGTTGGAGACATCGTACGCAGCGCCCTCCCGCTGGCTGTTCGTAGTGGCGGTGCCCGTCCGCGGATCGAGGGCGCGTTGGGCACCTTGCGCCGCGCTGCTGAGAATGAACTGGTCCGCCCGGATGAAACCGGGGTCGAAACGATCTGTCATGCTAATACGCCATTGCGTAGAACTGACCAGGCCCGCGTTGGGGCCGGGATCGCCGCCGGGATCGCCGCCGGGATCGCCGCCGGGGACCCCCAGGCCGGGGAACCCCATTACAAACCTAGCGGCGCGGTATCCGCCTCGCCGGAGGGGCCTAATCATGCTGGGGCCGTCCCCGGCAGTACGACCGCGACCTCGTTTGTCTCCTCGTGGCGGCAGCGGGCGTATATGCTGTCCCCCGTCTCAAGGCCCTCGAAAGCAACCTCTTGGAGGCCGCCGTCCCAGAGTTCGACACCTTCAAAGCTGCCCACGCCCGGGTCAGCTTGCGCCACCTGGACAAGCACAGGCCCGTCGCTCAACAGTTGGACAAAGCCCGTGGCCTTTTCCGTCGCGATGACAGTCCAGACCGACTCGGTGACGGAGTAGTTTTTAGTGAAACTCATGGTCGAATCCCCTTTTGGGTTAGAGTAAACTTTTCGGTTGAATTTTGCCAGATGATTTTGATTCGGCTCACGCTGGGACCTCCCCGCCGTAGTCCTGGCCGTAGCCCTGGCCGTAGCCGATCACCACCGCGACCTCGAAGTAGCGGCGCGCGCCGTAGACGGAACGGATGCCGTCCCGCTCAGACAGGAACTCGATGTAGCCGGACCCAGCGGGCGGCAGGAGCGAGGTGTCGATCGTGTGAGAGGTCCCGGTGAGGCCGGTGATCTCACCGTGTTCGCTGCCGTCGCGGTTGAGGATGCGGAGAACGGTCGTCTGCCCGGACTCCACGGCGGCGTTGGCGTCGTCCCAGCGCAGCGCGACCTGGTCCTCGGTCGTCCGGTTCCGCGTGTTCCAGGTTGCGACGATCTCGGTCGGGTAAGGCTCGGTGTCGTAGATCGTGTCCCCGAACCCGTTGCCGTCAACCTGGCAGTTGGAGGGGCGGAACGGCGCGTAGGGCCGCTCGTTGAACGTCGCGGTCAGCGGGTCCGCGCTGCCCTCGGCCAGGGTGCCAAGCTGGGTCACAGGCAGAAGCAGGTATTCGACCGTCTCGCCTGCGTTCCGCACAGCCGGGTCGAGTTTCGCGGCGGTCAGGCTGAAACGCCACAAGCGCGTGCCGGAGGGCCAGGCGCGGGGCACGGTGTCCCACATGCCGCGCGCCACGACCCACTCGCCCGTAGCTGTGTCCAGGGAGTCCAGCATGACCAACTCGGAGTCCGCGTCGGTCACGCCGAGCATGAAAAAGTCGCCAGCGCGTGCGCCTGTGCGAGTGATCCCGTCGATCACGTTGCGCGGCAGCCGGGTCTCGGCCTCGGCCACCCAGGGCGTGCCGATCCGCCCGGAGAGAGTGATGTTGACCGCGCCGATCCGCTCCCGGCTGGAGGAGCCGTTGGCGTTCTGGACGGGCGCATGAACGGCCACGCTGGAGGGCCGGACGCCGTCGTCGTCCGCGAACAGTGCCACGGGCACGCTCGGGTAGTTTGCATCCCAATCCGACACAGTCTCCCCGGTCAACAGGATCGACGGCAGAGGCACGGTGATCGCAGCCTGGGCTTCCAGCGGCGTCGGGCCGCTGAGACGGTTCGTCCACTCGGTCCGCTGCGGCGCTGAATACTGCGCGTGTTCGATCGAGAACATATCCTCGGAGACTTCCAGCTTGATCGTCCGGTCCGTTGGCTTGCCGTAGTCCACCGACATCACGCGGACGATGATCTCGACGATGCCGTCCTCCGGCCAGGAGAACTTGCGGAGATCACCGGGCCGGGCGTCCCACTCGGAGCGGTTCACCTCGACCTCGCAGGAGAACAGCGGATAGCCCGCCTCGGCCACGTCCCGCTCTGCCACCACTTGCGCGATGTCGGGGTTGCGGAATCCGTGGTAGTCCCGGGTCTCGGAGATAATGCTGCCCTGGATGGCGATGTTCGCCAAGTTCTGCGCGCTGACCGTGGACGCCTTCTCGGTGTTGGGGTCGGTGTAGCTGACCACGATCTCGTTGATCGTCTCGCCCCAAAGGCGGCGCTTCCGGTTCGTCGCAATGCAATTGGTCTCGTCCAGGGTCTTGAGGGACCCCACATCATAGTCATCTCGGAGCAACTTGAGCGTCCAAAGCGAGGTGCCGGGATCAAAGTAGAAAAACGCCTGGATGTGATCCAGCACGTCCTGGATGAAATCCTCGATGCTCGACTGCTGGAACCAGCCGATCGACATGCCCATACGCTCGTTGTAAAGCACCTCGGCGCAAGCATCGAACGAGGCTGTATCCATGAGGGCAACCGGCGTAGACTTGCCCCAATCCCGGTTGACCATGCACTCCCAGATAATGTGCGCCGGGTTGGCGTCCGGGAGCGGGCCGAGGGTCTGGTCGGGCAGACACCAGTGCGCGGTGTAGCCCTGCCGGAGGACCTGGTAGCCCGCGAACCGGGCGTTGAACGTCCGGCCAACAGCGGGCGTGTAGCCCATGCGGAACTGGACGTACCGGGCGAACGCCGGAACCTTGGTCGTCGTCACGTCGATGTCGTTCTCCAGGATGGAGGGGAGCGTAAACGTGGTCTGGTGTGGTTCGTTGACGTAGCCAAAGTCCGTCGTGGAGTTGGCGTCGTAGTAGTTGACCGGCTCAACGGTGTGGAACTCGATGAACTGGAAAGTCTGAGTGTCCAGGTCGTCGTCGAGCGCCGGGATCGTCTCCCCAGCCTCGTCCACGACCAGGAGTTGCGCCACTCGGGCGGCCCCGGCGTCGATTTCCTCCTGAGTGAATCCCAGGTCAAAGAGATCGACCACGGTGCCCAGGAACCACGGCGGGACATCTTGAACCTCCACGCCGCCTCCGTCCACAACACGGAACTCCCCGGTCGGCAGAAGGTATTGCTCCGGCTCCGCGCCTGCCGTGGGCAGCGGCACACCGATCGCCACGGTGAAGGTGCCCACGGCAGAGACCCGGTAGCTGCTCGGCGCGTCGTAGCTGGCCGCGATCTGCACATACCGCGCGCCTGGAGGGGCCGTCAGTTGTGCGATCTGGCTCTGCGTGGTGCCCTCGTAGCCGTCACGGGTGTCGTCGTCGAGCGTGATATTCTCAGTCACGGTCACGTCCGACGCCTCGCCCGGCAGCGGGGCGATCTCGTCATCGGGAGTCTGGTCCCAGGTCGTCGGGATGGCGTCGTAGAAGCGGACGCTGGTGGTTGCTGTTCCCGCGCCGCCAGTTTGGGCGTCCCAGGAGCGCAGCACCACGGTCCAGTCTACCGCCATTAGCACGTCCCCGGCGTCGATCTGTTCCTGAGTAGCACCCTGCTCCAGGAGGTCGATAATCGTGCCCGGGGCCGTCAGGTCTACACCTTGCCCGTTGTCGTCGCGGATCACGCCGAGCGTCTGCGGCTCGGTGTTCGACACCTCCTCGGAGACGGACCCGAAGGTCGCGCCAAGCGGCCAGATCGCCCGGTACGGGTCGTCCTCCGCACCCGGCAAGCGGGTCACGTTGGCTTTCATCGTCGGCATGTACGGGTTGTTGCTGATCCAGCGCCAACCGATCTGCGCAGTCGGGTATCCCTCCGGCGGGGCCGTGGGCAGGCGCTTCTTGTAGATGTTTTGCGCGATGCCGTCACCAAGGGCCGCCGCCGTGGCCGCCTCGGACGCGGAGTCCCGAAGGCCCCGGAAAAAGAGATGGCAGAGATTGCGGTAGCCGGGCGTCTGGCCGACGGTCGAACCGCCCCGCGCCGCCAGTTCCGCCGAGGAATACTGATCCGCCTCGCCGGTATAGACCTCGATCGTGCCGTGGGTTCCGCCCTCCGCGTCGTCCCCGCCGAACAGTTCGGGCAGGTAAATCTCGTAGTCGGTCCGGCGATCCACGATGTCGCAGAGGATTTGCTTGTCCTTGATCCAGACCTTGTTGAGGTGGTCGATCGGGCCGTGGCACAGTCCGTAGTCCAGGCTGTAGTGGTAGTCGAATACCGGGCGCGTTCCGCCTTTTTTACCCATTTTTCTCGATCCTCGCTTTTGCGATGCTGACCGCCCGCTGGACGGAGACATCGTCGATGTTTTCTACGCTCTCCAGGGGCACGCCTTCGCGGACCAACTGGCGGAAATCTACGCCGTGCAGCTTGCACGCCTCTTTGACGCCTGGGTTGATGCAGAACCCAGCGTCTCGGCAGTCCTGGATGGTCAGGAGCCGGGTCACTTTTTGCCCCCGGCGCTGACTTCCCGGGTCAGCATCTCTTTGTCGAACTCCCCGACGAGGTTGCTGGACTCGATCGTCAGTGAGCCAAAGACCACCGTGATCGGCTTGCCGCTCTCCGCAGTCTGCCGCTCCTGCTCTTTCGCTGCCTCCGGCTTCGCCGTTTTCGGCTTGGGCATGAGCAGATAGCCCGCCACGTTGAGGGCGATGCCGATCAGGAGTTGGGTGACGAAAGGTATTGGCACGGCGCGCTCCTATGTGTGGTTGTTCTTGCCGACGGGGTTCATAAGCGGGATCAGGTGATGCCCGCCGTAGTTCGGCGCGTTGTTGTGGAGGGTCCGACACCCGCTGATCGTGTGCGGGCAGCCCAGGAAAACGTCGATCGCGCTGCCGTTTACGAAGCCGTGGGGCACGGCGTTGAGGACCACGGTGGTCGAGTCCACGATCCGGTAGATCGTCCGGTACTCGCGCCCCTCGGTGCCTTCCCACTCGACCAGGCCGCCGATGTAGTTGATCGGGTCGATCGCCCCGTTCCACCCGGGGGCGAAGGTCATCTGGTTCGCGGAGGCCGTGGCGGTCGTGGTGGTCTTTGCGGCCTCTTTGTCGGCACCGCAGCGCGACGAGTAGAGCGCCAACGGGCAGGACCATTGGTAGTGGAGCCGCAGCCCGACGCGCTTCATCCCGGCCTGGCTGTTGTCGCAGGACAGATCGGCGTTCGGGCCATTGCGGCGGCTCTCCAGCACGCGGCCTGTCCAGACCACGGGGAACTGCTCCCCGGCCAGGAACTCCGCCGCGTCGTCCGGGTTGGGGACGTGGCCCTGGCGCACGACGACGCTGACGACGCGGCCGGGGGGAAAGATGCGAAACAGTTCTGAGATGTCCGAGTAGAGCGGCACCTGGATCGTGATCTCGTCAGACTCGCCCCTGCCCTTGGTCGTGATCTTGTCCCGGTCGATCGGCGTGGCGGCGTAGACGATCCCGTCGTGCGTGATGTCCTGGTCCGCGTTGGTGTAGGTGTAGTGCTGCCCGACGACCTCGCCGTAGATGAACTGGAAAAGTTCAACCGGCTGGCCGCGCTGGGTGCTGTTTTCGTATTCGGTGAGTGCCATTATGCCCCCGCTGGTGCAAAGAGGCTGCGGACCGGCAGCGAGGTTTCGCAGACGGTGTCGGTCAGCCAGCGAACATCGAGAACGTCGCTCTCGAACCGGCAGTTGAGCAGCCAGAGAATGTTGGTGTCGGGTGTGATGTCCTGATCCCAGGCCGCGCCGAACTCGACGATCGAGTCCGTGGTGCCGGTGATCGCGGTGACGCGGTTCGCCTGCCAGGTGCCGTCGTCCCAGATGGCGATCATCGCCTGGTAGACCGGGTGCGCGTCGTAGGCGTCCCGGAAATCCGAGCCGTCCACCTGGAAGGTCAAGGCGCTGCCCGTGGATGTGGCGGACGGCTCAATGTCCCGCGCCCAGATCGGGCACCAGAAAGAGTTCCGACGCCCCCGGTGGCGCATGAAAAAGCTGATAAGCGTGTCGGCCTTGGTGGCGGTGATCCCGGTAAAATTGTAGCGGGCGCTGAAATGGTCGGCCTGCTCGGGAGCGGACACCAGGTTGCGGCCCATGCCGGGGTCAAATTCTTCGCGCTCCTGGAGGAACGTGATGCGGGGCCGATCGGACCAGTTGGGGCGGAGCAGCAGAATCTCCTCGCCCTCGAACGTGTCAGCGCCAGCCGCGCCGTAGGTCTCCTGGCCGGTGCCGGGCACCGCGTCGTAGCGGACGTTGCCGGTCCACACGCCAGTCGTCTCCGCGCTAAACTCGACCTTGTCTGCCAGGCGGGCGGTGTAGGCCAGGCTCACGCGAGTCCTTGCCGGGTAGTCCACCGAGGTCGTGCCGCTGATCGTCACGGTATCCGAGGCCACGGAGTCCACGGTGAACAGGTCCTCGTGCGTGCCCGTCGTCACAATGATCTGGCAGCCTGCCACGAGCCAGAGCGGCGTCTCCTCGACCGGGATCGTTGCGGCCCCGGCGGTGACGGCAGAAGCCGTGTAGGCAGGCAACCAGTCGGCCAGGACCCCGAAAGGCACATCGAGTCCCTTCCGCAGATCGGCAACGTGACGGGCCATCTTGGGCCGGGTCAACGTGGTCGAGAACTTGAGGGCAACCCGCGCCGACTGGCGTAGGGCCTCCCGGGTCTCTGTGCCGTCCCGCGACGTGAAAACCCGGGTCTTGAAGGTGTACTCGACCCCGACATCCCGCGCCCAATTGGGGCGGGTCACGGCGATCCGGTCGTTTCTAATCTTCGCGCTCATCCGATTGCCGCCTTGATCTGGGTCTTGTTTCCTCGGATCGTGTTGACCAGGATTTTCTGGCCGGAGGGCGCAGAGAGCGCCGCCGCAAGCACGTCAGCCGGGTCGAAGGTGTTGACGATCGTGGTGCCGCTGTCCTTGCCGCCGCCCATGCCGCCGCCGTTGAAGCGATGGCGCGGGTCGCTCTCGGTCAGGACCTCCTCGTTCTTCTTGAGGATCGCGCCGAACTCGTCGGGAGCGAAGCCGACCACGCCCCCGGAGTGATACCGGGTAGCGTTGGCGAAGATCGCCGGGTTGACTGACCGGCCCGAGGGCAAGGTCGAGGTGCCGACCACGCCGCCGTTGTGGGCGAAGATGCTGTTGATCCCGCCCGCCACGAGACCGCCGACGCCGCCTTGCCCGGAGGCACCGCCGCCGAAGGCGCTGGAGAGCGCGTTGAAGATCGCCTGGCGGATAATCATGCGGCCAAGTTCGATCAGGATGTCGGCGGCCATTTTCAGGAACTCATCCTTGAACACCTGGATCGCGTCCTCGCCCGCAGCAACACGCTGGGAGAAGGAGTCGATGGCCTTGGTGATCCGGTCCGCGAACATGTCGTTGATCTGGCGGCCCGTCGTGACGGCGGTAGATTCTGTCCGCTTGAGTTCTTCTTGGGTCTGCTGGAGGGCCTGGATCGCTTTCTCCGAACCTTCTCCGCCCATCGCTTCCCAGAAGGCCAAGGCTTTCTCGATCGCAGACTCAAGCTGCTCCTCGACGCCGTCCAGTTCCTCGGTCAGACCGGCGGCCTCCACGAGGCGGCCTTGCCCTTCGAGTTCGGTGATCTGCTCGATCAGGAACCGGCGGCGCTCTTGGAGAAGGTTTGCCTTTTCCTCCAGCGCACGCGCTTTCTCCAGCGAGGCTTCGCGGTCCTCGTCGGCCTGGGCTTGGGCGTACTTGGCCCGGGTGGTTTTCTCGATTGCGGCCCGCTCGGCCTCGGTCAGTTCCAGGCCGACCTTCTTGGCTTCGACCTCGGCCTCCCGGATTGCTTTCGCCACCTCGGCGTCAATCAGGCGCTTGCCTTCCAGGCTATTCAGGAACTCCTGCTTGCTGATCTCCTCGTCGAGGCCCAGCCGGAACTCTTTCTGCTTCTCGGCTTTCTTTTCGGCGGCCTCGGCGGCCTCCTCCTCTGCGTCCACGGCCTCCTCGATGCGGTTCTCGACGCCCGCCGTGGAGCGGAAAAGCGCGGCTTCCTTGTTCCGGCGGTTCCGGTTGGTCCCGCTGTTGTCCCCACCGAGGCCCTTGATCGCCTGGGCGATGTCATCGGCGGTCCCCGAGCGAACGGCTTCCACGATCCGGTCAGGGATTTCGCCGTAGTTGTAAGCGATCGAGGTCAGCGCGGCCTGCTGCTGGGCATTGAATGAATCGAAGCGATCGCCACCGGCAGCTTGGCGAGCCAGCGGCATGAACTCGTCTCTAAGGCGGCGCGTGAGATCGCGCACGGCGTCTGCCTCGGTGAACCGCGTGTCTGCTGTTACCTGCTGGAATGTGCCGTCGGGGTTCGTGAAGGTGTCGGTGCCGAAGCCTCCGCGAAGCGCGTTTACGTCCCATTTCGGGACGGTCAGGAAACCCTCGAACTCGCGGATCACCGAAGCGGCAACCTTCGCGCCGTCGGTGCCGTCAAAGCCGGAAACGGCCTCGTCGTTCAAGGAGTCGTATGCGCGGTTGCGCAGGTCAACCGCCTGGCCGATCGCGGCGGCGCGCTTGGCGGCGTCGGTGAAGGCGTCCGCCGCTTCCATCGCCGTCTTGAAATTCGCCTCGATCTCACGGATCGCGTCGAACTCCTCCAGTTTCTCGTTCACGCTGGGGATCAACTCCCCGAGTTCGCGCATGGCCCCCTCGAAGGCTTTCATCTGTTTCCGCGCGGCGTCGGTGCCCCCCTCTAGGTCGTCGGTCGCGTCTTTCAGACCTGCCAGGGCCTCTTGCGCCTCGGTGGCCGTGCCGTTGATGACCGCCAGTTCCGCTTCCAGCTTCTCCGCCGCCGTCTCGGCTTCCGCCAGTTGGTCGATCCAGTCGATGAAATCGTCCAAGCCGGTGATCTCGGAGACCTCGGAGAAGCGGGCGGACAGGTCCTCAATACCTTCCCGGAGATCGCGTGCGCTGATCTCTCCGCGATCGAACTGAGCAGTCAGGCGGCGCATGTAGAGGAACGCCTTTTCGTCCTTCACAGTCTCGGAGATCGCCCGGTTGAGGGCTTCCACCTCTTTGATGACCCCTGAGATTCCGTCCCGGTTGCCCTCGGTCTGGGCCTGGATACCTTCGCGGACGTTTTTCAGATCGAGTTGAAGGTCTAGTTCGCTGATCTCGTCCAGCCGACGCCGGAACCCTTCCGCGTCTCCGCCTGCGTCCCGGAACGCCTTGGCAACCTGGCCGATGGAATCCTCGGCGTCCTCCATCGTGCGGTCGAGGTTCTGCATCCCCTCGTCCACCGCGCCGATGGCGTCAAAAGCAAAGTAGGTCAGGACCGCCGCAGCGATACCCACGATCCCGCCGATCGAGGCGAAAGCCGCCCGGAATGTGACGAGCAGGGTCGCGGTGATGGCTCGGAGACCGCGCAGACCCGCGCCGAGCGCCGTGGTGGAGCGCAGTGCCGCCGCAGCGGAGGGCGAGAAGGACGCAACGGCTCGGTTGAGAGCCACTTGGACCCGCAGGTTGCCGACTGTCTGAGCGCCCAGCCCAGCCATGCTCCCAGCAATGCCCGAGACCACTTGCCCGACCTTGAAGCCGACAAAGACCTGGAACAGGCCGATCAGGAGGTCGATGTTGTCGATGACGCCCGGGAGCAGTTCAAACAGTTGCCCGAAGGCCGCGCCAATGCGCTCGAAGTATTCGACCCCGTCGTCGCTCTCCAGGAAGGCGTTGAGCGCGTCGATCGCCGTTTCCAGGCCCGCGATGAACCCGGAGTTTGCCGCCGTCAGCTTCCGCTCAAATAGGAGGTTCTGGAGCGCGCCGATCTTGGTGGTGGTGGAGTCCAATGCGTCGTCAAGCTGCCCGCCGAATGTGTCCTCAAGACCCTGTCCGAGCGCGACCAGCGCCTCCTCGGCCCCGACCTGGCCGTTCTCGACTGCCTTGTAGAAGTCTGCCAGTTCGTTCTCGCCGTAGCCCAAAGCCTTCGCCAGGAGGCCCACGGCACCAGGAAGGCGATCGCCCAACTGCTGCCGAAGTTCTTCCATCTGGAGCGTGCCCTTGCCCGCGATCTGGGTGAGCGCGTTGAACGTCCCGGAAATCTGGTCGTTGGACAGCTTGAGGACCCGGCCCGCTTCCGAGACCTGCCGGAAAATCGTGCGAAGCTGCTCCGTCTCCAGCCCGGCCTGCTGGCCTGAGATCAGGAAACGGGAAAAGTTGCCCGCCAGGACATCGAAGCTGATCCCGAGCCGGGACGCTTCGCTCTGGAGGCGTTCCAGTTCCGCGCTGACTTGGCCGTAGTCCTGGTCGAAGGCCGCGCCGAGGCGGTTCTGGGCGGCTTCGAGTTCCTGGAACGCTTCCAGGATGCCCGTGCCGAAATTGAAAACGCCGTAGAAGCCGACGAACGAGGCCGTCAGCGACAGCACCTCGCCGCGCATACGCTGCATAAGTGAGAGCGCGCGGCGGGAGTCTCCGTAGAAGGCGGCAAACACGCGCCGCCCGTTGGTCATCTGTCCGGTCAAACGCCGTACACCGTTCGCGCCCTGATCGGCGGCGGGGCCGAGGCGTCCGAGTTCGTTGGCGATTTTCCGAATCGGCGTAGCTGTCCGCTCTGCTGCGGTGAAGGCCGACCGGAAAGACTGCGCCAGCTTGTCCTGCTCACCGGCAGAGACACGGGCCGCAGCGCGTCCGCGTTCGTAGCTGGCCGCCAGGGTTGCTTGGGCACGGGCTGCCGCGTCGGCGGCGCGTGCGCCGTTGGTCTGGGCCTGGGCGATCCGGGCCTCTGCCTCTACGAGACCGGCGATGCCTTTGGCGGCGTTCGCGTTGGCCTGGGCGGCTGCGCGTTGGCGAACAGCCCGGGCCACGTCCTGCTCCGCCGCAGAGAGACGGGCGATGCCTTTGGCGGCGTTCTCGTTGCCCCGCGCGTACTCGGCGGCAGCTTGCCGGGTGGCTTCTTCACGCTCCGCGACTTTCTTGCGAACCTCGTCCTCGGCTTTGGAGAGCGCCGCGATACCGCGCTGCGCCGCCTGGTTCGCCACACCGATCCGTGCGCCTTGGTCCGTGACCCCCTGGGCGCGCCGGTTGGCCTGTGAGACCTCACCGAGCGCAAGGGTGGCCGCACGGGCCGCGTTGGTGATCCGCTGGAGTTCCTGGGCGGAGTCCGCAAGCTGGGACTCCTGCTTGGAGAGTTTTGGGGCGGTCTTGTCGATCTCGCGGTTGAGATCGCGGTACGCCTGCTGCGCGGCTTCGAGCCGGGCGTTGGACTGGTCATCCCCGCTTTGGCGTGCCGCGATGGCCGCGTCTACGATCGCCCGGCGTGCGGACTCTGCCTGGGCCTGGAGGGCGTCGTAGGCGGACTTGCTTTCGAGGAGGGTGCGCTGCTGGCGCTGGAAGGCTTGCTCGGACTCGTTGACCGTTTTCTCGATCCGCTCGAACACCTGGGCGGCCTTCTCGGCCTCCTGCGCGGTATCCTTGCCGATGGCGCGGGCAAGTGCCGTAGCAGACCCGCCGCTCTTTTCGAGGGCAGCGTCCATCCGGCTCGCACCGGAGGCCACCGTATCCTGGATGTTGACGAGTTCGTCGAGTGCGCTGTTGACCGACTTGAACGCCCGGGAGGCGTTGTCTCGGGCGCGGATTAGAAGGTCAACATTTCGCTGCGCCATTTTAGGTCTCCGTCAACTGTTTGAGGCGTTTGGACAGAGCCTTTTGCGCCTTTTCAGAAAGGACCGAAGCGATTGCGAGTTGCTGGAGAGCCGTCTGGTTAGCCATCTCTCTGTTCACTCGTTGCCGCACAATCCTCGTTTCGGTCCACAGCATCGGCAGAGGGTACTGCCGGGCCTCCGGGTGGCCGTGGGCCTGTAGGAGAGACGCCATCTCCCGCAGGCCCATGACCCATTCATCTATCGAGGACGGTTTGCGGCCACTGTGGACAGGCTGGTCGCTAGTGTAGATACCGTCTCGATTAGCTTTTCCACGCCGCCCTCCGCTTCGAGGGTGAGCGTGACGATCTTGGTCATCGCGTCGATCTGGGTTCCCATCGGCAGCAAGCGCGGCAGGTGGGTGTCCTCGGTCATGTCGGCGGCACGCGCGATGGTGTCCCCGATCAGTCCGGGCGCGACGGTGAGAGCGTTCAAGATGACGCCCTTCATGTCGGCCAGGCCGAGCGCGTTTTCGGTGTCCTTGTCCACCTTCGCCAGCGCAGCCTCCGAGAGGTACTGGTCGAACAGGGCGGCCATAGGCTCGTAGTATTTGCGCAGGAGGATCGTGAAATCTTCGAGCGCAAGGCCCCGGACGGCGAAGGTTCCGCCGCCCGGGATTGCAACCTCTTGGGTTGCTGGTTGAAAGGACTTGAGGTCCATCTATCGCTCCTCCCCAGGGCTTAGGTTGTCTGCCCGCGCGCCGCGATGTAGAGGTTTTCGAGTGTCGTACCGGCCTGGAGGATTTCGACGTTGAGGCCGAAGTTCTGCCACTCCTCGCCTTTCAGCGCGAACTCGCCGTTGGGGCGGAGCGTCACTTTGGGCATGTAGAAGTTCCGGTTGGTGCCAACGCCGTTGTAGGAGATGAACCGCAGCGCACCAGACACGAGGGACGCACCAGAGGAGACGCGCTCCTGAGTCTGTGCCGCCACGTCGTAGGTGATCTCGACCGCAGCGTCGTCCGCGATGCCTGCGCCAGGCATGATGTAGACGCGGCCAAGGGTCAGATCGACCGTGTAGTCCGTGTCAGCGACGTAGGTGGGCGTGCCAGCGGGGCCGGTGACGACCACGTTGGTCACGTTCTCGACACCCTCGGGCTTCGCGGCAGTCGTGCCAAGCTGGTAGTAAAGGCCCTGCTTGACCGTCAGATCGTCCTGCTCGCCAACGGCTGCCGAGATGGTGGCATTTTCCGCAGCGCCGAAGAAGAACAGCGCCAGGTTGTCCTGGTTGATGTCCTCCAGCGTCAGCGCGCCGGTAAAGTCGATCTGGAGGGTCACTGATTCGTCCTTCACGCGAAGGCCGCGCTCGGAGGAAAAGTGTTCCAGTTCTTGCGTTTCACCGGATACGGAAAAGGCGGGCGTTGCCCCCAGATACCGTTCGCCGGTCTTGTTTTCGGTGCCAGCCGCGAAGCGATCGAAGTAAATTTCGCCGCGACCCAGAACGAGATTGCTCATAGGAAAGTCTCCACTTTAGGGTTAAGGTTCACCTTACAGGTGATTTTTGATTCACGCAAACGGATCATCGCGGTCCTCCACGAATGTTAGCGTGACGGGGAGCCAGAAAAACGCATTGTCAGAGACAACCGCGTCTGGCGGGCGAACGACACCCTGGCCGACAGAGAGCGACATGATGCGCTCTCCGAAGCCCAAAATGTCGAAACCTCGGGATTGAGGACGCCCCGGGGGCGTCTTTGACCGCTCGACTGCCAGACGCTTTTGAACGTCAGCGAGGAGCCGGTAAGCGGGGTCGGTCGGGTGCGTCCGGTCGTCTTGGACAAAACCCTGGATCAGAACGGTCAGGTTGACCTTGGAATCGGGTGAGCCTTCCGGGGATGCCATATCCTCCGGCATCTGGGGAGGTTCGTTGATGGTGACGCACGGCAACCCGTCCTCCTCGGTGAGGACCAGGCGTCCGCGATAGACCACCCCGGCCAGGTCGAACTGGTAGCCGTTGGCGATCGTGATCTCCTCAAGCGCCGCAGTCAGCGCCTTGAGAACCGTGAGTCGGAAAGGGTCCATTACAGCAGCGCCTCCGTCAGTCGCAAAAATTCGCCCTCAAGCCACTCCGCCGCGTCTGGCGCGACATCATCGGCCACTTGCCGGAACACCTGGTTCACCGAGGGGCCGTAGAGCAGGTAGAGGTTCTTGTCCTTCCGGGAGAAGGACGCCATTTTCTTCTTGTTCTGGATCGTCTCACCGGGCTTGAGCCGGATCGCCAGGCCGATGTTGTCGTTCCGCAGCTTCATAAGGAAAGACCGCCCGATCTGGGTGGTCGAGCCGGAGCCAACCTCCAACCGGGGGGCCTTGCGCCCGTGGGTCTTTGCGCCCTTGGCGAACCGGGCCAGCGAGGTCGGGTCGAACCGGCCTTCGATCGCTGCCTCTAGCCGAGCGGCACTGGCTTGCTGGCGAACGCGCAGACGGCCATCCGCCTTGCTGTCCAGGTATCGGGCCGGGAACGCGATCTGCTCGCGGATTTTCCGGCTCGCGTCGGTGCGGTAGCGGCGCGCGGTGGCGTTGATCGCCCGGCTCGCCAGCGTCTTGATCTTGTCAGCCGCGTCGGCCAGGTCCAGGCCGTCCAGGCCCTCCACGGCCACGACATAGCCGAGGCCCTGCGTGCTGAAACGCGGCTCCAGTCCCATCACACCGCCCCCGGCAGGGGCAGCGCAAGTTCGGTGATCCGGGCTTGCGTCATGCGGGTGACTTGGGTGGTGATGGTGATGCCGTCGCGGGGCATGACGACCTCGACCTCGTATGCCTCATCGGCAGCGAGGGAGAAGATCATTCCGCGCTTAGGCTGAATCTCGTCAGCGAGTACCACGATCTCAGGAACCGTCATTATCCGCTCCGCCGGGGCATAGTCGAATCCTGCCATGTCCCCGAAAGCCTGGGTACGGTCGTGAACTCGAACCGTGCAGTCCGTGTTGGACGGCACATCGAGATCGACGTACACGGCGGGAACCGAAAGGGCCGTATGCAGCGACAAGCGCGAACGGTTTCTGAGATCGCGGATAGACATTAGCCCAGCGGGTCGTCGTCTGCTGTGCCGTCTGCGCCTGTGACGGCAGCAGGTGTGACTACATCGTCAGCGGCAGGCGCGGCGGGAGTCTCCGCCTTCTTGGCGTCCTTCTTCGCGGGGGCCTTCTTGGACTTCTCCTCGGAGATGACCAGGACGGCTTTCTGGGCGATCAGGTAATCGGCTTCATCGCCGGTTGCCTCGAACTCAGTGCCCGGTTCGACCCGGACCTGCTTGCCCTTTTCCTTGCGATATATCGCGTTGACTGCTTTCAATTTCATGTTCTGGCTCCTCTTTTAGCCGAAAGGTGAAGCTGCCCCGACAGTGAAGCCGGGGCAGCAGGGTTGCTTAGAGCGACACCGGAACCGCTTTCACGGTCGCGTTGGTGTTGACCGGGATCATCAGCGGCGCGGACTGCGACATGATGAAACGTGCGGAGGGGTCGTTCTCGTCCCACATCTTCGAGAAGATGTCGGCGGGCTGGATGTCAGCCGCCGCGTCCAGGATCGCGCCGAACGCCTTCACACCGTTGACAGCGCGGGATGCCAGAAGCACCTCGTTCTTCTTGAGGATGTCAACGGTGCTGCCGTTGGACTTGAAGGTGTTGCCGATGCCGGAGACCAGCCACACGCGGACGGAGCCGAAGCCGCCAACCAGCGTGAACGGGTTCAGCGGGTCTTTCTCGATCAGGCCGAGGTTCAGGTTCACGGACTCGTTGCCGCGAAGGTCCTTATTCAGCTTCGCCTGGACATCTGCATCGGCCATAAAGGCAGCGTATGCCTTGGAACCCATGAGGATGTCCGTGGGAGCCGCGCCGAACTCGGCAGAAGCAGCCAGATCGTACCACGCCTGGATGTCGTCCCACGCGGAGATACCGGCGTCACCCCACTGCGAACCGCCCGCCTTGGTGATCGTGTGACCGGCATCGCGGCCAAAGTCGATCGTCACGGCCTGAGCAGGCGTGCCTGCGTCAACCGCGTAGTTGATCGTGATCGAGCCGTCGATGACGGAGCGCGCGCCCATGTACTCCCAGAGGCGGGTGATCGCGTCACGGTGGAAACCCGTGATCTCGATGACCTTGCTGTTGTAGCGGGCCTCGGGGGTCATAAGCGCAAGACGCTTTGTCAGTTCGCCGGGTTGCAGCTTGAGGGCCTGACCGGGACGAACCGCGTCCTTGGGTTTGGTGTAGGCGGGCTTGAAGGATTCAATCCGCTCACCGACGCCCTTGTAGATCGGGCGGCCCGGCATGTTCGGCAGCATGAACGGCGCGATCTCGCGGGTAGCGTCGATCTTGTCGAACATGATTTCTTCCTGCTCGGACATGTGCGAGTTGGGGTAGAACATGTCCAGCCACGCCGACGTGCGGACGGTCTGCCGCTCATCGAACATGACCTGGTACAGGTCCATCGGGGTGTAAATGTCGAGTGCCATCTAGTTATCCTCTCATGGCTATTCACCCAGAAGGTGAAATTTGGGTGAAGCAGCTTAGACCGGAGTGAAGGTCTGAATCTTGCGGATGATGATCTGCGTGGGCGAAGGTGCGCCCTCGAAGGCTTTGGCTTTCAGCGCGTCCGTGCTGTAGGCCGCGTCCCAGACCAGGAGGTCGGGGTTGAAGCAGCCGCCGCGATAGATCGACGCGACAGCATCGCCGCCGGTCGTATCGGTCGCGTAGACCAGGATGCCGACCGCTGCGACAGTCGTGTTGTTCGCCGGTACGACTTTGCCGCTACCGTCGAAACCAACCACGGTCAGGGCCGCGAGGTCCTGGGTGGTCAGCACGGTTTCATCCGTGGAGAAAACCTGCGGGTAGTCGCCGGTCAGCAGTGCATCCACTGCGGGGTTGATGGTCTCTGAATACTTGCCCGCAAGGCCCGCAGTCAGATCACCGTTCTGAGGTGTAATAGGCATGTTGGAGTCTCCTGTGCCCTGGGGTTACGCTTTGGCGGCTTTGAAGCCAGCCGAAGCAAAGATGCCCTCGACGACGTTGGTTTCGTCATCGTTGGCGTCATCGGTGGGTGCTGCGCCGAGTTCCGGGTTTCCGGTGGACATCATCGCAGCAGCAAAGGCGGTCGCGTCGGCGGGCGCTGCGGCAGCAGGCTTACCGGCGGGAGCGGCGGCTTTCGTCGGGGCAGGCATGGCGGCCAGAAGCGCCTTAGCGGCCTCTGCGGTCATGTCCGTATTCAGGGCAACGTGGCGTGCGGCCTCGGGGTGAACCTTGGCTTCCTCGCTGTCCAGGATCGCGGAAACGCGGGCGCGTTCTGCGTTGGCTCCCTCGGCTTTACCAGCCTCGGTTGCCTCTGCTGCGGCAGCAGCCACGGCAGTATCGAGAGCGGCCTGATCGACCGCCGAATTGTCGTTTGTAGACATTTCATCGTCCTCATCTTGTTGGGAGGGATCGGCGTAGGCCGACAGGGTGCCGAGAGACCCGACCGTATCGGCCAGACCACCATCGACGGCTTGCTGGGCCATGAATGTCGCAGCCTCGGTGTCACGCACCGCCTGCTCGTCCATGCCCCGATTCCGTGCCACGGTGGCAACGAAAATGTCGTGGATCGCGTCCACACGTTCTTGCATCCGCGCTTTCGCGGCGTCGGTCAGAGGGACATAGGGCTGTCCGTCCACCTTGTTCTTACCGGCGAATACCGGCGTGACCTTGACCCCTTGGGCCGCAAGCCGCCCGGTCATGTCCATGTGCGCTGTCATCACGCCGATCGAGCCAACGCCGCCCGTGCGCGCCACGGCGATCGTGTCCGCGCTGGAGGCGATGGCGTAGGCCGCCGAGTATGCGAACTCGTTTGCAACGGCCCGGATCGGCTTCACGCCGCGCGCTGCGTAAATGGCGTCCGCGCAGTCGAAGCAGCCCGGGACCGTGCCTCCGGGTGAGTTGATGTCCATGACGATCTCGTTCACGTCAGGGTCCGCCACGCCGCGCATAACAGTCTGGGTGATGTAGTCGTATCCGGTTGCCATCGAACCAAGCTGGAACGGCAGGTTCGCCATGAGCATCCCTTTGACCGCGATGGTCAGGACGCCCTCTTTGACCCGGTAGGGCCGCAGGCTGGAGTCGAGCAGGAAAAAGTCGTCATCTTCGTCGGTGTCGTCGAGCGCGCTGGAGATTTTCGCCCGGGCCTCGGGGGAAAGCATCTCTGCAAAAATGTCCTCGACCCAGGCATGGCTTTCCGCCGCCACCAAGAGGTCAGTCTTGGGGATTACAAAATCAGTCATCGGATTCTCCGCTCTCAACTTGGGCTGCGCCTTCAACGGAGCCGGGTGCATCGGCCTCGCCGTCGTCCCCTGGTGTGAGGTTCAACTCCTCGTCCATCGCCATCTCGCGGGCACGCTGCCGCTTGACGGTGCGCCAGTCCTGGCCGAGACGCCCGATCTCGTACTCCTCGGTGGTGAGGTTGTACTTGAGACGCAGCACGGCGGCCTGGGTCTCTTTCAGTTCGTCGATCTGGCCTTTCGCGGCACCGAGCCACTCACAATGGGAGAGCGCGTCGAAACGCTGCGCGTCATAGAGCCAATTCGGGTCGCGGGCCTGCCGGGGCAGAGACGAGATCATGCCCTTGTTGACCGCTTCCTCCAGCCAGAGCCGGTAGATCGAGGAGGCAAAGCGGTCCGCGACGGTACGCTTGAGCGCGTTCATCCGCTTCCAGGTCTCGCTCATCGCGGCCCGGGCGCTGGAGTAGTTGGTTTTGCTGTAGTCGTGCGATAGCTGCTCGTAAGAGACGCCGAGGGACGCCGCGATGTAGCGCAGAAGCGATTGCTCGAACTCCTGGCCCAGCGGGCCGCCCTTCCCGGCGGGCATCATGTTCAACTTGGTGCCCGGGAACAGGTGCGGAATCTTCACGCCGTCAAGCTGGAGGTTCTTCGCGCCGCCGGAGTAGTCCGCGATCTGGCCGAGGTACTGTTCGACGTACTCACCGAGGGCCTGGCCGGGGGAGTCCGTGCCGCCCAGGGTGGCGAAAGCCTCAACCGATGGCAGATCGGATTCGATCGCCGCCGCGTATGTCGCGTTGACCACCGCGTTCTGGAGCGTCACGTCCCGGAACTGCTTGGTGATCCGCATTTCCTTGAGCGCCGAGACCATCGCCGCGATACCGCGCGTCTGGTCGGGTCGGAACTGCTCGAAGATGTGGATGATCTGGAGGCGGCCCCACGGCTTGCGTGCGTTGACCGCGCGCCAGCGGTGGTTGTTCATGTTCCGCCAGTCGCTCGGGTGCGCCACGCGGATGTGATACCGCTTGGCCGCGCCGTAGCGGTCCTTTTCGATCCCGGCCACGAGGTTCGGGTCGTTGAGGTACTGCGGAGGCGAGGAGAGCCTGTCCGTGTCGATCATCTGGATCGCCGTCTGGAACGAGCGGCCAAGGCCGCCGCGCATCCACTCGACCGAGGCCAGGACCTCGCCGCAAGCGACATGCGTGCCGACTGCCAGGCGAACCAGTTCCGTGAATGTGTTATTGCGGGAGGAGTCCACCCAATTGTCGGGGCTTTCCGCCCAGAGCGTGAACCGCTGCTCGACCTCCTCCTGGAACTCGTCGGCCCAGGTCTCGTCGAACTCGCCACCCAGGATGCGTGTCATGGGCTTCGCGTTGAGCGCGTACAGGCCGCCGACGATGTTGTCTTGGTGGATGACCTGGCCGCCGCGCACATAGCTATCGTTCCGCAGAACGTCTCGGGCGCGTGCGTCAAGCTGGCCCTTCGCGGGCACGATGTCGAGGTCCGCCGAGCGGAGCGTCGGGTGCCAGAGGGCCAGGGTCCGCTCGTTGCGGCTGGCCGCGTCGAAAGCGCCGCCGACTAGGGCAGACTCAGCGGGTGCGGCGGAAGGGAGATTTGCATCATCCAGATCGCCCAGGAGATAGTGGGATTCGCGATCCAGCATTACATAAGAACCCGCATTGGGCCGGGATTGACGCTCCCGACCTGGTTTTCGAGGCGCTGAATGTAGGCGAGCAATGCTTGCCGATTCGCGGCGGTGTACTCGACACGCTCGCCGTTCTGATCGACGTAGACGCGCGCCTGTTGGCCCGTTACCAGCAAGTGATATTGGGCTTTCGCGTCCGCAAGTTGTTCTGCAAGAGTCAAGTCGGTCTCCTAGCCTAGCTTCTCAGCGAGCGTGCGTAGACTATATTCACCTTTCGGGTGAATTTCAAACCGTTTGTTGGTATCTCCATACACCATGTCGTTGTCGTCCCATTCCTCGGCCCAAGATGGAGGGGCTGACCAGTCGATATGCTGCATCCTGATCCGGCTGGAGTGGCAGAGCGCCAAGGCGTAGACGAGGAGGTCCCAGCTTTCGTTGCGGCTCTTGGCCGGGTTGACCCAGCCCTTGCCGGTCTTGGTCTCTGCGCAGAGTTCGACGTACCACCAGTCCGGTAGCCACTCGGGGAAAAACACCATCCCGCCGCCCGGCTCCTCCCGGGCGAGCATGTTGTTCACCATGTCCTTCGCCTGGTTGGTGTTAATCATAAGCACCGGGACCTCGCCGCGTGCCGAGGCGCGCCGGTCTTTCCGCTCCGCGTTGGGGTAGTCGATCCGCACCAGGGGCGCGGAGGCGGTCGTGCCGCCCTTGAGAAGCTGCACCCGGCGGTGATAGTTCTTTCCGTCCGCGCGAAGCTGCCGCCAGAACTCGTAAGCGTTCGCGGTCACACCTGCCGAGCCGCCGGAGTCACAGCAGAGCATCCGTATCTGCATACGCCGCCCGCTCTCATCGCCAAGTTCGTACTCGGCCTTTAGGACCAGATCGACAAGCTGATACCAGTCCTCGACGTAGGCCGCCGGATTCAGGGGATACGGGTCTCCGTCCTCATCGACCCGCTTGGACTTTCTGATCTTGAAGCGGTCGATCACCACGACATCGCCGTGGGGCCGGATACCGTGGACCTGGACCTCGAACCGGCTTTTCTGCACGTCCACCGACGCCACCAGGAAACGGACATCCTCGGGCACCACTCGCTCACCGAGGCGGGCCTGGGCGCGGGCTTTCAGTTCCTCCGGCAACCGCTCGGACTCGATCCCGGCGGGGAGGTAGGGCAAGCCCTGGTCGGTGTTGACCGTGGTTTTCAGGGCCTCCTCGGAGCCGGTGTTCTCGAACTCCTGGATGGCCTTGAGGTACTTGTGCGTCATGTCGGTCCAGTCAGCGAACGCCGCCGCCGGACCTTTGAGCCAGAAGGACGCCATCCGGGATCGCATGGGCGTCCCGACGATCTCGCCGGTTTCCATGTCCATCTTCTCGCCGTCCCGGAGCCAGAAGCCGCGCTGGTTCATCCCGCGCTTGCCGGGGGTGTCGGACTCGTCGTGGTTGCTGTCACGGTAGGCGTGATTGCAGTGTGGGCACCGCATGACCACCTCCTCGGCGGCTGCCAGGAGATCGTCGGTGTCGGTGTTCCACTCGAACAGGCTGAAATCCGGCTCGAAGGGCTGCCCGCAGGAAAGGCAGGGCCAGTACCAGCGCCGCCGGTCTCCCCGGTTATAGAGAGCCAGGATGCCGGTCGTCGGCGGAGCCTGGTGCGGAGAGGACGGCATCCACCGGCTGTTCTCGGTGATCCGAGAGGGCGAGGACTCGGCGGCGCACATGCCGAACCGCCCGAATGTTTTCATACGCTGGACAGCCAGGTCGAAGGCGGAACCCTCGCCGCCGATGTCCTCGGGCATCCGGTCGTAGTCCGCCAGCCAGAGCCGTCCGATCGGCTTGCCCGACAGTTCGTTCACCGTGGGCCAGGAAAGCGTGTAGAGCATCCCGGACGTGAACCGGCTGGAGTACGTTGACTGGTTGTGCTTGCCGGGCAGGAGCCGGTCGCGAATTTCGGGGTTGTCCCGGTACAGTTTCTCGACCCGGCGCTGATACCAGTCGCGGGCGGAGGACTGCGATTTGTCGATGTGCATGAAATCTGCCGGATCACAGATCGCGGAGTAGGACGACCAGTTGAGGCTCATGTCAGATTTGCCGCACTGCGCCGGACCGACGAACACCATTTGCGTAAAGTCGAGGGAGGTCAGCATCTCCATTGGCTCGACAAGGTAGGGCGTGGCGCTGTTCTTGTACTTGCCGACGTAGCTGCCGGGGTTGTTGATGTATCTGTACTTCTCGGCGGCCTCGGCCACGCTCAGACGCTCGGGTGGGCGTACCGCCTCCGCAGTCGCCAGCACCATGTCCTCTAGTGTCTGGAATCTAGTCATCCTGGGCATCCATCCGGCACTGGACCGCGTAGTCCCACATCGAGACGGGGCCGTGGCCCAGGTCGTAGCCGTGGCCCTCGACCGGGTTCCCGCAGCAGCAAGTCTCGCGTTGCAACTTGATCTCCTCTGCCGTCACCCCCGATTCCGCGATCAACGCGACCTCGATGCGGTCCCGCTCGGAGCGCGGGTCGTGGTACGGGGACATCGGCATCGGGCAGTGGCCGATGCAGTGTGACCAGTCGTCCCCGCTGATCGCGCCGCACTTGGGGCATTTGAACTTAGAAGTCATCGAGGTCGGTTCCTTCAATCTCGCCAAGCTGCGATAGTGTGGCACGTTTCTCGGGCATCTCGACGAGCGAGCGGTGCAGATCGTGCTGGAGCGCGTCCACCATCGTCGTCAACTCTGCCCGGACCTCGGTTGAGAGGGAGTGCGCCTCCGACACCTGGTCGATCCAAAGCTGGGTCGTGGTCTTGAGGCGCTGGAACGTCTCGCCCAGGACCTCCAGCACGTCCTCCGTTTTCCAGAGATCGCCAGCCTGCGCGGCCCACTTTTGGGCTTTCAGCTTTGCGTCCCAGACATCCTTCTGGAGTGCGGTGGGCAGATCATCGGTGCCCATCTTCTTGATGGCCTCGGCAGCGTTCATCTTGGGCGTGACGAGGTATTCGAGAGCCTGCCGGAAATCGTAGAGCGGAGTGTTGCCCCGGTGCCGGGCGATCGGCGCAAGGTTGGCGAGTCGCTTGGTGACGAGTTTTCGATCTCGTTGCAGCACCTCCGCAAGGAACGTGATGCTCACCGGCTGGTATAGCGCCTGGACTACCGCCGCGTCGGCTCGACCGACGACGCCCACAGAAGGTTTACCCGACGCCGGTTTCGCGGCGCGGGGCTTTCGCTTTTTCGGTTGTTTTGGGGCCGGACCAAGCAGGTCCTCAAAGTCGTCGTTCATTTGCAGTCGTCTCCTCCTGGCAAGTGTAATTCACCCAAAAGGTGATTGGCAAACTAAAAGTTGAATATGCAGTCGATATAGGCGAGAATGGTCATGTCGCTTGTGTGGCACCTGGGGACCGGGTGTCGTCGCTCCTCCCAAGCCCGGTCCCCAATCTCCCCCTCAGATCATTTCGCGTTCTCGGCCACGTCGTCGAGCCAGTCCGCGTATGCTTGCATCATCTCTTTCCGGCCATCGAGATAGAGGGCCTTGTTGTAGGCCGCCCGCACCTCGTCCTTGCTCGTGTGCGCAAGCTGCCGCTCGATCCAGTCCCGGTTCCAGCCCTGCTCGTTCATGGTGGTAGAGAAGGTCGTGCGGAACCCGTGGTGGCAGTGTTCCTTGCGGGTGTCGTAGCCGAGCCGCCGGAGCGCGGAGTTCAAGGTGTTCTCGGACATGTAGCGATCCGGGTATCGGGGCATCGGGAACACCAGGTCGTTGTCTCCCCGGCAGAGCGCCATCGCCTCCAGGATTCCCTTCGCCTGCCGGGACAGCGGAACCAGGTGGTCCCCCACCTGGCCCTTCATCCGATCTTTGGGCACCGTCCAGAGTTCGAGGTCCAGGTCGATCTCGCTCCAGCGCGCGCCGCGCAACTCCCGCGACCGCAGGAACGTGTAGGCCGAGAGCAGCAGCGCCGCGCGGGTCTGTTGGCCTGCCGTGTCGGGGTAGAGCCGGATCGACCGCATGAGGCCGCCCACGTCCCGGGCGCTCGTCAGGCCGGGATGCTCGCCGCCCTTCTTCTTGACGACCGCCCGCGTGACCATCCGCGCAGGGTTCCACTCGACCAGGCCCAGGGCGATCGAGTAGTCGAACATCTGGCCCAGCTTGCGGTGGATGTCCTTGGCCTTCTCGATCTTGCCCTCCTCCTGGACGCCCTCAACCAGGGCCAGGATTTCGGGCGGCTTGATCGAGCCGATGTCCCGACCGTGCAGCACGCCGTTCGCCAAGCTGCCGAGGTTCCAGTTCAACTTGTTCAAGGTGGCCTCTGCGATCCCCTCCTGCATCCGCTTGCGGATGAACTTGGCCGCGATCACCTCGACCCGGCGCTCCTCGGGGACCTCCTCGTCCTCGCCCGCTCTCCGGGGGCCTGTCCTCCGGTCCGTGCGGATCGCCGTGGTGTCCCGGGGGTCGATGCCGCGCTTGACCCTGGTGTTGATCTCTGCCGCTCCGAGGCGCGCGTCTGCCAGCTTCACCTCCGGGAACTCCCCGAGGGTAGCCATGCGCTGCTGGCCCCGGAACCTGTAGGCTTTCACAAAAACCTTCGCCCCGGTCGGTCGAACCTCCAGGAACAGACCAGCGCCGTCTGGCATCCGGTACTTTTTCGGTTCGGGCGCGGCTTTCTTGATCTTCTGTTCGGTCAGTGCGGTCATCCTGTTGCTCCTGAGTGTTGGATTCACCTTTCAGCGTTGGATAGTTGGATATTTCACCCGAAAGTACAAGGATCATCCAACGGTTATCCAACATTTTTGTTGCTCAGAACGACGATTTTAGGGAAGATTTAGACCCGCAGATCAGCTAACTCGCTGAATTTACACCATTTTATATGTAGCCGATAGGTGATTATTCAACTGAAACTTGGAAAATGGTGCCCGGGGGCGGAATCGAACTGCCTAAAATCAGTTATTTTGAGCGTTTTTCAGGGCTATCCAACAGTTATCCAACATATTCACCTATTGGATGAATATTCCTCTTTTGGTGTTGGATAGCCTTCAATCTTAGTCTTGCGCGGCCAACTCGCTAAATTCGCGCAGAGGCTCGATCGAGCCGCCGCCGTCCTTGAACACGCGGCCGCTTTCCCGGTGCAGCGTGACGACGGAGTACCCGCCGAGCGACTGCCGTTCCACGTTGGTCACGTCCAGTACGTTGACGCACACGGTCCCCGTGACCTCCGGCCCGCGCTCCTGGATCACCATGAGGATTCGCGAACTGCCCACCGGCTCCGGCACGACGCAGGTGTAGGTGTCCTCGTCTCTGACGTTTGCGACCTGGACCAGCGCCGTGAAACGGGTGCCGCCCATGTTGACGCTCAAGTCCCAGGCATCATCCTCGCCGGGGAAAGAGAAGCGCCCGCCGTTCATCTCGACAAGACCCGCAACCAGGAGGACCGCGCCAGACGCGCTGGTGGCCTTCTCCTGGACGATCCTGGCCTTCTGCGTTGGCCGCCTGCCCAGATTCAGCCAAACCTCATCCACACTCAAGACCTTGGCGAGTTTCTGGACGTTATCATTCCGGGGTTTGGCCTCACCGGCAAACCACTTGCTCATGGTGTTGGGCGATACTACACACTTGGCCTCGGTTTCTAGTTTGCGCCGGAGCCAGCTTTGCCTACCGTGCGGGGTGGGAGGAGCCAGCGGGTGCCCCTCGACAGCTTGCGCCAGTCGAAGCCCAAACGCCTTTGTTGAATCTTGTGCCATCGCTTTTACCTAACGGGTGATTTAACCTCTTTCATCTATATGTTGAAAGATCACCCAAGGTCAACAATTCTATGGGTTGCAATTTCCCGAATAGGTAGTTAACGTACTCTATATGGGGGATTCGCCAACAGAAAAACACAATATATAGTGTCTTAACTGGTGAAAAAACCACATCCAACCACACCGCCCCACAGCAGATTTTCGCGCTATGAGGGAATATGTGGATAACTCCGGGTTAAGCCCGGGTTAATTCTTGACAACTAAACGCCCAGATGAGCCTTAACCGCGTCGGTGATTCTCTCCTGAGTCGCGTCCCGGTCGGCCAGCACATCCACCAGGCGCATGTCGAACGTCGAGTTCGTCAGGATGTGGTGGATGAACACATGCTCCGCCTTCTGCCCGGGGCGGGCCAGGCGCGCGTTGAACTGCTGATAGAGTTCCAGCGAGGCGTTGAGGCCGAACCAGACAATATGGTGGCCGCCGTACTGGAGGTTCATGCCGTGGCCGATCGAGGCCGGGTGCGCCAGGAGCATCCGAACCTTGCCCTCGTTCCAGGCATCGAGGACGCCCGGCTCCGTCGCTTCTCGGGCGTAGGGGAACTTCTTCTTGATCCGCTCCAGGTCGAACTTGAAGCTGTAGGCCACCAGGAGGTTCGCCCCGGCGGTGTCCGCGACGATCGACTCCAGTTCGTTCACCTTGAGGTCGTGGATCGGGATCGTCTCCCGCACCTCGGTCATCTCGTCCGTCCGGTAGACCGAGCCGTTGGCGTACTGGAGCAGCTTGAAGGTCAGGACGCCCTTGTTGACGGCCTCGATGTCATGCTCCTCCAACGCCAGTTCCTTCTCGAACCGCTTGTAGTCCTTGAGCAGCTTGGACGAGAGGTCCACGATCCGGGGCGGCAGGTCGGGGATCGTCATCACGGGCGGCAGCGCCACATAGTCCCTAGCCTTCATCGAGACCATCACATCCCTAATCCGGTCGATGATCTCGCCCTCGGAGTGCGGGTAGGCCGTGTAGTTCCAGCCCTTGAAATCGCTCTCGAACCAGCGATTCAGGAAGGCGGTCTTTGTCCGGCCCAGGCGTTCGCCCTGGTCGATGATGTAAAGCTGCCCCCATAGATCGGTCAGGCCGTTCGGCGTCGGCGTCCCGGTCAGTTCGATGATGTAGTCCATGTGCTTGCGGACCTTGGAGTAGACGCCGAACTCGGAGAGGTTCATGGACGCGGTGCGCTTCTTGCCCTCTTTGAGGCGGCTGCTCTCGTCGTAAACCAGCACGTCGAACGGCCACTCCACCTTGAGTTCCCGCAGCGTCTTGTAGAGCCAGACGACGTTCTCCCGGTTGATGACCATGATCTCGGACATCGGATCGTCCAGGAACTCCTGGAGCCATTCAAGGCGCTGCTTGGGCGTCACCTTCTGGCCGATCTTGCCGGAAAGGCTTTTCCAGTGCAGCGGGCGAAGGTGGCTCCAGTTCTCGAACTCGTCGGGCCACGTCTTTTGCGCCACGCGCAGAGGCGCGACGATCAAGACCTTGCGGACCATGAGCGTGTCGAGCAGCGCCCGGATCGCGGTGGCCGTGGTCACGGTCTTTCCCAGAGCCATCTCGACCGCCAAGAGCGCGCCGGGCTTGACGCCGAAATCGGCCTCTATCCGGCCCGCAAGATCGGTCTGGTAGCCGTGCATATCAGAGCGGTGAAGCATCGGAGTCCTTCTCGTCGATCACCCGGGGGTCCAGCATCTCGTCCTCCCACTCGGAGTCGCACACCGGGCAGCGCCAGTAGACAAAGGGCGGCACCTTATCGCCGCCCCCGCAGCCCTCGCAATCGGGGTCGGCATAGGTCTCAACGATCTCGTAGTCGTCGGACATCCAGTCGAACTCCCCGCGCTCGACCTCCTCCCAAGTCGCCTCTGTCCCGTCGGGCCAGCGAACAACAGCGTCAGGACTCGGCATCTGCATCGTCCTCTACCTCCGGCTCGTGGGCGTCGAAGATCGCCTTGCCCTGCGGAATCGTGTCCACGACATGCACCTCGAAGCCGTTGGCCGTCAGCCAGTTGATCTCCCGCTTCTGCGCGACAGACAGCTTGCCGTTCGGGTCCTTGAACTCGATGATGAGAAGCTGGCCCATGCCGCGCTTGAACCAGCGGTCGGGGCATCCGCGCCGACCGACGAACTGCATCTTGCGGGGCCGCCAGCCGAGGCTCTTGGCGTACTTGCACACCTGCTCCTCGATGTAGAACTCGCGGCGGCCCATGTCGCACTTGGCGCTCATTCGTCACCTCCGAACATCTCGCGGTCGCGGAACGCGCTGTAGGCCAGGCAGACCTCTTGGAGTTCCGGCAGGTCTTTGAAATGCTTCCCGGGGTTCGGCATCATCTCGATCGCCAGGAGGAGCCGCGACAGCGTAGGGCCGTCCACGGTCTCCGTTGGGCGCACGCGGGACCGGCGCACCGGGCGGTGGTGCGGGATCACCTCCTGCGACCAGATTCCGGGGCGGGTGTTATACACGTTCGGGACCTGCTTGAGCCAGATCGCGGGTTCGTCCTCGGGGGGCTTAGTCACTGTCGCGGCCCTCCCAGAGAAGGAATCCGAGGATGCCGAAGTACACGACGATCCCGACAACACCGGCCACGTTCACCCACATCTCGGCGCTCAATGGACCAGCCCTCCGTCCGGGGCCACTTTTGGCGGGATGTACGCCTCGAACCGGCCATCGAAGAACTCGGCCGCCGGGCGGGTCCACACCAAGCCCATCTCGTCCTGGTAGGCCACCTGGATTCCCATGTCGTCCTCTTTGATTTGCAGGGCCACGATCTTGTAGGTCCCGCCGCTCTTTTTGTGTTTCACATACATCTCTGTCTCCTAGTCCTTGAGGAAGATTGGGGAGGTGAAGCCGTCCGCCTTGAGCGGCATCTTCTCGTCGGCCCACGGGGGCCGGGTCGTCATGCACCGGATCAGACCGGCCAGGCGTTCTTCTGCGATGTCCTCGGCCTCAAGCGCGACGATCTGGTCGTGGACGTGCATACGGATGTCGTAGCCCTCGGCATCGGCCAGGGTCATGCCGTGTGCCAGGAGGTCGCGTGCGACGGCCTGGGTCACGTTCTCGGTCAGCTTGCCGGGGTGCGTGGTCACGCGCCGCCACTGGCCGTTCTCCATATTCTCGTAGGTGATCTGCGGCTTGTAGACCGGCTCGCCGTTGCGACCTTTCCAGGGCATCTTGCGGCGCTGAATCTCAGGCCGCATGTAGTGGAGGAACCGCCCGCTCGGCAGCCCGATCCGCAAGAACGGCTTCTTCATGTCGATCGTTAGATAGCCGACGCGCTCGGGCTTTCCGGTCTTGATGACGCGGCGCACGGCGTCGTCCAATTCGTACCAGAACTCGACGACGCGGTGGAACTTGGAGCGGAACGTGTCCACCGACAGCTTGGACATCTCTTTCGTCAGCGGGACGTGCATCGCCCAGGCGTATCCCAGGAGGCCGGTTGCCTCGATCTCGCCGGTCGATTTGTTCTCCCGCTCGTCACCCGCGCCGAGCATGTAGCCGCAGCCCAGAACCCCCGGCTTCGCGGTGGTCCTCATGCTCTTGTCCCCGGCCTTCACGCGGGCCGCGATCTCGTCGTAGGGCAGCTTGAACATGTCCGTGGCAAAGTCGATGTATGGGTCCAGGTTCTCCCAGAACACCCGCAGAATCTTCTCGTCCTGGGCCAGCCAGCCGAGGACCACGTTCTCGATCGCGGACAAGTCGGCGTCGAGGAGCAGCTTGCCGGGGCCTGCTTGCACGACCGGGCGGACGCCAGCGGTCAGCACCTCCATCGGGTTGTCGTACTTGGCCCAGATTTCCTCGGGCGTCAGATGCTCGATGTCGTGGACGCACTCATGGATTCGGTCCTCCAGCGACTTGTCCGGCTTGGGCAAGTTCTGGGGTTGGAACCGGCGGCCCGACCAGCGCCAGGTGCGCCCTGCCCCGGCGAACTGGTGGCAGCCTCGAAGGTTGCCGTCCAGATCGGTCGCGGCCCAGAGCGCAGGGTATTTTTTGACGCTCGCCTTCGAGACGCGGAGACGCAGTTGCAGCACCCGGTTGAGCAGTTCGTCCGGCTCCACCAGGACCATCCGCAGGTAGTCCGCCAGCGGCCCCTCGTACATCTCCACGGCGGCCTTGGCGTCCTCGACGCGCTCGGCGGCGGCCTTGGCTGCGCGCTCGACGTGGCCCTTCTTGAGGTCGTCAAAGTTGTAGCCGTGGTCCTTGAGCCAGGGCAGGATTTGCATGTTTGAGTTCGGGTTGGCGAGGCCGGTCAGCTTGCGCAGTTCGGCCATGTCCCGGGAGATCGTGAACTCCGACAGCTTCAACGCCGCTTTCACGGCGTTGAGGTTGATCGGGATTCCGGCGTTGTTGATCTTCTGGTCGAGGTGCCACAGCTTCCACTCGTGGTCGGGCATCTGGTACTTTTTGAAACGCTTGTAGATCGCGCGCTCGGCTTCCACGTCCCGGATGTTGTAGTCCAGGAACTCCTGCCAGTCCTCGGGGTCGGTCGTGTGGTCGCAGCGGGTCCAGGGCTTATACTTGGACGGCTTGCGGGGCATACAGAATTTGCGGACCAGGTTGGTCCCGCGCGCCATCTTCTTCTGGTCCTCACCCAGCCCGACGACCTCGCCGCACTTGGACAGCTTGCCCGGCAGCGACAGAGAATAGGACAGCGCCATCACGTCCAGCCACCGCTCGACGGGGATGTCCATGCCCAGCGTATGCTCGAAGATGTTTGATTCAAACGGGGCGTTCCATGCCGCCAGGGTAATGCTTGGATCGGCCAGGGCGGCCTTGAGATCGTCCGGCATAGGCTCACCCAGGACGGGGAGCCACTGCTTGATCTCGCCCTCTGCCCAGCCGTAGGCGAGCATAAGGACCTCGGTGGTCTCGTGCCGGGCGTAGACGGACGCGCCGGTCTTTGGCAGTTCGCACTCGGACCAGGTCTCGAAATCGAGGTGGAGGATCGGGCGGTGGGGCACCTGCTGCACGGACAAGGCGATCTTGCCGAGGTAGGCCGCGAAAACGCCGTTTACCGGCTCCGCGTCATCTGGTTGGAAATGCTGCCAGCCGAACGGGAAACTCATTCAAGCATCCCCCGGATAACTGGCCGGGCGTAGAGATCGCCGCCGAACACGGTGTACTCGTAGCCGTCCATCGTCGGGCCGGGGCACGGGCAATCGGCATAGTCAACATCGAAGCAGACCGGGCAATGGCCGCAACTGTCTACATCTCCGGCGTAGACCACTCTCTCCCAGCCGTCGTGGGCTGTTTCATCCTCTGCCATGTGCGCCTCCTGTTGGTAAGACCCGGCCCCCGCGCGAAACCTGACAAACTCGCGGGGGCCGGGCGTATGGGCGGCTGTACCTCACCCGCCCGTATTCACCTAAAAGGTGAAACTCAGATCACCCCAAGAGGTCATCATCGTCGTCGTCATCGCCCTCGTCGTCGTCCCACTCGTCGTCACCGATCTGGGCTTTGCCGAAGGCGTCGCCGTCGTCCCAGAACCGCACGCCGTCGAGAGAGGCGAAGATGCCGGGCGCGCCGCCCTTCTTGGTGCCATAGAGGCCCAGCATCGCTTCAACGTAGCAACCGCCGTAGAACGGCGAATTGTCGGGATCGACCTCGGTTTTCTTGCGTGTCAGCAGGCGGAAATTGTCGGGATTGCTGGCCTTGATGACCATCACGTCCTCATAGCCCGCTTTGACCTCGCCCTCATCGTCGGTGTTCTCGTTGCCGTCGAAGAAGCAGACGCGGTTGTCCTTGAACTTGATCTTGTCACCGAAACCAGCCTGCTCTTTGGCAGCCTCGATCGCGGCTTCGATCTTCTTGATGTTTTCCTTGCCGATCTTGGTGGTGGGGTCGATCAGGAAAGACGCGGAGAACTTGGGGTCCGCATCTTCGTTGGCTTTCTGCCGCTTGTGAAGGTGCGGGTAGGAGAGACGCACATCCTTGAGATACACGCGGCGGGGGTCTTTATCAGCCATAGTTTTCGTCCTTCGTTTTTTGCGTTTTACGTTTGCCGTTTTCGCGGTTTTTAACCCAAAAGGTGAAATTCAAGACGTGGGTTAGTCGTCATCGAACTCGTCGGCCAGGTCGTAACCGGGCCGCCTATCGTCAGCGCCAACGAGCGCCAACTTTCCCTCGGAGCGAACCGTGTAGTCGTTCACGGATTGCTTCACGTCCTTGGGGACCGTTTTGACCTTCTCGAACTGCGCCGGGGAAATCAGCGCAGGATCGGTGAAGGCCGATTCAAAATCCAAATGCTCCAGAACGAACGCTTCGGCGGCTTCTGGGTCTGCCCACTTGCGGGGGCCTTGCTTGCCGACCACCAGTTTCGCGCCGGGCGTTGGCCGTCCGGCCTTGGCGTCGTTCATCACCTGGGCGTGTACCGCCTTGAGCCAGGCCCGCACGCGGTCGGCGTTGAGCGCCGCGTTGCTCCGCTGCTGCGGGGTGAACTCGCCGTGGTCCTTGAGGGAGATCACGTCCGGGTCCAGGTCGTGCAACTCAAGCTGGAGGTGCGTCATCGACCAGCGGGCGTATTCTTCGCAGATGCCCTTGGCCGGGCAGAACTGGCACTGCTTCTCGCCAGCGCGGAGCCAAGCGTCGGGGGAGGTGGCGAGGTCGTAGGCTGTTTTCAGCTTCTCTCCAAACGCCAGCAACTCGTCCAGCGTGACCTTCCACTCACCTCCCCACTGCGGCACCTGCTCGGTGTCCCCATCGTCCTCGTCGTCGTCAAAGTCCTCGATGACCGCGCTGGTCGCACGGGCACGGGGCTGATCGACCACCAGGAGAAAGTCAGTTGCGTCTGTTTCGTGCCGCGCCACGTTGTCCCAGAACCCGAGCGCGTAGGTCATAAGTTGCTCGTTCTGATAGGCCGACACGGGCATCCCTGCCCCGTATTTCAGGTCGTTGATGATGACCCGCCGGGGAGAGATGATCCCCACGTCGAGCGTGCCGAATTGCTCCGGCAGCCAGCGGTCAAACGAGACCCGGTATTCGTTGACAACCCGGCCCGGCTGCTCGCGCACGAACTCGATGCCCGGCACCAGATTGTCCGCCATGTCCTCGGTGACGGTGAAGGTGTAGCCGTCTGCCGACATCACCTGGCCCACGAAAACGTGCGGCTCCAGGTCGAACTCCAGGCACATCTCCCGGATATGGTGCGCCACCGTGCCCTCTGCCGCGAACTCGCTGGAGTCACGTTCCCCGATCTCGTCGCAGAGCGCGACAGAGCCAGGGCACCGAATCCAACGGTGCGCGCCAGAGGGTGAGAGGCGGGCGTGTTCGCTCATTACCAGGACAAGCCCGCAGCTTTGAGGATGTTGTCCATCTCAGTCAGGGGGAACTCGGCCCCGCTGCCGTAGGCTTCCAGGTAGAAGGCGAGACGGGTCCGGTCGGACTGCTTGTAGAGGGAGGTCTGGAACGAGCCGATGTGCGTCCGTGCGTTGTTGAACACGGCCATGTGTTTCTGCGCTAGGTCCCCGGCGAGGAACCGCGTCACGATCTCGTGCATCTCCGGGTGCGTGACCCCGAAGCGGATAGACACGTCGAACTGCTTCTCAGTATCCGGGGCCGAGAGGTGGAAGGTGGCTAACCCGTCGTCGAAATGGTCCACGATGCCGCCCGCCAGGCCCAGATCAGACTGCTCGGCCTGCTGTGCTTGCGCGATCTGCGTGTCCTGCTCGACGCTGGTGTCGTCCCAGCCCGGCTCCTCGTTCGTGGCGAGTATCGCTTCAACCAGTTCTTCGCAGGCGTGGCTTACGTTCTCCGCGCCCCGGATCGCGTTGACCGTGGCAGTCAGCCACTCCGCAGTCTCCTCGTCCAGTTCGCCCTCGTCGTCGAACTGGATAGTCCGGCAGAAATCCATCCAGTCCGGGAAATCATCCCAGGACGGCGATTCCGCGGGCCAATCCGCGCCCATGATCTGTTCGAGCGTTTCCGCCTCGTCCGCGTCCCGGCCGAGATCAGACGCCCCACACGCCCCCGGCTCACGCGGAGCCGTGGTCTGGGTCATCGCTTTGACCATCTCGGAGAACTTGCCGGGCACGCTCGGGCGATCGTCGATCAGGTTGCCCTGGGCCTCGGCGTCCAGCAGGATCGCGCAGCAGGCCATGACGTGCCCGAGGTGATGCACCCCGGAGTCCTCGGCCTCTTGCTCCCCGTCCCACCAGGAGGCGAGGTGCCGGAAAGCGGCGTTGTAATAGACCGAGGCCGCGACAGAGTTCTCGCGCCAGTTGGTCAGGCCGTACTTGACGACGCCGTCCCGCATACCGTTGCCGCAGTGCAGAAGCGCGACCACGGGGATTCCGTGGATACCCGGCTTCGCCGTGCCGTAGGCGCTTTTGGGGTTGGAGTCAGGAAGGGCGAAGGGTTTGCGGGTCATCTTTAACCTTTCAGGTGAAATTCAAGGCAGGGGCCGCCCCCAACAGGGAGGAAAAAGGGCGGCCCCTGGGGACGGCTTACCCGAGTGGGTCGTCGTCACCTTCCGCGTCCGGGATCAGGGCGTCGATCTCATCGAAATCGACCTCCAGCCCGGCCATCCAGTATGTGATGTAGCCTGCCACGCGGGCACGCTGGGCATCATCCTCCAGTTCCGTCAGCTTCTTCGCGCCCAGGTGGGCCAGAGCGCCGACGAAATTAGACTTGGCGTTGTCGCGGACATCCGCGTCATCGGAGGCCAGGAACTTACCCGCCAGCTTGTGCAGTTCGTCGTGCGTGACGGACTCAGCCAGTTCGGGCTTCTCGGCTTCGCCCTTCTCGGCTTCTGCCTCGTCCTTCTTCTTGGCTTCTGCCTCGGCCTTCTTCTTCTCGGCTGCCAGGCGCTTCTTCTTGGCCGCTGGGGTCTCGGCCTCCTCTTTCGGCTCCTCTTTCGGCTCCTCTTTCGGCTCCTCTTTGGCCGTCGTCGTGGCCTTGCCCCTCGCGGCTGCGGTCGCAACCTCGGCCAGCTTGGCGTGGGCTGCGGTGTTGTCTTTGATCGCGGTCGTCAGTTCCGCGATGAGCGTTTCGATGCTCATGTGCTGCTCCTCAATGGTGATTTAGGTTTCGGCGGCGAATCTGCCGACACAGCAAACGTAGCCCACTACATCTTGTGGTTTCAACCAAAAAGTTATCTTTACGTTTTTGGGTGACGAATGGTAGTAATGGGCGGCCCACAGGCAAGAAAATGGAGCCACAATACAATGAGCAATACTGCCACAGCACAGCCCCGCCGTCGTTATTCCTTTGGCCCGCTGTACGATTTCCTCTCCGAGACCTTCCCGAATCACCGAAGCGAACGCGGCGTCTTTGACGTGCCGAATTTCGCCAAGGACATCGGCTATTCCCATGAGGCGATCTACCGCGCACTCCGCCAGCGTGACCTTCTCAAGCAGAATGTTGCCCTGCGGATCATGGAACTCTCCCGCACCGACGCCGCGATCCGTGTGATCTATTGGGAGGACCTGATCCCCTACGTTCTCGACGGCTACGACGAGTTCCGCGAAGGCCCCCAGGCCGACGTAGAGGTAGACGACCTCCTCGGCTGAATCTCCCCGCAACCAGAATAAATGAAACACGCGGGAGCCGAAAATGAGCGACACCGAAAACCTGATCGTCAAATTCAGCCGGAGCAAGGGCCGAAGCCGTGGCTTTGTGAAGGGCCAGCGAAAGACCTGGACGGGGTTCAAAAAGATGTTCGACGAGGAGAACATCCTCAAGGACCCGACCATCACCTTCGCGGCCTATCACGCCCTGGGGGACTCCAAAGAAGGCAAAGAGGTCCAGGCCGAGAAGAAGGCCGCAGCCGGTGGCTGGGTGCCCGCCCTGTTTGACGACGGCGTCCGCCGGAAAACCCATATCAAAGGCCGGACGATGATCGCGTTCGACCTGGACTATGTGTCGGTCGAGCAGCTTGACGCGATCCGGGCCGGTGAGGTGCCGACCGCGCAGTGGGAATGGTTCATGCACACCACCCGCTCGCACTGCCCCGAGAAACCCCGCGTCCGCATGATGATCCCGACCTCCCGGTTGATGACGATGGTGGAGGCCGAGGCAATCACCCGGTACATCGCCTGCGATCTGGCGAACGACCCGCAGCAGGGCATCGACATCCCCGACATCGTGTCAATGCGGGACAATCAGATCATGTACCTGCCGTCCATCTCCAAGAACCAGGAGTATTGGACCGACGAAAACGAGGGGGCCGTCATCGACGTTGACGCCGTCCTGGCAGAGAACCCCGATTGGGCCAACGTGGCCTCCTGGCCGACGCAGACCCACGAGGACGAGGTGCGTCGGTCGGGCGAGGTGATGGAGGACCCCCGCGAGAAGCCGGGAGTCATCGGAGCCTGGTGCCGGACCTATACGGTCGAGGACGTGATCGGTGAGCATCTGAGCGACATCTACGTCCCCGGTGACTCGACGGGCAGCCACCCGCGCTACAGCTACGCCCCTGGCGGGACCTTCAACGGCGCGATCGTGTACGACGGCGGCCTGTTCCTCCAGTCGCACCACGGCTCGGACCCGATCGGCGGCCAGGCGAACGCTTTCGACCTGCTGCGTATTCACAAGTTCGGGCACCTCGACAAGGACGCCCACGCAAACACCTCGCCGGGCCAGATGCCCTCGTTTAAGGCGATGTGGAAATTCGCGGAGAACGACCCCGAGGTGAAGGCCGAGCGCCTGGCCGACCTGGTGTCAAACGACGAATGGGATGACGACGACGAGGACGAGGACGAGTCCGAAAAAGATACACGTTTTTCTGACATCGACATCGACGATCTGCTCGGGCCAGCGCCCAAAGCGGAATCCTCGAAAATCGACGACGACCTGGCAGAATTGCTAGGTGATGCACCCGAGGACGACGAGGCCAACCACGACATCGCGGATGATTTCGACGACGATCCCGACGACGAGGACGAGCCGGAGGAGAAGGCCGAGAAAAAGTCGAACTGGAAAGACGCCCTGGTCCTCGACAAGAACGGCAATATCGAAAAGGGGCTGCACAACTGCTTTTCGATCATCTGCGGTTTCAGCAAGATCGCGAACACGGTCTGGTACAACGAGATGGACCACGGCCACTACACCCGCAAGCTACTCGATTTCAAAAACGTGACGCTGGAGCAGGCCCCGATCAAGGACCCGATAGCCGGGCGGCGCTGGGCTGACAACGACACGGCGGCGCTCATGCGGCTCCTGGCGACCCCCTCCAACCAGGGCGGGCTGGGTGTGGCCTTCACCAAGCAGGATGTGGAGCAGGCGCTCTCACAGGCCGCTCAGAAGAACAGCTACCACCCCGTCATAGATCAGATCGAGCGCCACATCTGGGACGGCGTGCCGAGGATCGGCACCTTTTTCCAGGACTGGCTCGGATGCACCGACAACGCCTACCACTCCGAACTGGCAACCGTCTGGTTCGTGGCCGGGATCACCCGCTTGTACGAGCCGGGCCACCGCTTCGACCTGGTGCCGATCCTGGGCGGCAAGCAGGGCGGCGGTAAGTCCGGTCTGATCGAGGCCCTGGGTCTCGGCTTTGCCGGATCGCTCTCGGGGGATTTCCACGACACGAAAAAGATGGCCGAGTCCACGATGGCGAAATTCATCCTGGAGGTGCCGGAACTCAAGGGCATGTCGAAGGGCATGATCGAGGACATTAAGGCGTATTTCACCGCGACCCGAGACACCGTGCGCCTGTCCTACCGGGCGAACCCCGAGGACTTCATGCGGATGTGCATCTACATGGGCACGACCAACGCGAACCACTACCTGCGCGACGAGGAGAACCGCCGCTTCTGCCCGGTCCTGACCGATACGCACGAGTGGAACAAGATCGACTTTGAGAACCTGGTCCCGATCATCCCGCAGCTTTGGGCCGAGGCCCGCGAGATTTACCTGCAAATGCGAAAAGACCAGCCCAAGGGGTTCCTGCCGCTGCACTTCACCTCTCCCGAGGCCAAGGCCGAAGCCCGCCGCTTGCAGTCTGAGAGCCGCGAGACGATGCCCCACGAGCCGGTGGCGGAGGTCGTCGGGGCCTGGCTGGATAACGAGGTCTCCCAGCAGCAGATCGACACCCCGGGCAACGAGGATTTCGACGACGACGATCCTGGTGACGGGCTTTTCGTCCGCAACCTGGTGACGGCCACGATGATCCGGCAGGAGTTGGCGTCGAACCCCATCATCCGCGACCTGCGGGCGGCTGCGGACAAGACGATCGGCACGGCGCTCTCCAAGATGGAGGGCTGGCAGGCTGTAGGTTCCGGCTCTGTGCGGCGGCTGGGCCGCAAGGCGCGCTGGTACAGCCGGTTCCCCGCCGACGACCCGCGCAGCGATTTGGAGTACGTCTCGGTGAGCGAACTCACGGCTCGGGACGACGACCTGGACGACCTCTTGTCCTGAGATCAACGGTATCCCGGCGGCGGGGACCAGTCGCGAGTATCACAGAGAAAAGAAAGGGCCTCTATTTTACTGTTTCGACCGCGCCCCCACCCTGGGGCAACCAACTTTTCAGCCCCGCCAGCTTCGTCTGAGCGGGGTTTTTCTTTGCCCGGAAGCCCTGTTTCAACGGACGGGTGAAATCGGAATCGTTCGCGGTCTGAATCTACAGATCGTAGAATGACCCAAACAGAGATCGTTTTAGGTCTACGTTCGGTGGAAATTTCAAGCGGATGCTGATTTTTCAACGGGAGCCGGGGGTAACTTCCCGTCTCAATGACCGGAATCCCGGAAAACGGCCCTCCAGGGTGGAACACGTACCCCCCGGAACAGTTACTTTCCTATCTCTCTGTGGAGAATCGACACATATTATATAGTTTAACCATTAAACTACTTATTAGTGTATATATTTTATATTATTCTTTTATAGTTTGTTTAGTGTTCCAGTGTTCCACCTACCCCTTAGACCCCTTGTTTATATGGCCTAAATGCCCGGAACACATAAACCGAATGGACGTGTTCCAGCGTGTTCCAGTGTTCCACCCCGAAAAAGGCTGTCTCGACCGGATTCCGGGCCAAAAATTTCCCGAGCGTATCGCGGTCTGATACATGCCAAGCACCCGGGGTTTTTGATAGGCACAAGATCGGCAACGAAGATCGGCAAGATCGCCAGGCGGCCAGGCGGCAGGGCTTTTGCGCTCCGGCGTATATTCCGGGGTTATGCGCTCCGGCGTAAATCGAGGATGCCATATGGCAGGGTTTCCGGGTTTTGATGCCAGATGGCAGGACCGGATTCAGGGCGGACGCGGGGACCAGGAATCCCCCTGTGCATATACGCACATGAGATGGGGCCATTTGTGCATATATCATTAGTTTCGCTCATATAAACCCCCCAGAACATGAGGTTCACCACATATAAACGCCGAGTGTGCTATGAGTTCTGTGCGAAATTGTCGAATGACGCGCTCTGCGCTACCA
>Ga0208643_1000099_pt1 | contig 53681 bp, 94 predicted proteins | sample VirMetDEL_Nov_12_FD_184516 | JGI IMG/M metagenome (GOLD analysis project Ga0208643, IMG submission 184516) | Aqueous microbial communities from the Delaware River and Bay under freshwater to marine salinity gradient to study organic matter... | ecosystem: Environmental > Aquatic > Marine >...
AAAGACTTTAAATGGGGATATGGTGAAACTGGCTATCATCGTTGACTTGCACTCAGCAGTTCCGAGTTCGAACCTCGGTATCTCCACATTTGGTGTTTACATATATTTTTAGTATATTTGTAAAAAAATAAATTATGAATAAAAAATATCATTATGTTTATCTAATTGAAAGGATTGAAAAAGAAATTAAGAAATGTATTGTAGTGTGTTCTAATTGTCATAGAAAAATACATTATAAAAATACATTATAAAAATAAATTGTTGGTGTGGGTTTGAATCCCATCAGCAATACAAACGATTGATAATGTTGTTATTATCTTGTAACCACACTGGGCGGTTGAGCCAGATGGAAGGGCAAGGTAGACGTTTGAGATTGGGGTTATCATCTTACAACCAGCTCTGATAACCTAATATGCTCCAGTCGTCTAATTGGCTTAGGACACCACTTTTTCAAAGTGGGCAATGTGGGTTCGAATCCCATCTGGAGTACTAAGTTTGCAAACTGAGGTTTTTAATTACCTAGGGTATATCGTCTAATTAGGTTAGGATAGCTCTGAGCAAGATATAGGTTCGATTCCTATTGTATTCTAAAAATTAAATTGGTTTATAGTCTAAAGTTAAGATACCATCCGTATCGGGGTGGAGATGTAAGGTCGGGTCTTACAAAAACCGCTTACTGTAATGAGGTTTGACTGCTGTCAAAGGATAGCTTCCTCACGTTAAACAAAAAAATGCTTATAGAAGTATAGGCGCCAGGGATTGTATAGCAACGTGCAGAGGCGTTGAAATGGTTATGAGAGATTCGAGTTCTCTTCAATTCCACAAAATTGGTTAGTCGTATAAGTGGTTAATATATTCGGGATAGGGTTGTCGGTGGTTCGAATCCACTATTAAAATGGTGACGTAATGCCGTACCGAGGGATGTTGGTTCGAATCCAACCTAACCACTAAAATTAATATGTTATGAGCTTGGGAGCCACAAAAAGTTAGAAAGAATTGAATCCACTAAAAAGAGGGTTGGTTCACGTAATGACAGGAAACTTAAAAAGTATTCTGAGAAGTTTAATAAAATGTTTAATTTCTATCTATCGGTGCATCGAAGTGGATTGATTACTTTTTGTGGTGTAAAGGTTCAAGTTAATTTTGATGTTGATGGTTCGGATGGTAAATTTGGGTTTAGGGAATATGACAATGGTAGGTTTAAAGGTAAAACTCCAGTCTCTAGACATCCAAACATTTTAAGGAGTGTAATCATTGGAAAGAAAGGTTGGGGCTTATTAGTTAGTGAATGGTCAAGTGGAATTGGTTCTGGGTTATTCACAAAATATGAGTTCTTTGAATTATTTAAAAAATGTGATATTGAAATTCCAGATTCTTTATTGAATGAATTTAATAACTCTGTTTGGCGTGAACGATTTAAACGTGAAGATGAACAAAAATTACATAATGAGTTTTTAATTAAATTATATAAAACGAATTATGGCTTGAATGATGGACTTTAGTAAATTTCTACATATTTATTAATATGAGAAAGATTACAGTTTATACTTTAAGTGACCCAAGAGATGGGTTAGTAAAATATGTTGGAATAACTAGTAGACCAAAAAGAAGAGCTTACGAGCATATTAGAGATGATGAGAATAATCTCAAAAGTGCTTGGATTAAGAGGCTTAAATCATTAGGGTTAAAACCGATATTTGAAAAGATTGATGTTACCGATGTAGATAATTTTGTATGGGTAGAACAGTATTGGATATCACAATTTAGAACTTGGGGTTTCCCACTTAAAAATATGACTAATGGTGGTGATGGTTCATATGGATTTACACCTTGGAATAAAGGGTTAAAGGGTGTTTTTAAACATTCTGAAGAGTCTAAAAAGAAAATGAGTGAGTATCGTAAGAAACACACAATTGGTGAAGACAATGGTTTTTATGGTAAAAAACATTCTGATGAAAACAAAAAACGTTGGTCTGAACAACGTAAAGGGTCTAAATGGAATGAAATTCAACGACAAAAATTAGGTGGTAAAAATAATCCAAATAGAAAAGCAGTATATTGTTTTAATTTAGATGGTGAATTAATAAAAAAATATGATGCTGCTATAGATGCTAAAGATGATGGGTTTGATGCTAATATGATATCTAAAGTGTGTAGGGGTGTTAGAAAGACGTATAAACAACATTTTTTCTCTTTTAATAAATATATTTATTAGTATGAAAGAAATAATTAAGAAATTACTTAGAGAAAATTTAAAATCTAATGTAGTTTATCATGGCACACCAAATAAACATGATTTTGATGATAGAGGTGAAATCTATAATGGCACATTTTTTTCACCAAATGAAAATGAAGCTAAAAGCTACGGAAAATATATTTATAAAATTGAATTAAAACCAAATTTAAATTTATTTAATTCAACTGAGTTATACCATACTAAAATATTATTTTCAGTTTTTAATGAATTATATGATGATTATTATAATGAAGATGAACTTGAATATTATATAAAAACACCAGAACAATTAATGTATAGTTCAGATAATTGGAACCCAATAGAAAAAACTGATGGTGTTTTAGAATGGTTAGAAGATAAATATGATGGTGTTATGATTACTGAAGGTGGAGTTTTAAATATTTTATTGTTTAATCCAATTAAAGAAAAAATAAAAACAATAAATTATTTGGGTAGACCAATGGAGTCAAGGTATAGTTGAATGGACATTTACTAAAGATGAAATCCTTCAAGAGTTTATCAAGAGGGATATTACCATTCCAGAACCGTTAATGAGAGAGTGGGATAAGTTAATTCATAAGAAGAAAATGATTCGAAATGAGAAGTATTTAAAATTACTTAAATAAACACCAACAGTTCTTTTTATGTAGTTCATCGAATATATTAGAAATATATTGTTTTTATTAAACATATTTAGTATATTTGCAATTAATAATAAAAACCAAATTTATGAAAAAAGTATTAAGTACATTAATTTTATTTTTAAGTTTTGTTGCGATAGCGCAAGAAGATTTAACATTATCAGAAGATTTAACTGTGACTAATGGTCAAGAGTTATCTTACAACACACTTGATTTAAATGGATTCGATTTAGAATTAAGAAATAACTCAAGTTTAACAGTCGTTAACTTATTAGGACCAGGTAACGTATCAACAATTTCAAACGGTAATACGGGTAATAACGCTCAACCAATATTGAATGTTACTGGATATCTTGATTGCGAAAATTTAACATTTGAAGGCCAACAAGCATATTCTTCTGATAGTCAATTTACACCTTGTGTCAGTCTTAGTATAAATCAACCAAATTTAGATATACGTGAATTACCAATGGGTCTATCTTATAAAGTAATTTCACTTTCAGGTCAAAAAAACATAAGTGGTATTACTGATTTAAATACAATTAACCAATTGCCTAGAAATCAAATTTTTATATTAAAAGTTGAGGGGTTTAAAGCAGTTAAGGTCATATATTAATATAAATTATTGCAATTATTTAAAAAAGACTATCATTTATTTGGTAGTCTTCTTTTTTTTGTATATATTTGTATATGAAGATTGATATGGAAGAGAAGTATAGAGTAATTATAGCTGGTGGTAGAGATTTTGACGATTTCAGATTACTTTGTAAGGTATGTATGCATATGTTACAAAATAAAACTAATGTTGAGATTGTTTCTGGTACCGCTAATGGAGCTGATAAATTAGGTGAAAAGTTTGCTAAATTTATGGGTTATGAGATTAAACGATTCCCAGCAAATTGGGATGAATTTGGTAAAGCCTCTGGTCACATAAGGAATAGGGAAATGGCTGAATATGGTGACGCTCTAATTGCCTTTTGGGATGGAAAATCTAAAGGAACTGGTGGTATGATTGGAGAAGCTGAAAAGCGAAATTTAAAGGTTAAAGTCGAGATATATAAAATTGAAAAAGAAAGTGAGGAAGACAAGCCTTGGTACGAACAATAATATAAAAATAATGACTGATATTAATAAAATGGAATATGAAGCTAAACAACGAATCAAATGGTTTGTAGATGGCTATTTTATACATAATCTGGGTAACTTATTTTCTAAATTATCCACAGAACGTATTTGTGAATTATATAATATTGAATTAACATATTTTAGACCATGAAAGAACAACTAATAACATTTGATACAGCTAAATTAGCTAAAGAGAAAGGGTTTGATTGGATACCTGAATTTAAAAATGTATATTCTGTATATAATTGTTGGGGTATCCACAGTTATGATTCTAAAATAAAAAACCTAATAAATTTAGATAATAAAACTTTAGCACCAACACAATCATTACTTCAAAAATGGTTGAGAGATGTACATAAGATTGATGTTTGGTGTGAAAGATTTTCAACCGAAGAAAGATGGATTTATCAGTGTCCAAAATTAAATATAGGAAGAATTAATTATTATTCTGACGTTTATGAAGAAGCATTAGAAGAAGGATTACAAGAAGCATTAAAATTAATATAATGAAAGAACCAAGATATAATAAATGGTTACTATTTTCATTTAAAGAAGAACAGTGGACCAATGTTCATTATGAATTTGAATCAGCTGAAAGTGGTAGATGGCATATAGGTGGTGATGCCTATATGTATGACTTTTATGAAGAATGGTTTTGTATATTTGGATTTAAAATATGGAGAACAAAAATTATTACTAAAAATAGAGGTTTATATAACATCGAATTAGATGACCCAACACAAAGTATTTATGAGAATAACTAACGGAGCATACATAGTAGACAGTTTAGGTAAAATATTAATAGGACATCCAACAAACCATGTATGGGATGTATGGTCAATACCTAAAGGACTTTTTGATGAGGGTGAAACGTCTTCAAAGGAAGCTGCAATACGTGAAACCTATGAGGAAACCAACCTTAATTTGGACCTATTCATTAATAAGACAACTTATTTAGATTTAGGTGAAGAAATGTATGGTCATAAGAAAAAGAAATTATTAGCTCATTTATTTCATATTGACTTACCATTATCTGAAATGGATTTGAATGTGGTTTGTAAAAGTATGTTCATTTATGATGGTGAAGAATTACCAGAGTGTGATGTTACCAAATGGGTAACATTTGAGTTTGCAAGTGAAAACTTACACTACTCTCAAAAAAAAATATTAGAAAAAGTGAAAGAAATACTTGTTCATAAAAAATAAATTAAGTATATTTGATTTAAATAAAAAAAGATGGCAAATAAAAAAGTTAGATTCAGTAAACCCACAAAATCTTCAAGTGGGTTAAGTTATAAAGTTAGATTCAAATTCGAAGGTACAAAAGGTGGTTACTTCGTAGTAACAAACCGTAAGGGAAAAGTCTTAGATGGTAAACAATTCAATAGTCCAGAAAAAGCATTAGAATATGCTACTGAATTACACAACAAGAGCTTTGCATAAAAAATATATTCAGGAAGATAGAAAAGAAGGATTTGCACCACCAATCCTTAGAAAAATAATTTTAGAAACTAGGAAAAATATAAAAGATATGAGTAATGATATAATAGAAGTAGATTCGTTTCATGAAGATGGGTTCTGGGATGAAGATGAATTTACAATAAATGATTATAAGACTAAGATTCAGTTTTATACTGAAACTAATAAACCAGTCTTAGCTATATTCTTTGATTTTTTTAATAAATTAAATCATAAAAGAGCGCATGAAGATACACCAACAGTAGATGGTATTACCATTAAAGGTATTTTAGATAGTGATAATAGTTTCATGAATAATCTACCTGAATATCCACCAATTACTTTTACTTATTCGGTGATATTAGATTTTAATGGAATTTTATTATCAATAGTAATGATGGCATTTAAAGAAAATGGGTCTATTCGTAATGTAATTAGAATGACAAGTTTGAATGAAGAAATCGTTAAGTCTGGTGATATTTATGAAGCATTATTCAAATTAGCTGTAGATAACTCAAAATTAAAGGGGAGTTATATGAAAATTGAAGATGAAGCCTTGTTATGGCAGATTAGAAGTTTAAAAGATGTTACATTTGATGATGTGTATCTTCCAGAACGTATGACTGAAGACCTCTCAATGTATGTTAAACTATTTGAGAATAAGAAAATTCTACAACGTTATATGTTTAGTGGTGTACCAGGTACAGCTAAAACAGAATCGACTAGAGCAATTACAAACATTCTTAATAAACAAGGTGTTACCATAATTAAAACAAATATTTGTAAAATCATCAAGCAAAAATTTGATTTAGCTAAAATATTAGCACCGTGTGTTGTAATATTAGATGATATTGATTTATATCTTGGTGATAGAAATTCAACTGGTGTAAGTCCATTATTAGGAGCTTTCTTAGATATTTTAGATGGTATTGATAAATTACCTGATGATGTTGGTGTTATTGCTAGTACAAACGCACCACACTTGATTGATTTAGCGGCACAACGACCAGGTAGATTTAATAAAGTTTTATTCTTTGATGAATTAACTTCTGATAATATTGTGAATATTATTAAAAAATCATTAACTAGTATGAATGAGAAACATAATAATGTAAGTGAAAAAGATATTAAAATATTGACCGATAGTAAATTGGTTGATTTCTTTAAAGAAAAGGGGTTAACTGGTGCATTTATATTCGAAGCTGTGCAAGACATTAAGCATAAATCAGAAACTTTAGAAAGGGAAATAGATTTAGTTAAAACAATCGCTGAAATATCACAAAGTAATGATACTTTAGATAAGAAATTGAAGATTATGACAATAGATAATAAATTAAAAAAGGTTGCTAATAGAATTGGATATTAAAAAAACCACCAAATATTTGGTGGTTTCATTTTTTATTCATATATTTGTACTAATATTAATATTAATTAAAGAAAAATAATGAGTTTATTTAAAAAAGCATTAAGTGCATTTGTCGATTTTGACAATAAAAAAGAGGTTTCTAAAGAAGTGAAACCCCAAGAAACGATTCCAACAAACAAAATACCAACACAATCATTTAACTTTGAATCTTCTAGTGTTCCAGAAGGGTTGGTTAATCAAGAACTTTCTGCATCTCAACAAGGTGCATTTAATCAAGAATTTTATAATCACTTGCAAGAAGAAATTGCAAAGAATAACCAAGATGGTGCTGATTACTATGAATTCCGTAAAACTTTTGAGGCATTAAAGAAAAGTATGCCAGAAATGGCGGCTTTATCTGCGGCCTACAATGCATTAAAAGCAACGTCACCAGAACTTTCAGTAACTAGATTACTAGAAACTGCTGATGTTTACTTATCAGTTCTTGAACAAGAACAAGTTGATTTTGAAAATCAATACCAAGATGAGTACACAACTGGGGTAATTGGTAGAGATAATCAAATTGATGTTGAAATGCAAAAACAAGCTGACCTTGAGGTACAACTTCAAGCATCAAAAGACGCTGTTAGAACTTTACAAGCTGAAAGAATAGCTGAGAACACAAAACTTCAAGGTGTGAAAGCTAATTGGGACATTACGTTGAAATTGGTTAAGACCAATATCGAAACTGATAAAAAGAATATTTCTGCTTATCTTGAAACCAACCCAGTATAAACATTTAAACATTTAAAAATTATGCAAAATCAATTAAAACCAATTAAATCATTCTGGGAAAAGCCACAAGGTACAACTGGTATGGTTGGTGTCGGACTATTAGTTTTCGGTGCTGGATATCTATTACTTAAAAATGCTGCATGGATTGCCGAAGCATTCTCAAACTTGACTTCAGCTGTATTCATGGGATTAGGTTTATTCACAATCTTCTGGTTGCTTAGTGATAAGAAATTTAGAACGTTATTGTGGTATTTCTATAAAGTGGGTATGGAAAAACTAACAAGCCTATTTATTGAGATTGACCCAATTGGAATCATGAAAGTTTATGTATCGTCATTAGTTGATAAAAGAGCTAATATGGATAAGCAATTAGGTAAACTTAAGCAAGAAAAGGGTAAGTTACAACGTAAGATAAGTGATGTAAATAAAGAAATACAAAAACTTATGTCTTTAGCATCTGCGGCCAAAAAACTAGGTACTCGAAAAGGTGATAGTCAAGTTGCTTTGAATACTAGAATGGCTGGTAGACGTGATGAAATGGTTAGAAAACTTCAAATATTACTTGTAAAAATCGAAGACCTTTATAAAAGAATGGATAAAATGTATTTCTATTCTGGAATTATGATTCAAGATATTAAAGACCAAATTGAAACTATTGAATATGAAAGAAATGTAATTCATGCCTCTCACAGTGTAATGAAATCAGCACAAAGTATTATTGCTGGTAATAGTAGTGAAGCTGAGTTATTCGATAGAGCATTAGAATATGTTGCTGATGATTTAGGTGCTAAGGTAGGTGAAATGGAAAGATTCATAGACGTATCTCAAAACTTCATCGATGGGGTTGACCTAGAAAACGAAGTCTTCAAGGAAGATGGTCTTAAGATGTTAGAAGCATGGGAAGCTGGTAATAGTTTAGACTTCTTAAATGATAGTAGTACTGATTACTTACAAGTAATTAGAACTCAAATGTCTGGTACTGAAACTGTAGAAAAAGCTGAACCAGTTCTATTGAGTAGAACTTTTGAACAGGCTCCAGAAATTCCAAAAGGTAGAACTTTTGATTCTAACGAGAAAAACTTTTTCAAATAAAATTTGGATATCACAAATATTATTCTTATATTTGTAATCAATATAAACATTTAAAAACTTTAATTTAAAAATTATGGCAAAATTAAAACCACAAGGTAAACTTGCAATTGTAATTCTTATCGCTATTATAGCGGCTGGTGGATTGTATTTTACTGGAAATTTAGACTTCTCTACACTTATGCCAAGTGTAGATAATGTCGTTACCAAAGATGGTACAAAGAAAAAGGCAGTAAGAAAGTCAAATAGTGACGCTCTTACAATTAATGTTGGTGTTGTAACATGGGGTGGATATGCTGGTGGACAGTATTTCAACAACGGTTTTGACGCTAACGAATCTTCAAGATTCTATAAGGACTATGGGTTCTATGTGGAATTTAAAATCTTAGACGATTTCGATGCATCTCGTAATGCATGGAAGAATGGTGATGTAGACTTACTATGGGCCACAACTGGTTCATTTAGTACAGAAGCACCTGGTCTAGCAGAATTTGAACCAGAAATTGTATTTCAATCAGATTGGTCACGAGGTGGTGATGCAGTAGTTGTACGAAAAGGAATTAATAAGGTTAATGACTTAAAAGGCAAATCTATCGCAGTTGCACCAATGACACCATCACATACGTTCTTCTTGAACTTATTAGATGCTGGTAATCTTAATGCAAGTGACTTAACTGTAATTGAAGTGGCTAATGCAATTGATGCAGCCGCTATGTTCAAGAATGGTCAAGTAGATGCGGCAGTAGTATGGTCACCAGACGATATAAGTTGTGTTAAAACAGTAAATGGGTCTAAAGTACTTCAATCTACTAAACAAGCTTCTAACATTATTGCTGATGTATTCATCGCTAAGAAATCATTTATTGATTCTCATAATGCTGAATTATCTCAATTAGTTGAAGGTTGGATGATTGGTGCATCAGAAATTAACACTAGTGCAAGTGCTAAAAATAAAGCAGTGACAATATTATCAGAAGGTCTTAATATCGCTCCAGATGAAGCATTAGGTGCGATTGACAATGTAAGATTAACTACATATGGTGATAATCTTAATTTCTTTGGACTTAACCCATCATTTGATGGTGTAACTGGTGAGAAGATTTATGGTAAGATGTCAGAAAAATATAAATCAATTGGTTACTTACAAGGTAATACGTATTGGAGAACTGTTGCAAACCCTAATATTATAAGAAACATTACTTTAAATGGTTCTCAACATAATGCAGAAGGTATGGCTACATTCTCAGCTCCAACAGCTGTTATGGCAGATGTTAATATAACAAGTGCGGTGTCAACTAAACAAGTAACTGTATCATTTCCAACTGGTAGTGCAACATTAACTGAAAATGCCAAGTACATTATCGATAAAGAATTCTTAGATATAGCTCAGAACTTTGCTAATACACGTATTAGAGTTGCTGGGAATAGTGATAACACTGGGAGTTATGGAAATAATATATCATTATCAAAACGTAGAGCACAAGCTGTTGCTACGTACTTATCTACTGAACATGGTTTCGATAGAAACAGATTTGTAGTAGTGGGTAATGGTCCTGACAATCCAGTAGCAAGTAATACTACTGCGGAAGGTAGAGCAAAAAATAGAAGAACTGACTTTGAATTAATTTCACAGTAGTTAAAGAATTCACAAAAGGAAGTCTAAGGAATACATAGCGATTAGCTGTCTACCCTACTTACACTTCCTTTTTTTAATAAAAACACATGAAAAATCTATTTAAATTAAGAGGTGAATTATCTAGAAAAACTGAGACCATAATTGGTTTAAGTGGTTTAGCTATCATCTTATTAACTTGGTATGTGCTTACGAGTAGTGGTATGGTAGCAAAATCTATTTTACCAAATCCAATTGACGTTCTTAAATCTTTTAAAACATTACACTTTGATAAGTTTTTAGTTAAGAATACACTTTATTCATTAAAACTTAATTACTTAGGCTATATTGAAGCTGTTTTAATTGCAGTTCCATTAGGATTTACAATCGGTTTAATACCGTTTTTTAGAGCGTTACTTTCTAAGTACGTAGATTCTAGTCGATTTATTCCATTAACCGCTCTAACGGGCTTATTTATAGCTTGGTTCGGTATATATGATAATATGAAGGTGCAGTTTTTAGCATTTGGTATATTTGTTTACTTATTACCAATCGTTGTTCAAAGAATTAGCGAAGTTGATAAAGTATATGTACAAGCCGCTCAAACTTTAGGTGGTAGTAAATGGCAAATCATTAAGCATATATTTGTACCCGCAGTTCTTAGTAAACTATTTGATGATATTAAAGTTATTGTTGCTATTTCTTGGACCTATATTATTATTGCAGAAATGCTTAATAGTACAGGTGGAATTGGTGCCATGATATTTAAATCAGCTAGACAAAGTAGAACTGAAGAAGTATTTGCCTTGTTAATAGTAATTGTATTGATTGGTATAGTACAAGATAGGTTATTTACTTGGACTGATAAAATATTATTTCCACATAAACATTTAAAGAAAGCATAAAATGGAATTTATAAACGATTTGAGCAAACCTGACGTTATTGAATTAAAGGGAATTGAAAAATTTTACGGTGAAGGTGATGCCAAGAAAACAATAATTAAAGATTTTAATTTTCTTCTTGAAAGAAATGAGAATATCGTTAATGGTAAACGATATGGCCAATTCAAAACTATTTTAGGACCTTCTGGTTGTGGAAAATCTACAGTTCTTAGAATGATAGCTGGCCTTACCGAACCTAGTGGTGGTAAAGTATTAATTGATGAAAAAGAAATCATCGGAAATCCTAATATTGGGATGGTGTTTCAAAAGTACTCTAATTTTCCATGGTACACAGTTCTTGAAAATGTAGCACTAGGGTTAAAATTTAAAGGTATTGGAAAGAAAGAACGCAATGAGAAAGCCATGGAAATGATTAAGTTGGTTGGCCTTGATGGTCATGAGAATAAATTCGCTCAATACCCAACATTATCTGGTGGTCAATTACAACGTGTAGCAATTGCTAGAAGTCTGGTATCAAGCCCTAATATACTATTAATGGATGAACCATTTGGAGCGTTAGATGTAAAAACTAGACTACAGATGCAAGATTTATTAGTTGAAATTTATGAAACAATTAACCCTACTATCATCTTTGTAACTCACGATATTCAAGAAGCTGTATATTTGTCTGATGATATTTATATAATGGGTAGAGCACCTAGTAGATTCATTATGCACTATGATATAGATTTGCCATTTGAGAGAAAGGGGATTAAAAGAAATCCTATGTTTAACAAGATTGTCGAGCAAATCGAAGATTATATGATGACAATTTAAAATTTAAAAATTATGTATAGTTTAATAACATTTTTAATTATTTGTACTGTTCAATATCTTTTCTTCATTTGGAAAAGGTCTGATATTAGAGATTATCAAGAAATGGGTAGTACAATTGCAGATGCAACAACATTATCAAGACGTGAAATTTATGGTAAGACCGTTATATTTTTAAGTAATATTTCTAATATTATGAAAAGGTATTTATGGCCAATATTGATATTCATATTATTCATTAACTCTATGTTAGCTATTATTATAGGAACCGTAACTCATTTCATTCTAAATTTATTATAATGGTAAAATTAACAAGAATTCCTTCAATGATTGAAAATAAAGATGGGGTTAAAATCCCCGTTTTCATTAAGTTAGGTATTACTGAAATGCGTTTTATAAAACATAATAATTTTTATTATCGTGATGGTGGACATTGGCACGTAAGTTACATTATTAAAGATGGTAAATTATATGCCGATTGCCCAACAATTCAACATATAGATGGTAAAGAATTAAATAAAATTACAAAAAAAGAATGGTTGAAAGGTAATGCCCAGAATATACCAAGTAATTCTAAAATTAAATGCGATTTAGGTATTCAAGAAATATGTGAATGCTGTAATCAACCAATTATAAATTAATTTAAAAATAAAAAAATGAAAAGATTATTTATTACATTATTATCATTATTTATCTCATTCTCAATGTCATCTCAGAATTATTCTTTTTTTGAAAATGATATTAGATTAGCTAATTCTGGAAATTCAGAGGGTAGTTCAATAGTAACATTAACTCATTTTGGATTTTTTCCAATAACTGAAAAATTTGGCTTTGCAGATTATGTGTCAATTGAAGGGAATGACCAGTATGAATATGGTCAAGTATTATTAGGTGGGTATTATAACATTACTGATAAATTATCAACATATATAATGGTTGGTAAAGAAAGTGTTTCTAGTGAAGGTCGATTTGGTTATATGTTATATTTTACCACTGGTGATAAAATTAGAACATATGCATTTTATCAAAGAAATAAAAATCCATTTTCACCTACAACACAAAATTCAGAATGGTACGACATAATGTTTAGATACGCAATTAAATCTGAAATTAATAATTCGTTTTATTTAGGAGCTAGAGTAATGAAAGGTTATGGTACTGGTATACCTATAACCTTAAGACAAAGAATTAGTGATGGCGATAGTGTTTATTTATCCTACACCACATATTATGATGAAACATTATCTGATTTTCCTTGGAGGCATACATTAACCCTTGTATTTGAATTTTACTAAAATAATTAGGTGGATTAATTAATTTTTTGTATATTTGTAGAATAACATTTAAAAAATTATACGATTATGAGAAATTATATATTAATGATTTTACTATTAGTAGGGGTTTTTGGTCATTCACAAATTGGATTTGGAATCTATCAAGACCCTACCTTAGCCTTTTTTAAAGATGACCATGGTAATAGTCCCTTTACTTTAGATTTAAGAATTGAAGGTGATATGCAAGTGATTGGTAATGATTATGGTGGAATGCTTATTGGATTAACTTTTGAATATGCAGACCTATCTGAATTTAAATTCATTAGATACGGGCTTCAAGGGGGGTATACATTTCATTACATGCACGTTCCATTTACAGGTGAAAGGGAAACCTATGAGTTAACATTATTAGTTGGTGGTGCTAAAATTATAAGAGGTAGTGATTCTACACAAGGTAATCTTAGTCTTGAATTAACCTCTCAAGTTGATTATTACCTTACAGATTGGTTAGCCGCTTCACTTAAAACTACATTAATGCAACGAGGTGATTTAGCTGAAAAATATGATGACCCATCTGGTTCATATAGACCTTGGGACTGGAAACCTAATATATATTTAGGGATTAAATTCAGAATACCAACATATTCACCCACAAAAACTGCTTATTAAAACATAAATTATGGAAACTTTATTAACAATTATTTTAATATATTTGATACAATGTTGTCTGTGTGCAATAATTCATATAATTAATGGTAGTAATAAAATACCCTTAAAAGGAGATTTTAAAAGTTACATTTTTAAATTACTTAATATTTTTTGGGTATTTAAAAACCTTAAATATTTACGTAGTTAATGGCTGGACGTATATCATATAGAAACCCTTATGGTAATCATAAGATGTTCTCAATTAAAGATAAATTCTTAGCACATGTAGATACTAAAAGAATGATTTGGTATTTAGATAGGGAATTGGCTGTAATGATAAATGAAAAAGATTTTAAACTCACCTTTGTATCTAAAGGTGATAAAGATAGGGGTGAATATTATAAGTTAGAATTATTGAATTGTTGTGTAGTATGTGGTTCAGATGATGAATTAACAAAACACCACGTAGTACCTTATCAATATAGAAAATACTTCCCAGATGAGTATAAATCTAAAAGTTCATTCGATGTTCTATGTCTTTGTAAGACATGTCATAATGAATATGAATTAAAGGCTGATGAATTAAAAGATGAATTGCTAATTAAATATAACCTTTTTTCACATACTAAAGATATTCAAAGGGTTAAACGTTCAATACACGCACTTGAAAATTATAGTGAATGGATTGAATCTGAAAGAAAACAACGTATGGTATCAGAAATTGAAGATTTCTTTGACGATTCTTTAGATAATATATTAGATGGTGATGAAACTAATTTCGAATTTGAATCAGCCACATCACTCCTAATGAAGAATATTAAAGATATTAAAGTGTTTATTATTATGTGGCGTAAACATTTTGTAAAACATACTAATGCTAAATTCTTACCACAAGAATGGTTAGATGAAATGGGAGAAGTAATAAAGTTTATTGGATAAAGTTTGGTGATATCAAAATTTATTTGTATATTTGTAATCTAATAAATAAAGAATTAAAAATAACTTAAATTATGAATAAAATATTAACAATAGTATTAACAATTTTATTAGTGATTTTCACTGCTACTAATCTTTATTTGGTTGTGCAATATAATAAATTACATAATCAAGTAGAAAATTATGCTAATGATGTAATCGGATTTAAAAATGATGTACTTAGTGTAGTTAGTTTTGAAGTAAGTGAAGCGTCTAACAAACTAGATAAAGAGGTAGACTCAATCAAAAATAAAGCATTTGAAATGGTGAAACATAAAATGTTGGATAAATTCATAAAGAAAGACAATGAAAAAAAATAAGCAAATAAAAAAATTGCTAAAAGAAATTCCTTCTTATAGTTATAGAATGTGTTATAATAATACTGGAGAAGTTTTAAATCCAGATTTTACACCTTATGATATTTTTAATAATAAAAAAGAATTAATTAAAATATTAACACAAATTAAAAATTAAATATGAAAAAAATATTAGTAATTTTACTCTTAACATTATTTTTAATATCTTGTACTCAAAATTCAAGAGCTAAAAGTTTTGGTGGTACTGCCGAAATTGATGCCCCTTGTGGGATGATGGTAGGTAATATCACATGGAAAGAAACCCAATTATGGTATAGTTATATACCAATGCCAGAAGGTTACGAACCAGTAACCCACACATTTCAAGAAGTATCATCTCTTGGTGTTATTCAAGGAAAGTATATTATTAAAGAATCTAAATGTAATTAATTATGAGTGAATTAGTAAATAATTTTCCTGAATTCGTATTCATGGGTAGCGTATTAATGTTTTACGTTTTAACAATAGCATTTATAGTGACACTATTCATTTCAGAAGTTACTGAAAATGGATGGTTAGCATCAATATCATTTGTGATATTTATCGTGGCAACTAAATTTTGGGGTAATTTTGAAATTACTGATTATATAACCCTTAAATTAATCGGGTTATATCTATTGATTGGTTTAGGCCATTCATTAATCAGGACCTATTTCTATGGTAGAAAAAGAGGTGTTCTTAAGAAAAAGTTATTAACACATCACAGTGAAGGTACCACCCCGATACAAAATTTTAATGATTCAACTAAAGGTAAGTTAAAAGGTAACGTTTTTCGTTGGTGGTTTTTATTTCCAGTATCATTATTAACTTGGGTATTCTCAGATTTAATGAGAGATGTATGGAACTTTTTATATCAACAATTTAGAAAAGCATTTGAATATGTTTTAAATTTAGGTTTAAAATCTATAAAATAAAATGGATTAAACTCTTTGATTGAAAATAAACAATGGTATATCCTAATAGTAATTAAATTAGGGCTACAATTGATTCACCATAAACCATTATCAGGTGGTTGTGTATAAGTGGTCTTGCATGGTGATTTAATTCATGGGCAGAAGTACCTACCATCCCATAGCTGAATTGGGCAAAGAGTTTTTAATATATGGGGTCAAAGACAAGACGGTAGAGTAGAGTGTACATTATAATCTACTTAGTCTAGAGTTGGTCTAGTTGAGTATAACAGAGTGGTGCAACACAAAGTTATATAGAGGTTCGAATCCTCTTGACCCCACTTTAATATACTGGGTGTACTAGTAGATGTTGTGATACATTAAGAAGGTTAAACATTGAAACCTTTGTGAGTAAGAGAAGACACTAAATTGGAAAGATACCTATGTCTTCGTGAGGTATATGCTTATTCACATAAAGATACTAATCCTGAATTGACAGGATGTTATTGTTAATTATAAGGCTTAGAGTCCTAACGGATATAATGAAATCTCTAAGCACAATAACGGAGTAATCCTAGTAGCATGTTAGGATGAGTGGTGCTCTCTATGACAATTTGAGCATAGGAGCACACACTTATCTAATTCAGGTTTAAGTTTATCAAATGAAGTTTTATAGTTTGAATAATCTTTATCCTTTTGAGTAGGGTCTATATGATGAAACTCAAGTGCTGAATTACATTTATTGTAACCACAATTAGAGCATTTACCACCAAGATAATCAATAGCTTGTTGTTTAATAACTCTTCTTCTTTCAGCATTAGAATCAAGAATACAAGACTTACAAAAGCCACTAACCTTAATTTCTTGTCCTTTTATAGGGTAGAAATCAAGCTTTCTGTCTTTAATTGTATTGCATTTAGGACATTTCTTATGGGTAATACTATTATTTATATTCATGGGGTAAATATACGACATTTATCTCTTAAAAACAAGTGGGCTAAACATTGATACCACTATAATCACTGATATTTCATAGTAATATGATAATGTGTTGTTCCCTTGAGAAAGGAAAAAGCGTTTAAATATAGAGAATAAAACGTCGTTCTCTACAACACAAATGAGTTCTCAGCAAAGTAGTTATCGCATCGGGCTAGTACTGGAATCTAACTACAAGACCCTACTCTTATTAGTGGATTAGTAATCTTAAATGAATAGGATTCAGCTAATAAGAAAGAGGGTGCTAATAATGATTAACAAACATAGGTCAGGTAATAGCGTGGCAAAATAGTAGGATATTAAGAAGTCAAGTAAATAGTGGTAATCCTACCTCGCTAATAAAATTCGTATTAATAATAAAACCTAATATCCTCGAAGTAGAGTGTTGACTAAACGAATATAGATACCAATCATTACCAAAAGGAATCATAAATCACCTGGTATACCAGCCGAAGAGAGAAACTTCAGATTCCTTTTATTGTAATACTTTTCTTATTTAATTCTGTAATTTATCGATAAAGTGTATAAAAAGCTGGACAACTTGTAAAAATGTATTATATTTATCTATAAATTTATAGATATGAAAAAAGTTATTATTACGATGTTTTTGTTGTGCACATCATTAATCTTCGCACAACTACCAGATGGTTACGTTTCTGAACAATTAATTGACACTTATAACAGTCCAATGGACGTTGAATTTATTACTGGTAGACCTGATATGATGGTTATAGCTGAAAGAGCTGGTAAAATTTGGATAGCTGATTTAGTAAATGATAATTGGGTCAAGAGAGATAACCCAGTAATAGATATTACAAATCAAGTAACTACTTATTTTGAAAGAGGTATACAAAGTATCATTGTTGACAGACATTTTATTTATGTTTATTATACCGTTGAAGAGACTTATTTACTCCCAGGGTTAAATGAAGATGTAAATGATGATTCAGCAACAATAAATAGGGTGTCTAGATGGGAAATATCATGGCCACAAAATATTGAGTTTGGTGAAGAAATATTAATTGGTAAAACACCATCTGATGGGATTCCATCTACAGCTGGAAATCATCAAGGTGGTGGTATGGCTTGGGGTGAGAATAACATGTTATTCGTTTCAACTGGCGATGGTGGAAGTGGTATTTTTAATCAACAAGCCATTGATAGAGGAATTATGAGAGCTGAATTAAATGTAAATGGGGGTAGTAAAAGTCAAATTATTAATTGTCTTAATGGAAAATTATTAAGAATTAATCCATGGAATGGTGATGGTGCTAACGGAAATCCATTTTATGATTCTAATAATAGACGAACACCAGAATCTAGGGTTTATGCTTTAGGGTTTAGAAATCCTTTTGATATAGTAGGTAAACCATATATGGGGGTTAATAATCAACCAACAACAATATACGTTGCTGATGTGGGTGAGGGTAATAAAGAAGAAGTTACCCTAATAGATAAAGCTGGTTTAAATGCTGGGTGGGGGTTACGTGAAGGATTTAGTACTAGGACTTTATCTGGTAATAATCCAGATGAAGGCGTACCTTATTCTGACCTTATGAGTGAAGCAACTTCATTTGTTGAAGTGTCTGACGATACACAAAGACGATTTACACATCATCCACCTGAATTAGATTATGGGCATAGTGGAAACCCATTAACTAGATTACCTAGATTTACTGATGGGGTATTAGACCCAATAATTGATGTAAACGCCATTGAAGGAAATTCAATTACTGGTGGTGCTTATATATCTGGTGATGGTTTTGGTGAAAATTATAACGGTGCTTATATATTTAGTGATTATTCTAGAGGTTGGTTGAATATTGGAATACCTTATGTAGACCAAAGTAATGATAGATATTTTGATTATATAGAAGAATTTGCACCAATTAATTCTTATCCAGTTACAATAGATATTACTCAAAACCCAATTGATGGGTCAATATATATAGTAACATTATTTGGAGATATTCATAGAATTTCTTTAAGTGAAACATTATCAATTCAAACTCCATCATTAAATGATGAAATTAAAATTATTTATGATAATAATACTAATCTTAATTCTATTGTTGGTATTAATAATATGGCAACACTAAAAATATATGATTCATTAGGTAGATTTATATCTGAAGATACAATCTATGATTACCATATTATTGATTATAAATTACAGAGTGGTATTTATATTGCTCATATTATAAATGATAGTAATATATTGGTAAAAAAATTCATTATTAAATAATTGATTTACAATAGTTTAATATTTTTTTAAAAAAAAAACTATAAAAAACTTGTTTTATTAGATATAATAACATATATTTGTAGTGTAATAAAAAAGTTGATATTTTGATACGCAATTTGCGCTAAGAGGGAATCACTACCAAAATAAAAACTTTTTAAAAAAAAATGTAAAAAAAACTTGTTTATTAAAAAATAAGTTGTATATTTGCAGAGTAGTTTAAAAGCTACCAAACGTTCTTAAAAATATTGAAAATAATGGGGTGCTTATGCTCCTGTCTCTTCGGAGACTAAGATAAATCCAGCAATGGTATTTAAAGTGATGTCTATACAAGGCATTGCGTTATTGAGACTTCGGTTTTAGTAATCTATGTAAGCATATTGACTACGGGAAAGCATCAAGGGTCGACTGACTTAGATGACAAACCCACTTCCTAGCTTCGGGAAGTTGAGATAGAAATATCAATAGATGGTTAATAGATTTTGGTTGAAACGTGTAAAAAGCGGATAGGCTGATTTCATCATAATTTGTTATGGAATGTTCAATGTGACACTTCTTTAAGCTCTACTGGAAACAGTACCTTAAAAAGTTAACTGAGGTAAATCTAAGTAATGAAGAAATGACGTGACTGTAAAAAGTTACAACGGGGTGTTGTAAGCTACACTGGTCCAAAGCCAGCACGCTTGTCAATCGCAAGACGCATCCTGTAAGAGAGAGCATCGCTATTCTATGGTTGGTTAATAGCCAACGTTTTTAATGTAATAAAAATCAGAAAAGTAAAAGTTCTTGCGACCATGGATACAAAATTAAGTTATGCTGCTGTAATATGTAGCTAGTGAAAGCTCACAAGGCTGAAACTAAAACGAAAAATAGGTATCGTTAGTAAGAGGGTAGTGCCTTTTCATCCTCACAAGGGAGCTAGGTAGTGAAATTGGTTTATATCAGTTCATGGTAAAAGAGTTCGCAGTCACTATAAGACTGTCTTAATAATGTCTACCAGAACGAAAGTCGAGGTGTGTGCGCTAGGGAAACCAGATGTAAAATGATATTAATAACGCCCAACACTCAAGCGTTAAACGGGGATATCGACTAACTTGAAGTCGCTGCTTTTGAAGTAGAAATGTAGTATCGAATCTACTATCCCCACTAAAATTTCATTATAAAATACCTATAACGTATGGTATTAAAGAATGTAACTGAATACAAGATTCGTAATCTACTTTTATATTCAAAATAATGATTTTTAAAAAGGGGATGTAGTCGGACCTGTTGTGAAGGCAGTGATTCCGTAATCGTACTGAAAATGCAACTGTGAGTGTTGCCATTTCCACTAGAGGTTCTCATTTATCCAAAAATGTGTGGTGGAGCTACAAATGCCCAATGACCCAACCTTGAGTTGGTTGTTACGACAAGGAGCGTAATGTAAAACACTAGAGATTAGTCACTCTGGCGAAAGGGGATGTAGCCAGACCAGCATTGAGCTGGTATCTGTAATCATGCTGAAAATGCTACTGTAAGTGTAGCCATCTCCACTAAAAATATTCATAGTTTAGTTACTATGTTAATTACCTAACCCAGTGAAATGCTGGTTTATCAAATAAATGCAGAGGGTAAATATTTTAATCGGGGGTATAACCAGACCAGTCATGCGACTGTGATTCTGTAACCAAGTTGAAAATGTTATTGTAAATGTAACTACCCCCACTAAAAATATTGAGTTTAATTTTGCGGTTCAGTTCTCAATTTAAAAAAAACTAGGTGGGGTGTTAAAACCCCATCGTAAACGCCCAAAAAAAATGAATGATTATCAATTAGTAAATGAAAATATTTCAATAACAAGAAATTGGAATTTAAACGATTGGAGAGATTTCAGAAGTAGATATGAGTATTGGGAAACCAAAGATAGGCTCATGAAACAAAAACAATATTTTGCCTTTAAGAAGTTCAAAAACAACGCTTTAAAGGCTTATATTAGAAGAAAATAAAAAAAAGATTAAAAAAACATTGTATTTTAAGATACTTTTATGTATCTTTGAACTATATATTAATAACAGCGAAAGCTAACAATTAGAAATTATGACAATTACAACGACATATACGAAACAGTATCAACCGACAGGCGGGAAGCCTCAAGGTAAACTGGGTATGCGTTGTAACGAAGACCAAGAATTATGGTAATATAATTCTAGTCGATAGACAATATACAAAAACCCAGTTGATAAAACAATTTCAACTGGGTTTTTTGCGTTTAATAGTTTCCAAATCTATAAAATTGGGTTCTTTGAAATATTGTATTTTTATCGGGAATGTGTTGTAAAGGTTGCATACCGCTTTTGGAAAGCGGAGGTCAGAGTTCGAATCTCTCATTCCCGAAATAATCGAGTTAATCTACTTCCACGTAGTGATTATTGGAAACAGGTAATGCTGGCTAAAAGATTAACAAAAAAATTCCATTATCATAATTTAGATATTGAAGAAATGAAAACTAACGGGAAGTGACCAAGGTAAAATGAAAAAAGGCTACGGGGCCTTGGATGCCTCAGTATGGTCGGTTCGATTCCGACCTTCCCGACGACCAGACTGTTATTAATTCATAGAAGGAGAAACGTATCCTAGCATAGAATTAAATTATTGGGATGTGGTGTAATGGTAACACAGCTGGTTTTGAGCCAGCACGAGTGAGGGTTCGAATCCGTCCATCCCATCAATAGTGTTCATTTTAAATGAGTGTTCAGTGACAATGAACAGAGCAAAATAATGAACATTCAAAAATGGGGTACCGCCAACGTTGGAGAGTTGGACCAGTCTGTAAAACTGGTGCGTAAGCTGAGTAGGTTCGAATCCTATGTGCCCCACAAAAAGAGGATATTATTTGGTGAGTAACTTATTGAACCAGTTGTACTGATATAAGTGAAGTGACAAGTAAGAAGATTGGATATGCCAATTGTACAACAACGCCTGACTTTAGCGAGTTTGGTAATCTTCCTCTTTAAATGGCTGTAGTGAATAGGTCACCTTTCAATCATATTAATTTAGTTGAATGAGAATGGATATGTGAGCGTTACATCATATCGTCGGTTGGGTTCGAATCCCTTCGCAGCCGCTAAAATTTGAATTATGAAAATGATAGAATTAAAACATTCAGGTGAGATATCACCAGAAGCAAAAGAAAAATTAAACAAGAGGATTTTCAACCGTAATAAACGTTTGAAAGAAATGAAAGAAGCGTATTTGAATGGTGAATATGATGAAATGTTTAATAAAATACCCTCGTAGCAAACTGGTCGTAGGCAACTCCCTTTTAAGGAGTGGGGCTGGGTTCGACTCCCAGCGGGGGTACTGGAAGTAGATGTCTTTATTAATTTAGCATCTAGGAAGAATAGAAATTAAATTTGCTCTGTACGCATAAAAGGTGGTGCACTAGATTTGTAACCTAGAATAGAATCGGTTCGATACCGATACAGAGCTCAGAATGTGGAAAAACATCGCTCCCGTAATGCCACGGCTCATGCATGAGTAACGGGAGACAAATTGGGTATGTATGCAAATTGGCTGAAGCGAGCAGACTGTAAATCTGTAGGTGTTGAAAGACCCCATTGGGAGTTCGAATCTCTCCATGCCCACTATACATGTAGAAAGCAATTATTAATGTCTAGCTTCAGCTTCGTGGAGAGGTCAGGCTACAATCTGGTGATAAGATTAATTACCTTAAGGCAGATACGTTAGGAATTGTGAAATATTGGCCTATGGTGTAACTGGTTAACATATCGGCCTTTGACTCCGATGTGGTTATTTATTGGGGTATCGTCTAGCGGTCTAAGACGCTTGGTTTTGAACCAAGAAAGCGTGAGTTCGAATCTCTCTACCCTAACTTTGAATTTTTATTGAACTTCAAAGAGTTTTTAGATATTTATAATAAAAGATATCATGAAAAAAATTTGTACTAAATGTAAAGTAGAAAAAAACACTACTGAGTTCAATAAAAAAAATAGAAATAAAGATGGTTTATCTTCACAATGTCGTGAATGTAATAAATTAAATTTAAAAGCTCATTATAATAATAATAAAAAGTATTATAAAGAAAGGAATATTAATAAACGTAATGAGTTAAAAGAATGGTTTTTAGAATATAAAAAGACATTGAAGTGTAGTGTTTGTTCAGAATCTAGATATTGGGTTTTAGACTTTCATCATAGAGACCCTAATAAAAAAGAGGGGGCGATAAGTTATCTATTAGGTAGATATGGTAAAAATAAAGCCTTAAAAGAAATTGAGAAATGTGATGTAGTATGCGCTAATTGTCATAGAGATATACACCATAAAATGGAAAATTAGTGTGGGTTCGAGTCCCACTGGGCCATCAAAGAGGGAGGTGACACCAGACATCTTTAATAAATTGGTATAACCGAGAGTATCCGTAGCTAGGCGAACGGTCCAGCCTTTTAAGCTGATGAGTTAATGACTCCACCGTGGGTTCGATTCCCACCTCTCGGACAAATAAAATCTCGTATAGGTGTAATGGAACATACTAGTTAAGCACGGTAGCTATAGGGTTACAGGAGGGGGGTTCGAATCCTTCATAGGAGACAAATGCGGTGATAGTGTCAATTTGGAAAGTTCTAGAATAACACGCAGCCTTTCCACGGCTGAGATATAGGTTCGAGTCCTATTCACCGCTCTAAAATTTAATAAAATGGATGATTCAATGCAAATGGAATTATATCAATTCCTAATGAGAAACTTATCTATATCAGTTGATATGGGTACGGAATATGAAACTTATGGTGAGTATGCTACATGCAACGTTACTTTAAGTTTAAGAAACCCAGAAACTGGTGAAATGGAAGTGATTGGAAACGCTTACGATTCAGTTTCAATAAATAGAGATTAATTACCGTTAATTACCAGATGCACCTGTAGTTTAATAGGTTTAAAATTCTTCTGTGGTATGGAAGAGACCCCAGTTCGATTCTGGGTGGGTGCTCAATGAGGAAAAAACAAACCCAGCTTGAAGTACATAAGATACATTGGTTGAGAGCTGACTCAACCTTTCCTCAAACGCAGATGACGCATAAGTGGTGGTGCGCCAGCCTTCCAAGCTGGAATAGACTCGGTTCGATTCCGAGTATCTGCACTTTAGAATAAGCGGGTATCGTATAACGGTAGCGAAAGCGATATTATATTGGTCTTCCAAATCAAAGATGAGGGTTCGATTCCCTCTACCCGCCAATTTTAAAAATAGAATATTAATTTAAAAATACAATATTATGTGCTGTGATGCAAGTGATTATTCCGAAAATGAAATAGATGGAGAATGTCTCGATTGTGGTGGTCCAACAGTAGATGGAGATGCTTATGATTGTTGTGGTTATTCACCATTAGATTGTGAAACATGTGGTTCCAGACCATGTGACCTAAGTTGTTAAAAAATTAACCCTATCATTTATTTGGTGGGGTTATTTTTTTTTAGTATCTTTGTATAAATATTAAATATAATATATGAAAAATTTTGCAATCTCAAACGAGAGAATTACAAAAAGAGAAACACGTTCAATGAATTCATATTTTAATGAATTGAATAAAATACCTTTATTAACATCAGACGAAGAAGTTGAATTGGCAACTCTTAGTAAAAATGGTGATGAAAATGCTAGACAGAAATTAGTTAAACATAATTTAAGATTTGTTGTTAGTATTGCTAAAAAATATACTACCCCAAATATTAAGATTGAAGATTTGATTAATGAAGGAAATATCGGTCTTATCATTGCCTCTCAAAAATTTGACCCAACAAGAGGATTCAAATTTATTTCTTATGCTGTATGGTGGATTAGGCAACAAATGTCGGCTTATATTTCTCAAACTTCAAAAATTATTAGGACTCCTGATAATAAAAATAATGAATTGTATGCAATAAAAAAGTGTGTTAGTTTACTAGAACAAGAATTAGAACGTAAGCCATCTTATGATGAAATAATAGAAGTATTAGAAAAATCTTATTCTGAAGCCAGTATTAATTTCTTTCTCAATAGAGATAGAATTTTTACTAAATCATTAGATGAACAATTCACTGAAAATTCAGATTCGGGTTCGTTAATTGATTCAATTAGGGATTCAAATAGTAATAACCCAAGCAATACTTTAGATTCAACTCATTCAATATATAATATAAATACATTATTAAATAAATTAAATGAACGGGAATCGTTGGTTCTTCAATTATTATTTGGTTTTAATGGTTATGAACCTAAAACTCCGAAGGAAATTGCTATTGAATTAGGTGTTACATCAACTTTAATTTTAGTGATAAAACGTAAAGCACTTAAAAAATTAAAATATAAACTACAAGGTAATGCCAGTTGGATGATTGAAAATTAAACACTAAATATGAATATAAAGATTTCAAAAGGTGAGGGTTCTGGTTATGGTTCTGGTAATGGTAATGGTTCTGGTTTTGGTTTTGGTTCTTGTGGTTATGGTGATGGTAATGGTTGTGGTGATGGTTATGGTAGAGGTTAAAAAATAAAATATATGAATATAAAGATTTCAAAAGGTGATGGTGATGGTTATGGTAATGGTTATGGTAATGGTGATGGTGAGGGTAATGGTAATGGTTTTGGTGTAGGTGGTCATTCTGGTAATGGTTCTGGTTCTGGTAATGGTAATGGTGCTGGTGAGGGTTATGGTGTTGGTTATGGTGAGGGTTCTGGTTCTGGTTCTGGTTCTGGTAATGGTAGAGGTTCTGGTTATGGTGATGGTTGTGGTGATGGTTATGGTAGAGGTTAAAAAATAAAATATATGAATATAAAGATTTCAAAAGGTGATGGTAATGGTTATGGTAATGGTGATGGTGAGGGTTATGGTTTTGGTGTAGGTGGTCATTCTGGTAATGGTTCTGGTTCTGGTAATGGTAATGGTGCTGGTGAGGGTTATGGTTGGGGTGATGGTTATGGTGATGGTTCTGGTTCTGGTACTGGTTCTGGTTCTGCTTCTGGTTCTGGTTCTGGTAGAGGTTCTGGTAATGGTAGAGGTTATGGTTCTGGTAATGGTTATGGTAGAGGTGCTGGTTATGGTAGAGGTTATGGTAATAGTTAAAAAATAAAACATATGAATATAAAGATTTCAAAGGGTAATGGTGATGGTTCTGGTGATGGTTCTGGTAATGGTAATGGTATAGGTTCTTTTTGGGGTTATGGTTATGGTGATGGTTCTGGTGATGGTGAGGGTTCTGGTACTGCTGGCGGTTATGGTTATGGTTGTGGTTCTGGTGCTGGTGAGGGTTATGGTGTTGGTTCTGGTGATGGTTCTGGTTTTGGTAATGGTTCTGGTCGTTATGGTTCTGGTGATGGTTATGGTTCTGGTTGTGGTGATGGTTATGGTAATGGTATAGGTTAAAAAATGAAACATATGAATATAAAGATTTCAAAGGGTAATGGTGATGGTTATGGTTCTGGTTCTGGTTATGGTTATGGTAGAGGTCATGGTATAGGTTAAAAAATGAAACATATGAATATAAAGATTTCAAGAGGTTATGGTTCTGGTGCTGGTAATGGTTATGGTGGTTGGGGTGGTGGTAGTTCTGGTTCTGGTACTGCTTGTGGTTCTGGTTATGGTTCTGGCGAGGGTGATGGTTATGGTGATGGTTATGGTAGAGGTTCTGGTAGAGGTGTTGGTAGAGGTTCTGGTTATGGTTCTGGTTCTGGTTAAAAAATAAAATAAAAAAAAGCATAAAAACTTGTTAGTTTAAAAAATAAGTTATATATTTGCATTAATAATTAATAATAAAAAAAAATGAAAAACGATTTATTAGGAAAAGAAGTAATGATTAGAACTTATTCAGCTGGAGTTCACTATGGTAAACTAAGTAAAGCTAAAGCTATTAAAGGTGGTTATAGTGTTAAATTAACTAATAGTACACGAGTTTATTCTTGGGCTGGTGCTTGCACTTTAAGTCAATTAGCAACTGAAGGTACCAAAAATACTGAAACTAAGTTATCTGTTAAAGTACCTAGTATTTATTTAAATGCTATTGAAATCATAGAAATGGATGATTTGGCTTCTAAAAGATTAAATGAAATCCCAACTTGGAAGATAAATAATTAATATGTTAGATATTGAAACATTAATGATTGATGGTGCTCCTTCTTATAAAGATGGAAGTAAATATTTGCGAAATAAATATAGGGATAATAAAAAAAGATTTATTTCTAGATTTATTGAACCAATAAAAATTAATTTACAGATGCATGATGTTGAAAATTATGAAGATATTTGTAATTTCTACATGAATTTATGGGATTCAACAAAAGCTTTTACATATGAAGAAGCTTTTTCAATTATGGATGATGAATTTAGGGCGAAGGTTTTTTCAGTGATAGATGTGCCGCAAATGATTAATAATTTAGGTACAACTAGAATTAAAGTAAGCGGTATTGATTTAGTCAATAGAGTTTACAATAAATTTAAAAAAGAATTCATTGAAGAAGAATTCACTCAAATATATGAACTTCATGAAGTTAATGGTGAAAAATTAAAGCTAACTGAAAAAATATACGCTATTAAATGTTGGTGTACTTCTACTAAAGATGAACATTGGTTATGGATTGATAGTCAAATGGCTGAAAAAAATGACCCGTTAGAATGCATTGCGTCAACATGCAAGACATATAAATCTATGCTTGGGAACATTAAGCATATAATAAGACAGGGGGACGTATTTTTATTTGAAATGATAGATGATACTATCCTACCTAAAGAAAATGAGGAAGTAGTGCCATTAGATGCTACCACTTATTTTAAATTACTTAAATCACAATCTTAAAAAAAACAAAAAAGATGAGAAAAAAAACAATTTTAGAACCTTCCACTAACACACACATTACCACAAGTAATGTTGAAATAGTTGAAAAATTTAACAAAATGGGTACGATAGTTATCGATACCAAAAACGACAATATGATAGTTGAACATGGCCATCATAATACTGTTGCAACTGAAACTGATACCAAAAGAGTTATTAAAATTACTCAACAAGAGTACAACCCAGTACTTCAAGCATTCCAGAATGCATTTGATTAATGTAAATCTTTTAAATTAGTAAAAAAAACCCTATCATTTATTTGGTGGGGTTATTTTTTTATTGTATATTTGTAATATAACATTATAAACTTAGTAAGATGGTAAGAACTCATTGTGAAACAATAAAAGGATATGATGAATTAGGTAGACCAATACTTAAAAATAAACTTAAATATAAGTCTCACGATAAGGCTGTTAAGGCTTGTAAAAATATGAACCTTAGAAAGGGTCAAGTTATAAAGTTAGTGACTTACAAGTGTACAGTTTGTTATGAATACCATATCGGAAGAAACGGTACTGAGATTACACCAAAATATCGAAATAAATTACTCAAAGAAGAAATAATAAAATTCGCACCAAAAAAAATATCTTTAAAAATAATCGGAAAAATAGACTTATAATGGTAAAGCAAACAAAAAAAGAATTGAAAGCTCTTTTCAAAGAAAGAGAAAAAGACCTTAAATATTTAAATGAAGGGTATAAGGATGATGAAAAATATAAATTATTCCTTGAAAAAATATCTGAATTTAATAAAGAATTAAGGAGTATTAGAGCTGATTGGTGGCAAGAGCATAAAGAGGCTAGAGATGCTTGTTCAAATGAATTAAAAGCTATTAAAAAAGTTATCACATATAAAGGTGAGTTAGACCCTAAAGATTATGATAAAGATGTCCAAAAAGCTTATAATTTATTTTATAGAGGCACTTCAGAATACCAAAACAGAAAATTAATTTGGGTTTCTAATGACCAAAGATTTTGTGTTCTTAAAATGCCATCAACAACTGGTTATGTTGATAGAATGAGTGGTTCTAAATCATCACCATCTGAATGGTTCTTAGTTGATGTTGAAATATTTAAAGGTGGTTGGTCTGGAAGTGATGAGGGTGTATTTTACCATCGAGAAGGTGGTCGTTGGTCTAAAAAGTTTGAAACCTTAATAAAAGAGGAAGTTCAAAAATACATATTTGAAAATTTATTATAATGGCAAAGAGAAAGAGTAAGAATTATTCTAAGTTTGCAAAAACTGTTATCGGTAAATTAGAAAAAGAGGGTGTTGAGTGCTATTTGTGGCACGCTGCAACCACTGGTAGTGCTTATATAAGATTTAATGACAGCAGAATAGGTTCAGTAAGATTAGGTGACCATAAAGGTCGTTCTCAATATAGTTATAAATGGAATATTAGAAGTGATTTCCCAAATGGTCACAATAGATGGCATAAAGTTAATGGTACGTGGAGATATTATGTACATGCTGGTAATTGGGCTGACATCGTTCCTCATATCGTAGAACGAAAAAAGGAAGTTGAAAAGATGGGTCCTAGTAAATACGGTGGTTATTACATACCAGACCATAAAAAATAAGGAAATAAAAAATAAATTATTAATATGAGCTACAAGGTAAGATTTAATCTAGGGAATGGGTCCAATTATATGAAATGGAAGATAGAAAATCTTGACACCAAGAAGTCACGTTATCTTGACCCTAACGAGGTTTCATTAACTTTAGTTAATTGTACCTTACACAACAATAGAAACCGCTCAGAAGAGATATTTCTAGGCGCACACAAATCAGTGTGTTCTTGGGTATTATGTGAGAAGGTTCTTATAGATGCACCAAGAGAAGTTTCTGGTGAACAAGTTAGATACAATCCTAGAGTTGCACCACATTGGTCTCACAATGGTGAAGATGTTGATGGGAAAGAATATACTGAATTAAAAACTAACGGTAAAAATTTATATTATGCAAAACAATGTTAAGATAGATAGACAATTAACGGCTATACAAAAATTAGCTGTAATGGGCTTTTTATTTGGAGGTGATAATTATGGTGAAGATGTTATCGATGTTCTAGATAATTTAGAATATGATGAAATCCAAGAAGGTTACTCTATTACTGTGATGTTAAGAGAAAGTCCTACACATACCAGCACTTCTGGAATTGGATTTTATTTAAGTGGGAATAATGTTATGGTATATTCATGTAGAGGTGTTTTGACTGTTGGATTAACACCTGAATTACTTAAAAATTTTAATAATGCTAAAAATAAAGGTTATGGAAAATAGTGAAAAAATCAAAGAACTTAGGGCGAAAGCTGATGAGTTAGAAAAGTTAGATAAAGAAAATAGTAAATTACCTGAAGAATATAGGTTGGCAAATATTATTCATTCAAAACAATGTCGTTGGAACCATAGTGATGGTTGTGGTTGGCATTATGAATCTTGGGATAAGATTGGAAATAGTAGACAAAGATATATTGATAAAGCTAAAGTGATTTTAGTTGAAGTGGATTTTGAAACCGCATATAAAGTAATATCATTAACTTAAAAATAAATAATGAAAAACGTTAAGAACATTTATATTAGAAAAAATTTAGTAGCCCATACAGAATTGGATGAATTAGATTTTGAGTTACAGGACGAATTTAAATTTGATTATGAAAAAGGTGATTTTATCGTGATTGATTCAATTACTGATAAAAAACTTAGAAAAGAATTGAGGTATGGTTATGTAGATGCCACAGAATTATCAATCAGTAAGTTAGAGAAGTTAATTAAAAAATTTAAATCTAAAGGTGCTACACATATTCAAATGCTTCATGATGGAGACCATCATGGGTATCAATTTTCAGCATTCAAGATTGAACTGGCTGATGATGAATTGATTCAAAGGTATAATGAGGAACAAGAAAAGAAAAAACAACTTCATAAGGAATGTGATAATTTGAGTCAAAAAATAGAAATAATTAAAAAAGACATCAGAAATTTAAAAGTTTAATTTGTTTAAGTCAAACTTTTTTAGTATATTTGTAATATGAAAAAATATGTATTTGCTATTATAGACATTGATGGTCGTGATTGGGGTGCCATATTAAAGTGGGAACTCAAACCATGGCACTTAAGAATATTCACTAGATATAAATATTTTTATAAAAAATTTGCATTATCTAATAATATTGAGTATATGCAAGAAATGTATAATGAACAATATTCACATATAAAAGTATGAAACATAAAGTGATAATATCGAAAAGTGTAAGTTCAGTTAATCGTGAATTAGATGATGGTTGGTTAGTTATAAGTGTAACCGCACAACATATCACTGGTAAAGGTGATTCTTCATTTACTGAAGATGGTAAGTTATGTTTTGTATTACAAAAAGAAGAATAAATAATTATGAAAAAATTAATGATTTTAATCTTGGTTGGTATTATGATGGCAAGTTGTAGAGAGAGACAATATAAACCAGAGTCAAACAATGAATCACCTAATGAAATTGTAGATGATGAGATATCAAACCCAATAAAACTTATTGAGCGAAGTGAGTTTATTAATAATATTGGTCGTGTTATGGTAGTAGAAATTCAAGAACATTATTATATAATATTGAGTGGTGATAGAGGTCACCCAATACATGCAGAATCATGTCCTAAACTACATTAAAAAATAAGTCAGAGAATCTAACGCTTGGGTATAACTTGATTATACCCAAGAGGAAGTTCAGGACATCTCTCTGAGATGTGGAAGTTGAGAGACGTTATACCACAGCAACATGGGATGCAACACAAATTTCTTAGCAAGAGACTCAGATTGCGATAATAGATTGGTAGTGGCACCAGCATGAAAAACTGGATGAATCATAAGGTTCATAGTTAAATGTTAGAATAGAACAAAATCTTGGCTAAGCTCAACTTATTTTTAAAATATAAATAATATGAAAGGATAGAATGAATAAATTATACGGAGCAATATTAGGTGACCTAGCGGGTATGCCTTATGAAAAGAAGTTCAATCTTAAGTTGGAAGATATTAAGATACACCCAGACAATGCAGTTGTAACTGATGATACTATCATGACGTTAGCGGCAGCATCTAAGTTGGTTAAGAATACTAGCTACGATGTGGAATATAGAATCTGGGGTAATGAATACTTCAGTGACTATTACGGTAAGTCATTTAAAGAGTGGCTTAAGGATGATGAAATGGTTGTAGATTCATATGGTAACGGTTGTTTAATGAGGATGTCACCAGTACCATATGCTTATAGAGGTGATAAGATTAATAGTTCAATAGAAGCTCTTAAAAGTACTGCATCATCACACACAAATCTACATTCTAGGTTTAGTAGTCAAGTATTGAATGATATATATCATATGATATTTGAAAACTATAAGAAAGAAGAAATTCATGATTGGATTGATTTTTATTATCCATTTCCACCTACCTTTCAACCATTTAAAGAGATTGATGCAACTGCACAAGGTACATTACCTTTTGTGTTATATGTATTTTTATCAACTGATTCAACCCATGAAGCAATATTAAAAGCCATTTCATTTGGTGGTGATACTGATACCAACGCATCTATTGTTGGTGAGTTATCTAATGCTTACTATAATGATTTAACTCAAGAAGATATTGAGTATGTGGAATCACATTTGGACTTACGTCAATTGGAAATGTTACACGAATTTAATAAATATACGAAGGTAAAGGTATGATTAATTTGTTTAAAGGTGAATATGCTTGGTTAAGTAACATGATATTGGTTAATGTGAAATACGATGGGATTGAATATCCATCAGTGGAACATGGTTATATGTCAGCCAAATCAGATGATATGGTTTGGAAAAGTAGATGTGCCGATAAACAAATACCACCAAAACAAATAAAAAAAGAATCTAAGGATATTGATTTAAGAGACGATTGGGATGATGTAAAAATTGATGTAATGCGAGAATGCCTTAAAGAAAAATTCAATCAAGAACCTTTTAAAACTTTATTAATTAACACTAAAAATCAAGACCTTATTGAAGGTAATTGGTGGAACGATACCTTTTGGGGTGTCGATATAGTTACAGGTGAAGGTGAGAATAATTTAGGTAAATTAATCATGCAAATAAGATATGAGAATAGAACAAAAGAATAAATTAATTGCTGATTATATGGGGTTAGAACCCTATGAAGATAGTAGATATGGAACTTTATGGTCAAGTCCAGTAAAGGGGGAAACAGGTTCTAATTTTGTTTTAAAATTTAATACGTCTTGGGATTGGTTAATGCCAGTGGTTGAAAAAATTTGTGCTTTTAATTATTACATTATCATTGATGGCAAAGAATTTTATGTTGAAATGTTTGTATTAAAACAAGGTCTAAGTACAGTATCTTTTAATGTTAGAGAAAGGTGGAGTGGTAAGATAGAGTTTACAACTAGCAGTAGGTTTAATGAAGACATTAAAAGCGATTTAGAGGCACATTATTATTGTGTATTAGAATATATAAAATGGTATAATAAAAATGGAACAAAAGAATAAATTAATTGTAGAGTTTTTAGAACTTGAACCTTGTGACAGATGTGTTAATTATGGTGGGTTTTATTGTTCACCACATGGCCAACCTACATCATCACACAGCATTATTAACACACCATCTGAAATGAAATATCATTTATGGTGGGATTGGCTAATGCCAGTGGTTGAAAAAATTGAATCAATCTACCATGAAGACCATGGTTATTTTGGGGTATATATTTCATCTAATGGTTGCACAATTCAAGGTACCAAATTTAGACCTGATGCTAAAGTAGTTAAGGTTTATTATGATAACGTTGTGTTAAGCACAAAAATAGAATCCACTTATGAATGTGTTATTAGATTTATTAAGTGGTATTTAAAAAACATAAAGAACAAATAATGTTAGCAGAAATACTTGAACAATACTCTGATGAAGAGTTATTATTAGCCGATGGTTTCGATGAAGCCGTAATCGGCATAATGAGTGATTTTTCTGAACCAAGATTAATCTATTCTGTTAAGAAATGTCTTGAAATATTAATGACTAGAGATGAGATGAGTGATATTGATGCTCTGGAATATTTCACTTATAATGTTTCTGGTGGATGGGTTGGTGAGAAGACACCAGTTTGGTGTTGGGATGATTTTGAGTAATAAAAACTTGCTTTTATCAATTACTTTTCGTATCTTTGTGATATAACAATTAAAAATTGAGAGATGAGTATTATTAAAATTAATAGTTCCCAAGAACCAAGATTTATTTCAGAATGTTCAAAACATATTAGTGATGTACTAAATACCAAAGTAACCTTCAGTGAAGTAGCTGATGAATTACTTTTATATAAATGGGGTTCACCACCAATAAACGAAGTTGTATCAAAATTTATGATAACTTTTTTGGAAGATGTTACAATTAATAAGTAAAATTATGTTAATACAATTAGTAGATAGAAATCAAGGTATGTGTGATGCATGGACTACAGAGTTCATGGATTGTGAAGATGTAATCATCTATTGTGATGATTTCTTTGCACCTAAAACAGACTGTATCGTTTCTCCAGCAAACTCATTCGGATTTATGGATGGTGGATTGGATGGTGTTATCACAAGACGTTTGGGGAGACAAACCGAAACCAATGTTAAGACTGCAATTGCTAATAGACCAATGAATGAGTTGTTGGTTGGTGAAGCGTTAGTTGTTGAAACTGGTAATAAGGAAATACCATATTGTATTTCGGCACCAACGATGAGGGTGCCAATGATATTGAAAGGTACACCAAATGCTTATTTGGCCGCTAAAGCCACTTTTAATTTATTGAAAGATTTAAAAGAGAGTGAAGATTGGATAAATGGAATTAAAATTGAAAAAATAACTATTAGTGGTTTAGGCACTGGAGTGGGTCAAGTACCATATGAAGTATGTGCCAATCAAATGAAAATGGCGTATGATGAAGTGTGGTTAGGTAAATTTGGGGCACCAAAGACTTGGTTTGATGCACAACAAAGACATCAAATGTTATATCATACTGATGTAAATAACACAAGAGATTTACAACATCCAGAAGAATGAATATAAAACGATTTATCCATAAAAAATTTAAGCCATTAATTATAGAATATTATAAAATATTTCATTCTAATGATATAAGTGAATGTTTAAAAATATTCAGTGATTATGGGGAGGTTAATATAAATGTGGTAATAGATATTCTTAAAACCTATGATGGGTGGGATGAAAAAAGAGCAATAAATGCCACAATGAAATGTCTTTATTGCGGTTTTATTACATTATAAAAAAAAATAAAAAATGAACCCAAAAGAAGAAATAGAAAATGATGAAAGATTAACCGCATTAATGAATGGGTTAAGAAGCACATGGGGATTCGGAGACGAATTCTTAGCCATTGTATTATGGCACACTGATGATTTTGATTTAGCTAATGAAGTAATTGAACTATACATGATTAAAGATGAAGTTGATTTAGAAGAAGTTTTATTCCATTGTTTATCAAGGGATGAGTTTAAAGAGAAATGCTTAGAGAGTGAATTTCTAAGTTATAAAAGATGTAAAGAATTATTAAATGATGAATAAAAGTGTTTTAAAAATATTAGGTGGTGTCCTTGCAGCATTTGTGCTTGGTGGACACGTTAAAATGATGATAGAAGGATATGGCTCTGAAATTGAAATATATAGACCGATAATAATGGGATTTTTTATGGTATTTTTTACATATTTTGGAATTAAAGAATTAAAAAATGAAGAATAATAGTAAATTTTTAAGTCTGGTATTAAGACATAAACCTGAAACTATAGGGTTAAAATTAGATAAGAATGGTTGGGTTGCAATTGGTAGATTATTAGACCAAATGGAAATCCATGACCGTATGATAGATTATGAAGAGTTAATGGAAATTGTTGAAAACAATGATAAAAAACGATTTGAAATCAAAGAGCTTGATAGAGATAATGGATATTATAACCTTATTAGGGCCTCACAAGGTCATAGTGTTAAGGTTGACCTTGAATTGAAAGCTGAAAGACCCCCAATGAAATTATATCATGGTACTGTTGATAAATTTATCGATGTTATCATGAAAGATGGTCTTAAGAAAATGAATAGACATGCAGTTCATTTAAGTGGAGATATTTCAACAGCTACCAAAGTTGGTAGTCGTAGAGGTAAAGCCATCATATTAGAAGTTAATTCAGGTGCTATGTATGCCGATAGAATTAAGTTCTTTAAATCAAAGAATGGTGTTTGGTTAACAGATAGTGTTGACCCTAAATATATTAAAATCAAAAAGTAATGTTTAGTATTAAGCGAAAAACAAGATATGAAAATAGGTATCACCCAAATATGGGTAGACTTAAATGTAGGGTAACTAGAATATATAAAACTATATTTGGTATACCTTATAAAGAAGTTCATGCATACCGAGAAACATATTACGGTGAAGTTAAAGAACTAGACGATTGTATATTAAAAAAATAAAAAATGAAAGACGCATTAGGAAATAGAATGAAAGAATATGAAGCTGTAACTAAGTATAAGTTGCTTCGTAGAGGTTACACCATGATTAGAATCGATGGTAAAGCCTTTCATACTTATACCAAGGGGCTTGAGAGACCGTTTGACCAAGGTTTGGTTGATGATATGGATGATACTGCAAAATATCTTTGTAAGAACATTCAAGGGGCTGTATGTGCGTTTGTACAATCTGATGAAATTAGCATATTAGTTACTGATTTCGAAAAAGTTGAAACCAGTGCTTGGTTTGATAATAATATTCAAAAGATGTGTAGCGTATCAGCTTCAATGGCAACAGCTAAATTTAATCAATTAAGGGTTATACGGTCATTACAAAAAAATGCATCACCATCTAATTATGATGATTGGAAACAAGTTAGGGTTTTAAATCTAGCTATGTTCGATTCCAGAGTATTTCAAGTTCCTAATAAAATGGAATGTACTAATGTATTAATTTGGAGACAACAAGATACGGTTAAGAATAGCATTTCAAGTGTTGCTCAATCTATGTTTTCACACAAAGAATTGAATGGTAAGAATAGCAATCAGAAACAAGAAATGATGTTTCAAAAGGATGGTACTAATTGGAATGATTTCGACCCTAAATTAAAGAGAGGTAGAATGATTGTTAAAGAGACATATGAAAAAGAACCAGGTGTATTTAGAACACAATGGGTTAGTGTGGCTCCACCAACATTTACACAAGAACGAGAGTATTTGATTAGTTTAATCCCTGATAGGGATATAGAGTTAACATCACCAATTAATTTTATACCAAAAGATTTAACAAAGGAAGAAATTGAAAATTTGATTAAATCATTAAAATCTCAAATGAAAAATACAAGTAATTTATTAACATGAGAAGATTTTCTGTAGGTGATATTCATGGCGCACATAAGGCTTTAGTTCAAGTACTAGAGCGTTGTGACTTTGATTATGAAAATGACCAATTAATAACAATAGGTGATATTGTTGATGGGTGGCAAGATTCTTTTATGGTGGTTGAAGAACTACTTAAAATAAAGAATAGAATTGATATTATTGGAAATCATGATAATTGGTTAACTACCTTTATTGAGACTGGTATTCATGACCAAGCTTGGGCTATGGGTGGTTTATCCACGGCCAAATCTTATGCGAGGGCTATTGGGTTAGATTTACTAATTCAAGATGTTGGTAGTGGATTTATATTGAATCTTAATAGTGGTGATATTCCAGAAGAGCATCAAAGGTTCTTCAAGTGTCAACATAAGTATTATAAAGACCAAGATAATAATCTATTTGTTCATGGTGGGTTTAACCCCACACAACCAATAGGTAGTCAATTAGCTTATAATTTAATGTGGGATAGACATTTATGGTCGAAGCATTTGGGTATAAGAAATACTAGTATGAAAATTTTATATGCTGAAGAGTATAATCATATTTTTATTGGTCATACATCTACTACATTTGCTGGTAGTTATGAACCACTTACCATTGATAAATTAACAAATTTAGATACGGGTGCTGGTGGTGGTGGATATTTATCTATAATGGATGTTGATTCAAAAGAATTTTGGCAATCAGATTATGTGCCAGATTTATATCCTGATGATGAACATCATATAAATAATTTTAAAGGATGAAAAAAACAATTGAATATTTTTCGGAAGATGGATGTCTTGGTGGTAACCGTGGGTTGTCTTTCAACTTTAAAACAAATATTATAACTAAATGGAATGGTGAGGAAGAACCACTATCTATGGATAATGTTGATGTTGTTAAATGGTGTATAGATATGAATATTAAGAAACTTAAAGAAAGGATTATTAACTTACAGTTAAAGTTAACTCAAAAGAAAAATAAAACTGTTAGAATTGAAGGTGGTTATAAAATGTCTGAAGTTCTAACTGAAGAAAGAAAAATTATCTTTAATAATAAATTATCTAATTTATTATTAAAACTTGAGTGGTTTGAATCCCTCCAAACAAAACCATTAATAACTAGTCTGTAAGTGGAAAATAAGACACCACACAATATATTATGAGTAAAAAAATAATTAAGGAAAATTTAAGAAAAATTTTATTAGAAAAAAAAGGTGATACACACGATTATGGTTGTGCTATGTTATTACTAAACATCCCAAAAACAGAATGGGATAAGCTTCAATCAATGATTGATGACGATGATATCTATACAGAAGAAGGTGATAGCAGTTATGGTAGAGAAGACGAACCTCACATTACCTTATTATATGGGTTAGATAGTGATATAGCAGATGAAGAAATAGAAAAAGTTTCAAAAAAACTGGAAAAATGTACTGTTAATCTAAAAAAAATTAGTATCTTTGAGAATGAGAAGTTTGATGTACTTAAATTTGATATTATAGATGACACTAAAAAGGAGTTATCAAAGTTAAATAAAGAATATGCTAAGTTTCCTCATACAACAGATTATCCTAATTATCACCCGCATGCAACTTTATGTTATCTTAAAGCTGGTACTGGTAAAAAGTATATCCAAACATTACCTAAAGATAAACAAATAACAATTGAGTGTGATACTGTAAAGTATAGTAAAGCTGATGGAAGTGCAATTAATTATAAATTAAAATAAAATGAGAAGAATATTAAATGGGTTAGTGATTCTAGCTTTAGTGACAGGGTTTATTGGTATTATATTTTTTTTATATGCTGATTATGGTTGGTGGGGTTTCATCCCAATTCCGATTATTATAACATCCTATGTAATTGGTAGTAAATTTGATATTATAACCTACATGGAAAATCTAGATAATAAAAATGAAGAGAAAACGAATTAATTATGGGGATTGTGAAGGTGATTATGTAAAAGTTGAATCCCTATCAGATGAATTAAGATTTGTCGAATGTATGAAACTATATAAATCACATAAGACACTTGAAGAAATAGAAAATGCATTAACTGCGGAAGCTAAAGAAAGAATCCGTTTAATTGATTAAAAAATGGTAGAACAAATTAAAAAAGACATGGTACAAGCCATGAAAGATAGAAATACCCTTAAAAGAGATATTTTAAGGGTATTAATGGGTGAATTAGATAGAAGTTTCATAACTGAAGATGCTGATGTAATCAAAATCGTTAAAAAGATGGTTACTAATCTTAAGGAAATTGGTGAAGACCAAGCAGATATTGATATCTTAGAAGGTTATTTACCACAACAAATGTCAAAAGATGAGATTTCTGAAGAAGCTGCTAGTTTTATTGTTAGAGAAAAATTAGACTCACCTAGAGAAATGGGTAGAGTAATGTCCTATTTCAAACAAAATTTTGATGGGACTTATGATGGAAAAGTTTTAAGTGATGTAGTTAAAATTTTATTAACAACATGATATATATTATATTGACTATATTATATATATTAACGACACACTTTGTTGCCGATTTTATTATGCAAACTGATGAAATGGCTAAAGGAAAGAGCACAAGCATAAAGTGGTTGACACTACATATACTTTCTTATTTTAAGGGATTAGTATGGTCAGCCCTTTTTTATTTTATGGTTGTTGGATATTTCTTTAGTATGGTTATTCCAGCATGGTCATTAATCGCTTATTGTTTACTTAACGCTGCATTACATTGGCTTACAGATTACTATACTTCAAAACAAACTGCAAAATTATGGGCTGAACAAAGGGTCCATGACTTTTTTGTTATGATTGGATTAGACCAATTGATACATTCAACATGCCTAATAGTAACATTTTATTTTATTTTCCTTTAAAAATTTGCACCTTAAGATATATTTTTGTATCTTTGTGTAAACAATAAAATTATGGCAACACATTCAGGAACAAAAGCGGTTTATGAAACCCTTAGAGAACATTTAGATAGTATTGATTTTGATGATGACCAGGTAATGGAAATATCGAGTGCAATCGCATCAAATCTAGGTGTAGAATATCAATCATTCCCTAAGTGGGATTAAAAAAAATAAAATGGATATACAAAAAGTAATAAACCCAGAAGATTATAATTGTGGGGTAATTGTAGCACGTTTTCAAGTTAACAAACTTCACGACCAACAACGTAAGATGATTGACTTCATATTAGGTCATCACAGAAAAGTAATTATCTTTTTAGGTGTGTCAAGAACACAAGCAACTACTAGAAATCCATTAGATTTCCCAACAAGAAGAGCAATGATACAGAGACATTACCCAACTGCGGTAATCTTACCATTAGCTGATAACCGTTCCGATGCTGAATGGTCCAAAACATTAGATAATAAAATTTCAGAGATATTTCCTAATTCTAAACCATTATTATATGGTAGTAGAGATTCATTCATACCTTATTATCAAGGTAGATATATGACAACAGAGTTAGCTTCTGATTTCGTAGAGATTAGTGGTACTCAAATCAGAGAAGAAGTTTCAAGAGAAATCATTGAATCATCCAAATTCAGAGCTGGTGTAATTCATTCAGTTTATGCTAGATATGCCACAACTTTTCCAACTGTAGATGTATGTGCATACAATGATGAAGGTCAAATATTATTAGCTAGGAAGCCTAATGAAGATAAATACCGATTCATTGGTGGGTTTGTTGATGCAACTGATATATCATTAGAGAGAGCGGCTTACAGAGAGTTTAGGGAAGAAGTTAGTGGTTCACATATCAGTGGATTGAAATATATCTTATCTCAAAAAGTTGAAGATTGGAGATATAGAAAAGAAAAAGATGGTATTATGACTACATTATTCTTAGGTAGATATGGTCATGGTCAAATAAAAGCTAGTGATGATATTGCTGAAGTACAATGGTTTGACGCATCAAAATTAAGTGACCCTAGTTATATTCAACGTAATATCATGCCAGAACACCAAGGAATTATGGCAAAGCTTATTCAAACGGTTTATGAAGGTCAATTGATACCAAATCTAGGTGAGTTCTTCAAGTTTAAGGAGACACCAAAAGACCCTGATATTAAACAAGCAAATGAATTTGAAATTAAATTAGAAGAATATTAATTATGAAAAATAAAGACACGCATTTTAATGCTAGAGGCGCATTTGAGAATGGTAAGGTGGTTGAAGCTTATGAGGTGATAGATGATAAATGGGAATCGATAGATTTAGAAACATTAAGGAAAGAATAATGGCGTTAACGTGGACCCAAATACAAAATAAACTAAATGCTTTTGATAAGAAAGATGTGTTAATATATGATGATAAGCATGAAGATGGTAATCAATATATTAATATCATGTATAAGAATTCCTTTCAATTCAAGATACGCAGACCGTTTATGAACAAACTTAAAAAATTAGGATATAAAATAGAAAAAAGAACTTTATGAAAAACGAAGTATTTACAAAACAAAACGATAAGGTGGTAACATTACCTAGAAAGAGGTTATTTAAAACACCAAGATTATTAATGGCTGATGCCTATACAATTGGTTCAGATAAGTTTCAATCAAAAGAAGCTAAAGATAGGTCTGATTACTACGTAACATTCCGTAGAGATTTACATACAGTGAATCCTACATTATATCCTAAAGGTGATAATAGAATCGTATTTGAAGGATTATCAGATATATTAGAAGAGTTATTTTATGAGCCAGTAACTCATGAAGAAATTGATGAAGCTAAAGCATTTTTAGCTACATTTAAAGCAACAACACAAGGTTTCAAGGAGTATCAATTCCCTGAAGAAATGTGGAGAACTGTTGTAGATGAATTTAATGGTAGACCACCAATTAGAATTAAGGCAATGCCAGCTGGGTCAATCGTTTATCCAAACGAACCAGTAATACAAATTACTTCAATGGTAAAAGGTATGGGTGAATTGGCCGCATGGTTTGAATCAAGCTTACTTAAAGTTTGGGCTGTATCTGAAAGAATTACACAAAACGAACACTGGTTAGAGAAAATGAAGAACATGGTCAGAAAAATTGACCCAACATTAGATGAAACATTAATTCATTTATATGGTTCTTTAATGCTAACTGACTTTGGATGTCGTGCTGGAATTACAAATCATGAATCAGAAATATTAGGTAAAGCTCACTTATATACATTCGGTGGTACTGATACCGTTGCGGGTGCATACCAAGCTTGGAAGAACGCTAATAATGAAGTTGTGGGTAGCTCTGTGAACGCTTTAGCTCACAGAAATATACAAGCCTATGAAGCTGAAAATGAAGCATATGAGGCTATGTATAATTCCGCTGAAGAAGGTGAAATCCTTTCAATGGTAGCTGATTGTTATGATTTCTATTATTCAGTTGAAAATGACTTATTGCCATTAGCACTAAGAAGTGTTAAAGAAGGTAATGGTAAAGTAGTTGTAGCTAGACCTGACTCTGGTAATCCAAAAGAACAAGTTCTATGGGTTTGTAGATTAGCAGTAAGAAATGGCTTATTCGAGACCAAAGTGATTAATGGTGTTGAATGGAAGTTCGGTACAACTCTTAAGTTCATTGAGGGTGATGGTATGGATTATGAAACAATGTGGGATATTATTGAAGCATTGATGGAAGCTGGATTCGCACCATACGGATGGGGATTATTCGGAGTAGGTGGTGGATTACGTAATGGTCTTAAGAGAGATAATTTATCAGCTAAATATGCTTTATCAGCTAAAGGTGAGTATAAGACTGGTGTTGTTAAATTCTCTGACACGTTAGGTAAAACGACATTACCTGGTCCATTTAAAGTATTAAGAGATGCAATCTCATTAGAAAATAAACAAACTATTGTGTTTGATTGGGAAGATGGTGACGATGCTATGGTGGTTTACTTTGATGGTTCAAATATCAATAAACCATTTGGTGAGGGTATGAATGATTACTTCTTAGACATTAGAAGTAGAATTAGAGAACAATGGGATATTATGCCATTAGATTTAACCAATGCTGATAATAGATACCCAGCAAGTGAAGCTATTCTTAATGAGCGTATTAGATTATTAAAAATATATGCACCTAAGAAGAATGTAAATAACTATAAATAAGATGAGAAAAATATTAATATTATTGGTAATTGGATTAATCTTTAGTTGTAGTGACAGTAAACAAGGAATTTTTTGGGAGGAAAATCGAGTAAATATTAATGTACTTGATAATAAATTACAAATCTTAGAGCATGAAGGTTGTGAGTATTTGATATATACAGCATATGAACCATATGCTGGTTATGGGTTTGGAATGCATAAAGGTAATTGTAAAAATCCAATTCATGAATGTAATTAAACGATTTTTTCATTTTATTAGTGATATGGCCACACTTCATCATGAGATGGAGGTTGGTCGTTTATCATGCCCTAAATGTAAAGAAAATAAAATGAGAGTTGAAGAGAGAGGTGTTATACCAGTTGGGGTTTGTGGGAATTGTAACTTTAAATTATAAATGTGGTGGTAACTTTATTAAGTATTTTTTATATAACAACAATATTAGTTTTTATAATAATAATTATAATTTTAATTAAATCATTAAGACGAACTAGGGAACCTGATATTCTAAAATCTATCAAGCGTGAAATCAGTAAGATGGATTCAAAAGAAGAATGGGATTGGATATACTTTTTCTTTGACTTACATGGTACTATAATTAAACCTAACTTTGAGGTTGGAAATACTAATGTTGAGTATTATCCATTAGCAAAGGAAACTCTTCAACTTATATCAAATAGAGATGATTTAAGATTGTGTATATATACTTGTTCACATCCACATGAGATTGAAGAGTATGCTAAGAAGTTTGAAGAGGATGGGATTATCTTTAAGTACGTAAATGAAAATCCAGAGGTACCAACTTCTGGCTATGGTAATTATGATAAGAAACCATACATGAATGTATTATTTGAAGATAAAAGCGGGTTCTTTGGAGAGACCGATTGGCCACCAGTATATGAGTATTTTAAAAAAAGATATGGATAATGAGTGAGACAAAACATTATTAAAATAAATTTTGTTTAATGATTTATTTTTCGTATCTTTGTCGTAAGATAATGAATTAATTAACACATTTAATTCATTACATGAAGCTGAAGAAAAAACAGGTAACTTAAGAAAACATATTAGTAGATGTTGTAGGGGATTAGCAAAAACATGTGGTAAACATATTTGGAAATTTAAAGATGAATAATAAAAAACATATTGTAAGGGTTTGTCCTTCACCTACTGGAATGCTTCACATAGGTACATTACGTACCATGTACTTCAATTGGTTGATTGCTAATCAAAATGATGATAGCAAGCTCATATTACGTATAGACGATACCGATTTATCAAGGTCAATGGATTCAATGATTAGACCTATCTTTGATACTATCAGTGTTTATGGTTTACAGTATGACATTACATTTAAACAATCAGATAATTTTGCAATATACAAATCATTTGCTGATAAATTAGTTCTTGATGGTTATGCTGACTATGATGATGGTGCAATTAGACTTTCTAATACTTACGGTTATAACATTAACATGAATTTAGATTGGAAAGATACAATTACTGGTGATAAGAAATGTACTCCAGATGTATTCGCTGCGGCCAGCACTCAAGTTATTATAAAGAGTGATGGTTCACCAACATATAATTTTGCTTCAGCAATTGATGATATGTGTTATGGTGTAACATGGGTTGTTAGAGGAACTGACCACATTGTTAATACCTTTAAACAAGTTATCTTCTATAGGTTATTTGATAAACCATTACCATTATATTCTCATGTAGGACTTCTACTTGATATGTTTACTGGTAAAAAATATTCAAAGAGAGATAGTGACCTATTAGACTTATCTAATTATAACCCTGATGCAGTATTAAATTTCATCTTAAGGTTAGGTTGGTCACCAAGTAAAGACGATAAGAGTAATAACATAATTCCAAGAGATAAAGCTATACAAATGTTTTTAACTGATGGTAAAATGAGAGCACCAAATTGTAAGGTTGACCTCGCTAAACTTGATTGGTATAATAAAAAATATAATAAGAGATAATGGCATTAACAAAATTTGAACTTAAAAAAGAACACCTAATCCTATTGAAATTTTTGGATTGGGAAATGATTAGCAAAGACCGTGTTGCTACACTAATACCAGAGGGTGCTGAAACACCTTTTGGTGGTATCGATATCATTGAAGATATTGGTACAATGATATTCGGAAAACCAGAGGGTGAATTTGACCCGACAAGCCCATCACCACCAAGATATTCAAAAGAACAAAAAGAGGAAATTAAGGTGTTATTGGATGAATTACCAATGGCATTGGAAGTTGTGTTATTCACACAATCTTTTGAGACTGGTGTTTATGCAAGGAAATGGAACCTTAAGAATTGGAAGAATATCGATTATAAAACCCCAAAATCATGAAAAGAGATTCAGTAATAGTAAATTTAAACAAAAGTGATAGTCTTATAAATAAGATATATGATAAATTAGCTACTATGAGACACCATATACCATTGGGTAAAGCTAACATTCAAGTATTTTCTGATGGTGAGACATGTGTTGATTTCAAGACTTCTATGCGTGGTAAAAGAGTTTTCTTAATCACATCACCTAACACACCATTAAAGCGTGAACAACTATTCTTTGCAATTGATGCGGCCAGAAGAGCAAGTGCTATTGAGATTATCCCAATTATACCATATTTTCCATATGCTAGACAAGATAAACGTGACCAAAGACGTGGACCAATAGGTGCAAGGGTATTTGCTGATATATTACAAGAAGCTGGCGCAACATCAATCATTACATTTGATTTACACTCTGACCAAATTGAAGGATTCTTCAAAATACCTGTGATTCATTTAAGAGGTAAGTATTTATTCTCTAAATATATACATGATACAAGCGATTCTAATACGGTATTATGTTCTCCTGATGCTGGTGGATTAAAACGTGTTAAAAAGATAAGAGACCGTATTTATGAGAAGTACAACAACAAGCTACCATTTATTTCAATAGATAAAACTAGAACACAAGCTAATAAAACAGACAACGTTGAAATATTAGGTGATGTTAAAGGTAAAAATGTATTGATGATTGATGATATGTGTGATACTGGTGGGACTCTAATCAAAGGTGCTGACGCATTACTTGAAGCTGGCGCAACATCAGTTAGAGTATTGGTTACTCACGCTGTATTGAGTGGTGAAGCAAGTCTTAATATTGGTGCATCCAAAATTAGTGAATTTATATGTTCAGATTCATTAATTTATAAAGGTATTGGGTCTGACATGGATGGAAAATTAAATATAATATCAACTGCTTCTGACATAGCTGATGCTATTGTTAGTATCAATGTGGATGGAAGTATTCATAGATAAAATTTATGGCAATATATAAATTAAAGGTGTTATATAATACCGCTTTGAGAAGAGGTTTTAGTGATGATGGGCAATATTTTAAAGTAGATGTCGAGGCAAGTTATTATGAATTAGAACATAATTCCATAGTGTTTTATGATAAAGTAAATTATGTTAGAACACCAGTAGCTGTTTATCCAGCAAATAATACAATAATTGAATCAATAGAATAATGAAATTAAATAACTTATATGGCGTTTCAGCCCAAATGAAAGTTGGCAAAGATTTAATAGGTGAAATGTTACTTTACATAACTGAAACGGTTGGACGAGGTGAAGAAGTATCGTTTGAAGGGTTTGAAAATTATTTACCATTTAACGCTACTTATGAGATTAAGAAATGTGCCGACAAACTTAAAGATTGTGTATGTTTGATATTGGGTTGCACCAGAGCACAACTTGAGGACCAAGACTTTAAGAATAAAGAATTGGGACCTGATTGGGTATTATATAGATTAAACACAGTTTGGTTTCCAGAAACATTAGACTCTGAAAGAATGGATGAGAATAGGGAAAGTGTTATCTATGGTGCTTATGAAGAAGCCTTTTGTGACGGTGAACGTGAACGTACATATTTTACAGTTGACAAGCCAACGTTTGGTAATTCTTCGGAGTTAACTTATTCAATTGAAAAAGAGTTTTTAACACCTAGAAAAATATTACAAATATTAGGTACTCAAGGTGGTAGAATGTTAATCCATCCCAACATATGGGTTAACGCATTATTTAGTGATTATAACCCAGAACACACTTGGGATGACTCTAAGTGGAATAATCCAATATCTAAATGGATAATTACAGATGTTAGATTTCCAGCCAATGAAGGACAAGCTGTTTTAAAAAGAGGTGGTCTTATGATTGGGGTTAGAAGACATTTCGCATTAAGATTTCCTGAATATGTACATTTAGTTAATGAAGAACAACCATATAGAATACCAGTACAATTAAGAGTTGAAAACCATGAATTATATAATAATCTAACACATGAATCAGAAAGTGAGATGGGTGACCATTCTTGGTGTGATGTGGTAATAGAAAATAATGGAACAATCGAAGAATTATTTAATAACGTTTTAAACGCAGTACAATGTCAAAAAGAATTATTATAATTGGAGGTGGAACTTTTCAGGCGATTAGGAATCATTTAGCTCTAGCCGCACCAGCATTTGGTATTACAGCTAGACAAATACATAGTCATTTAGATGGGTCAGAATTACATTTAACTAAAATGTGTAATTGGACATCACCATTAGTTACAAATGAAGATGTTGAAAATTTCATTGACGAATTACTATTAGATAAAACAGTTGGAACAATAATTCTTAACGCTGCTTTATGTGATTATAAAGCTTTACCAATTGATGATAATAATGGGTGGCATGGTAAACGTTTAAAGACTAGTGATGGTAATATTACCATCGAGTTAACCCCTACTGACAAAATCATAGGAAAGATTCGTAAAGCACGTCCTGATATCTTCCTTGTAGGTTTTAAAACCACTACAAATGAAACATCTGAAAATCAATTTTTAATTGCATTAAAGATGATGAAGAAAACTAAGTGTAATTTAGTATTAGCTAATGATACAGTTACTAGAAACAACATGATAATTACACCAGAAGAAACGATTTATGGTGAAACTATTCTTAGATATTCAGTTATCAAGGAGTTATGTGAAATGATATTAGATAGACATAGATTAACATATAAAGGGGGTGAGTTTATTGAAAATACAAGCGTTCCCTTTGATAATGCACCTAAAAGCTTTCAGGAGGTTATGAATTTCCTAATTGATAATGGTGGTTATATTGAAAATAATGGAAATGGATTTACTCCAGGTCATTTTGGTTATCGTCAAGAACCATATAGCACTAATTTCGTGTCATCACAAAGAGGTGTGAATCATAATGAAGTTAGAGAAAATGGAATGACTGGTGTTTTTATAGATGAAGAGAGTGATAGTTTCGTTTATATGGGTGATAAAAAAGCTTCAGTAGGAGCTAGAAGTCAAGCGTTATTACTTAAAGAGAATCCTGAATATGATTTTATTATTCATACTCATAATCCACTTAAAGAAGGTAGTTTAATCCCAACTACACCACAAAAACCATTTCAGTGTGGCTCAATGGAATGTGGTATTAATACATTGAATAACATGGGAAGTTTTGATAACGGTATGAAAGCTGTATTCTTAGAAAAGCATGGAATTAATTTATTATTCAAAACCACAACAAAATCAGAGGACGTTATTAACTTCCTTAAAGATAATATAGAATTAGGAATAAAAATAAGATAATGAGTTTATATATCAAATTTTAATAAGAAAATTGTTAGTAAAAAAGATGAATTTAACAGTCTTTTTACTTATTTTTTGATATTTATAGTACACGCAATTAACAAAACAATTTAAACGTCTTAACCTATGAAAATACTAGTAATAATGGGTGGTGATGGACACTTCCATGCCGCTCATCCCACTGATAGACCAGCAGTTTTAACCCTAATTAAAAAAATCCATAATGGTGATTATTTTAATGATTTCATTAATGATAATAATCTCCAAATTAAAAGTGATTTATCAGAATATTGCTGTAAAGATTGGAATAAATTAATTCAACAATTTATTCAAAGGGGTACATTAGAATATGTGACTTTGAGTGACACAATTCCAACGGGTTGTCAATGTGTCACAAAAAATAATTGATTAATGTTTATTAAATCAAATAAAAGGTGTATATTTGCACTTTAACCTAAATTAATTTTAAATATGAATATAGAATCGATAATAAAAGTTGTAGTTATAGATTTTGATGGAACTCTTATAGATACAACAATGCCTGAAGTTGGTAAAAAAATGTGGAAAGATGCTACTGGTGAAGATTTCCCACACAAAGGGTGGTGGGGTAAAAGAGAATCTTTAGATATTAATATTTTCCCTAACGAAACTTTTGGTGATATTGTCAGTGTATTTAATAAGGTCAAATCCGACCCAAATACCTTTGTTGCTTTATGCACGGGTAGAATTACGCCATTAGCTAATCAAGTTAATGCTATTTTAAATAAACATAATTTAAAGTTTGACGATGTAGTATTAACTGGTGATAAAAGATTTAATAATGGTGCTAATAATACATTAACATTTAAAATAAATTATCTTAATTCATTAAAAGACCAATTTCCTAATTTGAAAGAGGTTGAATTTTACGATGACCGTAGAGAGCATCATGATACTTTTGTACAGTGGGGTAAGCTCCAACCATTTACTGTGAAAGTTCATTTAGTGCACTAAATATTTGTGACGTATATGGTAATAGCAAAACTGGCTAGAATACCCTGTAATAAGGTTCATATGTTGTAGGTTCGAATCCTACCGTCACAACAATAACATTTATAAAAATTACTTAACCTACTATGCGAAAATTAGAAACTACTTCAGAATCTATTACTGTAAAAAGTACACAATCAATAAAAAAATACCTATATGATTTATCACAAATACCATTATTAACGCCAGACGAAGAATACGAATTATCAGTATTAGCATTTGAAAAAAATGATGAAGAAGCTAGACAGAAATTAGTTAAACATAATTTAAGATTTGTTGTTAGTGTTGCTAAACAATATAAGACCAAGGATATTGGCCTTGAAGATTTGATTAATGAAGGGAATATTGGACTTATTAGTGCCTCTCAAAAATTTGACCCATCAAGAGGATTCAAATTTATTTCTTATGCTGTATGGTGGATTAGAAGAAATATATTAGCATTTATTACAGAAAATTCTGAAACAGTTAGAATACCAAGCAATAGAAGTTCTACCAATTATAAAATTGGTCAAAAATGTAAAGAGTTAGAACAAAAATTACAACACGAAGCAACATATCACGATATTCTAAATGAATATGGTAATATGTTTAAGAAAGAAGAGGTGGCTTTTTACTTTGAAACTGTAGGTTTTAGAACTACATCATTGGATAATCCAATTGGTGAATCTACATCATCAGATACTTATGGTTCATTGATTGAAGATGAAAAGGTTTTAAAACCAACTCACTTCGTCAATCAACTTGATAGTATCTATAATCGTGAGGTAATTTTAAATATACTTAAAGATAATTTGGAACGTGAAGTGATTAAATTCTTATTTGGTCTTGATGGAAAAGAACCATTATCTCTAAAACATACAGCCTTTATTCTCGGTCTTTCAAGTGAGAGAATTAGACAAATAAGAGATAAGGCATTTAGAAGACTTAAAATTACCTTAAAGGATAAAAATAACTAATAATTTTTTTATTCTAGATTTTTTTATTATCTTTGTCCCTATATGAAAGAACTACTTAAATATAGAAATAATTCTTATTTTAATGCTACTGATTACTTTTTAATGTATGACTTAGCATTGAACAAATTCTTCTTGAACACTGCTGAACGTGGTGATAAAGGGGGTGCCTATTTCTCGAAATATAGAAAAGAGATGAACTTCAAATACAAATTCTGGTATAATGAAGGACCATCACAATATAAAATGTCTTCAATACTTTGCGTTAATGCAAATGAATTAATAGGTAGGACTGTTCGATATCTACATCGAGGTAAATACGACTATCAACATAAAATCACCGATGGTGACAATACTAAATGGGTAGGCATAGAGCGAAATACTTTACGTCAAACTGATTTGTTCGGTATGATAACAAGTAACTTTGTTCTTAATGGTGTTGGAACGATACCTTTTAGTGGTCAAAGTGATAGTAAGAAAAAGTGGGGTTTCCCATATTATTTTCAAGACCCTAATTTATTGGAATTATTATAATTTTTTAGGCTCTTTCCTTTATCCTCTTATATTTATAGTAAACAAAGTTATTCAAAATGAAAAAAGAAGATATTAAAAATATGCTTAGAGAAAATACCATAGAAGAATATGGTATTAAATCTCATCAATCCCCTATTCAAAAGGTAAAAAGTTCTGGTGATGCTGCAAAAGAAAATAAAACTGAGAAAATCACAAAGTTATTAGTGGGTAATGATGTTATAAATCATGCTGCGGTTGTACGTAAAATGACTGGTGAAGATTGGACTGGTAATAGTGAGGCTACTAATAGGTCTAAATTTAGAAAAAAATTAAATAAACTCACTAATGATGAAGGTGGTGCTTATTCATTTAATGAGGATGAAGTTGGTCAAATTGAAAAGATTCTAATGGGTTTATCATCTACAATAACTAATACAATCGGTAGACAAGGGAAGTAAATTGAATAGAAGGGATAAAACTAAGGAAATCAAGGAAAAGATAGAACTAATACATAAAACCTTTGATGAACTTCAAGTATTAAAAGACAAGTCTAAAGAAGAATTATCAAGCATAGATAGGGAATTATCAAATCATTATCACAATATTGAAGGTACTGAAATCGATTATATGTCAGAGTCACATATAATGATGATGAAACTAAAAGACATCTTATATACCAGAAGGGAAGCAAAAGTTAACCATACGCTCTTAGAATCTTTCATTACTGCAATGGAAAGAAGTATGGAGAAAACCAAAAAACGATACGTTGAGATTCTCAACAAACATGATGAAATAATTCAAGAGATTATTAATAGGTCAAAAGAAAAAAAATGAAATCCTTGTGGGTTTCATTTTTTTTTTGTATATTTGTTATTATAATTTTTGATTTGGTGATAAAAGAAGCACCAAATGGTTGCTTATGTTAGACCACATATACATTCGAGCGTATACAGACTACGGGAATAGTGGCTTTAAGTGGATGAAACTATAACTGCGGTTGAAACGTACCATTCACCAAATCATTAATTATAACGGTAAGTATAAGGTTAGTGCGCCTACCACAAACGATTGAATTAAGCACCAACCTTCATTGGCGCATTAACTATATACAATGTTATGCACCGTAAATTTTAATATTATGTTTGAAAAAATGACAGTAGAAGAAGCGATTGAGTATTGCTATAAACACGAAAATCAATTTAAAAGTGATATGTATAAAATTGGCGAAGATGGTGTTGAACAGTTTGGATGTCTTATAGCAATATTAGAGGGCGGAACTATCGAACCAAAAGAACTTCCTGATTACGGAATGGATTATGGTGCATAACTCAGGGTATATGTGAAGTACCTTACCACAAAATTAAAAAATTATTAAAATGGAAATAACTTGGACTTACAACTTTTTAGAAACAATAGCCTTTATAGTATTGGTTATACTTGGAATATATGCACTGGTTAAATTATTAGCCTATTTAGCTTTATGGATTTTTTGGGGCGGTGGTAGATAATGATTATAACTACGCTTTGTGGTTAGCAAAATACTCTAGCTCGAAAACCAAGACCAAACGAGCAGCACAATCTTTTATAGATAAGCTAAAGTAAATTTATTACTTACAACGTTCTGAATATGGTGAAATGTTTTTATCAAACTTTAATAAAGACCATTAAACAAGTGATATGAAAAAAGAAAATTTAAATAAACACTTCACCGCACCTAAAAGAATATCACCTTTCTATTATGATATTAGAATAC
>Ga0208643_1000100_pt1 | contig 53292 bp, 40 predicted proteins | sample VirMetDEL_Nov_12_FD_184516 | JGI IMG/M metagenome (GOLD analysis project Ga0208643, IMG submission 184516) | Aqueous microbial communities from the Delaware River and Bay under freshwater to marine salinity gradient to study organic matter... | ecosystem: Environmental > Aquatic > Marine >...
TAATAATCATAATGTGTTATAAATGTCCACTAGTAGTTTCTTGTCAATCATTTCACTTTCAACAGCATTCAGGCTATTGTATACAATCTGGTCTACATTCTCGACTTCAAAGTCATCCATGCTAACACCTTCTTGTGCGAGTTCGTCTTTTTTACTGGGCATAAGTGTGATTTCACGCAGACTGTATTGCTCAGCAAATGTTTCTTTAATAAAGCTTGCCTCTTCGTATGTGATATTCACATCTAAAATAGCTCTACAATATGTTTTATGATCCAAGATATTATCCGAATCGTCTATCAGTTGGCTTAAAGGAACAGTGCGATATCGTGGACCGTCATACGTAATATGCTGTGGTTCACCGCCCCATTCTAGTGTCATCATGCCGCGATCATCGTCCCAAGCATCCGCATAGTTGTGCGGAAAAGGCGATCCAAGATAATGGATGTTACCCTTGGTTTGGCGCTTGTGGAAGTGACCACTAAAAACATATTCAGGAGATGATAGGTGACTGGTGTTTAGTCCACCATGGTCTGGCATTTCGACCATGGCATTCATTTTAAAGTACGGGAGTTCAAAGTGGCCAAACATATACTGACATTTGATGTCCTGTAAAGCCTTCCATTCGTCGCCAACTAACCAAGGCACAAGAGCAACACCATCTTGTACGATAATATCCTCAATGAGTGTGACATTATCAAAAACATCAGCATATGGGAGACTGTTTAGTTCACGCTTTTCACGATAATATAGATCATGGTTGCCCATAATCATATAAACCTTTTCAAAGTTTTCACTTAGTTTCTTTACTGCCTTTACACTATGATTAAGAGTGCTGACATTGATGCCTGATCTATGGTGATGAAAATCACCTAGAAAAATACAGGTCTCACAGTCTTTGCTGTTTTCGATAAACCAATCAATAAAATCATTACAATCTTCATTGTATTGCTTGCTGTTGTTTTTCTGACCATAGTGTATGTCAGAAAAACACGCTGCTTTTTTAAAAAAACTCATTGTTATCCATTTTCGTTAGAGGAGTCGCACCACGTTATGGTACTATATTCAATATACTACAAAAATATTAGGTTGTCAACTAGAAATTTGTTCCAGATTGCTCTTTACGCTCTTTTTCTATATTTTCGTCGTATTTTGCTTTTTCGCCAGGAGCCTGGTCAAACTGTCTGTTCCAACTTGGCGCTTGTCCTGATTCTTGTAAAAGGTCATCTCGAATATTCTGATTACGCTTTTCTAAGTTCAGTACTCGTGTAAACGAATTTGTAACTGCCGCAGTGTAATACGCAAATGGATTCTGACTTTTAAGTTCGTTGAACTGTAATCCAATTTGGCTTAGTTGGAGAAGTGCTTGATTGCGCATCTCGTCTACATATGTATATCCACGCCAGTTAGAGCGCATACTATATCTTTCACAAAGTTTAATGTACATAGTAGCTAACTTGCTTGAAGTCTGGCCATGGTCGCAACTAAAGCCGCCATTATCAATTCCACCTTCCCAATGACTACGCACAACTTCCTTCATTTCACCACGTACTGTTGCGTACTGCTTGAATGGAGGAAAGTTACATTTAGCATGTAAATCAGCCGTAGTTTTTGGCTTGTTTTTTCTACCTGGTGCTTCTGGCACATGGTCAAAGGTCATTACACGAAATATCAAGCTGTCAGGAGTAATATCTTCTGCTGTTACTCTTGTTTCTGCCTGTTTGGGCTTATCTTTAGCTTTTCTAGATCCAACATACCAAGCATTATACGCTGCTTCATAGGCATCCGCACTTAACTGATATGCTCTGTTGACTCTTGCCTGTTCGATAATTTCAGGATCAAAAATATCTTCGTACACTTCTACGATGATATCATAACGCTCGTGTTCTGAATCAAGTAAATAGCAATAGGACATTTTACTTTTGTGTATTTCTTCAAGCATGTCTTTATTATTGAGATAATTCTGTCTTTTCATGATAATTCCTTATATGTTAACTATATTATAGCATACTCCTAGATTGCTGTCAAGCATTAAAACAGTGTTTAATATTGTAATAAATATATACAAGGAGAATGCGAATGAGATATACACAGTTGACAGAGGCAGTGGCAGACGATATTATGGTTGCATATGGCGGGCGTTTTCAGCCTATGCACAGTGGTCATCATCAAGTATATATGGATCTTGTTGACAAGTTTGGTAGTGATAACGTATTTATCGTCACCACAGTTAGCAAAACTGCCAGCCCTGAGAAGGATCCATTTGACTTCGCCGAGAAGAAAAAGATTATGACTGATATGTTTGGCATACCGGCTGATAAGATTTTGAACACTCAGCCATATAAACCAGATGTCAGAATGACAGGCAAGAATCCAGACAACACCGCGATACTATTGGTATTCAGCGAAAAAGATGCTGGACGATTGAAAACTGGTGGCTATCTAAAAATGTATCAGGAGAATGAGCCATTAATCACTAGTGATGACGCTGGTTACATTTATCCTGTACCTGTTAAGGACGACGGCCGCAGCGCTACTACATTTAGAAATGCGATGCGTATGGATATTGATGACGCCAAAAAGCGTGAAGTATTTACAGATTTCTTTGGCAACTTTAATGAAGAAGTCTATAAATTTGTATTGGATAAAATAAATGGTTAATGTACCTAGCACTGATAACAGAGCACGCCTTGTTGCTCCTCGCAGTTATATTCCGGATTCACTCCGTCCAACAAACGGCTTGATATTTCCGTATACTCCGATGATTTCATACAGCCAATCGGTAAGCTATAGTGGCTATGACATGGTTCACACCAATTATACGACACACGCTTACAGTAATACTCCGAGTCCTAGTATTAGTGTATCGGGACAGTTTACTACAACAACACAGGCAGAGCATGAATATACATTAGCGGCTATACAGTTTTTTCGTAATGTCACCAAGATGCGCTACGGAGAAAGTTCTGCGCCCGGAACACCACCGCCGGTATGTAGATTCTCTGGCATGGGAGATAAAATATTTAATAACGTTCCTGTACTAGTAGCAGACTTCGGCACGACATTTGAGAACAGCGTTGATCTTATTACTCATGAGGGCCAAAGTCTGCCTGCCATGCTAACGCTCACTGTTACTCTGATGGTACATATTAATCCTGCTAAGCAAAAACAGTTTGATATTGATAAATTCGCAAGTGGCGAGTTATACAGCAAAGGCTTCATCTAATGACAACATACAGCAGTAATAGCAATTATTTTAATACTAAATTAAATTCTAAATATTTAGAGTTGTACAGTCCTGTATTATCAATCGACAATCTTAGCGCAAACACCAGAGAAGTTGAAATATCGGACAAATATGACAGGCGCCCCGATCTACTATCGCATGACTTGTATGGCACATCTGCAAAATGGTGGGTGCTGGTTCATTACAATAGAGATTTGCTAAAAGATCCTATCAACGACTTTAGATCCGGAATGACTATAGTTGTTCCTAAAACACTCAGTATATAAAGGTACATATCACATTGTCGTATGAAGAAAATCTGCTTAACAAGTATAATAATTATACATACAAATGGAAAATAATGATAGTTGATCCGCTGAATGACGGCGGCGGAACAAAATATGTATTGGCAGAATCTGGCGTAGATAATGAAGTAGGAATAAACTCGGTACAGCACGACTTCCATCTGGCATTCAATGCGGAAAATAGAAGCAATGCTGGATCTTATTTCCAAGTACAATTGATTGAGCCTAATGGGCTATCACTGTTTAGTAGAATTGCCTATATCGCATCACAATTGAGTATTGCTAATCACATTCACGCATTGTATATTCTTGAACTAAAACTTATAGGATGGTCAGACGATGATGATCCTAAACCAACTGAGATACATACACAGGAGTGGCTAACAAAGTGTTATGGTATTCAGCATAGTTTTGCTGATAACACTAGTCAGTACACCATGACCATGATAGAAACAAAAGAGGGTGTATATGACCGAGTAGATTTTAACTTTCCTGTGGAGACATCGGTAGAGGCAAGCAATCTCGGAGAATTTGCCACGAAACTACAAACAGAAATCAACAAAGCAGCAAAGGTCAGAGCAGACCTTGACCCATCCTCCATCCTGCCGACGTTATTTAAATTTTCAGTACCAACCGCGTGGAAAGATTGGCAGTTTTCTACTGTAATTAATGACGCCGATGGCAGTGGAAGACAAGTAAGTATCACTGGCTCTGGTAGTCTGAAATTTGTTTTTCCTGCCGGTACCGCTATCACAAACATGTTGGCAGAAGCATCATATGCGACAGAACAATTCAGAAAGATTCCGACTACGGTGGGTAAATTTGCGGGCAAGTCCATTGTGGTAGATGCTAAGGAGTTGGCTAATATAATAAATTGGATAAGTTTCGATGTTAATGTTAAATTTGTCAAATTCGACAGTCTGGCAAATCGTTATCAGAGAGAATTAACCTTCAACATGATACCATATGCGACAACTCAGGCAATTATTGATAAGAATAGTCACAAGGAGTTAATCGATAGTAAAGATTTACAGAAAAAACGACTAGCACAAGCTCTTACCCTGGGATTATTAAAGAAGCGTTTTGACTATTATCTAACAGGACAAAACACAGAAGTTCTTGATTTGAGTATACAGTTCAACAATGCCTATTATGTGCTTCAGCCCCTTCATAGTGGGATTACACAAGACCCGGCGAGTACATTAACAGAGAGTGGTGGGCCCGGAGATAACATTCTGGAAAATCTGGCTCAACAAGTATCCACTCTGACTCAGAATATACAGGACCTAAGATTAAAAATTCCAGACAGTGCTGATCAGGCTATAAACCTAGGCAATCAGATACGCACATTAGTGTCAAACAAAACAGCACTAGAAACCCGAGTAAACAGTATAAATGACCTTGCTCAGGGTAATTCATCAAATTTAAATGGTGTTGGTCCACGTGATTCTGCGAGTGGCGAGCCAAAATACATAACACAACAGGATGTTATAGGCCTAGGACTAGATCCTACTAGTCATGTAACTTTTAACAATTATTCGTTAAACAGCAATGGCCCAGAGAACAGTGGCTCTAACCAGGCGAGTCAATTTCAGGCGAGACTGGGTGCTCTTAAATTAAATCTAAACGGTAGCGGCGATATGCTATCTATAAATATATCTGTTAGGGGTGATCCTTACTGGCTAGCTAAAGCGGGAACATTCGATAACGGAGGTCCGTTATTCTTTCTTAATGTGAATTTCCCTAGCTATTCCGCAGATGGCGATTATACAGCAACTACGAGCGAAGATTTGAATCTGGCTGGGTTATATAACGTCATCAAAGTAACATCTCAATATCAGAATGGACAATTTATAATGACATTACATGCTAATCGAAATTTACCAACAAACAGTGGGTTAATTTATGAACAGTTAGCCTTGGGACAGATTACCGATTCACAGGCTGCTAACCAAGTAGAAGCACTAGACCTTAGACAAATCAGTCTAGCTTCTATAGCTTCGGACGCGAGTGGACCACGATGAGCAATAGAGATTCAGATAGACAGCACCGAGGACTTAATACTCCATCTGTGGGCATTCCCTCGGCGGAGTCTCCTGGCACTAATAATATGCAAGGCGTACATCTTGCGAGAGTGGTTGACATCGCTGATCCAGATTACAACAATAATATATGGGTTGAAATCATTGGTCAGCATCGCTTAGATAGCCAAGACACACAGGAAGATCGGCACCGTTATAATAAAATAAGAACAATAAATCCATTAGGCGGCACTATAAATGGGTCAAACTATAGTTCTCCTTATGGAGCAAGTTTTCCTCCTCCTGCTCCTGGTACAGAAGTTTTGGTCGCCTTTGCTGCTAACCAACAGGAAGGCTTCCTAATAGGAGCATTAACTCCTGCTGGCAGAAATTCTAGTATCCCTGGTCTATCCGCAAATCCGGTCAAGGGCGAAGAAAACATCATTGCTCCTACGTTAGATAGTAGCGGATCAGAGGCACAGAAAAACAATGCCAAAGTCAGACATCCTAGTGCTGACGCAATCGCTCAGCAAGGTATCCCATTAGATCCAATCCGCGGCGTAGGCAGTAGTGGTGCTAGAAGAGAATCGCCAAGTAATGTATCTGGCTTCAACTCACCCGCTGGTCATAGTTTTATTATGGATGACGGCACAGTAGAATACGCTGAGGATATCAATCACGTACCGGACCAATCCAGAGAAGCAGGCAAGAATAATCTGGTCAGGCTGCGCAGCGCCGGCGGAGCTCAACTATTATTAAATGACAGTGCTGGAATCGTTTATATCATTAGTCAGAGCGGCAAAAGCTGGATGCAAATGGACGCGGAAGGCAACGTGGATGTATTTGCTGAAGGCAGTATAAGCTATCGAGCCGAAGATAGTATTAATTTTTATGCGGATGACAGCTTTAATATCGAGGCAAGCACCGTCAATATCAAAGCAACAGGCGCAGATGGTGTCAAGGTTGAATCAAGTGCTGGTGGAATAGATTTGTTCAGTCAAAAAGAATTAAAATTACACACTGAGGTAGACGGACATATAAGCGCACGAGGAAACTTGAACGTGACTACATCTGGAAACATAGAACTGAACAGTCCTGGATCTCGTGCCGCTGTGGCAGACAAGCCAACATCTGAGCCGATGCCTGTTAATAGAGTCGTCAAAGAAAGTATTAACGGAAGAGTTCCTGAGCATGAGCCATATGGCGGACATATTACCAATGATTCAACTATTGCCGCTCAAGCACCAAGTACACTGACACCTACCCAAGATGATTATGATGTGTCGTAAAGGTAATAAAAATGGCAAAACTTAAAAAACAATTAACAACAGTAGCACAGCGATACAACACCGTGTGGGAAGACTTTACTGTGGCAGATGCGACCAAAACTGTACCAACAGATTTGAGTATTATGTGGACATCAAGTGAGGTCGCTGATATCGCATTGAATTTTAAAAGATACACAGGATATAATAAAACTGCGTATGGAGTACCCACAGATACCGATAGAGGGATGACTGAACAAGAGTCATTTGATGTATGGATAGTTAAATTCAACACAACACAGGCAAAATTCAAGAAATTGATATCTTCACTAGGAATAAATTCAATAACACAGTTGCCGCAATGCGTTTATGATGGATTGTATTTGTATTATTGGTTTACCGGTTCTCTTACCGAGAGTGTTGCGATTGAGGGAGTTTACGATTTCAAATCAGCAATACACGACAGCGACTGGGATACTGTTGCTAGTATGATTATTCGTAACTACGAATTCAAAGAACAAGCGATTGAGTGCGCCAAAATACTAAGACTTGCGGTCTATACCAAAACAAAATCCAGAAGCTGGTTGCGCCAAATGGGCATATTCAAGTTACGTGATAAAAACGAACTGTTCAAGTTCGGAACATTCACAACTGAGGAATTACAGCGTGCTAGATTTTCATACTATGCCGAAACACAGAAATTCTTGCCATATACACCAGAAGGCATTAAGAGAGATATTATTAATCGATATGCTGAGACACTAACAAATGAGTTAGTCACATTTGACGGAACAACAACTGTGTATACACTTCAAAAGGAACCAAGTATGTATCCGGTCGAGAAACTAGAGGTGTATGTAAATGGAACCAGAATTCAGCATTTATTCGACTTTACAGTTAGTGGCAACACACTAACATTGCTACATCCTGAGAAAATTACACTAGCGAACTCTGAATTGAAGTTTGTTATTAGAATATAAACATAGTAGTTAAAACTTCTATAAATAGTTATATGGCAAAGTATTATGGTTTTAGTAGTGTAAATAAAAGATCAGGCAGCACGGTTCTAGTTGATTCAGAACTTGCTAAACGTGACCTGTTGAATCATTTTTATACAAAGAAAGGTGAGCGTGTGATGAATCCAGCTTTTGGAAGCATCATATGGGATCTGTTATTTGACCCAATGGACGACTATACTCGTTCACTGGCGAAGGATGACGTTGAGCGCATCATCGGATTAGATCCACGCTGGAGTATTAACGAAGTTTTTATTATCAGCGAGCGTGAACATTCTATAGAGGTAAGAGCTAATATAGTTTATGTATCGACTGGATCAGTGGAACAATTATACTTAAATTTTGAGAGTGAGACAATCTAATGGCACAAGGTGCAAGACAGAGCAGTTTATTTGCTGCCGAAGACTTCAGCGTAGTATACGAGAGTTTTAGCCAAGCTAATTTTCAGGCGTATGACTTTGATACAATCAGGTCTGCCATGGTGGATTATGTAAGAGCTAACTACCCGGAAGATTTTAACGACTGGATCAGCAGTAGTGAATTTGTAAGTTTAATTGAACTTATGGCATTCTTAGGTCACAACTTGGCTTTCCGAGCTGACCTTGCTAGCCGTGAAAACTATCTGAGTACTGCCGAGCGCCGTGAAAGCGCATTGCGTATTGCTGAATTCTTGGGATATGAACCAACAAGAAACGTTGTCGCTGATGGCTATTTGAAAATCAATAGTATCAAGACAAGTGAAAGATTATATGATGCCGAAGGATCAAGTCTTGCCAACAAAGATATTTTCTTTGAAGATGTGACTAACCCTGACACGTATCAAGACTTCTTGACTATTATGAATAGTATTTTCACTACTAGTAACCAATTCGGCACACCTTTTGCTAAGTTTAATCAATCTGGTGTTGTGAACGAAGTATACAAGACTAGTACAGCAAATAACTCGGTAGTAGAGTCATTTAACTCAACTATCAGTGGACAAAGTCTGGGATTTGAACTATACAGTGTATATTACAATCAAAATGTAAATGTGATAGAAGAGCGCACGCCTGAACCAAATAAAAGTATTGACATTCTGTACAAGAATGATAATAGTGGTTTCACAAGTCCAAATACTGGATTCTTTATGGGCTTTAAGCAGGGCACGTTAAACTTTCAAGATTTTAATGTTGACACTGGCTTAGCCAACTTGGTACTAGACGTTACCGGTACTAATATTGCTAATGGTAATATCTGGGTACAAACAATCGGATTAGACGGCACCATCTCTACAAACTGGACACTTGTTGACAGACAATACGGAACCAACGCAATCTATAATAGTGTTTCAAACAACCAACGAGATATCTTTACTGTGAGCAGTAGAGAAGATGACCAGATTAGTATTGTATTTGGTGACGGAAGTTTCGCAAACATTCCTCGTGGTATAATTCGTGTTTGGTACAGAACAGGCGCCAATCTTAACTATGTTATTAATCCAAATAATATGTCAAGCATTACAAAGAACTTTAGATACACAGGAATTGATGGCAATGAATATACAGCTACAATTAATCTAGGTCTAAAAGAAACTGTAAGCAATGCGAGTATTAGAGAATCACTAAAGAGCATCAAGGATAACGCTGGTAGATTCTATAGCGCACAGGACCGCATGGTTACTGCTGATGATTATAGCTTATTCCCACTAACAGTTAGTGAAAATGTTAGCAAGATTAAAAGTATTAACCGAGTACATAGTGGGCACAGTCGCTTTAGAGATTTTTATGATCCTACTGCTACTTACAGTGACGCAAGTATGTATATGGATGATGGCTATCTTTATAAAGATGACGCAACAGTAAGAAGTTTAATCGGATTACCTTCGTCATTAACATCTGAGCAAATATTTAATCGACATGTTGCTCCATTATTGAATGATCCTGAACTTACCAACTTTTACTTTCATCGCCAGTTTTACGGAACAAATATCAGTTTGGACGGCGCAGTACCAGGTTTATATGACGCATATCAGCATTACAGTAACACAACTGGATTGATTAATTTTTATAATGTAAATGGCAGTATCGACGATGTGTATCGTTGGAACCAAATCACTTCTGGTAATAGTAGCTCGACAGGGTATATCACTCTGAATGGCGTAGTTCAGAATTTCGGCACAGCCGCCGCTGCTCCATTAGACAAACTATCCGAGAATGGATTAGTTGAATTCATTACATCACCATTTGTTGAAGGTTATATTTCTCGTATTGAGCTTGTCAATCAGGGAAGCGGATACACAAGTGCTCCTACGATATCTATTGATGGCATCGGCACAGGAGCAACAGCAGAGGCAACTCTTACTGGTGATTCAATATCAAGTATATCTGTCACAGCAGCAGGCTCGGAATACAACTCAGCAACAAACATTACTATCACGGGCGGCGGCGGAAGCGGCGGCGTTGCTAAAGTATATGTAACCAGTGCTGACACAAAATGGGTAAAAATAGTCAGTCTTGGCAACAATGGACTTGGTGAAGATAGTGCTTCTGGAATCCCAACAGGCATTACACTTGACAGTCGAGGTTCAGTCGCACTAGGCGGCGTTGTTCCAACTGGCGCAAGAATTAAACGAATTGTCCCAACATACAGCATGGACACTACAACAGCAGTTAAAGCTGAAATAAAAAATGCGATTGATAATCGAAATAGCTTTGGTTTACGTTACGATATTCCTACTAGAGGATGGGCATTAGTGGCATCAGGCGATCTTCCTGGCAATAGTATTGCGTCCACAGACGTTAGTAGTTGGAGCAGACAATTCGAAGGTGATATTACAGCTGGATCATTGGATCAGAGTTGGATAATCAGATTTGATTATAGTTCTACCGATTGGGAAATACTTGTTAGAAAAACGAGGTTTGTTTTTGGTAGTGACACAACAGTTAGATTTAACAATCTCAACTTCGAAGAAACATTTAGTAGTGCGACATCCAAGCCTAGAAGAGATAATCTAGAAGTACTTGATATTAATAATGTCTCCTCTAGTGATTATACACCATTGGGCAAGAAATACAAGTTTAATGTTAGCGGATACTACAAATATAGTGACGGCTATACTGATAATCATAAAGTAAAAGTTACGTTGGCTGATCCAGATAACGATAACTATCCAGATACGCCAGATGCGTTTCAGCAGGTTGTCAGAGACCAGACGATTAATCTTGGCACGATCACGGAAAATGGATATGATTACACTGTAAGAGCCGCCACCGGCACTAATACTGGCGGACGCGAAGCAATACACACAAGATATAATAGAATTGCTGACTTAAATCAGGTAATTGATCCATCCAGAACTAACATCATTGATACATATGTTCTTCTTAGAAGTTACGACACTGAGTTCAGAACATGGGCAGCATATGATGGTAGATCATTTACTCAGCCAGCTGCTCCGACAGTTAATGGACTTAGTAAATTGTTTACTAGTCTGTCCACCAAGAAAACAATAAGTGACCAGATAATTTATAGACCTGTCAAGTATAAAATACTATTTGGAGATTTGGCGTCATCTGAGTTACAGGCAAACTTCAAGATTACAAAAACAGTAAATAGTACATTGAGTGATACAGAAATCAAACAAACAGTAGTACAACTAATAAATGAATATTTTAGTATTGACAACTGGGACTTTGGCGAGACATTTTATTTTACTGAACTTGCGTCATACGTTCATAACAACTTGATAGGGCAAATAAGTCAGATTAATATTGTTCCAATTGACAACAGATTTGGTTCAACGCTTTATGAGATTAATTCACAAAGTGACGAACTATTCCTGCCAGTTCTAACATCTGCTAATGTCATTGTGGAATCAAGTAACAACGCTAATCTAACTACTATAACATCAAACTCCGGAGTTAATTAATGAGCCAGAACTATCAAGCGAATCCTACTGATGCCCCACTAATCACACGACCAGGCGAAAGTAAGGAAAGATTGGGTACGACAAATGTTACGGGACTATTGCCTGACATTTTCAGAACTCATATAAACAAAAAGTTTCTGAACAGTACGCTAGAACAATTACTATCCAGCGGCAGTTTACAGGCAATAAATTCGCTTGTTGGTTCAAACAACGGCTATAGAAAAGCGTCGGACATATACGACAGTAGCAATAGATTTGCGGACAACTATCAGTTTACTCCTTCGTTGGTTAATAAAAATGACAACAACGAGATTACGGATGTGCTTTCTTATGATGATTTTATATCAGCATTGGAATTCAACGGTGTTGATGTAAACAACCACAACAATATCTTAAATGAAAATGGCTATACTCTTAGACTGCCGATCAACTACGATATGTTTATCAACTATCACAAATACTTTTGGGCACTCAATACTGTGCCTGTATGCGAACTTGATTATGGATCAGGACCTCTAGCAGAGGCGCTCCTGATTGATGATATTGATGGACTTCTGCTTGGCTCAACATACACTACTCCTACTTTAGCTAACGGCAAGACACTAACATTAGAAAATGGTATGCGTGTTAAGTTCATTGGTGATAATGTATCTGGCGTAAACTATGCCAAAGATATAACCTACATTGTAGACAACGTTGGTCAACCAAGTGGCATCAAGCTCACGGAACAATATGATGCCACTGGCACAAAAACATGGATCAATAAAACAATCTACAACTACAGCGATCCTATCAGAGATTATGTAGTAGAGCCTAGATTTGCTCCCGAGCAGAGCGCATGGTCGAGAACTAATCTATGGGTAAAAGACAGCGTAGTTATATCTGCCTGTGATTATAATGATTTAGATTCCAGCGACTACGCAATTGAAACAGCACGAGCGGTCAGACCTATTATTGAATTCTTTGCTGATTGTGAGAAGTTTGACTTCGGTACAGAACACTTAATGAATGTGTCACACGCATTTGAGAACATCGTTGCTCCTGGTACGGATATTATAGGCGCTACCAATTTCAATCTTGCTTCGCATCTAGCAACAACTATATGGTCATTGACTGGGTTCGACAAGGGTGATAAAGTATACGTTGATTCAGACGGTGAACTTACATACTGGGAATGTGCGCAAACCCACAACGATGCCAAGAACCCTACTTTCTACATGAATAGTGAATATTGGAAACAGATCGTTGCTAAAACAGTGGTAGACGGCGACACTATATTGTTCATATCTAGCACCGATGTAGCATATAATAATACTATTCGTACAGCAGTCGTTGATGGCACTGGACTGATTACGGCATTAACGCCGTTACACGACAGCGGAACATTAACCCCTGGTGACAAGATTGTTGTGACAGTTGGTTACAACGAAGTGTTCGGTGATGAATATCCAAATGATATATGGAGTGGCAGTGAATGGTACTGGGATAACACTACATGGGTATACGGACAACAAAAAGACTATCGCAGTGAAGGAATGTTATTTCAGGCATACGATATAGATTTGAATAAATTAGATGACGCCGCTGTTTATCCAAACAGCAGTTTTGCCGGTGATCCAATCTTTGATTACAGCAAGAGTACATCGTCAATCTATGATTTTGCGCTTGGCTTTAAGCCAAAGTATGCCGAGTATGGCAACAACCCAGGTTTTGAATTTACATTGGGCAGTGGCAGTATAAGATACGCATACAACAAAGTCAATACAAATGTTAACTTATCAAACTCAAGTGTATCAAATGAATTTGAAATTGCCGGCTTCTATTACTTCAAGAACATCAATACTGGCAAATTTACAAATAACTGGACTGAAGTACGTGGCGGACAGCCGGTAAGAAGACACTACCAGAATATCTTCGGTACCCCTAGTGACTCAATGATTGTCGATCTTGGCACGAACGATGTCCATAATTACGACAGCTTTCGTGTGTTGAGTAAAGGTAGCGAACTAGAATTCCATACACACAGTAATCAAAATTCTGTCACTACATTCAACAGAGTGAACGGAACTAATCCGGTGTTGTTTATGGCAAGAAACAAGACTTATACATTCAAGACTGTATTTGATAGTGATGACCTACAATTTAAGGATGTCTCTGGCAATAATATTCCTGGACTTACTCGCAGCCCAGCTATTGATAATGAGTTCACGATATCTCTTGATGGAACTGTTACCGATGCTCTTATAAAATATACTCTTCCCGGAGTAGATACAGGATGGATCAGTCTGTCCGATATTAAAGAATACAATGTTGATGTGACTATTAGAAATGACAGTGGCGACACTGTTCTGCCAGAGACTGCTTATGTTATCTCGGACAATCACTTAACCATCACGCATGATTTTGCTGCTGATGATGTGGTTGATGTTACCTGGCACACTGATGGCAAATTAACTAGCTCCGCACAGGGTTCTTTTTTACCTGCTGATACTCATATTCTTAATCCACAGAACGAGCTTGTGACAACAGTAGAATATAGTGACCTACAGCACCATATCAAAAGTCAGATGACTTCTATTCCTGGCTTTAGTGACAGCTTTTTTGGTACAAACAACTATACAGCATTACCGATGTTGAACCAATTTGGCGGCACGATTAGGCAGCAGGCGTTTAGTACAGAGTTACTAACCCAAACACTCAGCAACACTGATTCTAATCCATTCAGTAGTCTACGGTTTGTGTCACAGCGATATAATAGATTTAAGTCACAATTTACTCAAAAAGTAAAACAGCTACACAACACAACAGATACTAGTATTCCAGTATATGAGTTGGTTGATCGTGCTCTAAGAGAAATGAATCTAGGCAAGAATCGCAACAGTGATTTTTCTCAAAGTGACATGGCATTTTATAATGGCTATGAAAGTGTAGATGTAAACTGGTATGATGGCGACAGTAATGTATTCTCATTGCCACAAACAATCAACACATTCGATGACACAGTTAACCATGTTCAGTTATGGCTAAAAGATGTTGATGGCAATGGCGTTGCTCGTTGGAGAGCATTGATCAAGGACATCGATTACACACTAACAAACTATAATGTGACAATTAATACATCAGTGACCTTTGATGGTGATAGTAGAGCATACGCCCACATTCGTTGGTATCCACAAAATAGCAGCAGCTTTATCCCACCAAGCGCAGCGAAGATGGGTCTGGTACGACCTACTAAACTAAGCCAGTTATCTAATTTTTATATTGATGCTGGATATATCACTGGTCAGGATGACTTTGTTGCTCCTACTGTTGGCACATACACAGATGCGCTTCAGTTACATGACGGCAGTATTCATGTTAGAATGGGCACAGAACTATATAACAGAAATAGTTCAGAATTTAATATCGTTGACGCCGCTATCTGGGAACTTGATACCAGAATAGAAAACAATCTATCAGATGCCCTTAACACGGTAGTTGATTATAAAACAATAATGCCTACAGCACATCGCAGCACCAGTTATTCTTGGGATGACATGTCCAACGCTATGCGTGATGACTTCAATAGATGGAAAACTAGAAATAGTGTTACCGTACTAAACTCCGCGTCTTATTACGATGCCGGCGATAAGTTTACTTGGAACTACAGTAGTGTAGGACCAGGCATTGGCGGCTGGAAAGGCGTGTACACATACTACTTTAATACTGATAGACCACACACTCATCCATGGGAGATGTTTGGCTACAACACACAACCAACATGGTGGATAGTATATTATGACTGGACAGATGTCAATAAGAAAGCAGCACTGATCACAGCATTGAAAACTGGACACTATAACAATCCAGCAGATACACCGAAATATAGTATAGATTACGCATACACAAACTATGATTGGGATACTAACACACTAGTTGATATCACTAATGTATTGCTTGATCCTGTTGCGGCAGCCGTTGTTACTGCTCCTGTAAGTGTTGAAGCATCAAAAGACTTTGTATTTGGAGATTTAGGTCCAATCGAATCATCATGGAGAAATAGTAGCGAGTATAAAATTAACTTGTTTAGTACACTAATGAAATTACAGCCATTGTGGACTATCAATACATATTTCAGAAGTCTTACCAGAAGCATAATTTCGAATCCTGATATAGATACTGTACAGCATTACTTCAAAGACACAAAGAACTTAGGAAATAATAAGAACGCAAACTTCACATATTTGCCGTTCGCTGACAACATTCTTAGTACTATTACTGTAACAAATGGCGGCACTTATGCGACCGCGCCAGTATTGACAGTATTCAGTAACTTTGGTGATGACGCAACTGTTACCGCCCATGTTAATAACGGCACAATGGCAGCAGTATCAATCGACAATCCAGGTGGCAACTTCACGGGAAGACCGACTATCGTAACAAGCGAAGGCAATGCGACATTCAATGTTACTACGATTGCTGGAGCAACAAGATACTTCGGCGGCATGGGTAATGCTATAGTTGAATTTGCCAAATATAATAACACACCGGTTGACACATTGGTTGAAAGATTTAATAATATGGGATATTCTCCTATTGTTAAGGCTTCTGGCTTTGTCAACAACGATCAAAACTTTATATTGGAAAGTAGCCACGATAAGGGTCGTGTTTATTATCCAGCAGACAGTCATACAACAATTCTTTACACAAGTCAACCAAAAGATGAAAAATTCTTTAGTTCGGTAAAAATTACGAAATTAGCACAGGGCTTTTCTGTATCAGGAATGGACAATGTAGGACAGACATTTAGTTATTATGCTCCTATAACTACTTCTAGCAAGATTGCGGTTGACATTAATAATAAACTGTATTACAATTACAGTAAATACGACACCACGGCTACTCAATTGGCTTATAGTAGTGTGTTAGACGACACACAGGCAGTTTATAATTTCATTCTAGGCTACGAGAAATATCTATTGGCACAGGGTTGGAAAACAGCCGCGTGGGCAGCAGAGGCACAGAAATTTGTTGAATGGAATGCTACAGCAGCAGCGGGCGATTATGTATTCGCTAAGCCAGATACCTCTAGACTAGAGATAACTGAGCCTACGTTGGGATATTATGACAGCCTATCAACAAAATATGATGGCGCATACAATCTGGTAGATGCTGATGGAAAATTAATCTCCAATGATAAGGTGCTAATCAGTAGAAATATTGAAACCAGCACTGGTATTAACACGGTAATGGAAAGAAAAGACAACGACACAATCATCCATGGTATAAGATTCTACACAGTAGAATTAGAGCACGTTATCGTATTCGACAACGAAAGTTTGTTTAATGATGTAGTTTATCAGCCAGCGATGGGTAACCTGCGAGATCGTATTACTTGGAGAGGCACTAGAACAAAAGACTGGAACGGCAAACTATATGCTCCTGGCTTCGTAGTTACTGGCGACAGAATTGTTAATAACTTCGACACGGTAGCAAGAGAACTAGACCAGTATTATGGACCTGGCAATACATTGTCAAATCAACAAATGCTTGACGTAGCCCGCTTTAATGTGGGATACAATCGTCCAGCATGGGCAGATAGTCTGACATTAGATGACGACACAGTGTGGAATTTTGTTAAAGGTACATACAAGTATAGTGGCACAGAGAATGCTCTTAACGCATTACTGCGCACAACTGCGTTATATGATACCGTTGCTGATGTCACCCTACACGAAGATTGGGCAATTAGAACTGCTGATTATGGCGATACACGTTCGAATGAAACATTGGAATTTGTATTAACCCGTGACTTAGTTAAAACAAACCCTCAGCCGATTAGATTTACAGATGGAATTCGCAATGACGTTCTGACTGACTTTGTGGTTGATGTGGATTCAAACAGTAATCTATTGGTCACCGGTACGGCAGGAAATAATTTCCAAACACGAGCACCGAAACAATACAATAATACTACGTCAACAACCTTTGCTGATTTGACTCTTGTAGAGAATGACTTTAGTGACGCAGGCTTGCCACTACTTACTGAGGCAGACTATCGTGTACTAAACAGAGATGATTTTGTTCAATTCCCGACAGAAGTAAAAGATGCGTATGACTTCTCTGGCGAATGGCAGTCTATAGGACAATGGGATAACAAAACATCCTATAAGTTCGGCGACAAAGTGATTTATCAAGGCAGCGTATTCCAGATGGTTGACTCTTCTGGAGCAACAGGAATAACAAGACCAAATAATCCTATTGACGTTGTTGGTACCGCGGTATTGCCGATCATCAGTAAAGCCGGCGGCACATTCATTATAGGCGAATCTTCGGGAACAGCCACGACAATCAATATCGTGAATACAACAACGACTACAAATTATAATCCTATAGCCATATCTGGAACCGAAGTTAATCCCGTGCTTGCTCAGAACACTACGTTGGTCATCGCTTCTGATGACAATGAGTTGGTAACCGTGACTTTCGCTAATATTTCTGATGTTATCGTGTATGATTCGCCTACCTCAACAGGTGACGATGTAGTTAATCCCGTTGTATCAACGCCAGGCGGCACACTCATCGTAGACGGAACAACGATAACGTTTAATGACATAGATAATAACAATATCAATGCCGAATCAGCATTGCTGGATGTTATCAATGGTTCATTAACAGTAGCACGCATAAACGCAATCGAGGCACTAAGATTGGTATATCCTTCTGGTACATGGGGCGCATTCCTTGCTTCTTACTTTGCTACTAGTGTTGCTGGATTGGATATTACTTTCTTGTTGACTGAGCGTGGAACACCAGCCTATGAGGCAGAAATCGACGCATTGATTACCAATGATGTTAATATTATTAATAGCTTACAAGGAACTGTATATAGTCCTACACTTGTGATTGCTGGAACAGAAACAGTTGCTCCGCAAGATAGTACAGCGGCACAAACAGATATGGAAGCTGGGACATATATAGATGATGTATCGATTTGGCTTGCTGCTAATCTTACGACTGTCTTTAGTTCTAGCACAGTAGTCGCATCACAATCAACTAACAGAGTGTATAATCTTGCTGCTATCATTCAGAAAATTACAGCAGCGGCTATTCCTAATATTGTTGCGAGTAACAGCAGCAATCAATTGAAAATAACTAAAACAAATGTGGACACTTCTACTGCCGCGACACTAATCATAGGCGAGGGTACATTGAATACCACACTTGGCTTTCCTATTGTTGGCGAAACAGTTGTGAGTACAGGTATCGCTGTGCCGACTGCGGGTATTATCGACTTAACAAGTATAGTTTCTCAAATAAACACCGCGGTAATACCGGGCATTAGTGCGCAGGCATCTTTGAACAATACCCTAACAATATCAAGTAATTCTACACAGGTCGTAATCGATGCTTCGAGCACTGCGTTGACCGCGTTGGGAATTGTTTCAGGAACAATTCTAGCAACATCTAACGTATCGTCAACTAGTTCAACCAACGACATTGATGACATTGTTAGTCTAATCAACGCAGAAGGATTAAGTGGCATTTTAGCAGCCAATTCCAATAACAGATTAAAAATTACTAGCACTGCTAGTACATTATATATTGGTCCAGGCACGATTAACAGTGTGGTTGGTTTACAATCCAATACATACACAGCGTCTCAGACCGTTGTTAGCAATACATTCCAGGCTATTCGTTCTGAGAATGGCGACGAGATTCAAGTATTCTTAGAGTTGGAAAATGATCCAGCCGTGTTTAGTATCTGGGTAGCAGACGATAGTAGTCTTGATGGGCTAGGCAACTTTGGCTATGATGTTCATCAGTCGATGGACTTCGGCATGTATGTTTCACGAGCATGTGCTGGTATTACAGAGGCAGACAACGCCGAGATTACTGTGTCTCTTGCCTCTGATGTAACTAATAACAAAGGAAACAGTCTTCACAACCTCACAGTCGGAGACTATGTTCTAATTACAGGAAGTAATACTACTCCGAAAATTGACGGTATACACAAGGTAGTCGAGATCGATGCGAACAATAAAAGAAGATTCTTCATTGATGAGTTTATCGAAAAAGAAGGCAACGTGGGCAATATTTATCCACTGAGAAGTGTCCGTTTCGACACGATTGATAGCCTGTTGTCTGAGTATAACTCATTCACAACAGTAGACGGACTAAGCATTCCGAAATATAACTTCGCAGGATTCAGACAGAATAATAGTCTTCGTCCAATCTACGCATTCGTTAACTCTGATGACCTTGGCAGACCAGCAGTATATCGCTGGACTGGCAGATTTGGAATGACTGATGGCAATACTTACGGCGATTGGGTAAAAGTACGAGTAACATACGACCAGGCAAGAAATGACCTGATTGAAAATGTTAAGATATTCGACGCAGAGAACCAAACGTATATCAATAACATTGAAATCTTTGACCCATTCAAAGGAATCATTCCAGGATTTGCTGAGAGAGAAATAGATTATAAATCTACCAATGACATTGCTATCTATAACTTCAATAATGCTAGCGGCAGTATTGTAACGGATAACGCATGGAAAGATTCCCATGTTGATGAGCGCTGGTGGGATCTTAGATCCGCTGTTTATCTGAACTATGAGCAGGGAAATATTGACTATAAGAGATCACATTGGGGTAGATTGTTTGATGGCGCAAGTATAGACATTTATGAATGGACACGTAGTCCTTCATTGCCAGAAGAATGGGAAACTCTTGTAACAAATGGCGCTGTTGTGGATGGTAAAACAGCATCTGGGGAAGCGTACAGTTATGAACTAAATAATGAGACCATATATCAGTGGACTGAGTCTGTATATTACAATCCAGACAAGAACCGCACTGAAACAACATATTACTTCTGGGTTAAAAATAAAACAACAACTGCTAATAATCGTAACTACAACGTATCACAGTTGAGAGAATTGTTGACAAATCCGTCTTCGTTCGATATTTCTTGGGCAGCAGCAGCAGGAGCGGATGAGTTAATTCTTTCGAATGTGTATAACTTTACTAGTGACAATTCCGTTGTTCAAGTAAATCAGAAATATGAAAGCGAGACGCTGACTAATAGTGAGTATGTGTTACTTTCAGAAAAAGAGAATAAAAAACTAATACCGGAATATCTACATATCAAAATGCGTGATAGTCTTGTTGGCTATAATCGTTATAGTGAAAGATACACATATACTTCGTATGATGCGGTAACAACATACAGTGTTTCTGATGTGGTACTAAGTGGCAATGATTATTATATAAGTCTACGTGATGTGAATACTGGCAACACACCTAATGCTACTGAGGAATTCTGGAGAAGAATATACGATTATGAATTACCAGCAGAAACTCAAGCAACTGACATTGATGTATTGTCTCCTATTCTGTTGCCTAACATTAGGCTTCATCCTTATAACAGATTTGGTCACTTGACCAGACCTGCTCAGAGTCTTATCAGAAATAAATCAGAAGCAAGACAGAACTTCATTGAAGCATTTAATTCTATAACTGCTGATATTGTTATGGTATCAGAATATCCTAATCTAGAAGATTATATTGGACAAACTTTCGTCGAGGGTGAAGTCACATATAACCCGAGAGATTTCTGGAATTATGTTGACTATACAAAACGCACATACAACACATCCGGCGATATGGATTATATGTTTAATACTGACACTGTTGTCAACTATCGTGTGGACTCGTTGACAGATATTAGAGAAGAAAATATATCTGGAACATACCAGAATGGTGATTTGGTTTACGTGAGTAGCATTATTCATAGTGACGGATTGACCAGACCTGCTATATATCGCAGACTTGATAACGACTGGGTATTAGAATGGAAGAAGAACGGAACAATCGAATTTAGTGAAGAACTATGGAACGTAAATAAGTATGGACATGGGTTTGATGTAACTGGGTTTGACTCTGTTGGGTTTGATTCCGATCCAAGTAACATATTATATCATTTGATTGAGCAAGTTAGAAACAAAATGTTCTTGACAAAACCAGAATTATATAATAAACTATGGTTTAGTTGGTTACATCAAGCGGTGACAGAAAACACCACTAGTGACTTTGCGTTCAAGACAACATATACTTCCATGGATATTTCGTATCCGTTGAATACTACCGCGAAACTTTATCAGCCACAGAACACAGATGTGTTGGAAGGGTTCTTTAACGATATCAAACCATTCCATACTAAGCTGAGAAAGATTAACGAAAACCCAACACACGACGAAACATCTAAATTAGAGATTAGCGAGACATATTCGATAGGAATAGTTACTCCTTGATGGGAATAAAGTAGAGTTTAATTTTTTAATAAATATATAAAATGGAATGAAATGAAAATGGATCTGACAAACAACGAAAATTCTAGATTAAGTATCGAAGGTCATATTAAGATTATTGACCCGGATACTGGCGAGGTCATTCTTTCTAAGAGAAATGCTATTAACTTTGAAAACATGAGTGTTACTATTGCTAATCTATTGGCAAACAATGCTGGAACTTCTGGATCTTATGTAATCTCGAATATCAGATTCGGTAATGGCGGCACACTCATAGATAGTGATGGCAACATTACGTATAAAACAACAAACACGGACATTACCAGTGGCGCACTGTATAATCAAACATATAAACAAACAGTAGATGATACAGTCACCCAGTCAAGCGATAACCAGGTAGTGGTATCACATACATCTAATACAGATTATAGTGATGTGACTATTACTTGCCTTGTTGCGACAGGTTATCCTACTGGCGAAGACACTACTGATGTGGGGAATAGTGCGGACTATATCTTCGACGAAGTCGCAGTGTACAACGCAAATGGCGAGATGCTAACTCATGTTATCTTTGTGCCTAGAACAAAAGAATCTGCTCAACAGATTCAAATAACATATACGATAAGAATAAAGACAACACTCGGAACATAACGAAGGAAACAATATGCCATATAACATAAACTATTCAGATGCGAGTAAGCCTAATATCATCATCGCAGACGGCACACTAGATACAAGCACAAGTCTTGTGTTGCTTGGTAAAAATTCTTCAAACATCGGAGAATATTCTAACGAAAATCTTCTACATCTTTTGGAGAATTTCTCTTCTGGAGTTGAGCCCGTTAATCCAGTAGACGGTCAGCAATGGTACGACAGCTCTACGAATCAGGTAAAAATTCACGATACTGGAAAATGGTATGTGATTGGGTTTACAGGAAACACAAGAATCGAAGTAAGAAATCGTTTAGACACACAGGACATTCTTCATAAAACAATCGAAAATATTGTTGATGATGTGATTGTAACAATCACGGTTGATGACACTACCTCATGGACGCCTGCTGCTAGTGAATTTCTAGAGGATGGTGTAACTCGGCTTGATACACAGTTCCCCACAATCCAGGCTGGTATCAATATGAATACCACTAATAACTATAAGTTCAGAGGCACCGCTACTAGTGCTGAGTACGCCGATCTCGCGGAACGTTATGCCGCTGATAAGGTATTAGAACCAGGAACAGTTGTAAAGATTGGTGGTTCAGCAGAAATAACACAAACACTACAACAAAACGATACTGATGTATTTGGTGTAATCTCTACCGCGCCAGCATTTGAAATGAATAGCTCAGCTGGTACAGATGACAGTCATCCATATGTTGCGCTTGCTGGACGTGTTCCTTGTAAGGTAGTCGGCAGAATACTCAAGGGAGAAAGACTAGTTACTAGTAATGTTCCTGGTCATGCTAAGTCAGCCTATATGACAGATGTGCTAGATTACAGAGCCATAATCGGTAGAGCACTAGAGGATCATCTAGTCGAGAGCACCGGAACAATAGAGATAGTCGTAGGGACAAAGTAAAAATGGCTGTCAACCAAGGTAATACAGTAAACGCTAGTGAGTACAATACTATCGCAACACTTGTGAATAAAGTGTTTGGCGACAACTATTCTGCTGCTACGGTTCAGGATGGCGCAGCTATCCATGTTATCGCTGACGGAACAACTGGTATATTGGATGTCAATTTAGTCGTGGATGACACCACTGGACTAGTACCTGGACAACAAGCCACTGGTGCTGGGTACAGAAGTGCTCAGTCAATTGTGAGTGTAGATAGCTCTACACAAATCACGATGTCCGCAATTGCCGACGCTGTTGTCGAGCGTAGTTATGTATCTGGCGGGTCTAGCGGGTTCAGCCTACCAACTTTGACAGTGAACGACACTACAGATTTACGTCAAGGCATGGTTGTTACAGGCACTGGATATTCTAGTGGTCAAACCATTCTTCACATAATTAACGGAACAACTCTTACTATGTCGGATTTGACTGATGTGGCTATTTCAGCTACCTATGTCTCTGGCGGTCTTCAAACCACTACATTAATCGTTGATGATACTACTGGAATTATTCCAGGAATGGGCGTCACGGGTGATGGATACACCGACGGACAAACAGTCAGTGCGGTGATTGATGGAACGACACTTACGATATCCGCGTTGCCGGACGCTGTGCGCTTGGTTTCATATGTTGGTGGCGGGTTTATTAATACCACTCTGACAGTGGGCGAGACTGCGGGAATGACAGTGGGAATGATGGTATCCGGAACTGGATACACTAGCGGACAGACTATTGTTGGTGTAATCAATGAAACAACTCTTATAATGTCTGCGGTAGCAGATGTGCTGCCAGATGGGGTATTGTCATTCCGCGCCGCACCCACTGGCGTATTAGACTTTCATAGTCTGATCTCTGGTACATTGAGCTTTGGACCAGCGCCAGAAAATAGACTTTATTTTCTTCCTGCTGTAGCATTCAGTAGAAAAGATGTTCACAAATTTGGTTGGGGCGCTACTAATATAGACGCTGCTGTTAAGCCGACCATAACAATAACTGGCGCAGTTGGCAACGGCAGCACGATAACATATACTACTGATGTGGACCACGAATTTGCCAACAACACACATGTTGATATAACTGGCATTGTTTCAGATGGATCAGATCCATCAAGTCTTAATGCGACGAAAGATATTATTATTGCCATACCTACGCCAACTACATTTACTGTTGAAAGCATTGTAACAGACACGTATATCTCTGGCGGCGCAGTATCCGCACATATAGTAATAACCGCTGATAGATTGGTTAAGTTACTTGACCGTACAAACGTAATGATAGATCATTGTGATATTGACGACACTATATTGATATTTGCCGAGCCTGAAAATAGAACAACCATTTTGACTAGAACACTTGTTCGAGCAGAAGATTTGAATGTAATCGAATCTAAAATAAACAATTCCATTATTGCTAATAATACACATGCGTCGGTAGATGTAGAAAACGTAACTACTCTGCCTGAAATTACTGAGATTATTGAACGTACTACTCCGTGGGAAGACAAGCTAGAATGTGAATGGACATGGACCTTCTCGGATTATAATGCCGCTCGTTATTTCTTTAATAGTGGTGGACAGTTACGTCTCAGTATGGATATAGCAGGCGGGTCAACGATAGGATATTATAACTGGGCTGACGCGATATTCGACCTAGGAACGTTAAATTTTAACTGGGATACAGTATCTCAGGCAACAAATAGAGATCCGGGAACATCATATGGACGAGGATTCTATAATCTGACAGAAAACTATGGCGACGGATCAGATACCAACAGCGGCGAAGGGTTACTATTCGTAGGAGCAGCGTCCAACGTAGGCGGATATGGCTATGGATATACTGGCAGTAGTATTAGTAATTACAGCGGCGGATATAGTGGCGGATATAGTGGCGGCTACAGCGGCGGATATAGTGGCGGCTACGGGTATGGATACAGTAACTACAGTACTCGTCGCATTAAATTATACGGAAAATATTCTGGTTCAGGTGAAGTGATTCACTTTAAGATAGTTCTGGACGATAGTGTGTATGATTCGCCTGTGGATGGCATAATCTCTACGAACTTTGAACTGTATATGCCTACTATAATCACATCCCCTAATGATTCTACTGTTATCTTTGATGTGTCACCAGCTCCGACATTTATAATAACGAATGATTTCTCAGACGATATATAAAAAAACACTTGACAACCCATACTAAATAAGTTATAGTAGTAGTTAACTATAATAGGAGAAATCGTATGGATGAGAGACTTGAAAAGGCTCTTGAGTTTGGTAACTATCGTCAAACACTCGCTAATCAAAAAAGAAATATTAAGGCTAGAATGGAGGTACTACAACTAGTACCTTATGAGGGCGGAACATTTTCTGCCACTCCGTTGCTAATCAGCTTTGTCGGAACACTGATGACCGCTAAAAAAACAACAGCTATTGTACTAGACATCAAAGAGAAACCTGTCAAGATTGCGGATCTCTCTGATTTTCTAGAGGTGCTAATCAGTTCTTATACGGAAGCATCAAACGAATTCAGCACACACATGGAAAAAATTAATAAAGCACGAAACATTAAGAAAATCATGGATTGGTAATGGACGAAGTAAAAAAAGAAGGCACAGGTGTTTGTTTCTTTGCTTATAATAACGAAAAAATTGACTATATTAGATTAGCTCATATTGCCGCGGCATATGTTAAAAAAAGCATGAAGAACAACCGCACATGCCTTATCACCGATGAGGGAAGTCTTGGTTGGATCAAAGAGTCCATTGACGCAACATGGCATGATGAAGTTTTCGATCATGTTATTGTTACGCCTAGGCCAACAAATCATAACCCACGCAGACATCACGATAGCCCATGGACTGAGTTCAGCGCACCATTCTTCAATGATAACAAGAATGGAGTCGTTGACTACACACCGTTCGAAAAGACATTGCTTGTAGATATCGATTACTTTATTCAGAATGATTTTTATGATTATATTTTTGATACCGATGTTCCTGTATCTATGCACAGGACTGCACGGTATCTAGAACACCAGGGACCTTATGCCAATGAGCGTGAACTAAATGAAGCAGGCATTCACCACTGGTGGAGCACTGTGGTTTATTTTGATCAGAGCGAAGAAAGCAGAATATTCTTTGGCATATGGGAACATGTTAAGGAAAACTGGGACTATTATGCGTTACTTTATCAGTTTCCCCATGCTCTCTTTAGAACAGATTTTTGTGTTAGTGTCGCTGCCCACATGATGAATGGATTTAATAACGATACATTCGTGGATGACTTTATGGGTGTTGACTTAATCAATATGGATCAAAAAGATGATCTGATTGAGGTAAAAGACATTGATGACCTGATACTGTTGGTACACAACAGAAGAGAACCATGGAAGAATATTCTGACTAGAATACAGAATACAAATATTCATCTGATGAATAAAATGTCGATTCAACGACAATCTGATGAATTAATCAAGCATTTGAGAACATAACATGACACATGATATTGATAAGAATTTTGTAAAAGATTCAGAAGATTCCACTAGAGGATTTGTAACGATTGGCATTGATACCGATACTGACCAGATCAAGTATAATTATTTACTAGCAACTAGTATAAAATTGTCTGATCCCAATGCTTCAGTATGCTTAATCGTAGACAAAAATAAGTCTGATCTTGTACCGAAAAAATATCTTCACATATTTGATTATATTGCTGAACTGCCGTTTGGTAATACCGGTCATAGAGATGGGTTTCATGGTAGTAATTTATGGCAAATTATTCATTGTACTCCGTATGACGAAACGATTTATGTGGACAACGATACATTATTTTTGAATGTTGATATAGACCTATTATGGGACAAATGTTCTTCTTATGATTTAGCAATGCCAAGCACTGCGTTGACATTTAGAAATCATAGATTTGATAAGAGACATATGTTCAATGTGGAAGAGACCTATGATCTTCCGACCTTGTTTAGCAACTTTATATATTTCAAAGGAGCAGCTCCTCTAGCATTAGAATGGTTCAAAATGGCGGATCCAGTATATCAGAACTGGAGAGATGCCTACAAGAATATATTTAAAGATATTAAGCCCTTATCATTTGATAAGACAGTTATTGCTAATATAGTTACTTCCTTGTTGGATGTAGAAAAGGAAGTCTCTGTTGACCTATCTTTCTTTTATGATTTACAGAATACGGGCCAGAGACTCTGGTCAAATGATATACCAAGCAAATGGACTGATATGCTTAATCATTGGATTGTTGGCACTAAGGAAGTTATTATAGAGACTAGCGCCATCACTGGTGGAATAATTCATTATAGAGATGATTCATTTGCTACGAAAGGACTTATAGATGAATTCGTTAAACAATTTGATACGGAAGACAAGCGTAGAAAAATCGCCGACTAAGTTCTTTGTTCATTATGACGAATGGACCGGCAATATCTTAAATATTTCGACTAAGTTAGCCGAGACCAACCACTCCATGATACGCACGGAATCATCGATTGCGCGTGATATTCTTAAAGGAAAAATTAGTAAGAAGTCATTCGTTGTCGCGGAGTTTTCTGGTGTAAAACAGATAGTCTCCAGAAATGAAGTATTGGCAATCAAAAAACAAGAAAATATACTGACAAAAATACCACAACGGGGCATGTCGTTCTCTGCTGATATTAATCTTGTACTATACAAACAAGATTGGATGCTGGAAATAAACTTGAATCAGGACACTATGCAGTCATTGACTGGCGGTAAACATCATTCGGCAAATATTGACAAGAGTATGATAAATGGACATGATAATGTTGTGTTATATTGTATTGAACACAACCGTCCATTTAATCTGTTTGAAAAAATAGAAATTGATCCTGTCGATCTTGTGAATAACGGATACATGTTGGTTGACTTGAATCATCTACGAAACAAGGTAGCTATTGCTGACTTAGAATTCTTAACAAAGCGAATTTTTAAAAATTATAACTTGAAAATTAAAGATAAGTATGTTAGTATTGATTATCACTCACGCACAAGCCAACGTAGAGGTTATACCACGATAACATCAGACGAAAAACAATCAACCAATTTCATCATTAGTCCTAGTACTAATGGATGGATTATTAAAAGTAATTTCGATGATCCTCTAGAACACAAAATATATAGAGATATTAAAATATTTTTAGTAGATGGTGGACCGTTTGGATTAGTTGATAAAATAGTGTTGCCGCACAATAAAATAGGCCAACATAGAGAAATATTAGTAAGCACCAAAGTTGATCCTAGAGACTGTTTTATGCTTATGCCCGCAGAAAATAAGAATATTACATTTAGATATGAGGAAATAAAATATGCCAAACCTGGTAAGTATTAACGAATTCGATATTATTTACATTAGCTATGATGAGCCGAACGCAGAAGAAAACTGGGCTGATCTACAAGATAAATGTCCATGGGCTAAGCGCAGCCATGGAGTATGGGGCAGTGATGCCGCACACAAAGCAGCAGCCGCTATTAGTGAAACAGAGCGATTTGTCACGATTGACGCAGACAATATTGTCAATGAAGATTTTTTTAATATCGAACTAGATATGGATAGAATCGCAGGAGATGATGTTATTAGCTTTGCTGCTAAGAATAAAATAAACGGTCTAGTGTATGGCAATGGCGGCATCAAAATGTGGCCAGTTGACGTTGTTAATCGTATGCGCACTCATGAAGCAGCAGCAGAAAATGATAAACGAGCACAGGTAGACTTTTGCTGGAATATCAACTATGTACAAATGAATAACTGGTACAGCTGGGTTCACAATCACGGTAGTCCACTCCAAGCATGGCGCGCTGGCTTTCGTGAAGGCGTTAAGATGGGATTAGAGAACGGCGATGTCGTTGATCCTGCGAAGATCAAGCAGATTCATAACGAGAACTATCGTAGGCTTATGGTGTGGATGACAGTTGGCGAAGATGTGACCAATGGACTATGGGCAATATATGGTGCTCGTCTTGGTTGTTATATGACAAATGTACAGCGCACAGACTGGGACTGGAAAAATGTTCGGGACTTTGATTGGTTGACAAACTACTTTAACACCGAACTGGCTCCTCAGTTTGAAGATGGCAACGAACTATGCCCGCGAACTGGTTATAGCTGGAACATTGATAAACTTAAAGCAAGTACTGTTGATTTGGGTGACAAACTCCGTGGCACATTGGACTTAGAAATCGCAGACATCGGTGCTAGTGGCAGTAGATTCTTTAAAACAGTCTATCGCAACCCTAGCAGGCTTGGACCACAAGTAACAGAAGATCGTGTAATCAATAGTATTGAAGGATAAATCATGTCGAACTACGATGATGACGCACGAGATACTCGTGACAAACTGAACTCCTTGTCATCATCCATGTGTATGGCAAAGTGGTTACAGGTTAGTTTGCATTTGCCACAAGGCAGAACACATAGTTGTTATCATCCGCCAACTCATCCTATTCCACTGGATGAACTCAAGGCAAACCCGAACGCTCTTCATAACACCAAGTTCAAGCTAAACGAGCGTAAGCAAATGAAGAACGGCGAACGACCAAGTGGGTGTCAGTACTGCTGGAACGTAGAAGACGCCAAGGATGCTCCAAAAGAAGGTAGACTTAGTGATAGACACTATCGTTCAAGTGAGTGGTGGGTTAAAGACGCATGGGAAGAGGTAGTTAAACAGCCCTGGGATCATGATATTAAACCGCGTTACGTTGAGGTAAATTTCAATCAAGCATGTAACCTAAAGTGTAGTTATTGTAGTCCCCACTTGAGCACTGCTTGGGAAGACGACATTAATGAACACGGCGGCTTCCGATTTGCGGATGGCGGTGGACATAACGATATTGATTACTTGCGTGATACCGGCATGATGCCACTTGAGGTAGCACGAAAGGATAATCCATATATCGACGCATTCTGGAAATGGTTCCCTGATACATACAAAGACTTGAAAGTATTTCGTATGACCGGTGGTGAGCCGTTGATGGACAAGAATACATTTAAGGTTCTTGATTACGTCAATGAGAATCCTAACTCATCTATCGATCTGAGTATTACTTCTAATATGTCACCACCAACTCCTGCTTTAATGGATCGTTTCATCGAAAAGTTAAAAAAGATTGAAGAGGTAAGAGTATGGGAAGATACAACACGTATCAATCCTCACACTGGCAACAACTGGTATGTATCCCCAGCATGTAAACATTTTTCATTATTTGTGAGTGTTGACGGCGTAGGCAAGCAGGCGGAATATATGCGAGACGGATTAGACTTTGATACAATGTACGAGAATTGTCGCAGAGTTCTTAGAGAAACAAACGGTACTGAGATATCATTCATCAATACGTTCAATTTGTTGAGTATTCCAAACCTGCGTGGATTCTTAGACATGATACTAGCACTGCGTGAAGAATTTGGATATGAAAATCAGGAAGATATTATTATCACTCCGCCTGATCATAATGGGTTCAAGCATCCGGAGTTTGTTCGCAAGAAGCGTCAGCGCATATGGTTTGATATTCCTTATCTTCATTTTCCAGACTGGATGACTATTCAGTTGGCTTCACCCGAGATGTTGGAGATAATCGAAGATAATATCGAGTATATGAAAGCAAATATTCTACCAGATGATCTATACGGTCGCAAGTATACGGGCTTCAAAAACTACGAGGTACTGAAACTGGAACGAGATTTAGCATGGGCTAAAGAAGGACTAAATATAAGTGAGACAGAATTAAGTAACAAGTTAATTCGGTTCTACGAATATTTCACACAATATGATAAACGCAGAAATTTAAATTTTCTAGAAACATTTCCAGAGATGGCAGATTTCTGGAATAAAGCCAAAGAAGAGAAAGAGGCAAAATATGGGTCGTAAGCACTCTGAAGGCGAAACCCTTCACAAATACAAAGAACGCATGATTGACAGTGTTAGTAAAAGTTACTGTGCCGCTAAATGGTATAACGCAACGATTTGGTTGGGACATGGACAAACGACTAGTTGCCATCACCCACCCGGACATTGGATTCCTTTGGATGAACTTAAAGACAACTACACTGCTATCCATAATACATCACACAAGAAAAAAATGCGAAAAATGATGCAAGAAGGCGAGAGACCTGCTGAGTGTGAATACTGTTGGAAAATAGAAGACCTTGGCAAAGATCACATCAGTGACCGTGTCTTTAAGACTGAAATTTTCAAAGACGAGGACGTAGCAGCTAGCGCAACTGCCGACTGGCAAGAAGATACCATGTTGCGTACACTTGAAATTTCGTTTGATCGTGCTTGTAACTTAAAATGCAGTTACTGTAACCCCGCATTCTCTACAGCATGGGTCAAGGATATTAATGACTACGGCGCTTATCAAAATATTCAAAGTGACGGTCGTGGACACTTTATGGACACTGCTCCATGGGCAGAATCGGCAACAAAGAAGGCCGAGGATAATCCTTATATACAAGCGTTTCACAAATGGTGGGAAAATGGACTTGCTGACAATTTAGAAGAGATCCGTATTACTGGTGGTGAACCTATTATGCACTCCGGAACATGGAAACTATTTGACTGGTTTAAGCAGAATCCAACTCGCGGCAGACAGATGCGTTTCGCTATCAACTCTAATCTATCGCCAGAAACCCCCAAGGTACTAGACAAGTTGATTGAGAAGTCGTGGCATGTTCCTAACTTTGAAATTTATACTAGTATGGAAGCAACAAAGGACCAAGCAGAATACATTCGTGATGGTCTTGATTATGGTAAATGGATGGATAGTATTCATCGTGTTCTTCGTGAATCTAACGTAGCTAAGTTACACATGATGATGACAATCAATTCGTTGTGCTTAACAACTATCACTGATTTCATGGACGAAATGCTAGACTTGCGTGAAGAGTATAAGAATAGAGCGCCAACAATGACACTAAACATTCTACGTTTCCCGTCATTTCAAAGTGCTGCTATTTTGCCTGAACATATCAAGACATTTTATAAAGATAAACTAGAAGCATGGTTTAATAGTGAACGTCCACAAAAAATGTTAACAGAGGGCGAAATCGCAAGTATTCAACGATTGATTGATTATATTGATATTGTTAAAACTCCACACAAGAACACAGCGAATCAAGACAAGCTGTACAATGACTTCAAAGCATTCTTTGTACAATATGATATTCGTCGTAGTAAAAACTTTTCGGCTACTTTTCCTGGTCTATTGTCAGAATGGTTTGATAGTATCGAAGCAGAAACTCCGTCGGTAGAGCAGATTCTTGGTAAAGAACTTGTATTCACCAATTCAGATCGTACCGGAGACCCTGCTACTATTGAATCATATGATGGTGGCGACGACGAACATGAAGCTGTTGGCGGCTGGGATACCGAGACTGATGCCCTTGGTGGCGTAGTGGTAGAGGATTAATGTATGATACTCTGTGGATAGGCTGTAGTCACAGTTCTGGGTTATACGATTATAAGAATCGTATAATCGACTCACGATGTGGTATCGCATCTCGTATCGCGGATCATTATAAGCAATCGTGGAAAATATTATCATTTCCCGGCGATGGCAATCACACCTTTATGGAAATTGTAAAGACACTAGATGATCTGGACGAGCTTAAAAAATTTAAGAACATAATAGTGCAGCAAACATATGAGCCTAGGCTTAACTTTTATGAACAGGCAGCCCACCAGGACCGCATGACAGCAGTAATAGATTTCATACAATCTGATAACCATGAGAAGAACGATGTATTGAATGCCGCCATCCGCGGGCATGATAAGAAAGTTTTTTCTTTAATTGCCCGTGAATTATTTACCCAACATGGCTGGAAGTTTACTAAGGAAAATATTAACTTTATTGATGTAATACGACACATCGTAGACAATATAGACCCACGCAATAGTTCATTGCCACATGGTTCTATTTGGACTAAAGCAGCGATAGATTATATTGAACTCGTTTCTGAAAAGAATGGATGTAATTTTTATACATTTAAATGGGTGGGTAGCTACTGTACACAGTCTGATCCTGGTGTCACTGGATTATTCAAAGGCAATCAAGATTTACTCCAATTAATTAAAGAAGCAAATCTACAATCTGAGCTTAGTAAATTGGGGTGTCACCCCACAGAAAAAATAATTCAGTTCGCATTAGATATTTTAGTAAGGGAGTTAGACGAAATTGGGTACAAATAATAAAGCATTCTGTATTGCACCGTGGATGCATATGCACGTTGAGCCAGACGGTGATGTGCAGCTATGTTGTGCTTCTAACTGGAAGCATGAGCATCAGCGCAGCTTGGGCAATCTTAACGAACAGTCACCTGAAGAGATTTGGAATAGCAGTCAATATAAAATGATTCGCAAGAATATGTTGGCAGGCAAAGAAATGCCACAATATTGCTCACCGTGTTATACCAGAGAAGACGGCGGAATAAATCAGACTGAGCGCCAACGACTCAATGAAGAATTCAAAGATACATTTTCTCTTGTAGACACTACACTAGAGGATGGTACGTTAGAAACACTCAAGTTGAAATATCTTGATATACGATTTAACAATTTGTGTAACTTAAAGTGTAGGACGTGTGGACCGGACTGGAGCACTAGTTGGGCTAACGAGCTGGGCATTAAAAAGCCATTATTGTACAATAATACATGGCGCAAATTATTGCCCTACTTAGATCAACTAGAAAAGGTATACTTTGCTGGCGGCGAGCCGTTGATGACAATGGAACACTATGACTTCATAGAACAGTTAGTTGAAGTTAATCCAGATATTGAATTACTATATACTAGCAATTTCAGCAGACTATCACTTAAAAATCGGCACGTACTGGACTATTGGCCTAAATTTAGAAAAGTAAATGCAATTGCGAGTATTGATCATTATGGTGAATATTCATCATATGTTAGGACCAATAGTGATTATCAAGTTATACTGGATAACTTACAATATATCAGAGACGCTGGTCATAGTAATATCCATCCTGCCGTAACTAGCGTATATTCAATATATAACGCAACTAAGTTGGGAGACTTTATTATTCGGCTGTTCGAAGATGGAGCAATCGAGAATATGAATCAGATTGTATTCAATATTCTCGTGAATCCTGATTATCAAATGGCAACTATTATGCCAGATCGGGCACTAGAAACTGCAATTGAGAATACGCAAAAAGGGATTGATTATCTATTGGCGCGTGGCGAAGATCCGCAGAAGTTACAGAGTGCTATCGGGTGGTTGACAAACAATCATAAATATGACGAGACTAAGTTTGATAAATTTGTTAAGTATAACATGGCATTAGACAAAATACGAAATTCAGACTTCGGCCATATGTACCCAGAATATACAGGAGTGGCATAAACAAGATGAAAAATTATTGCCCTCACGCATTTAATGCTCTAGAAATAAACACAAGTGGCGTATTTAAGCCGTGCTGTATTAGTTCTAAAACTTTTACCGACGCAGACGGCAATAAATGCAACGCGGCATCTCATCGTATATCAGAAGTGTACGCAAGCGATAGCAGAAGAGAATGGATTGAAAACTTTGACGATACATTCGCTACGGATTGTAATCAGTGTTATCAGATTGAAAAAAGCGGCGGTGAAAGTAAACGCCTAAGAGAAATAAAGTGTTGGGAAGGATACTACGGAGGAAAGAGTAAAGTTCCGATTTTGTCGTCCGATAGTGCGCTAGAGGTGTTGGATTTAAAATTAGGAAACACCTGTAATTTGGCATGTGCAACGTGCCATTCTGATAGTAGCTCAAAGTGGAATAGCCTATACAAGCAGCATACTGGTGAATTCAATTGGCCCAAACAAGACTGGCAAGACACTGATGAGTTTTGGGAAGACCTGATTACGCAGGTTCAACGTATCAAAAAGATTGAAATTGCTGGTGGCGAACCTTTTATGAATAAGAAACAGCGAAAGCTGATAAATTATCTTGTTGATAATGATCTAGCAAAAGATATTGATATATGCTGGATTACTAACAGTACGTTTTACAATGAAGATATAATCTCTAAATTTAAACATTTTAAATTAGTGCGAGTTATGATAAGTTTAGACAACACACATGAGCAATTTGAGTTCATGCGTTACCCGGCTATTTGGAGTGACAGTTATAAAATATTTTCAAAGTTTAATAAACTTGCGAAGGAAGGCAAAATTGAAATTGGTATTAGTCATAGTATCAGCGCATTAAATGTTTATCATTTACCAGAGATGTGGGAGTTCGGAAGAGAACACCGCGTGCCAGTGTATAATAATATAGTTATGGCTCCATTCTGTATGCAAGACTTGCCTGCTGAGTTTAAGCAAACAGTTAAAGAAAAATTAGAATGTGTAACCGATCCGTCATATCAAACAAATCCGGCAGCAGGTCCAGATAATTGGATTGTTGAATTTATGATGCGAGAAAAGGGCAATACGAAAAACCCATTGTCTCATTTAGAGTTTGTCAGAAATACACGTCCTGGCTTATTCGAAAAGGCATTTCCAGAATTAATCTCAGCATATAATCTCAGATAATATCCAGATACCAGATTGATTAACCGATAAAAAGAGAAAAGAGAAATAAAAATGAGTGATTCCACTGAGTTAAATAATAATACATTTTGTATGCTGCCGTGGATCCATATGCATATATGGCCAACTGGTAGTACCTATCCGTGTTGTTTAGCAGAGAATAATTTTGTAATTGGTAACACTAATAAATCCTCTTTCATGGAACTGTGGAACAGTGAGCGTATGCGTGAACTAAGACGGAATATGTTAGATAATAAACCAACAAGTGGATGTTCCCGCTGTTATGAACATGAAGATAATGGCGCTCCTTCGATGCGTAAGGATATGAACAGAGGATATGCACACCATTATAATAGAACAGAACTTACTCATCCGGACGGCTCATTGGATGAAATATATATGGCATATATGGATATTCGTTTTTCTAATATCTGTAATATGAAGTGTCGTACATGTGGTCCCGAGTTATCCTCTCTTTGGGTAGATGACGCGGTTAAAATGGGCAGGTATTCCAAAGAAGCACCGCGTATTTTAAAAATCAAACCAACATTAGAATCGTTTTGGAGTGATGTTGAGCCTTGGATTGACACCGTTGAGTGTATTTACTTTGCTGGTGGCGAGCCACTTATCATGGACGAACACTATAAAATTTTAGAGCACCTAATCGACATAGGCAAAACAGATATTCATATCACGTACAACACTAACTTCAGTAAGTTAAAGTATAAGCAAAAAGATGTGATTGAACTGTGGAAAAACTTTAAGCACGTTCGTGTTGGAGCCTCCCTTGACGCAATGGGTCCACGAGCAGAGCTTATGCGGGCAGGCACCAAGTGGGATGAAATTATGCGGAATAGAGAGCGATTGCTAGAAGAAGCACCACATGTACAATTTCAAATTAGTTCTACTGTTAGTGCTTATAATGCGTGGCATGCCGCGGATTTTTATTCCGATTGGATCAATAGAGGATGGGTGACACCTGATCAGGTTGATATTAATATTCTGTTATTCCCCGAGTGGCAACGTCCTGAGATTTTGCCGAAAGCATTTAGAAAAGAAATTCAAGAAAAATTAAAATCTTATTCAGCGCAGTACGATGTTAAGAATGTCGATAAGAATGGGAGAAGTTATTCCGCATTGAGCGCACTTATAGAATGTCTAAATAAAGACAAGAGTGATCTTATACCAGAGTTTCTTTCCCAGAATGATCTCATGGATCAGGTTAGAACGGAAAAAATGATGGATGTATTCCCAGAATTGAGAGTTTTAAATGTCTAACACAAATTGTGTACTTGCCTGGACCCACACGAGTTCCGAGCCAGTCGGCACATGTCGTAGTTGCTGTATCGCACGAGAACATATCACACATGAAGATGGTACTATATACTCTATTGCCGATTCCACATTTAATGAAATCTTAAACAGTACGTATATGCAGGAATTGCGTGCCGATATGCGCGAAGGAAATAAGCCTAAGAATTGCACAACGTGCTGGGAAGATGAGTCTCAAGGTAAAGAAAGTAAGCGTGAGTTTTATAATAATCTCATTATCAATAGCTACGGAATAGATGTAGATTTCAATGAAGAACCAGAACAGCCGAAAGATTTACAGATTGCTATTAGCAACGTGTGTAATTTAAAATGTAGAACGTGTGCCGCGCCATATTCTTCTAAATGGGTAAAAGAATCAAATGATAGAAAAATCAAAGTCTGGACCGCGCCGACCAAATCTGATGTTCATAATTTCGAAACAAGTAAGTTTTGGAGTGATATAGATAATTGGTCTAAGAGTGTTAGGCGATTAGAGATTATGGGCGGCGAGCCATTCTACACAAAAGAGTTTAAGAAGCTAATAGATCATCTAATCGCCAATGGCACTAGCAAAAACATTAATCTTAATCTGAGTACAAATGGTACAATATTCGATGAAGAGTTAATAGATAAGATCATAACTAATTTCAATGGTCTTGGGTTTAATATCAGCATTGACGGAATCGGAGATCATTTTGATCTTATTCGGCATGGCAATAATTGGAATAATGTTAAATCTAATTTAGATAAGTTCTATGACCTGTATATGAAACAAGAGTGTACGGAGGCGGAAGTTTGGAAATTGTCAAAATTGTCAATTGGTATTACAATAACGATTAGTAATATGAATTTTCATTACTTGCGTGATATCCACGCATTCTTTGAAGATAACTGCCCTAAATTTAAGATATGGAATAATTCAGTATACTTTCCGGAACATTATTCAAGTAATAATATACCAGATCACCTGAAGGCAAAGTATATAGATAGAGTTATTAATCCTGAAAACTACGGGCTGCCCAAGTGGGATGATGCCAAATTTAAAGACTGTATACAGCCACTAGTCAATCACGCTACGAAAGAATACAACAAGAACAGCTGGAGTGCATTTGTGAAAGAATCTACCGCCGCTGTCGCCTATAGACAAGAGAAATTCGAAAATACATTTCCAGAATTATTCGATATAGTTAAGCCGGCATGGACCACCCGCTTGGCTTGATACCTAAAACATTAATGCTTGGCTATTGGACAATGACAGTCTATTAAATGGTTGACAATCAATAATAAGTATGATAGGCTTAAATTTGATAAATTCATTGATTATAATGAAATATTCAGAGTACGATCACGGTGAATCACATATATCAGGAGTATACAGATGTTGTATGACAATATAAAAAATTCCGCAATGATAGTGGAAAATTATGAAACAACTAAAATGGAATGGTTGTTCATTGAACCAATGATCAGTGAAGAAATGTACACTGAATTGTTGAGCATATCTGGACCTGACAGGGCAGCACGATTAGTAGATATATTTAATGATGAAGAAATCATACAATTACTATATCAAAAATTTGCTAATACTGAGGTGAGAAGTGATACGATTAAAAGTATATACGCATTCCATCAAGTTCATGGCGCTGGGTATACACTTAAACCACACGTAGATAGTTATCCTAGAGTCTTTACTGTGGTCATGTATTTCGCAAAAGACAATGATACTCCAGAGGCTGGCACCGTTGTGTACAATATTATAGATATTGAGAAAAAAGAATACGAAACCTCCGGCATTGCGCCATTCCGAAGAAATTCTGGCATGATTATAAGTCCAACAGACTCATCTTGGCATGGAGTGGATATGCTCACAAAGGAATTGGAGCGTGAAAGTGTAGTATTAGTCTTTAGTGCTGAACCGTGGAATGATTCACAAATGCATTATGCTGATTGGAAACCAGGAGTTACAGTTGACTATAAAAAAATATAAAAATTCTTTGGCATATCTTGTTGAATTTAACAATCTAGTTGATGGCAATTATGAGTACACAGTAGGTAACGAAGTCGTAAGTTTATATACTATATTCAGTGACCGCAGCGGTTGGATAGAAGTTGCTAATGTAAGTAGCTCTGCTGATACTCATTTATGTGCTGATGCAGTTGATGGCGTCAAGTTGTCTGATGAGATGATTAATATTCTACGCACAGACAGATATAAATATAACGTAAGAGCATCTGCTGAGACATTTACTCCAAGAAATAATGAATGGTTGACATATCCGCACACCATGTATGTTCATAATAGCATGAGTACATTTTCAAGTGTTCTGCGAACATGCGATAATCCAAATTCTAATCTAGTGTCATTATCTACGGACACCGATCCAGTGCGAGTACGCCAAGGAATGAGTAGCGTAGGGTTTGGAGAATCAGATTGCGGAGATACATTCTTTAGTTATGGTTCCGAGAACCATAATGGATTCTATCAGAGTTTCAGCGGTAATGCTAGTGGAAAGGTTTATATAAGGTAAATGAATAGAAATGTTACTTGGGAAAACAATGACTAGAAAAATACCAATTTGGAATGATGACGGAAGTTGTGCAGAAGAGAGTGAGAACAAAACTTTCTGTATGGCGCCGTGGTCCCATACTTATATTAGTCCACAGGGCGAGAGAAGAATGTGTTGTGCTAGTAGAGAAGAGCATAGTTTTCAAAAACAATATATAGACGCTACTAATGATGAAAAGTATGGAGAGATACGTGAAAGCGAAACTGATGCTGACAAGTTTAATCCAGTATCATTAGAAGAACATTGGAACAGTGAGTATATGCGAGACATACGCAAAAAGCTTATGGCAGGTGAACGCATCAGTCAGTGTGATGTATGCAACGATGATATTCTGAGCGTTAGTAGCTATCGTAAATGGTTTACCGGATGTCTGTTCAAGGATAAAATAGAAGAAGCATTTGAATCGACGGACGACGACGGGTATACATCTATGCCTGTTATTTCGTTCGATTATCGTTATAGTAATTTGTGTAACTTTAAGTGCCGTATGTGTGGCGAACAATTAAGTAGCGCATGGGAAGCCGAAAAGAAAAAGAATGATATGTGGAGCCCCGAGCAACAGCCATTTATGATTCCTGAAGTTAAAAAGAAAATGAATGACTTTCAAAAGCAGGTAGCTGAGCCTGAATTCAAACGTGCTATCAGTGATGGCATTGTGGAAGAGATTTACTGGGTAGGCGGTGAACCATTGATGTACGATATGCACTGGTGGGCATTAGAAGAAATGACACAAAACGGAAGCGCTGAGAAATGTTACTTGCGTTATAATAGTAATCTTTCTAGGATTGACTTCAGGGGAAAAAACTTGTACGATTACTTGCCGAAGTTCAAGGATTGGCTGATGTGTGCTAGCATCGACGGCACGGGCGATATTGTTGAATTTATTCGCAAAGGCATAGTATGGGAAGAATGGCTAACGAACTTTAAGCTAGGGTTAGAGTTACCAGGCGGCAAGGAAAAAATGCGATTTGACCTAACTATCACTGGACCAGGTATGTTTAGTTTGAAAGACTTGTTTGACCTAAGTTTAGAACTGGATGTAAGTATGGAAACTAAAATAATGTTTGCGTTTCATGCTGATATCATAATGAGTCCGTTTGCTTGGCCACGTCACATATTAGATAGGACCATAGACGAGCTTCTTGAATATATGGAACCACGTGCTACTTTTAGACAACAAACGCTAGTTAATACATTACGTGAGATGAAAAATAGACCTACATTTGAAGAACAATTTCCTGACACACATGACCAGCAATTCAAGAATGGCAAAGGATATCAGGATAGACTAGACCAGATACGTCAGGAGCCACTTCGGTTAGAAGACATCTACAAGGCAGATTCGGAATTGTACGATTGGTGGACTAGACATGGGTAATACTGAGGATTATCATCTAGACAGTCCGATGTTATCTGTATACCATTTAATTGTGCGATTTATTACAGATGAGATAGAATCAAAGAGTGGACTGGGCATCAGTAAGATTGTAGAGACTACCATTAGTGACCTAGCAGCAGAAATATATGCCGATGTGTTAAGGCTTCTTCCCGAATCAGAAAGAGTGAGACTGGAAATAGAAACACCGCGGTCTCATCGCATCAATGGTGATTATTGTTTTTATAAAGCAAATAACTATAATCTATTGTTATTGGGACAGTTTACGAAGATCAAAATATTTCTGGGGCTAAACGCAATAGTTGCTAAAGAAAATTATACGGTAGCAAAGAGTGTATATCCGAATTACACATATTTACATGAACACTTTAGCGCATGTGATAAGCCTGGTTATAGAATAGAATTAAACAAGGTAATACCGGGTATTACACCAGAATGCGTGGTGTCTCGTTTCCATTTAGGATCCACCGCGAATCATGGCAATGATGCTATAATAAACTATTTAATAAATGAAACTCAAAACCCAATTACAGTAGTCACTGATTTGTTTTTGGCGCATATTATTGATCTCTATTATTCAGAAAAAGATATAGTGGTGTATCCAAATGATAATAACATATGCAACTTTATAATCACGAATAAGATAAAAAACTACATTGATGATCCCGACAATGTTCCTTTACACACCGTGTTTGTTCAGATAGATTGGGACCATGTAAATTTTTCAACTAGCGATGCTATGGTCCATAATGTGGCATGGCAATTTTTTGGTCGTATATATGATGAGCATCTCTATAGTGATGATGAGGCGACTGCTCACGCAATACAATGGAGAAAAGAACGCACATTACATGATCGAATAAAAGATTTTAAGGAAGACTTTTATAGAAGAACCAACCAACCGGATCGTATCGGATGTACCGACGAAAATAAAGTTGATCTCGGATTCTTAAATAATTCGTCGTACCTGGCAGAACTAGTAAATAATAGTGAAGCAATTGAGCCAACACATAAAGGTGGAAATAAAAAAATGAGTTATGAATATTTAAAATTAGATGGCGCCAATCCTATGTTTGAAAAAATGGCAGATGTTATTAAAGAAAAAGAGTGTACTAGTATACTTGATCTCGGTTGCGGATACAGCAGAATAAATGAATTCTTGGATGATTATGAATATACACTACTAGGAGTTGATAATGATTTAGATGTTATCGCGGAGTGTAATGCTAACTATGATGATATTGACAGTATCAGTTTTACTACGGCAGGCATTTTAGATTTTGTAGAGAATGATACACGTACAGAATTCGATTGTGTTGTCTTGTCGGGTCTCCTGTATTATTTTAAGCAAGACACTTATGCCTGGTCAGCGCATGAACTTATTTCTAATATAGTTAAAAAATATAATCCTAAAACTATAATAATATCTGAACCACGACCTAGTGTAGTATACAAGACAAGTGACCTTAGTGAGATATTTTCAACATGGGCATACGAGTCGTGGTTCTTTGAGCTTGACATACGCATGGGAGATCGTGTAGTATATGCGTTAGAAACTGATCGTCCACGTTCAATATTCAATAGAAAAATCAAAGCAGAGTTTAATAGTACTAGCGAACATAGTCACCAAAAAGAAACAGTTTGGAAAGATGATTTACTTTCTCAAGGAGTTTACTTAACAAATACAGAAACATTGGATGACGTTGTGTCGGGTAATGCTGACCACTATATTAGTGTGAGTGCGGGATTTAAAAGTTTGTATCAAGCATGTATGGACTGGTATCCTGAAAAGGATCAGCAATTTACATATATTGACGTTGTTCCTACGGCGATTGATTATCGTATGTATTTTGACCAAATGTATCCTAAATTACATAGTGCCACTGAGGTATTCGAATATTATCAACGTGAAATTAATCCAGCAATCATGCCTATAGTAGGCGACAATAGGTCACCAGACGAATTGGACACAATTGTCGATGAACAATTGTCATACTTGAACATTAGCCGAGATAAATGGAATGACTTTATTGAAGCATATAGTATTGCGCCCAAGACATACATAAGAGTAGATGCTGTCAATGACATCAAGATACTCAATAAACTTATTAGTAAGTATGCCACAGTGAAGTATTTTAACTATAGTAATATACATGATTGGCATCAGTTTAGGTTTACCGAAGAGACGTTTTATGCGTGGCATAAATATCTGGCTGACAGAAACAATATAACATTTGTCGGTAAAATCCCGCCATTCACAAGCATGTAACGAGTTAAACATATGAGCACATTTTGTCCACTACTATTTCAACACCTAGCAACGCACCCACACGGCGGCGTTACCCATTGTTGCATTGCTGACCATCGCAAAGCAATCAGCAGTAGCCGAGATAACACAGAGACAGGTCATCGTTATTATAATTTAAACAATGATACTGTACATGATACTATGAACAGTGAAAGTTATCGTACGGCTAGATTGGAAGTGCTTGACGATAAGAAACCAAGAGCATGTATGCGGTGCTATAGTGAAGAAGCTAAAGGTATGCAAAGTAAGCGACTTGAGGAAATAAAAAACTATCCAGAATACACTCACGATGTGGCACAATCGGTGACTGATGCACAGGGTTACATACATGACGTTCAACTAGAATTTGTAGAACTCCGATTAGGTAATACCTGTAATGTTGCATGTCGTACTTGTAATCCAGCAAGTAGTAGTAAATGGCGAAATGATTATGATAAGTTACAAGCAGACTTGAAATTTGATTTAACAAGCTATGACACAATGCAGGGATTTCGTTGGCCAGAACGTGAGAGCTTCTGGGAGGATTTACTCAAGCATTGTGACAGTGTAAAGACATTTTACATCAATGGCGGTGAGCCTACTATGATCAAGCAACACTTTAAGTTTTTAGAACGTTTAGTTGACATGGGAAAAACAGATGTTAAACTATGGTATAACATCAATATGACTCGTATGAGTGAAGAGATGATAGAACTATGGCGCAAGTTTGATCATGTAAAGGTATCGTGTAGCATTGATGATTTGGCTGAACGTAATGAGTACATAAGGCATCCTACCAAGTGGGATGATGTGATGAAAAACTTCCTACGTCTTAAAGATGAAGACTTCGAAGTAGATGTGACTCAAACTGTGAGCTTTATGAATTATAGTACACTAGGAGACTTTTATGATTTCTTCCATAATCAACACGGCGTGTGGGTACATCATAACTACGTGTATGATCCTTCCATTCTCAGCCCAGCAGTAATACCAAAGCAGATGCGTGATAATATACATGCCAGATTGGATAATATATTACCAGCTGAGAAAGTTAATGAGTTGCGGAATATGTTTGGCGGACCAGATAATCCAGAACAATGGCGTAAAGCAATGCTTTACACAAAAAGTTTAGATAGAATAAGAAAACAGTCCATTGGAGACTGGTTGCCAGAATTTAAACTCGGACAAAACTGAAGAATTTATGATTAGAAACTTATTAATACCATGTAGTGGACCTGGCACCCGCAGTGCTGGTTACACTAAATTTCATAAAACTCTTAATCGCATAGGAAACTGTGCGGTAATAGATCACATCATCGCCAGCTATACTGACATTGACACAATATACGTAACTCTGGGCTATCAAGGAGACCTGGTGCGTGAATACTTAACACATGCTGGTTATACAAACATAGAGTATATTGAAATTGACAACTGGAGCGAAGGTCAGATTGCCAGCTTCAAGCAGATACCAGAGTATGTATTTGATAATCCACTGTATTATAACGCATGTGATAATTGGAGTACTAGTGTACCTGTAGTAGATGATAATACATTTTTTACTTGTGCTCCTGAAAACAGCACACACTATGACACTGACGACGATTTAGTTTACAGTGGTATTAGTTTTATGCGAGACAGCACTGACTATTATCAGGCAATACGCAGTGCTACACACAATCGCAATGACTTGTTGTTAATGAAAGAACTCAGCAGTTTACAGCATCTTGCTCTAGAAGATTGGTATGATGTAGGTAACAGAGAAAGTAATTCAAACACCAAATTAAATTTCAAGGAAGACTTTTCAGTACTTGACAAAACACATCAAGAAGTATATAAAGTAAACAATCGCATTGTTAAACTGTTTGACCTGGCAACTGATATTAATGTACACAACAATACATTCCCGCACCCACAGCCTGTACTAAAGACCAGCAATGCGCTAAGTTATCCATATGCCAATGGAACAGTTAATCCATACGGAGATGACTTTTTAAAGTTGTTGGATAATCTCAGACGACTTTGGAAGTATAGTTTAACTAACAATGCTCCAGTGTTTACCAGAGAACTATGGCAAGACAAGACATGGCAACGATTTGAGATGATGTGTCAGTTAGATGAAAAGTATGCTGATGTAATAACTATTGACGGCGTAGATGTTGATTGTACTAAAGTAGTTGAATCAATCGATTGGGATATTCTTAACACTGGAACACTAGGACCATGTCATGGTGACTTGACTGTTGATAATATCGTTGTGTCTGACACTAATATATATTATATAGACCATCGACAAGGTAAAGTCAATGATGTATTTTATGATGTTTGTAAGTTTTATCAGAGCTTGCATGTACACAGTAATAATCTAGCTAACTTAGTAGCAGGCAAAGATTTCATTACCCGTGACGATGCTGCTAGACTAGAACTTTTTAGAGACAGTGATGTATATAAAAACAACAAACATAAGATAGAATTAGGAGTTGGATGTCTGTGGCTGTGTATGGCACCTCTTAATGTTGACTCACAACTCAATCATCAATTGTTTACGTGGGCCATGAAACATTTATATTATCATTCTGCCAATTAACTACAGCTATAATAAATAAAGATAGATAGGAATACCGTAATGATAATTTGGGGATGGTCTGGAATGGCACATGATGCTAGTTTAGCAGTATTTAAAAAAACAAAAAAAGGCTTGGGCATGATGTGCACAACCGAGTTGTTATTTGCCGCACACAGCGAGCGATACAGTCGTATCAAAAATGACAAGAATTTACATCTTGGGCTTATTAACGATGCTCTACAATTCGGCAAGCCTAACAAGATATATTATTACGAAAAGCCATTACTTAAAAAAACACGCCAGGTATGGGCTGGGCAATATAACCTACTTGGCAAAGAATCACCTACTAGGTATATGCGTAACTTCTATCCAGAAGCACCTAAAAGCTCTACATGTAGTCATCATTTAAGCCATGCAGCAGCGGGATATTACACTAGTCCATACAAATCAGCCGCAGTTTTAGTCATTGACAGTATTGGCGAATGGGATACAATGAGTATATGGAATGGTAACCGCACAGAATTAAAGAAAAAGTGGAGCCAGTATTATCCTCATAGTATCGGAATTTGGTACAGTGCGATGACGCAGCGCATTGGCTTAAAGCCACAAGAACACGAATACATCCTCATGGGAATGGCTGCTATAGGTGATGCTAGTAAGTATTATGATCTGATAAAAAGAGACTTCATTAAAAAATTGCCGTCACTTAAAGATCCGCGTACATTATTTAAACTGAACTGTCACAGAGGATGTTTAGATTGGCGTCCAGATTTGAACAGTGTACAGGACGTAGCTGACATCGCCGCAGCCACCCAACTTATATATGAAGAAATATTTGAAGAGTATCTAAAGATTGTTCGTGACATGACGGGACAAGACAGTATTGTGTTGATGGGCGGCTGCGCTCTTAACTGTGTTGCGAATACTCTTGCTGCTCAATACTTTAAGAATGTATGGATTATGCCAAATCCAGGAGACGCGGGCAGCGCAATTGGATGTGTGTTAGCAAAAGAAAAAACATTTATTAAATTTGACCACGCATATCTAGGACATGACATCGTTGGTGATTATCCTATAGAGAACGTTATCGGGCAGTTACTTGAAAAGAAAATCACAGCAGTCGCATGTGGAAGAGCCGAGTTTGGTCCAAGATCCTTGGGAAATCGCAGTATACTTGCTGACCCTAGAGGACCAGATGTCAAAGACAGAGTTAATCAGATTAAACACCGAGAAGCGTTTCGTCCATTTGCTCCTATGATACTCGAAGAACACGCAGATACTTATTTTGATATGCCATCAAATGTATCCAATTCGCCGTTTATGCAGTTTGTGGTAGAGTGTAAGTATCCGGATAAGTTTCCTGCTATTGTGCATTTTGATAACACCAGTCGAGTACAAACAGTTGGCAAGGACGATGGACCTGTTAGAGAATTATTAGAACAATGGTACAAGCGCACAGGTTGCCCGATACTATTGAACACCAGTCTGAATATAAGAAATGAACCGTTGGTGAATACACGAGCGGATGCTCATCGATGGAGCGCACAATATGGAGTAGAAATATGTTTACCAGAGTAAAGAATTTTATTATGTGGCCTTGGACACGATACCAAGAAAAGAAAAGATTTAAGAAGCGTATGGAAGAACTCCGTAAGCGTGACCCATTCATTTATGATTGACAAGCATAGATGAATGTGTTACAATGATTATAAATATGGAGAATCTAAATGTTAGATGTGGTACAAATCAGCTACAATGAAGAACAAGCTGATGAAAATTTTGAAATCTTGAAAATGTTTGCGCCCGATGCTAAGCGTGTCGTAGGCGTAAAAGGTATTCTTAATGCTCACCGAGCAGCCGCGGAGATTGCTGAAACAAAACATTTTTATGTAATTGATGCCGACGCCATCATTGACGAATCATTTAACTTTACATTTCGGCCTAATCCCAATAAAAAAGAATACGACCATATTCCGCAAACAGAATGTATATATGTTTGGCGCAGTAGAAATCCAGTAAATGACTTAGTGTATGGTTATGGCGGTGCAAAGTTATTCCCGCGCAAAGAAATGCTCCAAGCTAAAACATGGAATGTTGATATGACTACATCTATTGGTTGTGTGTTTGTGCCTAAATTCCAAGTCAGCAATATTACTGGGTTCAATACCAATCCATTCGAAACATGGAAAAGCGCATTTAGAGAATGTACTAAATTGTCTAGTAGTGTTATTCCAAATGGAGATAATATGGACAACGAATACAGGTTGGATGTATGGTGTAGCAGAGGCGCTTCTCGTCCTTTTGGCGAGTATTGTATTATGGGCGCTAATCAAGGAAAAGACTTCGGAAATTATTATAGAAATTCTCCAAAGACACTTGCGAGAATCAATGACTTTGACTGGCTAAAAGAGCAATATGATTTGGCTATGTGTGAGGAAGTATGATCGAAGACAATCCATCTTTGCCAATCGCTCTACATGAATTGCTAGACCGATACGAAATATTGTATCCGCAAATAGATGAGCTTGCTGATCTACGCCGGGCATACATCGACAAAGACCTTAGTAGTGTGTTTAGATTATTATCTGGTGATGTAACTGGCGACATTGAAGAATTACGCAAGGCAGTTCTAGAACAAAACCTACATAGTATTTTTAGACTGGTTATAGACGAAGATTTGCGTAAATTATTACTAGAGGACAATACCTGGAAACTGTGGCCAGTTTTGGACAGATATATTGATACGCAATTTACCGCAGCATTCAAAAGTTTTTATGTCAACAAAAAAGTTATTGACACCGATTGCTTTAGTCGAGGACAATTAGAAAGCAAGCAGTGGCTGGTTGACGAACTTAGCCAGTATCACTCACTTGATTTAGGCACAGTATTTCTTTGTGCTGGATGGTATGCTACATTAGCTACTATGCTGTTTGAAAGCGACATTAAGGTAGACAAAATCCGCAGCTTTGATTTAGATCCTACTTGTGTAGACATTGCTGAAACATTTAACAAGCCATGGTTTATGAAACAATGGCGCTTCAAAAGTATCACACAAGATATCATGGACGTTGATTACGATGAACACACATGGGAATACTGGAGCAATGCCAATAACAGAATGAGTCGACCTATAACAGATACGCCAGATACAATCATTAATACAAGCTGTGAACATATCCCTGACTTTGCTGAATGGTATGCTAAGATTCCAGCTGGCAAGTTAGTAGTGCTACAAAGCAACAACTTCTTTGAAGTAGAGGAGCATGTTAACTGCGTAAATGATATAGAAGAATTTAAAGCACAAGCACCTATGACCAGGGTGTTGTATGATGGCAAACTAGAATTGCCCAAGTATACGAGGTTTATGTTAATTGGAAGAAAGTAGTATAAATGATTTAACATTGCGACAGTTACAGACTGAAAGCGCAAGAGCATTAAGTACGATGGAAGCTACAAATAATAATATTTGGAAGTTTAATAAATTAGCACATCACGACAGTCAGAAATGGTATCGTGCTGTTATTGAATGGTACGTTGATGAATACGGTGGCTTGCCCAGTAAATATGGACCAGGCAAAGATGTAAAGTTGGTACTAGATGAGTAAAACAATATTCGTAATAGGCTGTAGCTATAGTCATCACGATTCGAATTTAGAGCCGGAACAGTCTTGGCCAGCTATATTGGCAGAAACTACCGGATATAAAATTATTAACGGGAGTCTTCCTGGCAGCAGCAATGACAGTTATTTTCGTAGACTATTAGAGATGGAATCTCTATTTGGAAAACCTGATCAGGTTATTATTCAGATTACGAGTCCTAACCGAATAATGAGTTTACGAGGTTTAGGACCAATGTATGAGATTGAGAAAATCAACAAAAACTACTACGCTGACCTTATTCAGTATATTAAACCGTCTGTGTTCTATATGACAGCAGGCGGAATAACAGACTCTCGCAGACTTGATAATATATGTAGAGATTATGACTTGCCAAAGCGACAGATAGAAAATTGGTATAGTATCGAGTCAGATGATCAACACGGAAAAATGAAAATGATTAAAGAAATAAAATTGCTAGAATTGTATTGTAATAATGTTGTTACGTTCCAATGGAATCGTGATGATTCGGAAATTCTATTGGAACCAATAAATCATTTAGGATCTATACAACATACTATATTGAAGCATTCGTTTCATGATTATGTTGTTTCTAAATATGATGATCATTACGATGATCATTTTACATTACTCGGTCACAAGAAGGTTGCAGAAATAATGGAAAACCATGTATAACTATACTGATATACGAGAAGTGCACCTAGAAGTAACGCAAAGGTGCCAAGCAGCGTGTCCTATGTGTGACCGCAATGAGAATGGCGGCGCAGACAACAGGCATATTAATAACAGTGAGCTTAGTTTGGCTGACTGTAAACGTATCTTTCCGCCTGAGTTTATTAAACAGTTAAAGACAATGTACATGTGTGGCAACCTAGGTGATCCTATTGTTGCTAAAGATACACTAGATATATTTCGTTACTTTAGACTACACAACCCTACGATGTGGCTAAGTATGAATACTAATGCGGGAGCAAAAGATGAACAATGGTGGAGAAAGTTGGCTGAAGTTTTTGGACGGATGGGCACTGTTATATTTTCGGTGGACGGTTTGCGTGATACTAATCATCTTTATAGGCAAAATGTCGTGTGGGACAACGTGGAGCGAAACATGCGGGCCTTTATTGACGCGGGCGGTAGAGCACGTTGGGATTACATTATATTCGGGCACAACGAACACCAAGTAGCGGAAGCTGAAGCACTTGCCGCTGAATGGGGATGTGAAAAGTTTCAGAAGAAGAAAAGCGGTAGATTCTTCACTGCCAAGAATACAGGCAAAGACAAGCACCAAGCCCAAAACCGTAAAGGTAATGACACGCAACTGATAGAAAAGCCAGCGGCAATAGACAATCAAAACTTAGCACTACTAAAACAAAAAGAGATCGAAAAGTCTTATGGCAGTATGCGTGAGTATTATGATACATGCGATATTAAATGTAAGGTAATTGAGAATAAAAGTATTTTCATTACGGCAGAGGGCTTATTAATGCCGTGCTGCTGGACTGCGGGACGCATGTATAAATGGTGGCACAAAGATTATCGTGTAGAACAAATATGGGATTTCATTGATGACGCCGGCGGCAAAGCGGGCATTAGCGTAATAGATAACACTATCGAATCAGTTATGAATGGAAGAATGCTTGACAAGATGGAACAAAGCTGGTACAAAGACAGCATCAGTAATGGCAAACTAGGCGTATGTGCGCAGAAATGCGGAAGCGAGTTTGATCCATTTGGCGAACAGTTTAAGTAATGTATACCAACGAGACTGTTAACATATTAGAAGTAGAACTAACTACCTACTGTAACGCTCACTGTGGCGCATGTGATAGAAATATCCAGGGAGGAGCCTTTAATCCTAAACTACCATTGCGACACATGACATACGACACTTGGCGCAAATTAATCACCTCTGAAAATTTATCGCATGTGAGTACAATCAACTTTGATGGCAATTTTGGTGACGCTAGTATGCATCCAAGAATAATAGAATTTCTTGAGTATTTGAGTACAGTAAAGACCAATCTATTAATAAAATTTTCTACTAATGGCGGCGCTCGTAACACACAATTCTGGTCAGACCTTGCCACAGTCTTAAACAAGTTTGATTATCACGAAGTTCAATTCGCTATCGACGGGTTATCTGATACTAATAGTATCTATAGACGTGGCGTAATATGGGAACGATTAATGGATAACGCAGCCGCATTCATTAACAATAGTGGGTTTGCTGTATGGCGCATGATTGTATTTGATCATAACAAGACACAGATTAGTCGTGCTAAGGACCTAGCATTTCAACATGGCTTTAGTAAATTCAAAACATATCGTAATAGAACAAGTCCTATACATATGGTGAGTTATAAAGATTTTCCTACTAGTAGTATTACTGGACCAAGCAGAGATGACTTTGAAAAGCATTACAAAGTATTTCACGACTTTACTGCTACAGTAATACCATATGAGTCTGAGTTGACCCAATATGAATATAGTTGTCCCTTTGGAATAGAGCGAGTGGTAGTGGTAGATTATGATGGCAGTATTTGGCCCTGTTGTTTTATACAGGGAAATCGAGTCACGCGACATACTGATTTTGACTATGATAAGTATGTATGTAACAATATAAATGATAACCGATTAAGTGACATAGTATTGTTTTTTCACACTGACCTACATGCCGCCTGGAAAACAGATTCCTATGCGATATGTAATAAATGTTTACACAAGAATAACAGGCCCACACAACATGTCAGATCTTTATAAATTTGAAACTATTAGAAAAATAGAAATTGATTGTACTAGTTACTGCAACGCCTTTTGTGGCGCGTGTGATCGTAATGTGGACGGTGGCGAAAACAATCCGCTACTAAACCTGAACCATATTAGTTTAGACAGTTGGCGCAATCTTGTTAATACTAGCAATCTAAAAAACATCCATGAGATTATCTTTAATGGCAATTTTGGTGACTTTAGTATGCATCCTCATTTTATTGAAATGATGGAAATACTTGCTTCGGTCAAAACGGATGTTTACTTGAACCTGAATACTAATGGCGGCGCAAGAAATCCAAAGTTCTGGCATGATCTGGCTATCGTATTACAGAAGTTTGCTAAGCATGACATCAAATGGGGCATAGATGGATTATCCGAAGACCATGACCTTTACCGTCGTGGCATAGACTGGGATAAACGTATAGCAAATCTTCGTGCGTTTAATGATGCCGGTGGTAATAGTATATGGAAATGCATCGTATTTGATTATAATAAAAATCAACTAGATGATATCAGTATGTTCGCAAATGAAGTTGGATGTATGGCGTTTCAAACAAA
>Ga0208643_1000102_pt1 | contig 53041 bp, 67 predicted proteins | sample VirMetDEL_Nov_12_FD_184516 | JGI IMG/M metagenome (GOLD analysis project Ga0208643, IMG submission 184516) | Aqueous microbial communities from the Delaware River and Bay under freshwater to marine salinity gradient to study organic matter... | ecosystem: Environmental > Aquatic > Marine >...
ACAGTTACAGATGATACTACTATAGGTGGAACATTAGGTGTTACTGGAGTTTTAACAGCCACTTCACTAGACATTTCTGGTGATATAGATGTTGATGGAACATCTAACTTAGATATTGTGGATATTGATGGTGCTGTAAACATAGCAGCAGCAACAACTATCGCTACTGATAATAAAATTCAGTTCCGTGATACAGCAATTCATATAAGTTCTAGTGCCGATGGGCAACTTGATCTTGTTGCAGATACAGAAATTCAGATAGCCGCAACCACTATTGACATCAACGGAGCAATCAACGCCAGTGGCGAAATTATCGCAGCTTCGTTAGATATATCAGGAAATGTAGATGTAGATGGTACATTAGAAACAGATGCTTTATCTATTGCGAGTACCACTGTTACTGCAACAGCAGCAGAATTAAATTTTAGTGATGGAGTAACTTCCAACATACAAACCCAGCTTGATACAAAAGCTACAACAGGTAAAGCTATTGCTATGGCTTTAGTCTTTGGTTAAACTTAGGAGAATATTATGGCAAATCCAAATCTAGTAGCAGTAACCTCGATATACGGAAAAAGTATACAGGGAGCTTTAACTACTACAGTAACAACCGACTTATTGACTTGTGCAAGTAACAAGTTACTTAAAGTTAATACCATTATTGTTGCAAATATTGATGGTACAAATGCAGCAACTGTAACAATGGGAATCATTAAAAGTGGTGGCTCAGTAGTTTTATTTGCTTCTACCATTTCTGTTCCAGCAGATGCAACCTTGGTTTTGATTGATAAAAACTCTAGTTTTTACCTTCAAGAAGGAGACATCTTAGAGGGTGGTGCAGGTGCAAACTCAGATTTGACCTACACCATTAGTTACGAAGAATTAGATGACGCTTAAGGAGGTATTTAATTATGGCTCACTTTGCAGAACTTAATTCAAGCAACGAAGTATTACAAGTAATAGTAATATCCAACGATGATGTAGATGCCAATGGTGGCGATGAATCTGCTCAAGCAGAAACATTTGTAGCATCAATCGTTCCATACGGAACAGGTGGTGCTGCTTGGAAACAAACTTCATACAACAATAACTTTAGAAAACAATACGCAGGTATTGGGGATACTTATGATTCCTCTTTAAATATGTTTATATCCCCTCAACCTTATTCTTCTTGGTCTTTAGACTCTAATGGAGATTGGAAAGCACCAGTTACTTATCCAAGTGTATCTGAGATAGGAAGTTTGACAGTATTCCCTACTTGGGATGAACCTAATCTTCGATGGCTTGGTTCTACTTGGTCCGATAATTTTCCAGGTGCTGGAACAGAAACAAAATACACATGGGATGCCTCTAATACGCAATGGAATGAGGTCTAACCATGGCTAATTCTAATGGTGGAGTAGTAGGTGTTGATAACCCAGCAGTCGTTCAACCTGAAGTTATAACAACTTTTAATTCTAGTGGTACTTTAACGACTGCTCCATATACAACAGCAGTCGAACACTTGGTTATCGCAGGTGGAGGAGGCGGTGGTGGTATATATTATGCAGGAGGCGGAGGAGCTGGTGGTTATTTAACAGCCACAGGAAATCCAGTATCAGGTGGCTCACCTTACCCAGTTACAGTTGGAGCAGGTGGAGCAGCAGGTGGTCCTGGTTCTGTTGGAGCTAAAGGTAGTAATTCAGTTTTAGGAACACCCTCTGCAATTACTTCAGTAGGCGGTGGTTATGGTGCTAATGGAAGTCCTTCTCCAGGTGGACCTGGAGGTTCAGGTGGTGGTGGTGGCGGATTTAGCGCACCTGGTTCTGTTGGTGGTAATGCAGAATCAGGTCAAGGTAACGCTGGAGGAAATGCTCCTACAACAGGCTCAAATGATTCATCAGGTGCAGGTGGAGGTGGTGCAGGTGCAGTTGGATCAAATGCAACCCCAAGTCCAGGACCAAACGCTAGTTTATCAGGCGGTGCTGGTGGTGCAGGATTAGCAAGTTCAATTACAGGTGCATCTGTTACAAGAGCAGGTGGCGGTGGTGGCGGTGGTTATTTTTCAGCAGCAGGTGGTGCTGGTGGTACTGGTGGTGGCGGAAATGGAAATGGACCTGGAGCAGATTCAGTAACCGCAGGTACAGCTAATACAGGGGGTGGTGGTGGCGGTGCTATGCACGCAAGTTATGCACCACCTAATGGAGCAGCAGGTGGCTCAGGTGTCGTTATTGTTAAAGAAGCTGCAGGTTCTAATGTAGGGTCAGGAATATGGGATATGAATTCAGTATACGATGCTGTAAAAGCAGGAACATGGGTGTAATATGCCAAGATTAATCGGAGCAGCACAAGCAGTAACTTCACAAACCCAAGATGCAGTTATAACCACATTTAATTCTTCAGGTACATTTGCAGCCGCATCACTTACAACAAATGCTTGGGTATTAGCTGTAGCAGGTGGAGCAGGAGGTGCTGCTCAAGGTTCAGGTGGAGGAGCAGGTGGGTATTATGAAGTACCCTCCCACCCTGTGCCTCAAAGTCCAGTACCTGTAACAGTAGGCGCAGGCGGAGTAGGTGGCGCACCTCAAGGTGCAGGTGGAACTAACGAAAATATGAGAGGTAAAGCTGGTGGTAATTCAATTTTTGGAGCAGCTTCTCCACTTACAGCAGTAGGTGGTGGGGGTGGAGTTAGAGGAGTTTCAGGCACACCAATAGCAGGACAAGATGGTGGTTCAGGCGGAGGAGGTTACCGAGGTGGACCTAGTGCAGTTGCTGGAGGAACAGCAACTTCAGGACAAGGAAACGCTGGAGGTTCAGCTATAGCTGGAAACACAGGTGGCGGTGGTGGAGCTGGTGCTGTAGGTGGTACTGCTGGTACTCTTTCTCCATATACTTATCTTGGCGGTGTTGGAGGTGCAGGAGCATCATCTGATATTTCAGGCTCGTCTGTTACTCGTGGAGGTGGAGGTGGAGGTGGATTTGCAGAAGCACCATGGACAGCAGCAGGTGGTTCAGGTGGCGGTGGTAAAAGTGATAGATACGCTTCAGATGCTACTCCAGATGTTCCAGCAACACGAGCAGTAGCAGGTACTGTAAATACAGGTGGAGGTGGTGGTTCAACAGCAACTGAAGCAGGTGGTTCAGCAAGAGGAAGCGCAGGTGGTTCAGGGGTTGTTATAGTAAATGAACCTGCAATAGACCAAACACTGGCATCAAGTTGTTGGGATTTAAGACAAGTTTTTAGACAAATTAAAGCTGACGATTGGGTTTAAATAAGATATAAATTTTGAATTTAAAATATTACTACTGGTACTTTCAATCGGTTATACCTGAAAGAATATGTGACGATATTGTTCGTTATGGCAAAGAGCAAGAAAAAGAAACTGCTATTACAGGCAACTTTGGTAAAGATAAGCTCACCAAACTAGAACTTAAAAACATTCAAAAGAAACGCAAGTCTGATGTTGTGTGGATGAATGACCGATGGATATACAAAGAAATACAACCCTACATACATCAAGCAAATGCTAGTGCTGATTGGAATTTTGAATGGGATTGGTCAGAATCTTGTCAATTTACTGAATACAAGAAAGGTCAATTTTACGATTGGCATTGTGACTCATACGAAGAACCTTATAACCAACCTGATAATGCTAACGCACATGGTAAATTAAGAAAACTTAGTATGACTGTATCGCTTACCGATCCTGATGAATACGAAGGTGGAGATTTAGAGTTTGATTTTAGAAACACAGATGAAGGCTCTCAGCCAAGAATATGTGAAGAAATTAGAAAGAAGGGTAGCGTAATAGTTTTTCCTTCTTTTGTTTGGCATAGAGTTAAACCAGTCACCAAAGGCATACGACACTCTTTAGTATGTTGGAATTTAGGATACCCATTTAGATGAGCTTTGAAAAAAATAAATACCAAGTAATTAAAGGTGCTATATCAACAGAGTTAGCAGATTTTTGTTATCAATACTTTTTAAACAAAAGAGCTGTTGCAAGGCACTTGTTTGATGAAAGGTATGTATCACAATTTACTGAATATTTTGGGGTATGGAACGATACACAAATACCAGAAACTTATTCTCATTACGCAGACATAGTAATGGAAACTTTATTACAAAAGGTTAAACCTGTAATGGAAAAAGAATCAGGACTCAAACTTACTGAAACTTATTCATACGCTAGAATCTATAAAAAAGGTGACGAGTTAAAAAGACACAAAGACAGATACTCATGTGAAATATCTACTACTATGCACTTAGGCGGAGATGCTTGGTCTATATTTTTAGAGCCATCAGGAGAAGAAGGCAAAGATGGCATAAAGGTCAAACTAGAAGCAGGTGATATGCTTATGTATCGTGGTTGTGACCTAGAGCATTGGCGTGAACCATTTAAAGGTAAAGATTGTGGACAAGTATTTTTGCACTACAATGATAAAAATGGTAAAAATGCTAAAGAAAATAAATTTGATGGCAGACCTATAATTGGCTTACCAAGTTATTTTAAACAAATTTAATATTATGATGATGTATGAAATTTTTAATTTAGTTATAAGTGTATCTGTTCTTACAGGTACTATTGTTTTATTAATGGGTGATAATAATAATCACTCTATTTAGGAGAGAAGTATGGATATTTTAATACCAGCAGCAATAATTACAGCAGTAGCTCTTGCTTCAATAAGAAAATTTAAACCTGAGCTTTGGGTGCAAATTAAATCAAAGTTTAAAAAATAATATGAATTGGTTTAAAAAATTTATAAAGTTTATTACACCCCCATCTCTTACAGAAAAAGTTGTTGTTAGAGCTAGGACTAAAAAAGGTCGTTACATTGCTGATGATCCAACAACTATAGAAAATGAAGCCTATAAAAAAGTTTTAAGAAAAAAACCTGTAAAAAAATCTAAAAAAAAATAACATGGCTACCACAAAAGAATCTTTTGCTAAAATAGAAGCACACGAAAGAGAGTGCACTATTAGGTACGAAAACATTGAAAAAAGATTAGATCAAGGACAAATAAGATTTAACAAGTTAGAAAATATGATCTGGGGATTATATGTTCTTCTTATTGCATCAGGTGTTCTTGCAGGAATGTTCGGATGAGTAGAGCTAAAAAATCAACAGTAAATAAAGCAGGTAATTATACAAAACCTGCTATGCGTAAAAGAATATTTAGTCGAATTAAATCAGGAAGCAAAGGTGGTGGAGCTGGACAATGGTCTGCTCGTAAAGCACAAATGTTAGCAAAAGCATATAAAAAAGCAGGTGGCGGATATAAGTAATGTCTTACTTAATCAGCAATATACCGCATTTTAAATGTTGGGTTAGAAAGGAATTTACTACTAATCATCAACATGGTCATGGAGAATACTTACACGCATTAGCAATAGCTGTAAATACTATTCCAGATAGGTCATTAAGTTTTCAAGTAGTTTTTACTGGATGTGAAGCTGAAGATGATGAATCTAATATACATGGTGGTGCAATGTGGGCAAGAATGCCTATACAAGCTCTTGTAGCAGATATACCTGTTGCAGAGTGGGCATTGCCTATGGAAGATCATTTAGCTCAACCTTGGGACTGTGAGGCTAGAAATCATTCTGTAATTGTCATGGATAGAGTTAGCTCTAGTCCTTGGATATGCAAAATTAATAATAATTTTTATAAAGGCAAATATTTATTTACTGTAGATTATACTGATAATTCTATTGCTGATTGTCCTGCACAACATAAACAATCTCATGTTATATATATTACAGAAGATTGTGAATGGAAAGGCAATATAGTAGCACTTCCAAATAATAGAGTTAGAGCTACTAGTCCTGCTTTATGGGTTACAGGAGAAGGTCCTCCAGACTTTGCTCCATCACAACACATACATTCAGCAGAAGGTCATGAAAGTTACTTAGACCCATTAACAACATTTAACAACTTATATAGTGAACAAATTGAGGAAGATTAATGCCATTAAAAAAATCACAAAGGTCTTTAAAGCGTTGGACTAAACAAAAATGGACAACTCCTAGCGGAAAAAAATCTTCTAAAACTGGTGAAGTTTATGCACCAAAAGCTCAAATAGATAGACTTAAATCAACCTCTAAAGGCAGAAGTAAACTTGCGGCAGCTAACAGAAAAAAAAGACAAGCTACTGCTAAAGGCAAACAACACGCTAGACATGGTTTACACAAAGGAAAGAAAAGATAATGTATGAATATGGTTGCACAGTTACTAGGGTGGTTGATGGCGATACTGTTGATGTTATTCTTGATCTTGGTTTTTCTATTCTTCACAAGTGTCGTGTTCGTCTTTACGGCATTGATACACCTGAATCAAGAACAAGAGATAAAGATGAAAAAGCTAGAGGAAAATTAGCTTCAAAGTATTTAAGTGATGCTATTCACAATGGCACTAAAGTAGTATTAAGATCAAAGTTAAAAGATTCTAAAGGCAAGTATGGTCGTGTATTAGGGGAAATTATCGTAGATGACATTAACATTAATGTATCTATGATAGAAAACTATTTAGCTGTTGAATATCATGGACAAAGTAAAAATGATATTGAATCAGAACATTTAGTAAATAGAAACAAACTTATAGAACTAGGAGTATTTACCCCAAATGAAAAATAATATTTACCAGTCAATTATATTTTTAGGAATTATATTTTCTGCAAATGCATTTGCTCAATCATCACAGCAATCTGGTACAGCTTGTGTCAATGGTTCTCAGTATTGCGAAAACAATAGTTTAGATACAGTCAATACAACTACAACTACTAATACAAATACAAATACAAATAATAATACGAATACCAACACTTCAACTGCGACTAACACAAACAATAATTCTAATACTAATGTTTCTACAAACACCAATACTTCAACGAATACAAACGCAAACACCAATCAAAATACGAATTTGAATACGAATGTAAATACTTCTACAGCTAATTCAACTTCAAACAATACTAATACAAATAATAATGTTAATACCTCTACATCTAACTCAACAGTTAATTCTACTGTTAATCAGAATGTAAATAATACAAACAACAGCACTTCAAATAACACCAATCAAAACACAAATGTTAATCAGTCTACATCTCAAAGTGATGTAAAAACTGACAATAAAAATGTTAACGAAAATAATAGTAAGTCTGATAACACTAATCGAAACATTAATGAATCTAATTCAACTCAAACGATTAATCAGAATGTTAAAAGCGAAGCACCACCTGCTTCAGCTATTGCTCCAAGCATTATGAGTTATAGCCAAGACCTTTGCACAGTAGGAAGATCAGCAGCTTTCCAAGGGCAAATTTTTGGTTTTTCAGGTGGTAAAACTGTTACAGATCAAAACTGTGAAAGGTTAAAACTGTCTAAATATCTGTACGACATGGGTATGAAAGTAGCATCAGTTGCCTTGTTATGCCAAGACGAAAGAGTATTTAAAGCAATGAGAATGGCAGGTACGCCATGTCCATATGAAGGCAAGATAGGTAAAGAAGCATCGGCAGAATGGGATAAAAATAAATCTAAAAGACCTGATGTAAAAGATGCAGAAGAAGAATATATTAAACAATGTACATATGAATCTAATCCAAACAGAGATAAGATTAATAAAGATATTGTTGGTGCAGTTAAAGTTATGTATACACGAAAAACTAAAACAACAAAACAATGCAAAAAAGAGTTTTATTCTACGCAATAGCGTGTCTGTTTAGTCTTAATGTATTAAGTCAATATACTTATGAAGCTAATCAAGACTTATATCAACTACAAGCAAATGCTAACAACTTTAATGGTGAATTAGCCTACGAGGTAGTAGATGATGGTATTAGTCCTGCAATTGACCTTTCTTTTAATTTTACTTTTTATGGCAATACATTTAGCCAAGCGAGAATGGCAACAAATGGATGTCTCCATTTTGGTTCTAGTGGTAGCTATTGTAATGACTATACTCCTGACCCTATCAATGGACAGCATACTTACACCATATATCCTTTCTGGACAGACTTAATAAGAGACAACGATTCTCGCATGAAGTCTTGGGGTGACTCAAGCAAGATGATTTTTGGATGGTACGACATGAGGGAGTACAACAGAGCATCAGACAACAGCTTCGAAATAATACTGTGGAACAACAACTCTTTTGACATACGCTATGGTGCATTAGATATAATTAATCACGATGTACTAATAGGTGAGATAGGTTCTAAAAAAGAAAATTCTTACACTTATTATTATCACGATGAATGTAATACTGGCACAACTAATGGTTCTAGTTGCTATAACTACGACTGGAATAACTCTGATAAAAACACTAACCTAGAAAATGGCGGTTCTTTATATGGGTCAGGCAGTGGCAATGGTGTTGATTGTAGCAATGCACTAAATGATCCTAGTTGTTCAGGTTATGCAGATGCATATCAAACTCAACAATGTAATATCACTGATCTTTATAGTCAGTCATGTCCTAACTATTGGGATGCTTATGATGATCAACAATGTGCTGATGATCCACAATATGCTCCATTTTGCCAAGGTTATAGACAAGAAGAGTCTGTAGCTTTTTTTGATGATGAGCAAGTTGATTATGGTTTTATAGATGAGCAAGACCAATTTGCTACTGGTATATTTACTGAAGAACATCATGATGATAACCAAGGCTTTGAAGATCAATTTACAGTCATTGAAATATTTGAAGATGAAATGTTTCCACCCTTTGAAGATTTTGGAGACAACCCCAATGATTATTTTGCAGAACCAGTAACAGAAGATATTGTTATATTTTATGAGCCTGATCCTTTACCTTTTATAGATGAATTTGGACCACATCATGAAGATAACTTTCAACACCAAGATGAAATTCTGTTAGATGAGTTTTTGTTTCAAGAAACATTTTTAGTAGAAGATTACAGTGAACCTGAAACATTTATTGAATTTAATAACATAGATGAATTAGAAGAATGGTTTGAAGAAGAAACCAATGAACGATTTGAAGAAAGACCAGAAGAAGAGTTTGTTTTAGAAGATGAACCTGAAGAAGAATTTTTGGAAGAAATATTTGAAGAAGAAGCTGTAGAAGAAATCTTTGAAGAAATAGAAGAACGCCAAGAAATTATGGAAGAAGAAAGAATTGCCGAAAGAGAAGAAGAAGCTAGAGAAGAAACATTAGAAGAAGTTACTGAAGAATTTGCAGCAGTAGAATCTGATACTCCTACAGGCAAAAATAGATTAATGACTGTAGCTCTTAATGTAGTCAGAGCAGGAGTACAAACAGCATCTAACAGTTACTCACAGGCTTCTGGTGGCTCTCAATCAAATAGTACATCTAGTTACTCATCTTCAGGAAATACATCAACAAGAAGCTCTACAGCATCTAGTGGTGGTATAAGCACTTCTAGCAGTCCTAGTGCATCAGATCAGTTTGCAAGTGCAACACAACAAACAAACCAAGTTTTATCTTTGGGAAGTGATGTAGGAAGTTCTAGTAATATGTCTATGTCTATAACTCCTTTGCCTACATTTGATAATGCAGCTTCTATGGTTGTAGCTGATGTGCAAGTGCAAAATGTACAGGGAGAAATTGATACAGCATCTTCTGGAACAATGACAGCATCAGAAGCTGATCAAATAGCAGATAAAATTATTGCTGCAAATATAGAAGCACAGCAAGAAGAAATTGAAGAAGAACAACAAGAAACAGGTAAGTACGGAGATGAATCTAAACTTATAGCATTAATAGGTTATGTTCCTGATTTTAATAACTACTCACAAACAAGCGTACCTGATGCACCGACTTGGTATAGTAGCTCTGATATATATACTTCTGCTACACTAGATGATAATACCAGTGCTTTTTATGGACTGGTAAATAGTAATTTAACAGGTTTGAGTCAGATGATAAATGACCAACCTAATATGTGGAGATAATCATGAATTGGTTTGAAAATAAAACAACACAACTTATTGCTCTTGCTGGAATAGTTACTACTCTTGCTGGATTTGGTTATACAGGAGCAACTTATGTCAATAGAATTGATAATCTTGAAGCTCAAATAGGTGGCATAGGTGATACCGAATCAGCTCAACAACTTATTGAAGAACGCTTTGCATCTATAGAAACATCGGTTAAGTTTTTAGAAAAAGAAATAGATAGTGTAGAAGTGCCTGATGTAACAGAAATTAAAACAGATATAGCTACTATCAAAGCTGACCTACAAGGTTTAGACAAAGCAATTAACAAATTAGAAAATAAGGATGACAATCCTTTAAACGGATAATCATATGAAATTTAGTTTAATTAAAAATGTTGTAGGTGCTTTAGCTCCTACACTTGGTTCAGCTTTAGGCGGACCACTAGGCGGTCAAGCAGCATCTGTTATAGCTGGTGTACTTGGATGTCAATCAGACCCAAAATCTATCAATAAAGCTATTCAATCAGCTACTCCAGAACAAATGCTAGAGCTTAAAAAAGCAGAACAAAGTTTTGAATTGCAAATGAAAGAGCTTGAAGTAGATGTGTTTAAGTTAGAAGTAGCAGATAAACAAGATGCTAGAGGTAAGTTTAGTAAAGATTGGACAGCTAGAATTATGGGTATTGCTGTTGTTGGTGGGTTTATGGGTTATATATTTTTAGTTACTTTACAGCCACCAGAACAAAACTCTGAAGCTCTTATTAACTTAGTCTTAGGTTACTTAGGAGGTTTGGCAAGTGCTGTTATCTCTTTTTATTTTGGTGCTTCAAATACACCTGATAAAGACTAATGAATATATCACAAGAAGGAATATCGCTTATAAAAAAGTTTGAAGGCTGTGAGCTAGAGGCATACTACGATGCTGTAAATGTATTAACGATAGCTTATGGAAGAACTAAATTAGTAAAGGCTGGTGATACTTGCACACAAGAACAAGCTGATGCTTGGCTAGAAGAAGAGTTACACGAATATGGTGGATATGTAAATGATGCAGTAAAGGTTGACTTAACACAAAATCAATTTGACTCTCTTACATCTTGGACATACAACTTAGGTCCTAGCAATCTTAATAGCAGCACTATGCTAGTTAAAATTAATGAAAAAGATTGGGATGAAGTGCCTAATCAGATAAAGCGTTGGAATAAAGCAGGTGGCAAAGTATTAGAAGGTCTTGTTAGAAGAAGAGAAGCTGAAGCTCTTTTATTTCAAGGAAAAGATTGGAGTAAAATCTAATGCCATTAGTTAAGTATATTTTTAGACCTGGAATTAACAAAGAAGGTACTAACTATAGTAATGAGTATGGCTGGTTTGATGCAGACAAAGTAAGGTTTCGCAAAGGCAAACCTGAAAGAATTGGCGGTTGGGATAAGTTTACTTCAGGAAGTTTTATTGGAACTTGTAGAAAACTCTATCCATACAAAGCCATTGATGGAGATCAATTTATAATATTAGGCACTCATCAAAAACTATATGTTCTTAATGGAGATGTGTACTACGATATAAATCCTATTAGAGCTACATCTACCAATGGAGTAGTATTTGCTGCAACAGATGGCTCATCTATTATTACAGCTACAGATAATGATCATGGAGCAGTAGAAGGAGATTTTGTTACTTTTGCACAAGCAGTCAGCTTAGGTGGATTAATTACTGCTGAAGTTTTAAATCAAGAATATCAAATAGTAACTGTTCCTACTGCAAACACATATACATTTGTAGCCAAAGATACTGATGGAGCAACTGTCACAGCAAATTCTAGTGATACTGGTAATGGTGGCTCAGGAATAGATGGTGTATATCAAATTAACTCAGGACTAGATGTCTATGTTAGAACTACTGGTTGGGGTGTAAATCCTTGGGGTAATGGAACATGGGGTGCTAAAGCAGATTTATCTTTAACTAATCAATTAAGAACATGGTCTATAGATAATTTTGGTGATGATACTCTTGCTGCACCTAGAGGTGGACCAATATATTTTTGGGATGAATCAACAGGTTTAAGCACTAGAGCTACTTTATTATCAGCAGAATCAGGTGCAAGTGATGTGCCAACTAATGTTATACAAGTAATGACTTCTGATGTAGACAAACACTGCATTGCATTTGGTTGTAACCCAATAGGTACAACTGCTATAGACCCACTGTTAGTAAGATTTTCTGATAGAGAAAGTGCAGTAGATTGGACACCTACAGCAACGAATCAAGCTGGTGGCGTACAACTTTCACAAGGTTCTGAAATTATTGGAGCACTTAGAACAAGACAAGAAATACTTATATGGACTGATGTAGGCATAGTGTCTATGCGTTTTGTAGGAGAACCATTTATATTTTCATTCACAGAAGTAGCAGAAGGGCAGTCTCTTATAGCACCTAATGCAGCAGTAAGTGCTAACAACAGAGTTTACTTTATGGACACTGGTGGATTTTATGTTTACTCAGGTTCTGCTGAAAAATTACCATGCACAGTTTTAGACTATGTATTATCTGATTTAAATTTAAGTCAATCATTTAAGATATTTGCTGCTGTTAATAATATTGCTAATGAGGTTATGTGGTTTTATCCATCAGGCACTAATACAGAAATAGACAAATATGTTTTGTATAACTATTTAGAAAATGTTTGGAGCATTGGAACTACAGATGATGGCTTTACTAGAACAGCTTGGGATGAAGCATCAATATTAGAATACCCTATAGCTGCAAGTAAAAATGATTCAAGCAATTTAAATTATGTTTACAATCATGAGAAAGGTCATGGCAATGATGGCAGTAACTTTACAGCATACATAGAGTCAAGTGATTTTGACTTAGAGCCAGATGGAGATAAGTTTACTTTTATATCTAAGTTAATACCTGATATACAATTTAGAGATCAACAATCAACAAGCGACAGCGTTACTTTTACTATTTCAGGTAGAGATTATCCATTACAAGATTTAACTACTTTGCAAACTATTAATGTTACTCCTAATTCTACATTTGAAAATACACGAGCTAGGAGCAGACAAGCTGCATTAAAAATATCTAACTCGTCTAGTGACTATGGATGGAGAGCAGGTGATCTTAGATTAGACATTAGACCAGATGGTAAAAGATAATGGCTGATATCAAAACGATAGCACTACCATTACCAAACCAAGAGTTTGATAGAAACAATGAAGCTGTAACACGCAGATTGATAGAACAAGCAATACAAGAAATTAATACTAAAATTACTTTATTGGATAGAATGAAGTCTACTACTATAAGCAAGGCTTCTAAACGACATCAATTTTTACTTATGGGAATGAAACATGGCTGATAATCTTAAAGTATTAGGACAGTTAGACCCAGCAGCTACCACAACTACTGTGCTATACACAGTGCCAAACATGACACAAACAACAGTTAGTTCTATTGTTGCAGCAAATCGCACAGGTTCTGCTATTACTTTTAGATTAAGTGTTCATGTAGGTGGAGCAGGTGCTGACGATAAACAGTATATATACTATGACAAATCAGTAGCAGCAAATGATTCCCTAGCAATAGTTTTAGGTATAACATTAAATCAAACCGATGTTATCAAAGTTTACACAAGTGCAGTTGACATGAGTTTTAATATGTTTGGCTGTGAGACTACGGAAGAAAGATAATGCAATACAAAATTAAAAAAGGAGATACTCTTAGTTCTATATCTAGAAACTTAGGTATATCTGTTAAAGATTTAGCTTCAGCCAATAAAATTAAAGATATTAATAAAATACAAGCTGGTGCAAGTTTAACTATTCCTCAACCTAAAAAGAAAAAATCTTCTGCTGTAGAAAAAGTTATACCTCAAGCAAAAAAAGAAATTAAATCAAAACAAAAATCTAAAGTAAAAAAGAAAAAAGAATCTATATTACCAATTAATGTAAGACAATTTTTTAATCCTAATCAAGATAGAACAGAAGAAGATTTATCATCAGTAGAACTAGCAGCATTAAAACAAGTTATTGCTAATAGTCAAACACCAGAAAGAATTGCAGAAAAAAAAGCTCAAGGAATAGACCCTAATATTATTGAATACAAAGATTATGCAACAACATCTGAAGGTAGCCAATATACAGATGTTGATAGCACAAATAATATGTCTGCATTAGATTTAGCAAGTAAAATGCAAAATCCTAATTACAATTTAAAAACTTTTTTAGGACAAGCTACAGCTATTCCTAAAGAAGGTGGTGGTTATCGTGTTGTAGATACTTTTGATTTTAAACCTAAAACACAAGCAACAGGATTAAAAAAATTATCACAATATGTAGGAAGTATTGATGATGTTGGTTTAAATGCATATGGACAATTTAGAAATTTTATGGGTTATTACGGACCTCAAGAAGGAACAGGAAAAGGTGGAAAAAGTAATATAAATCTTTCAGCTCAAGGCGGACAAACAAGATATAATTTTAATCAAGGTGGAAAAATGGATATAAAACAACAAACACAAAATGTAGCCAATCAAGGTCGCTATGGCGATTCTATGCTTCTTCATGTAAATCCTGCAGAAGTTAAAGGCTTGGCACAAGCAATGCCTATTACAGTGAATCCAGAAACAGGACAGCCTGAAGCCTTCTTACCATTTCTTGCACCAATTTTAGGCAGTATGGGTATGAGTGCATTAGCAGGAACAGGCGTTGGAGCAACGCTTGGATTAGCTGGATTAAGTGCTCCCTTATTGTCAGGCATAGGAGCAGGTCTAGCTACATATGCACAAACAGGTGGCTCTGGTTCTAAAGCATTAATGTCTGCTTTTACAGGATATGGTGCAGGTAAAGCAGCAGAATTAGCAGGTGGAGCTGCAGCAAGTAATACAGCAATAGATACAGCTACCACAGGTTTAAGACCAGAATTAACTGCTAATTTAGCTACAGACCCTACTATGTTAGCAAACCCAAATTTAATGGGTCCATTACCACAAGGCGTTTCACCTGAATTAAGCAATATAGGAAAAACAACTTTAGAAAATCAAATGGCTGGTTTGCAACCTGGTATTGATCAAATAGGTGCAAATGCTGCAGATGCATTTTATGCTGGTGATCCAACTATGTCTGAAAGTTTAAGAGGAGCATTTCAAGAAGGACCTGCAGCAGGTTTTGGAAACTTAGCACAAGGAGCAAGTTCTTTTGGAGCATATGCTCCAATGGCAGTAGGCTTGGGTGGTAGAGGTATTATGGATTCACAAGATTTATATGAACAACAAATGCGTGACATGGAAATGGATGAAGAGCAACGCAAAAGAGATATGTATGCAAACAATCCTGAAGTACAGTTGTATTCGGCATCAGGTGGTATAACACAATTTCAAAGAGGTGGTGATACTGATGACTATAGTTCTGAATCAGGCAAACAAGTATTTGCACCAGCTAAACAACAGTATGCAGTTAATCCTGATTTTATGGCAGGATTTGCACCTGAAACAATGTACTTTAGACCTGATACTGTTAATGCTCCATCAAGTAGTACAAGAGGTGGATCACGCCCAACACTAGGAGCAGATACTTATACAGGAACTAAAGGTGGTTACGACTACGAAGGCACAGTTGATGCAGATGGGAATTACACTGCAGGAACAGCACAAGGCGTTCAGTTTGCACCTCAGACATCTATAGACCCATATGCAGCATTTACAGGTTCTGCACCTCAAGGTTTAGTTCAGTCTGCCTACAATCCTTATCCAGTACAACCAATGAGTATGTCTCCAATAGATGATACTAAAGATACTTCTGATTATGGTGGAATAGACGGAGATTTTTATGCAGGAAATCCTGATTTTGATTTTTCTTTGTATGATGCAACAGATTCTGCTGGTAATCCTTTAACTGGTTCTCCTTATGGTGCATATGATCCACAAGCTGTAGCTGATGTAAGAAATCAATACAGTGATTACTTCTTTGACTACGATGATATTCAAGACTTCTATAGAGATGAAATGTCAGACATTGGAAGAAATGGTGGTGGAGATACAAATATGCCTAACAAAGGTTTAGAAGCATTAAATAAAGTAGCACCAGAAGTAGTAGATAAAATGGGTTATCAAGAAGGTGGGCAAACAGACCCTTTGATACAAGAAGTAACTATGTTTATTTTAGGCGAATCTGATAATGAAGAAATAGTAAATCAATTTGTTGATAAGTATGGAGTAGAAGCATTTACTCAGCTTAGAGAACAAATTCTTCAGTCACTTGTGCCTAATGCTCAAACATCAGGATTAATAGAAGGCGTAGGTAATGGTGGTATGGATGACGATATTATGGGAACAATAGGCAATCAAGAAAAAATTGCTGTATCTCAAGATGAGTTTATTGTACCTGCTGATGTAGTTTCAATGTTAGGTGATGGCAGTTCAGATGCTGGTTCTAAAGAACTTTATGACATGATGGATAGAGTAAGACAAGAAAAAACTGGCACAACTAAACAAGCACCTAAACTAGCTAATGCTGGAGGAATGTTACCAGCATGAATCAAGTAGCTCAAAAACTAGAAATAGAAGAATCTTTAGAACACGAAATTTCTTTAGTTCCTTTTGATAAAGTTCCTTTAATTTGGAAAAAAGTAGAAAAATATCTTAAAAAATCTGCTAATCGTTCAGGCGGAAGAACTAGAATTGAAGATATTTATTATGAATTAATAAATAATAAAACAAATCTTTGGATTATTTTTGAAAAAAAAAGTGATGAAATTATTGGAGTTCAAATTACTCTTTTTAATACTTATCCTACTGGTAAAAAAATGTTAAATCTAGAACATACTGCTGGTATTAATATGCAAGATTGGGTAGAAAAAGGCATTGATGTAATTACAAAATTTGCTAAAGATACAGAATGCGAAGGCTTAGAAGGCATTGGTAGACATGGACAATGGAACTGGGTAAAAAATAAAAAAGGTTGGAAAAAACCTGCAACATTTTATGAATATATATTTGAGGAAAATAAATGAGAAAGTTTAAAGGTGGTGGTAGTAGTGGACCAACAGAAACAAGAGTAACTCAAACTGATCTACCAGAATATGTACAGCCGTATTTTGAGAGACTATTACAGCGTAGTGAAGCAGATAGCATACAAGGGTATCAACCTTATGGTGGTCAACGACTAGCATACTTTTCGCCTGATGAATTACAATCTCAAGCAATGACTCGTGGCTTTGCTGAAGCAGGTACACCACAAGCATACACAGATGCACAAACTAGATTTGGTTCACAAACTCCATTAACTTCAGGATACACAGCAGGTACTGCTCCACAAGGCTATCAAGCTGGAACAGTTGGACCTACCTATCAAGCAGGTGCTTACAATCAAGGATATCAAGCTGGACCTTTTGATGCAGGATATTCTGCTGGTACTAGACAAACTGGCTATGATCCTACAACAAGACAGTCAGGATATAGTGCAGGTCAAACCGCACAAACTTATAATCCTTTAAATTATGAAGAGAATATTTCTAGGTTTATGTCTCCGTATCAACAAAATGTTACTGATATACAAAAAAGAGAAGCTGCTCGTCAATCAGATATTATGGGCAAAGGTATTGGAGATCAAGCTACAGCACAAGGTGGATTAGGTGGTTATCGTGAAGCTATTCAACAATCTGAAAGAGAAAGAAATCTTTCTCAACAAATGGATGATATTCAAGCACGAGGTAGTCAGTCTGCATTTGAGTCTGCTCAACAACAACTTGAAAGAGAAAGAGCTGGTGGCATGGGTGCTGCTAGATTTGGATTAGATGCATTTACTCAACAACAATCTGCACAGCAACAACAAGAACAACTTGCACAAAGAGCTTTTGAAACATCAGAACAATCAAGACAACAACAAGAAACTTTTGCTCAGTCTGCATTTAATGCAGGTGAATCAGCTAGACAACAAGCTGCAAAACTTGGATTATCTGCACAACAACAAGAAGATGCTGCAAGACAAGCACAAGAAAAATTTAGTCAGTCTGGATATCAAATGCAACAAGCTGCACAACAACAGCAATCTGCTCAACAGCTACAAGCATTTAAAGCACAACAACAAGCACTTCAACAACAAGGTGCTCAAGGTATTCAACAATATCAAGCTGAAGAAGCTGCTCGTCAAGCTCAAGAAAGATTTGGACAAAGTGCATACGATATGTCTAATCGCTACAACATGGCTGCTGCTCAAGGCTTACAAGGTATAGGTACAGCTCAACAAGCAGACGCACTTTCTAGAATTCAAGCCTTATCTGGCATTGGTGCTCAAGATAGAGCTTTACGACAAGCAAGTATGGACATGGGATACGATGACTTTCAAAGACAAAGAGATTTTTCTAAACGACAGCTTAGTGATTTTAGTGGTATGTTGAGAGGTGTGCCTGTAACACCCAATCAAACAACTAGCACATACAGTCAACAACCTGGATTATTTCAACAAGCAGCAGGTGCTGGTTTAGCAGGTCTTGGTTTGTATAGAGGAACAAGAGGATAATTATGAATTTAGTACAACAAGCAAATTTTTTAGAAGATGTGCCTAAAGAACAATTGGCTCAAATGTCGCAAGACCCTAATGGACAATTTCCTCCATTTTTAGTATTAAGCGAAATACAAAGAAGAACAACCAACGAAAAAAATTATCAAGCAATGCAACAACAACCTAATGCTACTGTAGCAGAAGAAGTTGTTAATGAATTTATGCAGCCTGAACTAGCACAAAACCAACCTACAGGTTTGCAGGGTGGTGTACCACAGTCGGCAACTCCCTTGCCAGACGAAAATATCTCTGCAGGATTATCTGGTGCACCAACTGCTCCTATGCAAATGGCAGCTAGTGGTGGCTTAACAGGTTATGCAGCAGGAGATTTAACTTCTTTACCTGCAGGTAGTGGACCACAAGGACAAGATATAACAGATTCAGATGTAAATACATTTATGAGTTTACCTAGAAATGCAGATGGAACTGTTGATAAAAGTGCAGTTGCAGGAGCAGTGGCAAGTGGTGCATTAACTGCAGCAGCAGTAGTTGGATTCTTTTATCCAGAACCAGTATCAAGTGCAGCAGGAGCTGCTAGATTAGCTACAACAAGTTTTGGAAACAAAATTTTATCAGCTCCAGGAAAATTAAAATCAGGATTACAAAATTTCATGGGAAGAAGAAGTTTGGCAGCAGACCCAATGAGTAAATTTGGAGCTTCTAATGTAACATTAAAATCTGGAGAAACATTACCAAAACTTTTAAATACTAAACAAATTGGATCACAAGCAATTAAGGATTTACGCATACCATCTAGACTAGGTTATGGCTTAACAGCACTAACTGCTGGAACAGGTCTTGGATATGCTTTAAGTGATGATGAAACTATTGAAAAACAAGAAGATAAAAAAGAAATGCGTATTGGCGATACCTACGATAAAGTAGTGGCTGCTGGTTTAAGTGCTGATAAAAATTCATCAAAAGGTTTAGGGCAAGGACAAATGGATTATAGAGATATGATTAGGTTAGGCACATCTATTATGGGTGCTAAAGATATTTCTGAGTTAGGAGAATCTGTTTCTGGAGTATTAGATGCACAAGATGCAAGAGCTACCACAGGATTACAACAACAATATCTTCAAGCACAAACAGATAAACTACAAGCTGATATTGCAGCAATGCCAGTAAAAGAAATTCAATCAGAGATTTCTATATACTCTAAATATCTTGATCAACTGAAAGAAAACTCTGAAGGAACTGAAGCTGATATAAGAAATATTAAAAATGCTTCTGATTATATTAATGCATTAAGTCAAGAGTTAATGACAGCTAGAGGTATTGATCTTGCTTCTGTTAATAGTCAAAAAAAATTATTAGAAGCTAGTGGCATAGGAAAAGTTTAAAGCTAATGGCTGTATTTGATTTACCAAATGGCGAAAAATTAAATGTTCCTGATCAATATCTAGGCGATGTTGATATGGCATCTAATATTAAAGATGTCTATGGTATTGATATTAATGAAGTTGCTTATGATCTAGATTGGTTAGCAGACAAACCTAAGTCAATAGCTAGAGGAGCTGTAGGATTAGCAGCAGATGTACCTTTAGGTTTAGCTGGTTTATTTGATATAGGAGATGATAGTGCTGCTGTTAAAGGTCTACAAGGATTTAAAGATTATTTAAGAGAAGATTCTGCATTAGCCTCTGATCCAAAATATAGAAATACATATGGTACAAAACTTGCAGAAGGTGCAGGTTCTTTTATTCCGTTTCTAGGAGCTGGTTTAGCAGGTAGAGCTTTAGCATCAAGAGGAGTTATTAGTCCAATGGCAGGAGCTTACGGAGTTCCAGCAGCATTAGCTGTGCCTACAGGTATGGCTCAACAAGTTGATCGTTTGCAAATGGCTAGAGAAATGGGTGAAGATGTTGGAGCTGTATCTGAAACATTTGCTACTCTAACTGGTGGTCTTATAGGTTTAACAGAAATTGCACCTATAGCAAATTTAATGAAAAAAATTCCTAAGTCTGCTCTTAGAAACAAAGAAACAAAAGATGCTATTCTTACTAAATTAAAATCTGCTGCACAGTCTGGTGCACTTGAAGGTGGTCAAGAAGTTCTTGCAAGTGTTTTACAAGACTTAACTGCTCGTGGTCTATACAGTGATGAGTTGCCTATAGGAGAAAGTTTATTTGATGAATTTACTATTGGTGGCATTATTGGTGGTACTGCTGACTTAGTTTTAAATAGTCTTGGACCAAAAAGAAATCAAGGTAATGCTTATCTTAGAGATAGAGAAGCTAGAGCTAGAAAAAATAAAGTTAATCTACAAGAGTCAGGTAAGTTTGAAAGAGCTATAGATCAAGGAGAAGTAACCGAATATCAACAACCTACAGTCGTAGCTAAACCAGATATACCTGTTCCACCTATTGAAGGCTTAGAACCTCAACTAGAAATTACACGATTACCTGATGGAACATTTGCTGTTATAGATACTCAAGCTATTGACAGTCCTGTACTTGCAACAGCACCCACAGAAACAGAAGCAATAGTTCTTAAAGACAAACAGTTTACTCAGTTTGAAAGAGATAAATTAAAATCTAGATTAGACAATGATTTATACAGCATGGGTTTAAGTGAAAGCTCAACTGCACAAGAAATAGGAGCAACAATTCTTGATCCTAATTCAGCAGAATTAGATTTGCAAACTTTACTTAACTTTGATACTACATTTAAAGGTCCAAAGAAAAAAGCAAGACTTGATTCCACTAAAGCTCCAGATGATGTAATTAAACACATAGAAAATCAAGGTTTAGATTTTAAGTCTACTTATTCTATGAATGAAGCAAAGTTATTTTTAAACAAAAAAGATTTTAATTCTTTAGCTTCTGATATGGCACAAGTTGTATTTCAACAATCAGAAAAAGCAGGTATGCCTTCTATTCGTGCAGATAAAAAACAATTAGATACTTCTATTGGAGCAATAAAAGCATTAGCTAAATCTAAAAATATAGAGTTAGACGATGGAGGAATAGCGACTCCATTTATGAGATTTAATTCAATGACTACAGGAACTCCTATGTACAGACATATGAGCAAAGGACAAAAAGAATTACTTTTAGCTAAAATACATTCATTACCTGCATTTAATAATTTAACTCCTTTACCTGATTTTTCAATACGAGAATACACAGCAAAAGATATGGCTGATTTTGTAGCTGGTGTAGGACAAGCAGAGTTTGATGGCAATGATGTAAGAACATATTTAAAAGAAAGATTTAAAGATAGAACTCCAAAATATCATCCTTACTCTGATGGTAAATTTGATGACTTAATAATGAATGAACAGCTTGATACTTTTCTTCGTGATTTAAAAACAAGTGGCAGAGTTGAATCTGTAGGAGAAAAAATAAGTACAAAAAAATATCCTTTTCCAGTATTAAGAATTAAACCTAACTTTGAGTTTGATATTGCAAGAAGAGCAGAAGGATTTAATGAAACTCCTGAAGAGTTTGGAGCTAGGCTTACTCAAGAAAATAAATTACCACAAGAAACTATTGACCAGTTAATAGAATCTGAAAAAGTAAAACAACAAAAAGTTTTACCTCCGAAAGAAATAGAACCTAAAATAATAAACTTCCAAGAAGTTATAGAAGAAGGTCGTACTAATAAGTTTGCAAAAGAAATTCAAAAAAAATTAAAACAAGCTGGGTTATCAGAAGTTGGAGTTGTTGTTAGCAATGACATACTCTCTACAGAAACTTTAGTTGCAGGACAAAAAGGGGAAATCGTGTTTGACCCCACACAAACTAGAGCACAACAAACTAAAGGTCAGTATGACGAAAATACTGATACTATCTTTTTATCTTTAAACGCTGTTAATCCTGAAGGCACAGCATCAGATATAGAAATCCAAGAACAACTTAATAGAATTATAGATGGTCAAATCATTCATGCATTTCGTGCTAAAGATTTAATCACTGAGCAAGAATACAATTATCTTAAAAAAGAAGTTAAGCGTAGAAAAGTTCCGCAAGGTTTTGATGAAAACTTTAAAGGCAAAACTTTTTATGATAGAAGTAAAACACTTAACAACGACAAAGCTCAATCACTTACAGCAGAAGGCAAAGGTGTTGATGCTATAGATGAGCTATACATAGAAAGTGCTGTAGCAGAAATGTATAAGGCAAGAAACATTAAGCCTGATATACCACCTAAAGCTCAAGGCATTTTTGATAAGTTCTTAAACTTCTTTAAAAGCATGGGCACGGCTATGCGTTCTTCTGGTTATAAAAAATCTTCAGATATATTTAATGATATTGAAGCTGGAAAGATTGGTTCAAGAGAAAGAGATCAGATTAGAACTTTTAGAGAGTTAGATAGATTGCCTATTGCAGCAGAGACTGCTCCTATATTTGAAGTAGATGATGTTCAGGAAAAAGAAACAATTGAATTTACTGAAGAGGAAGCTAAAGAATTTAATATTTCTAATACAGTATTTGTAGAAACAGAAACAGGTGCATTTGTTTCAGCTCCATATAATCCAATTAAAGGAAGAATTCTTGCTCCACCAAAAGTACAAAAAGGTAAAAGAACAACTACAGCTAAAGATAGAAATAAAATTTATAACAAATATAAACTTACTGAAGAAGAATATCTAGAAGATGCTGAAGCTATTCTAGATAATATTAAAAATAAAAATTTACTTGGTGCAATGGAATGGTATATAGAAAATGCTCCTAGTCAAGATTATAAATTAATAGCTACTAGAGTTTTAAAACAATTAAAAAAATTAAAATCAGCCAATATAGATTTTGATATTGTTATTTTTGATGATGCATATCTTCAACAACCTGCATCGGGATGGTTAGCAGAAGATATTAAAGAATTAAAAGCTCGTAAAAATAACTTGAATGGACAATCAATCGCACCTGGAAATGCAGGTAGAAGAAATGGATTAATATATTTAAATAATGTAGATGGAGCAAGAGGAAATGGTGTAAATTTTGATACTTTTTTACATGAAGCAATTCATGCAGTAACACAAAGTACAGTTTTTATAGCTAATAATCCAGATGCTTTTTATTACCAAGATATTACTCTTACTCAAAAAAGTATGGAGCAAATTAAAAGATTAGAGAATTTGCGAAAAAGAATTAAAAAAGAAATTAATCAAGAAAAACAAAGTGGCAAATGGAGTGAAAGAAGTTATCAAGAACAATTTAGAATCAATTATTCAACAAAAAATATAAATGAACTTTTGTCTATGGGTTTAACTGATAGATATACTCAAGAGTTTTTTGAAAATATTAAATATACTCCTAAAGGAACAAACACTTTATGGGATGTTTTTGTAGATAGTATTAGAAAAATATTAGATATTCCTGCTAAAAAAGGTACAGCTCTTTCTGCATTTTTAAAAGAAGCAGATCAAATTCTTGATTTAAATCCTGAAGATATTAAAGCTACTCAAAAAATGCTTAGTAAATATCAAGATCAAAATGCTAAAGATAATCAAATAAATGCACCACCTATAGAAACGCAAAGAGAAAGTATTAATAATCAAATAAAAAAATTACAACAACGACTTGATCCATTACAAGCAACTATGAATCAAGAGTATGCTGTAATGAGCAATGCTAATAACTTAAAACTTAGTAGACAAATACAAGAAATAGAACAAGAAATAACAGCATTGCAAGAACAATTAAAAAATCTTTCTCCAGAACAAACATCTTTTGTATTTGAGCAAGGCATTCGATCTCAAGACCCAAGCATATCATTACAAAAAGCTGTAGAGTCAGCAGAAGAATTAACCAAAAAAACTCCTAGAGGTGATATACCTCCTTATAATTTAAATGCTTCTGATGTTGCACTAGAAGCTGCTCAAGAATTTATTGCAGACCCTACAGCTCGTATGCCTAAGATGCCTGTTAATGAGTCAGCAGTGCCAGAAGAGTTTAAAGAACGAGCTGAGAAAACTGGTTATCAAAGAGATGAAAGAACAGCAGGAGAAAGATTTATAGATGTTGCTGCTGATCCTATTACAAGTGTTAAAAAATTCTTTGCCAATACAAGACAAACTTATATTGATAGTTTAGATAAACTTGATAAAAAGATAATTGAAGGCATTGAAACCAACGAAGAAGTAAGACTTGCAAATAACTTAGTATCAACTAGCACTATGGCTGCTTTAAGATTAGCAGATAGAGCAAGAGGTGTATTTGCACAGATGCTAACAAGAGGTGTGCCTGTTGATAAAATAGATGGCGTTGATGCTTTAACTTCAGTGCAAGAGTTTGAGTTTTCTGCTAGATACAATCCTTTTGTAGATGGCAATACAGGTAAAGGAGGTCTTGTACAATTTACTGCACCTTTATATTCAGACCCTACAATAGATAAAGAATATGTATTTGGTTTATATGCTGGTTTAAAAAGAGTTAAAAGTCTTAATGAGAATGGCGTAGAGGTTGATGTTCCATCAAGTTTAAGAGACCTAGAACTTATTGAACAAATAGAAAATAATTACAAAGATGTTGTAGAGGTCTACAACAATTATCAGCAATGGAATAATGGATTAATTAGTTTTGCAGAAGCTAAAGGTATTTTAAGCCAAGAACAATCTCAGTTATGGAGAACTCATTCTGCATACTATCCTTTCTATAGAAACATGGTAGATGATACTGAAATGAGTGCACCTGCGGTTGGTGGTGGTTCATTACCAAGCAATCCTCTTTCAATTAAAATGAAAGGTTCTGAAAAAGAACTCAATGTGCCTCCATTAGAAGCTATAGCAAGAAACTCTTTGTCTATATTAACTGCATCTATGAAGAATGATGGCGTTGCTAAATTAGTTAGAGACTTAGAAACAATGGGCGATGCCAAAGAAATTAGTCCAAGTCAAACACCAGGATTAGATACAATTTTTGTATTTGAAAATGGTGTAAAGAAACACATCTTATTAAAAGACCCAGAAACATTTCTTGCTTTGCAATCTGTAGGTGGAGTTAAAACAGATATGTTAACTAAAATATTTGCTGTACCAGCAGGAATATTAAGAGACACAGTTACTCGTGATCCTGGATTTGTTGTTGTTAATATATTAAGAGATACACTATCTTCTGCTGTTACATCAGGAGTTAAGCTAGGTATAGATGCAGACAGCTATACACCTATTATAGATTCAGTTAAGAATATGTTTGGTGATATGACTGATCTAGAAAAGTTTGGAATTATAGGTGGTTATGATTTTGCCAACGATGAAGGTGACATTGTTAGCTTTATGGCAAGAACAAGAAGGCAACAAGGACTATCATCAGAAAACGGAATTACTCCAGAAAGTGCATTTTATAAACTATGGGATGGATTGGGTGGACTAACCACTAAATCAGATGGTGCAACTCGTAAAGCAGTTTATGACTCAGTATATAAAAGTGCATTAAAAGATGGTGCAACAGAAGCGGAAGCTCAATCAGCAGCAGCATATCAAGCATTAGAAATAATAAACTTTGGTCGCAGAGGACTATCACCTACATTCAAGCTAGTGACTTCTGCAATACCATTCTTGAACGCAAGAATACAGGGTCTTGATGTCTTGTATAGATCGTTTAGTGGTAAATATTCTGCTACAGAGAAACTGCAAGAAGGCGAAACAATGGAAGAACTCAAAAGCAGAATTGTAAAGACGGCTTTGCAAAGAGGTCTGGGCTTGATGGGTGTCACCATAATGTATTATTTACTGGTCAGTGATACCGATGATTACAAAGAAGCCAAGCGAGAAACAAGAGATGATAATTGGTTAATACCTACGCCTTGGGATTACACAGTTAAGATACCTATACCTTTTGAAGTAGGCATGATGTTTAAGGCTTTACCTGAAAGGATTGTTGATATGGCATGGGGTCAAGTAGAAAAAGACCCTCTGAAATCTATGGCAAGACAGCTAGGAACTTCTGCAAAAATTCCAGTCTTTAGTGGAGACATTAGTGTTCAGGCTGTTAAACCATTGTTTGAAGCTATCACTAACAGAAACTCTTTCACAGGCACTGAGATTGTTCCTTACTACAAGTTAGGCTTAGAAGCAGGGTATCAAGCTAATCCCCAAACAAATGAACTGGCAAGGCTTATAGGTGAACAGCTAGGCATATCTCCAATGAAGATAGAGTATGTGCTTAAAGGCTACACAGGAACGCTAGGTGGCTATGCTTTAAGTGTCATAGACTCTATGGTCAGAACTGCTACAGGCAGTCCTTACATCCCTAACAATGCATTTAATAATCCAACGAACTGGGCACAACTACCAGTCTTTAAAAGACTTCTTGTAGATTCTAATCAGATGGGAGGATTGCAACAGCAGTTTTATGAACTAAGAGGGGAAGTTAATAAGGTCACACAGACCATGAACAGTCTCAAGAAACAAAAAAGATTTGATGAACTGGCAACTTATAGAGCCAACAATCAAGGAACTATGAATGTTAAAAATCAAGTCCGATCAATGGAAAGATACTTAGATAATTACAGAAAGAAAAGAGATGCAATCATGCGTAGAGAAGATGTTTCTGTTTCAGTCAAACAAGGATTGCTTGAAGATTTAGTTTTAGAAAGAGATAAGAGATTAGCTTTTGTACCTGAGTTAAGAAAGAAAGCCAATGTTCCCATCTTTACAGGAAACCTGTAGCTAAGATTATCTCTTACCAGTAAATAATATTTTCTTTTCGGCTGCCAGAAGCTGCGAATTTTGATTTACTATTCTGACTGCATTGTTTAGGTCAACAAGTTTGTTTTCCATTTGGTCAAATTGTGCATCCACTCCCTTTAGCTGATCAATCAACTTCTCTTCTTTGAATTGTTTTAATCTAAAGAAGTCATTGTGATTAGGATGACGAGCATGAAACAAACGAGCATAGAAGCTAATGTAATCATTGCTGATCTTAAACTCCCCTCCATTCGTTTCTATCTCCCTGTTCCACCTAATGCGATTAATGATTGCCCAATGAGAGTAATGCTTTCTGCCAGTCTTAATAGCTTCTAGCGTGTACTCCTCAAACTTATCCCATACTTGAGGGTTCTTCTTATGCCATCCCCACCAAGCCTCTTTCCTTTCCTGTAGCTTCTTCTCAAGCTGTTCAATTACCATTGACATCATCTTCCTCCATTAACTTTTCTAACCACCCTGCCATTTGAAATCCATTTGAATCATTATCAGGGTTTGTGTACACCACATTCTTTACATCTTTTACCAATGTCTTAGGCAAGTAATACCTATTTGCAATATCAGTTAAAATCTGTAACAACTCTTCTCTGTCTACGCCTTCTGCCCATTGCTTGACTTCATCGTAATTCACATCATCTTTAACCATTCTTATCCTCCTCTATTGTTAGAACACATCTAGGGTTATCTTTATCCACACCCCCAAACCTATACACCACTTTCTTAATCTGCTTGGAACTATCATCCTCAATGATCTCAGCCTTAACCAAAGCATCGCAAGTAAACTTATCTATAATAGAACAAGGGTTACTCACATCCAATCTTCTCTTGCTTTTGGCATAGTAGACATACTCCAATGAAACAACATCACTAAACTTAGGCAAGTCTTTAATCCTTTCCAACAAATCCTCTGTATAAATTTTCTTAGAAGCAGATAAGATTCTGTAATGAGCATTGCGATAATTGTTTAGGTTCAGAATGAACTTCTTGTTTTTAGAATAGTAGACTTCAAGGGGTAGTATAAGAATCATGAATGAATTTCTATTGACTGGTAAAATATATTTTTATTGCTGCGATCCTTGGAAGCCGTCATTCTATTTCTACAAAAACCATAAACTGATCTTCATCTATCCTAATAATGGCTACGATGTTCTGATCTTTAAACTTTCTTTCTATACTGGTTAATGTTTTCATCTTAACGAGATGGGTATCTATTTGATAATCACCATCTGTTGTCTCTAGTATTATTGATTTAAGACTTTTCATTACGCAACTCCATTAGATCATTCCATTTATAAAACTTTTTATTTATGTCATCCCAAAAATTACCTTTGTGTTTTTCTTCATAGGAAACTTCTATAGAACAAGCAATGTTTTTTTTATCTATGTGATCTTGTACTTGTTGTTTAACCTCTTCATCACTAGGTATATGATCAAATTCAAAACAAAAGAAAGGCTGAACAACTACCTTTTTTATTTTTGATTTAGTCTTAAAGTCTTTCATTCGTTCTCCATAATATTGTTTACTTGATCTAACAATTCTTGTTCTGTTCCATAGGCTGTTTCAAACCTCTTCTTCCAAGGATGCCTACTGATAACAGGCTCGACATTCTTGCCACCTCGATGATGGTCAAAGCACAAGGGAAGGACATTAAAATGTGCGTTCTCTTTAGTCTTGCCATGAATATGATGTATCTCTACAGCAGTATTATTAAAGCCTTTGTTGAAACAAACGATACAGCCTAGCTGAGAGACTGAATCCATATGTCTCTTCTCTTTAGCGTTTGGGTTTCTTCCTTTTACTGCCATCTTTTTTACCAAATATTTTTTCCCAATTGTCCTGATACTTTGTACCCTTTTCAGGTCTCCTCTTGCTACCCTTCGACATCTTCATCCCATATAAAACTTACAGTAGTCTTACCAAAAGAATCATACTGAATCTTCCATACCTTAAAAGGACAAGCATTAAGCCATGCAAAGAAGTCTCTAGCTTTTTGGTTCATGCTCCATACCTCTTGCGTTCTTCCCTAGCGTTGACCATCTTAGTCCTCCACTCCTCAAAGCCTACTTCTAAGGCTCTTAGCTGTATCTTAATAGCAGACAAACCACCTTTGGCTTCTCCCACTCTTAGTCTAGCGTTATAGAGTTCGTCACTAGACTCTGCCCAAGTTTCTTGAGCAGAGGTAGTTTTCATTCCATCAGCAAGTGCCTTGAGTTTAAGAACAGCCAACAACTGTTTGACATCAGCTTCATTCTTAAACACCAAGTATTCAGTTTTCTCTATCAGTGGTGCAAGAGTTCTAATTTGATGCATCCACGATTCTACTTGCTCATCCACTATCAACCCTCCTTGGTAAAGAATTTACCAATCTGATCTTCAACATTGTTTAATGCTTTTCTTCCATGCATTTCATTGAATACTCGTCTAGCAATTTGTTCAGAGTATGGTTCTTCTTTATGCACCCTTCTTTCATCAGTGTTCATCCTAAACCATGTGCTGAAATTAGCTTCGTAAGATTCATCGTCATCGTATGTAAATACTGCTTGTTCCATATCAAACCCCCAGTCTGTCTTGGTTAATTTTATCTCGTTCTTCTTGTATCTTGAAAAACATATAGTCCATCAAAAGGGAATGTGGGGTAGACCCACTTCCCTCTGCGATAGGTTTTAACTGCTCAATCAAATCAGAGTAGTTCTTCATGTATTCAAAAAATATATACTGGTCAATAGAATTTTCTATGTCCTGTATCTGCTCTTTGTTTTGTAAAATACTCATTTAGAATGGAATGTCATCATCAGAAATCTCAGGCTTACTTACAGGTCTAGGCTCTACAGGTCTAGGTTCTGCATCAAAGTCATCAGGTTTCTTCTGTGGCTGTGGAATATCTAATCGACAATACTTGTAGTCATTGCCATTCTTAGATTGCCTATCCCATAAAGCAACACGCATCTCAGCTTCTTGCCCACTCTTAACTTTCTCTACCAAAGACTTGAGTAGCTTTTTATCTAGGACAACCTTGCCTGTCCAATCAGGCTGTTTCTCATTGTCCTTGTAGTTATTAGTGAAGATTGCTCCATCACTCTGCATCCTTTCTTCAGTCATCTTTTACCTCCTTTGGTAAGTTATTTATAAATTCTTGAATCGCAACATCTAAAGTTTCTTTATGCTTTGGAAACTTATCTTTAAGAGTTCCTACTGCTTCGCTGTTAGTTTTATAGGCATTTACAACTTCATCCCTCGTGGTATAAAGAGCCAAGGTTTCTACAAATCCATGAACAAAAGCATCTGCCCAACCTTTAGACCCCATAGCATCCTCTTCAACAACCTCTTCCTTTACAGGTTCAGCTTTCTTAGGTGGTGCTTTCTTTTCTTTAGGCTGTTCATCTTTAGCTTCATCAGGCAAAGTTTCATCAGCCATACCAGTAAAGACTGATATGCCTAATCCAAACATCGCCACACATTTAACCAAGCATCGCATCGCATTATCTGATACTTGCCTAGCATGAGGATTGACCACTGGGTTATTCTTATAATCCATGACTGGCAATCTCATCTCTCTTACCAAGTCATCAATCATAATTCTAGTCACAACTTCAGCCGTGCCATCAGGTAGAGTCTTGTAAGGTACTCCATCGAAATCGACAAACTCATATTGTGCTTGTGGGTACTCCTCACATAGAAGCATCCACATCCTTGACCAACTCAGATAAGTTAGTTTCATTTTCTCCTCAGTGTGTTTTGACACATCCACTTTGGATAGTGTTTCCCACACATCTTTATAGGTTAGTTTTTTCTCAGCCATTTTATACCTCCTCAGTATTTAATTGTTTGTAAGTCATATTCTTGTACTTGTTAAATAAATCTTTAACAAACTTAGGAACATCTATCTCCTTGAAAGAGTTCATCATGATGTCTCTCTCAACTAGGTTCTTAAACAGACCCCAAGAATCCCATACAATACTCAAAGGCATACTGTGTGCATGATAAGGACTTTGAATACCTGTCTGATAATGAAATCCTTTTCTATAATTAAACTTCATTACTTTGTCCTGAAGTTTGTTATGCCTAACCCTAGATTCTTCTTCAAGTTCTTTAATCTTCAGGTCTAACTCATAAAGACTTTGCCTCTCACTATCAAATAATTGATATTGTTTGGTTTGCTTTAGTGCTTCTAATTTTTTTAAATGGTGTTGTTCCATTAACTTCTTTACCTCTTTTGAGATAAAGTCTCTTTCTTTAGCTAATAATTTCATTTTTCTCCCTTTGAAATTGATCACAAAATTCAGCCACATCACAATAGTCTTTACATCGAATACATTCTCCCTTGAGAAATTCTATGTTTAGAATCTTCTTGTCATCGTGACCACCTAAAAACTCATCAGCTAATTCTTGCGTATCCAAAACACGCAGAGCAGATTTCCTACCCTTTTTCATAACTCGATAAGCATCCTTCCTTCTCCACACTTCCGCATCACTGCACAAAGGCAATGTCTTACTGATTAGATAATCAGCTTCTGCATCTTGATGGATTGAAACTCGTTGTTTGATAAACTCTTCTTGTTGTTCTTCACTCCATTTGAGTATAGGAATGACACTGACTGGTGACTTAGGATAACCATCCCCACTTCTCAGCATTTGGTTTTTGCTCCAGTCTCGATTGATCGTAATTATATTTAACTGGTCAATAGAAATTTCTGGGTAGTTCTGACGAAGCAACCAATCGTAGCAATTAAGCTGTTGTTCCCACTCTATCTTCCCATCTTTCATTGCAGACATAACTGACCAAACAGATGTGACTTTGTAATCTTTAAGAGTGTTAGTGCCTAAAGAGATTGAATCAGTCTGACCACTGATAGTCCAACCATTTACCTTGGCGAACATCCTCTCCTCTGTGATGGTGTCCTCGTTGCCCTCATTGGCTCTCTCAAGGATAGTGTGAACACTTTGACCTAGTAGCTTCCAAATCTCGTTAGAGACATCCACACTGATCTCAGAGTCATGTTCCTCTTTAAGTAGTCTAATGCGAGGAGGAGCAAGTAAACCAGTGACCGACATAGTAGAAGCACCTTTAGAGTAGCTATCGTTATGCACCGCCCTGATTATTTCATCAGGTATGTTCTGATTGTTAGTGTATTTCAATGTGTATTCCTTTTCCTTTTTTGCTTAGAGATACAACATTGCCAATCTCAGCTTGAGCCTTGAGACCCTTAATAGATATTCTTCTATCTCCTCTAGCATTGTTAGTTCTATATAGATTGATAACAGTCTCAGTGCCATCAATAAACTTAGCTTCTAGTGTGGCTCTATCGCCTGACTTCATCTTATTAAAGTCAACGCCATAAGATTTAACAAACTCTCTTACGCTGTTGTTAGCATCTATGATTGCTTTGTCTAACATTGTCTTAGTGAGTTTGATCTGTGCTTCCATTACTTAATTCTCCATATGCCTATGCCATCAGCTAACTGTCTTACAGTAAACTTCTTGTTAGGATTCTTGTAAGTGAATCGCAACACAAAGTTCCTAATGATTTTTTGTTCTTGGTTTATTTTGGTTTTAGGTAGTGGTACAACGATACTGTCATCTACCTTTAAATCTTCTAAAGGTAAGTCGTACTTTCTTGGTTTACCTTTTGATCTAGGTAGTGGTATACCTTTCTTAATTTCAAACTCCATATGCTTTCCTCAATAGATGGTTATGAATAAATTATATAGACTAATTGAATTTTATCAAGAGAGATGATGTTAATTTGTTTATAAGCAGATGAACCCTTGATTAGTATGGTGGAATGAATTAATATTTGGGAATGGATTTAAACGCTGAAACAAAACTTGATCTCTTGGTTATTAAACAAGCTGTTCGAGATTGTGGAAGCAAGGACATTGATATTTCAAGTAAGGCACTCTCTTATTTTATATCAGATGACTTTAAAAAACTAGCAAAACGCAATCATATCGATGCAGATATGGTTAGAGGTGCAGTTGGAAGTTTAAGTGCTTACCCACTACTATCAAGAAAGAAGTTAGCTAATGATATGGCTAAAGAGATTGATGCTGTGTGGGTTAAGAAGATTACTTAGTAGGTATATATACCTAGTAAGTATTTTAATAAGTAACTACTAAAAGTAGTAAGTATAAAAAGAAATGTAAGGGAGGTCTTATGCAAAGTCAAGAGGTAAGTGATATTAGAAGTCACATTAACCACAACAATAAAACAGGTGACATGGGTCAGGGTCAGTACAAGATTACTTGTCCTAGTTGCCAAAACAACAGAACAAAAAACAGAACAGACACCCCACTAAGTGTCAATATTAATTCAGAAACCATAGTTTATAATTGTCATCATTGTGGAATCAATGGTGCATTTCCAAGAACACAAGGAGTTAAAATGTCAGTCGTCAAAACACCACCAAAGAAACCAATGAAGCCAATCAATCTACCCAAAGAAACCAAATCAGATAAGACTGCTCAATGGTTATTGGCACGAGGAATTAGTCAGGAGGTAGCGGAGGATTGTGGTTGCGTCTTGGCAGAAAAAAATAATTTACCAGTCATAGGTTTTTCTTTCCACGATGGTTCTAACACTATCGCAGTCAAATGGAGAACAGCAAATGGTAAGAAAGACTTTTGGTGGGATAACAACGCAGTCAAACTATGGGGTAAGCAAACTTTCAAAGATGATTTGCCAACAGTTGAATCAACGATTGTAATTACAGAGGGAGAGATGGATACCCTTGCAATTAAAGAAGCGTTCAAAAATCACAGCAACATTACAGTTTACTCAGTTCCAAATGGAGCACCAAACAAAGTAGCAGATGACAAGAAGGTTGACCCAAATGAAGAGGGTAGGTTTAAGTATGTGTGGAGTGAGAGAGCAAAGTTCGAGGATGTTGAGAGGATTATTCTTGCCACTGATATAGATGATAGTGGAGATGCCTTGGCACAGGAGTTGTCAAGGAGACTTAACAAGGCTAGATGTTATAAGGTTGATTACCTTGGACATAAAGATGCGAATGATCTATTAATAGAGACAGATGCTAAGACTGTTAGACAACAGATACTTAATGCACAGCCAGTTCCTTTGCATGGTCTTAACAACATAGACTTTTACGATAAGGAGTTCCAAACTTTGTATGACCAAGGATATCCTAAAGGAGTAAGCACAGGGTTTGCCCAAGTAGATAGTCTATTTAATTTGCAGACAGGTTATCTTGCAGTGATCACAGGCTATCCTTCGGATGGTAAGTCAGCTTTTGTTGATCAGTTGTGTGTGAATGTAGCCAAGAATTACGGATGGAAAACAAACTACTGTTCTTTTGAAAAGCCACCAACACTTCATGCAATTCAGTTAGCACAATGTTTTACTGGTAAACCATTTTTTGAAGGGCAGAATGCACGGATGACCCAAGAAGAAAAAGACTTCTCGCAACACTTTATCAACGAACATTTTTTATTCCAAGATTACCAAGATGGAGGGATGCCCACGATTGAAAGAGTTCTAGAAAAAGGAGCAGATGCAGTCATGAGATATGGGGTAAAGATACTTGTCATAGACCCATTCAATTTTATCCAGTCCAATCATCAAGGTTTAGTCACAGATGCTATCTCTGAAATGCTTACGAAAGTTCAGTTGTTTTGCAAGAAATTTGATGTGCTTTGTTTCTTTATTGCTCATCCCACCAAACCTTTTGTCAGGGATGGCAAGAAGAATGTTTGTACTGGGAATGATATCAGTGGAAGTAATGCTTGGTTCTCTAAATGTGATACAGGATTGACAGTTTATCGTGGGGAAAGTAATGTAGAGATACATTGTTGGAAGCAAAGGTGGGCATGGTGTGGAAAAACAGGTAACACCAGTCTAACTTTTGACCCATTGAGTAATAGATATGCAGAAGAAGAAGTCTTACATGACGATTATGACTGGGAATTCTAAAGAAGATATTCATGTCAATGATATAGGCAGTGCTTATCTTCATAAAAGACATAAGGTTCAAGTCAAACAATTTGCTAAATCAAAAGTTGGTCGAGCCATAGTGCTTGATCAACACTTAATAGATGTGCTGTTTCTTAATAACGACCTTGATACCCAACAACATAATGTATGCGATAAGTATCTTGGTTTATTAAGTAAGTCAGGATGTTTTGTCCAGACCCCAGCTCTAGATAAAATATTATTTACTGGTCATCAAAATTCAGCCTCCGAATCTCGCTCTGTAATTCTAATTAAAGTTCAAAGAAAAATTACAGAAGAAGTTGGGAGAAAAAAAGAACAGTTGTTTTGGAATTTGATGGTAAACAACCCAAAGAAAATCAATGCCTTGGAGGTAATGGTAATTCAAGAATGTGCGGATGCACTACAAAACTATTGGTATGTCAGTCAGCAGAACCCTGTATCGCTGTTCCAACAAAGCCTTGTAAACCAGTCTTAACTGGTACAGTTTCTTGTTTCTTAGGTTTAACAACAACACCCTTATCATCTGCTTCGTTATGAATCATATGAATGATCTGCTTGTTAAGTGATCTGCTTTCTTTTTTAGCTAAAGCGTGTGCTAGTTCGTAAGTTTCTTCTGAACATCTAATGAATAGGCTCTTCATCTTCTAATCCCTCTGTTATTAATTCTTCCAATGCACTCTGTATATTTTCATCTGTATAAATAATCTCAGGAGCATCCTGTATTTCTGCAATGGCAACGCTCTCTCTTCCTACTTGATAGAATCTATCGTTTTCAAGTTGATGAATAGCTGATTTAAGAAGCCATGTATTAGATGTAATTAAAGGGTCATCGAGTAATGAAATGGCAAAGGTCAAAGCATCTAGCTCATTTTGAAATACCCATACCAAATGTTTCCATTTAGCACTACTCTTAGTGCTGTTGGGATTACTTGGGTCAGGAATATCTAACTTGTAAGTGTGTCTAATAACTGCAAACATTCCTATATTCTAAGTGAAATGCAATCAAATTGAAAGCTGTTCTACATGGAACACGCAAACAAATGGATCGCAGCCCAGAAAAAAATAAATATTATTTACCCGTCTGGGAAAAGTTCTAGCCAAAAAGTTCATTGGAGTATGGACTATCACTCACTACCAAAAAAAAAGGGTAAACATCTCTGCTTACCCTTTAAAAATCTAACTAATTAGACTTGGAGGTCTCACTCTTATGAAGTGATTGGAAAGGCGTTGTATTTGGATTGTTCCTTTAATGCTCATCCAGTTTTTGAGCAACCTTATGATTCTTAATATACATGAATGATTGCAGATTGCAAGACTTATTAACAGTTTATCCACAGGGTTATCCACAGCCGAATACCAGTAAATAAAATATATTTTCAAAAAAAAACTGGGATGGTAAGAAATTTACTGCAACCCATCAAAGTTTATATACCAGTAAATATATTTTTTTTTCAGCAGGGTAAACAAAAATCCCCCCCCTCTTCTACAACCCCAGTAAATTCTATATACCAGTAAATATTTTTTCTCCCTGTAGAAAAACACAGCCGTTGGATGCCCTTGAAACACCTTATTTTGAGCCAAAAAAAAAGGCGATAGCCACTAATTAAAGTAGCTACCGCCTTATTTATTTTATCCCTCCCTTGATTTTCTAATGAAGCCAAGATGCCTATTTACATGGAAACCCCTTCGTTGATACCATGTTCTAAGCTGAACAACATTTAAACCTTTTCTTCCCAGTCGTTGAATTTGACCAGTGATTTCAAGGTTATGTTTATCTGCCAATTTAACCAACCAATCCAAACCTTTAGAACCTAATCCAGTTCCCATGTTTAAAGATATGATTGCACTTAGTCTTATGCCTTTGAGAGTAGGATTCAATTCAAAAGTTGCCACGCTATCTAAAACATATAGATGCCCTACTTTAATTGTTTCCGATTCTAATTCTTCCCAAAAACTCATGATTAATCTCTGCAAAAGATCAGGACTGATAAACAAAAAGCTGTTCCCAATCCACTATAGAAGATCACAAAGTAATCTGCCCTAGCTATCCATTCTTGCGAAAGTAATCCCTCTCCCCAAGTAAAACCTAGGAAGAGAAATGCAATAGCACCCATTGATGCAATGATAGTTAAGAATCTATTCATGATAATTCCTCCTCATCAATAAAGAATTTGATATGAACAAATCCTCCACTCATAGATGAGATTGAATATCTATAATCGCAAGTTTCCAACCATGCAATAAAAGACTTTAGATGCTTCGTCTGAATACTAGCACTCATGATTGCACCTCCTCTTCGATGTCAGACAACCATTCATCAAAATCTTGTCTTAATCCGTCTGGCATATCATTAAGTAATATTTCCATTTTAGGATTGTCATTCCATTGAATTAATATTTGAGTTGCTACTATTGTTCTGCTCATGATTGCACCTCGTGATTCACAGTCAAAGTTATCAGATACTTTTTATCCTGAATATCTTTACATAGATTTATTACATCTAGATTTGTATAAAGACTCTCTCGCATAGCAAAAGAATCTAAAAACAAATCAGACTCATTCCTAGCAAAATAAATAGCATTGAGTATTAAACTCAATACATCCACCTCACTCATTGATTTATCTTTTGGAACACCATTAGGATATTTCAAAAAACATGAGACTAACATCCAATCAGCCTTGCTCATGATATTTGGCAAATCTCCTATAGGAGTTTTACCTTTCATATCAATCCCATATTTGCTTCCCATTTCTGAAAAGACTTTATCTCGTTCTTTATTCATAATTTACCTCCAAGTAATATTTGAATAGTTAAGTTTCTGTTTCGACCTTTTAGGTCTCATCAGGGAAAAAACACATTTTCCGACAGAAATCGCCAAAATAGGCTTCATGTACTCGCACCAGTGAACGAATCGTGGGAGGGTCAAGGGTCTTGCAACCCCTGAAACACCCCCCTCGCATATCGCATCCTAGTTATAGAAGTCAGCAGTTTCAACATAGACCACTTCGCCAAAGGCTAGGTTTTCTGAATAAGTGCTTTTATCTGTGACTGCCCAAAAGACAGGTACATCAGGCTCGACTTCAGGACTCACTTCACCCCAGCCGTCAGTGAAGTAAACAATAGCTTGAACATCATCCACATCATCTGAATGATCATTGAACAAGTTAAATGGAGGGTCGAACAATGTTCCACCACCACCCCTCACCTGTAATTCAAGATCATCGCCTTGATCTAACTCATAGATATCCCACCACTCGCCTTGTTGATTCTTACGAACAACAGTATCGCAGTAGCACACCCTGATCTTATCAAGACCACAATCCTCAGCCATTGCCTGAATCTCAGTAGCGAACATATTCAATTCGTATTGAGAAACAGAACCACTGGTATCAATCATGATAGCTAACTCGCCACCTTGCGGAGACTTTGCTTTGCTAGGTAAATTAATACCTCGATGTTGATGCCTTTTGTTTAGCCTAGACCAAGTATTCTCTTCAGAGATAGAGGACTGCAAAAGATCATTAAGTTGTTCTCTCCAATCCACTTGCACTTCTTGATTCGCATCAGCAGAACCAAGACCACCTGAAGAACCAGTGCCACTCATAGCAATCTCTAACTTTTCAGCTAAAGAAATTGCTCTCTGAATTTCACCTTTAACTTCTTGCATTTCTGCATCAGTCAATGGTTTCCCTTCATCGTTAGTAGCATCCCATACTTCGCCAATTGCAGAGGGAATCGAATCCCAATCTGTGCCTGTTTCAACACCCTCTCCAGTGCTTTCATCAGATTCAGATTCGCCAATACCAGTATCGGAAATATTTCCTGTACCAGTCTCAGATAATTCTTCTCCCTCTTCATCAGTTGCTTCGCTTCCACCTTGGCTTTGAGCATCCTCTTCTTCAGAGGACTCTTCACCTTTTGGTTTCTGCTGATTAATCTGATCAATCGCTTCTTCCAAGGCTTCTTCATCTTTTACCAAGATTGCATAAACCTTTTCAGCAGTCATGCCCTTGTACTTATGATCTAGTAAACCGCCCAAAGGCAATTCAAGTTTTAAATCCCAGTACAAATAAGCATTGATCACATAGTCACAAGCGATATTCCAAATTTTAGGATGTCGCTTTCCTCTTCTCAAAGGATGTTCATAAACAACATGAAGTGCTTCATGAACAAGTACACCCTGTAATTCAGGCTCACTCAGACCCAAGACAAAAGGCGGAAAGTAATAAATTACTTTTCCGTCAGTTGCCATTGTGTCGCATCTAGACTGATCAACTTCCACTAAATTAAGATGTAAGAGCATGGATGCCATGCCCACATTACCTTTCATTAGTTTTGCTCTCGCCTTAACTATGTAGTCATGAGCCAATTGTGGCTCTTTTACAGTTGCTAAATTAGTCATGCTTTTTTCCTCCAAAGGCTTTTCCAAGAAAACCACCTTTAAGAGAATCAGCAGACTCTTCCAACTTCTTAGCTAAGTCTTTTCGCTTCTGTTCAGCTAAAGCATCATCTTCTCTCAGAGAGTCAATGCCATTGTTGTATCCATTAAACGTAGAAACAACGCTAACCAGTTTTTGATGAGCATCAGCAATATCTTGATCGTTACCTAAAATATCAGCGTTGATATTTGGTAAAGACCCAGTTAATTTTTCCAGTGCTTTAAAACTGGAAGCATTAAAGAAACCTTTTTGTTTCTGCTTGGGGTCATATTCCCTCAATTTTTTTGCTAAATGATCAGTCTGTTCAAGGACAGCATCAACAGTGGTTTTAAGAACATTCTTAATATTATTGTTGATTCTATTCTTGACATCATTTTCTATCTTAGACCTTAACTTCTCTGATACATTCAAACGAATGTCAGAGCCATATTGAGGAACAGTAGATATCTCAAATTCAAACTTAAACTTTCGTCTAAGTGAATCGAAGTCAGGGTAATCACATTCGTTGAATGCTTTACCTAAATTTCTTTTGGCTTGTTCCATTTTTTGTGGATAGCTTTTAAGAAACTCATCTACTTCTTTATCCCAAATCTGCTTTGCATCATCCACTTGATTCTGCAATGACTCTAACTGTGAGTTAGGGCATAAACGCCACCCACTCACAACCTTGTCATCCATATCAGTAGAATTATCTGCCCAAGGCAAAGTCATCGGATAGTAATAATCATTCCTAAACTTATTTAAAATGTGGCGAAAATATTTGTTAATATCTTCTCCATAAATATGCTTAGAAACACCCAGTAATCTCTCGCTAGATACTTCAGTATCTATCGCTAAATCACGCTTTAACCTTTTATCTGTTCTGATTCCGCTAGGATGCTTCGCAGTCATGCGAACCAACACAGCATTCTCAGACAGAGTATTAGTCAATTTTTCTTTATCCATAATAAGAACCTCCATTCTTTATTAGAAAATTGCTGTTTCGATCTTAATGATCTCTTCAGGTGAGAAAAAAAATCTCACGACAGCAGAGCAGAAAATATATTTAACCAGTAAATATAAATTCTGCCCTTGCTCAGACCTAGACTTCTAAGTCTTGATTCTTGATCTTGAATTCTCCATATCTTGCAGAATCCACAATATCGCTTCTTGCTCCAACAAGCGATCTCACAAAGAAAATTCCAAACTCAGGGGTAGGAAATTTCTCAATGTAATCAAGAGCATTAGCAAAGTAGTCATGCAAGTTGCTATCACTAGCTTCTTTTATAACACTCACTAATGCACAGACAGTTGCATACATCAGACCACCACTATCAACAACCTCGACATCTCCACCCTCACAAATTTCTTGCAAGTTGGGAACATCATTTTTCAGTGATAGGAATGACATAAACTCGATACTAGCAGTTTCACCTACATCGCCTTGCACAAGTAATTGCACAATTTCTTTAGGTGGATTGCATTTAAGAGTATCGCTTAACCTCACCCATGATCTAGGACTAGGCTGTGGGGTAGTAACCTTGGCATTAAAGTCATGCAACCACTCAGGCTGAAAACTTATGAACCCCAAAATTTCAGGACAAATATCATTCTTACTTGCCCATGCTAACCAATCATCAGGACTATGCTCAAAATCGACCATAGTGCATCTATCTGATACATGACTAGGAAGTTTATTGCTTCCTGCTCTATCAGTTGCTCTATTACCTGCACAGATTGTTCTCCACCCTTTAGGCAAAGAATAGTCTCCTATCCTTCCCTCATACAGCAATTGCCCACATACAGCCTGAACAGAATTCGATGCTTGGGCATACTCATCAAAGAATAAAATCCCTTCACCACTTACAGGAAGATTGCCCAAAAAGGCTCTCTTCTGTTCATTCGCATCATTGATATAAGGCAAACCACCTAAATCAACAGACTCATATAACGACAGTCTGAAATCAATAAATCCAAACTCATTTTGAGTAGGATTAATTTTATCCACGACTACCTTCCTATCCATAGCAATGTCATCGACATATGCTCGAACAATTGCACTTTTTCCAATACCTGTTCCCCCTAAAAGGAATGGAGTATTAGACCCTTTTAAAACTGCCTTAATCGACAGTAATGCTTGACTTGGTTTCATATTAATAACCTCCAAAGTTTTTATGATTCAAGTTAGTTTCAGCTACCAATAAATATTATTTACCAGTAACTACCAATACTGGATAACAATTTGCTATCCAGTTTCATAGCATTTCAGCTAATCTTCAGTTGGTTTAAGTAATGGTGTTAGAGACAAATTCATCATTTGGATTTTTCCAACAATCTCTAGACATAAGACCATTTTCTAAAATGTATTCCAAATGCTTAGTGGCATTTTTAATGTTATTAAACATTCTTGCCCTTGCTCCACTTTCATCACATAGATATTCATTATCTTTTGCTAAAAAATAATAACTTCTATTTTCTCCATACAATTCTTTTATTAATTCATATTCATTCCAAGAATAAATATGAACATCAATCTCATTATGTGGTTCTACTATTCGCTTGTTATCTCTCCAAACTTTCCACTGTTTAGAGATAACTTTTTTATTAGACCATTTAATTTTATCCATAATTTTTGACCCTCCAAGGTCAGTTAATTACCAATAACAGACAGCACTCGCTATCTGTTTTCATAGCATCTCAGCTAATCTTCAGTTGGCTTAAAAAGTGTTTTTATCCCATTCAGGATTAACATTTTTTTCATCCCAATCCATATCCAATTGATTCAATAAGAATATTGTTGGCAAATAATCGTCATGTTGATTACCCCAATCTTCCTCATAGGTTTCCAATTTTCTTTTGTATATGTCTAATGCTTTCCATAAAATCAGACTTGTATCTTCATTTACAGTTAGCTGTTTAGTCATAATTACCTTTGGCGTTTTCATACCAATTTGTTTATTTTCTTTTTGCATAATTTTTGACCCTCCAAGGTCATGTTTAATTACCAAGATTCCCTCGAAAGGGTCAGGGCATTACTGCTACCTGTTTTAAAATTTCGACTGGATTCTCGCCAGTCATCATCAGTTGGTTTACCCTGTATTTTTTATAGGGTCATCAAGGAAAACATCTCCATGCACAGAACGAATAACATAATTAAGATTTTCGTTTATCGTTATTTGTCTATCGTTAATGAATAAGATTTGATTTCCCTTGATCTGTTTAAGATAAACAGAATCAGATGCAAAAACATAGGAAAAAATAGCGTTTAATCTCTCCCTTGTTGTGACTGTATCCCACCCACACATTGAAAAACATAAGTGAATATTGTTACTTAAATTTTCGCTAGGATGATTGTTCTCGAACCATGCAATTTTATTGTCATGCAAGAAAACCCCTTGCTGTTTTTTGCTCGACCATTCTGATATTGGTCGAATTCTAGTATTGCCCATTATTTTATTTACATTTTCAGTAAATGCTTCAGCAATTTCTTTTGATACTTTTCTCATAAGTTAAACCTCCAAGGTTTTGTTTCTTGAACCCCAAAATAGGATTCTCTTCAGCCTGTTAATTCAGGGACAGTTGGAGGACTGCCTAGGACATACTGCAGTAGCAAGTATCGGTGTATCGTGAACGCCTAAGTAGTTTCCATTTCACTACATCTCAGGGAACGCTTTTTGTTTTGATGCTTCTCTTTATCATCGAGGGTAAATCTAGAGACCCTCAGCTAAGTTAGTATCTTAATAAGTAATACAGCTACCTAGCAGTCATATATGGCTGTTCTATAAAGACCTCCTTTTTGGTTTAATATTCGTTGTCATGTGCATACCTTAACACCATGAATATCATCAATGCAACATCTTATTAGATTGCAGTATGTGAGCATTACGAAACTCTGCTTACTGGTAGATAATATTAAGCATGGATAAAGACAAAACTCAGGACGAAAAACCCACGCTTAAATTGGTCAAGGATAAGACCAAGCTAACCATGAAACAGAGAGCCTTTTGTGATCTCATCATCAAGGGCAAGTTGGGAAGTCAGATCGAATGCTATATGGAAGTCTATGATGTAGCTCTAACCAAGACAGGGAAGATACCTAAACACGCCCACGTTGATTGCAGTAGGTTAATGGCAAACCCTAGTATCAGCCTAACTATAGCTAATGGATTGAAACGCTTAGAGGTTAATGCAGTAGCTTCCACTACTCGAACAAGGAGTTACGTTCTTGAACAGCTTATGAGAGAGAGCAAGGAAGCAGACAGTGACAGCACTAGAGTCAGGGCATTAGAGTTACTAGGCAAGACAGTGAACCTATTCAGCGACACCTTGGAGATCAAGGAGAGCAGAACCAGTGATGACATAGAGAGTGAGATTGAGCAGAAGATAGAAGCATTGTTGAGAGAATCAGCAGAATAGACCCCCCTTTTAATGCTGTGATCTAGAGCAGAGACAGACCCCCCTACACCCCTTTACAGATGCAAGTACCTGCTATCATATATACATAGTGTTTTGCACATAATATGACATAATTTTATAGACCCCCCCTATTATGTATTGCATTTTGCTATCTTTCTTTGCCATATACCCTGTTTTTCTAGGTAAACACTGTGTTTCATACCCCCCCCATACTATATTTCAAAATTTGAGGGTTGCTTTTTATGTGAAGCCGTGCAATATTGTATAATCTGTAGATACATATACCTAGTAACCAGTAATAACTTAATGAGTGCCTACCTATGTTTACTTATTAAGTTTTTTTATTTAAGAGCTACTACCTAGTAGGTATATACTAGATAGGGAGTTACTGTATGTATGAGTTTATAGGAAGTTTAATAAGTGATTTTTTCTTTTGGTGCGTAGATGTTTTAGTATTCATTGGAGAAGTCACAGGTATGGGTTATGCATTAGCTAATATAGTTATATTTGTAATACTTCAACCAGCTTTGATTTTGCTTTTCTTTGTTTTATGGAGAAAAGAAATAAAAAAGAATGAATAAGAATGTACTAAGTAAAGTTAAAAACTTATCTGCTGATCAAAAGCAGGAATTGCTTTCCCTATTAGAAGAATTAGAAAAAGCCAAAGGCAGAGAGAAATGCCATGAAGACTTTATGACCTTTGTTGGGGAGATGTGGTCAGCTTTTATTCATGGTAGACATCATGAGATCATGGCGGATGCTTTTGAGAGAGTCGCTAAAGGCGATCTGAAGCGTTTAATTATTAATATGCCACCTCGACATACCAAGAGTGAGTTCGCTTCGTACCTCCTCCCTGCGTGGTTCTTAGGTAAATACCCAGATAAGAAAATTATCCAGACTGCCCATACTGCTGAACTAGCGGTTGGCTTTGGTAGGAAGGTTAGGAACTTAGTCAACAGTGCCGATTACAAAGCTGTGTTTCCCAATGTTAGTTTGCAGTCAGATTCAAAAGCTGCTGGAAGATGGAACACAAACCAAGGCGGAGATTACTTTGCGATTGGTGTAGGTGGTGCGGTAACTGGTAAAGGTGCTGATCTACTTATTATTGACGATCCCCATTCCGAACAAGAGGGAGCTTCTTCAGACATCAATGTATTCAATCGTACCTATGAATGGTACACCTCTGGTCCTAGACAGCGTTTGCAACCGAATGGTGCAATTGTGGTGGTCATGACTAGATGGCACAACAAAGATTTAACAGGTCAAGTAGTCGATGCTAGTGTAAAGCGTGGCGGTGCTGACCAGTGGGAAGTCATAGAGCTTCCTGCAATCATGCCTTCTGGAAACCCCTTGTGGGCAGAATTCTGGAAGATGGAAGAGTTACAGGCTTTGAAAGCCGAGCTACCCAACAGTAAATGGATGGCACAATATCAGCAAGACCCAACCTCTGAAGAAGGAGCTTTGGTTAAGCGTGAGTGGTGGCAAGTGTGGGAAAACAGAGAGCCACCTGACTGTGAGTTTATTATCCAGTCATGGGATACAGCTTTCATGAAAAATCAAAGAGCTGACTTTTCTGCTTGTACTACATGGGGAGTTTTCTATAAAGAAGATGACGATGGGATGATTTCTCCTTTTGTTATTCTGTTAGATGCTTACAAAGAACGATTAGAGTTTCCTGATCTTAAAACAAGAGCCATGGAAAAATACAACGAATACAAGCCAGATGCCTTCATTGTAGAAGCTAAGGCTGCTGGTATGCCCTTAATATTTGAATTACGAGCTATGGGTATACCTGTACAAGAATACACACCAAGCAGGGGTAACGATAAAATTTCAAGAGTTAATGCAGTCTCTGATCTTTTTGCTTCAGGAGTTATTTATGCTCCTTCGACAAGATGGGCAGAAGAAGTGGTAGAAGAATTTGCAGGTTTTCCTAATATGGAACATGACGATTTAGTTGATAGCTCTACTCAAGCTCTGTTAAGATTCAGACAAGGTGGTTTTATTCCATTACATTCAGACGAAGAGGATGAGCCTTTGGAACATAATCGTACCGCAAATTATTACTAGGAGATTCAATTGGCTATAGAAAGACAACAAGCTACACCTGAAGATGGAACAATAGAACAAGACCCTCAAGAACAAGGATTAAGTATTTCTATTGAAAATCCAGACTCAGTAGCAATTGAAACTGAAGATGGTGGAATGATTATTGACTTTGATCCTAATGCTAAAGAAATAGGTGACATAGAATTTGATTCTAATCTAGCAGATCATATAGATGATGGTATTTTGCAAGAGCTAGGTTCTAAACTTGTAGGTGACTACAACGGAGACAAAGACTCACGATCAGAGTGGGAAGAAACTTACACGAAAGGTTTAGATCAACTAGGACTCAAGATAGAAGAAAGAACAACCCCTTGGTCAGGAGCTTGTGGTGTATTTCATCCAATGCTTAGTGAAGCTGTTATACGCTTTCAATCCCAATCAATTACAGAAATGTTTCCTGCTGCTGGACCAGTCAGAACTAAAATAGTAGGAAAGATTACAGAAGAAAAAGAAAAACAATCGCAGAGAGTAGAAGATTACTTAAACTACTTGCTGACACATGAGATGTCAGAGTACAGAACTGAAACAGAAAAGATGTTATTTTCATTGCCATTGGCAGGTTCTGCATTTAGAAAAGTTTACTTTGATCCTAGCTTAGATAGACCGAGTTCTATCTTTGTACCAGCAGAAGATGTTGTGGTTAACTATGGAGCAAGTGATTTAGAAACTTGTGAAAGAGCTACCCATGTTATGCGTAAATCTTCTAATGTAGTTAGAAAAATGCAAGTTAATGGTTTCTATAGAGACATAGATATTCCTGATGGCTCACAAAAAATTTCTGATATCAATAAAAAGTATGACGAAATTACTGGTGAATCAGATACTTATAACTACGATCAAAGCCATACAATATTAGAAATGCAGGTAGATTTAGACCTTGAAGGGTTTGAAGATACCGATGACTCAGGAAAAGAAACAGGTATAGCTATACCTTATGTTGTTACTATTGATTTTCCAAGTGGCATTATTCTTAGCATACGCAGAAACTATTATGAAGATGACACTAAAAAGTTAAGAAGAATGCACTTTGTACATTATCAATACTTACCAGGATTAGGTTTCTATGGGTTTGGTTTGATACATATGGTAGGAGGATTAGCCAAGTCAGCTACATCCATACTAAGACAATTAGTAGATGCAGGTACTTTAAGTAATTTACCTGGTGGTTTAAAAGCTAGAGGACTCAGAATTAAGGGAGATGATACTCCTATCATGCCTGGAGAATTTAGAGATGTTGATGTACCAGGTGGTGCTATTAGAGACAACATTACATTCTTACCATACAAAGAACCATCGTCTACATTATTTGCATTGCTAGGAAACATAGTAGAAGAAGGCAGAAGGTTTGCCAGTATGTCAGACATGAAAGTATCTGATATGAGCAACAATGCACCTGTTGGAACTACACTAGCATTGCTAGAAAGAAATCAAAAAGTTATGAGTGCTGTGCAATCTAGACTTCACGCTTCAATGCGTAAAGAGTTTGATATATTAGTTGGCATTGTAAAAGACTTTACAGACCCTTCTTATCCTTATGAAACAGATGAAGGAGAAGATATTAAAGCAGAAGATTTTGATAACAGAGTAGATGTACTACCAGTATCTGATCCTAATGCAGCAACAATGGCTCAAAGAATTATGCAATATCAAGCAGCTATGCAACTAGCTCAGTCTGCTCCTGATATGTATAACTTACCTGAACTACATAGACAGATGCTTAATGTATTAGGCATTGAAGATGTAGAAGATATCATTCCTGATATTGATGATGTTAAATCAGTTGACCCAGTTACTGCAGTACAAAATATTATTAATGGAAAACCAGTCAAAGCATTCATTGATCAAGATCATGAAGCACACATTGCTGTAGTTACATCAGCACAGCAAGACCCACAAATACAACAACTTGTAGGTCAGAGTCCAAATGCACCTTCAATACTAGCTGCAGGTTCAGCTTATATTAATGAGCATTTATCAATGCAATACAGAAAAGAAGTTGAAGAAGAAATGGGCGTAGAGTTACCACCAGAAGGTGAGCCATTACCAGCAGATGTTGAGAAACGTATATCAAGCCTTGTAGCAGAAGCAGCCAAGCGAGTATTAGGTACTTCACAAGCTCAAGCTGAACAACAAAGAGTACAAGAGCAACAAAAAGACCCACTCATTCAAGCTAAAGAAAAAGAAGTCGCAATTAAAGAAGCACAAGCAAAAGCTAAAATAGAAATAGATGAAGGCAGATTATTACTTGATGCTACTAAAGCTGCATCAAATAAACAAATACAAGAAGCTAGGCTTAAACAAGAACAAGAAATAGCTGGTGTTAAAATAGGACAGCAAGTTGCTAGTGATTTGATAGCACAAGAAACTTTAAAAACAAAACAATCAATAGAAGATTTTAAAACAGGTGTTGACATAGCTAATAATATGATTAAAGATAGCGATTAGTATGACAAATGAAATCACTGAGCTATCACTTTCAGAACATCTGAAGTTAAAGTATCGTGGTATGATGAATGAACACGCTGATCATATTGCTACAGGAGCTTGTAAAGACTTTCCTGATTATCAAAAAATGGTTGGTATTATCGAGGGGATTGCCCTCGCAGAAAGAGAACTACTAGATTATATTGAAAGGGTTCTCGAACAATAGGAACTCGACTCCTAAAGTCGTGCATAAAAATATGAGTAAAAAGGAAAAAATAAACATTCCAGAACCAGAAAGCGTTGAAACTCCTGTCGTAGAAGAAAATATAAAAAGCCAACTACCTGAACCAAAAGGGTGGAAGATTCTTATAGCTATGCCTAGAGTAGACGAAAAAACTGATGGCGGTATTATAAAAGCAACTACAACTCTTAGAGATGAAGAAGTAAGTAATATTTGTGGATATGTTTTAAAACTAGGCAATGAATGTTACAACGACATTAAAAGGTTTCCAAGCGGACCTTGGTGTAAAGAAGGTGACTGGGTTGTTTTTAGAGCTTACTCAGGAACTCGCATGAAAATGTATGGACAAGAATTTCGTTTAATAAATGATGACACTGTGGAAGCAGTGGTCGATGATCCAACAGGAGTAGTAAGAGCATGAGTAAAGCAGAAATAATTAATGAAGAGCCTGATTTTGAAGGTGTTGTTCCACAAACACAAGAAGATCAATTCTTTGGTAAGCAAACTGAAATAGATAATAAAATTCCAGATGACTTAGAAGTTACTATTATTGATGATACTCCAGAAGAAGATCGTAGACCTGCAAAAGCAGAAGATGCTTCTCCAGAAGTAGATGACGATGTAGTTGACAAAGAAATAGCTGATTACAGCAAAAGAGCTGCTGATCGCATATCTAAAATTAAATACGAATACCACGAAGAGCGAAGAGCAAAAGAAGCAGCAGCAAGAGAATCTAAAGAAGCTGTAGCAAGATTGCAAACCATGATGTCAGAAAACCAAAGGCTACAAGCTATGGTTGAACAAGGTGGTGAAGTATTAAACAAACAAGCACATAACAATGCTTTGTGGGCAAAACAAAATGCTCAAGCAGAATTTAAGAAAGCCTACGAAGAAGGCGATGCTGATGCTATGACTAAAGCACAAGAGATGATAGCTAGAGCTACTCTTGCAGAACAACAGTCAAATAACATGGCAGAAAATGTACAAGCAGAAGTTACTAAAAATATGCCTGTGCAACAACCTGCAACACAACAACAAGAACTTGATCCTGATATGAAAGCATGGTCAAGTAAAAATCCTTGGTTTATGAGTACAGTACCTGAACATCAAGAAATGAGTTCATATGCTTTAACCATTGATCAAAGACTTCGTAATCAGGGAATAAATCCTGAAGAAGATTCACAAAAATATTACGCAGAAGTAGATAAAAATATGCGTAATGAATACCCAAATTTCTTTGGAGTTCAAGTAGATCAGACTGCAGAAGTAGTCAGTGAAGCTGGAACAACAAAACGACAACCTTCAACAGTTGTTGCATCCGCCACGAGGGATAGCGGAAATAAGAAACCCTCGCAAGTACGTCTGACTCAGACACAAGTTAAATTAGCACGACAACTTGGTATAAGTCCTGAGCAGTATGCAAACCAATTATTAAAGGAGATTTAATATGTCAGATAAAGATACATCTAATAAGGAAGTTAAAACTGACTCTCCTGAAGAACAAGTGCGTACTCCAAGGAGTTTAGATAGTCGAGAAATCGATCAAAGACCAATGAGCTGGGATGCAGCAGGTAATCTTCCAGAGCCTGATCCGCAAGACGGATGGGTATTCAGATGGATTAGAACTACCCTATTAGGGCAGACTGATAATCCAAATGTTTCTAGAAGAATGAGGGAAGGGTGGAAGCCAGTCCGACTTGAAGATCATCCAGAACTTCAAATACAAATGCAGGATCACAACTCAGAATGGGCAAAGAAAGGTCACATAGAAATAGGCGGACAATTATTATGTAAGATGGCACAAGAGAGAGCGATAGCTAGAGATAAACACTTTAGTGAACTATCTGCTTCTCAAGTAGATTCTGTTGATAATACTTATTTTAAAGACCAAGACAATCGAATGGCGACCAAACAAGTGTTTGAGCGTAAATCGAGAACAACTTTTGGGAAAGATTCTTAGAATCTTTTTTTATTAATTTAATAAGGAGACAATTATGTCAACCACAGCAACTCCCTATGGGAGCAGACCTATTGGTACTATCGTTGGAAGCCCTTATCAAGGAAAAGTTACACATTACAAAATCAAAAATGCATATGGTACAGACATATTCTATGGCGATATTGTAAAGTTAGCTGATGACAACCCTAATACTACTATCCAAAAAGATACTGGTACTACGTCTTTAACACCGATTGGTGTTTTCCTTGGTTGTGCTTACACTGATCCTACTACAGGTCAATTCACACCAAATCAATATTTTCCAGCTTCAATAGCTGCAGATGATATTGTTGCGTATGTTGCTACTGATCCTTTTGTAATCATGCAAATGCAAGGCGATGAAACTCTTACTCAAGATGACTTGGGCAAGAATTGTGCTATCGTGCAAACTGCAGGAACTACAACTATTGGAAACAGTAAAAACAGCGTAGATGGGAGTACAGCAGCTAATACCGCCACACTACCACTAAAGATTATCGACTTTGTCGATGGTCCTGATAGTGCAATTGGCGATGAGTTTACTGATGTACTTGTAATGTTTAACGTAGGGCATCAATTGCTCAACACAACTGGCATAGGCTAAGGAGTAAATAATGGCAGCTATATCAAGAGCTAATGAGCTCAAGCAACTATTACCTGGACTTAACGCCTTGTTTGGTGAAGAGTATGGTAATTACGAAAACGAGCACGAAGAAATTTATGTTTCAGAGAATTCCGAGAGATCATTTGAGGAAGAACTAAAACTATCTGGCTTCGGTGCAGCACCTGTAAAGAATGAAGGATCAACTATCAGTTATGATACTGCTCAAGAATCTTTTGTGGCTCGTTACACACACGAAACTATCGCAATGGGATATTCAGTTACAGAGGAAGCTATGGAAGATAATCTATATGTTTCTTTGTCAGCTAGATATACTAAAGCACTAGCTCGTGCAATGGCTTACACAAAGCAAGTAAAAGGAGCATTTCCATTAAACAATGGATTTAGCACTGCATTTACTTCAGGCGATGGGGTTGCTTTATTTAGCACAGCTCATCCACTTGTAAGTGGCGGAACTAACAGCAATAGACCTACAACAGGAGCTGACTTGAATGAAACATCTTTAGAAGATGCGATCATCCAAATTGGTAAATATACTGATGAAAGAGGTCTTAAAATTGCTGCACGAGCTAAAAAACTAATAGTACCATCTGAACTTCAGTTTGTTGCTACTAGGCTTTTACAAAGTGACTATAGAGTTGGAACGGCTGACAATGACATCAATGCGGTAAAAACTAATGGAGTGATTCCAGAAGGCTATTCAGTTAATCATTATTTAACTGATACTAATGCTTTCTTTATCACTACTGATGTTCCAGACGGCATGAAGCATTTCGTCAGAGCACCGATGACAACATCTATGGATGGTGATTTTGAAACTGGTAATGTTAGATATAAAGCTAGAGAAAGATATTCCTTTGGAGTATCCGATCCGCTTGGTATCTATGGTTCACCAGGTAGTTCGTAAGAACACTTAGGGGGAGCTTATGTTCCCCCTTTTTTTTTAATCTAGGGAATTTTTAATTAATCTATCAACTGCCCTAGCAGACTTGCCAAGATGATAGATACTTTCTTTTAGGAGAATAAAATGGCTAACACAACATTTAATGGACCAGTTAGGTCCGAAGGTGGTTTTGAACAAATCACTAAAAATAGCACAACAGGTGCAATTACAACAAACCTTGATATTTCATCAGCAGGTGCAATTACTACTTCAAGTACAATTAATGCAAAACAGGTAGTAGATACTACTTTTAATGCGGCTGGAGCAGCATCAGCTACTTTAACAGCAGCTCAATCAGGAACTTTGTTTTTGATTAATGGAGCAGCAAACAATGTAATTACCTTACCTGCTGTATCTACTGATAATGTAGGAGTTCATTATGACTTTCAACTTACAGTAGCAGTTGGTGGCAGTGTAACTACTACTATTGTACTTCCAGGTTCTGGTGTATCAGATTTCCAAGCAATGCTTTCATTGGTTGCAGGAACAGCAGCTAACGCAGTAAGTGATGTAGCAGGAGATACTTTAACCCTAGTAAACTCAACAGTTGCAAATGCTAGAGTATCTATGACTTGTGTTTCAGATGATGGAACAAATTCCAAGTGGATGACAACTGCTCTATCAACTCCAATAGCTACAGTAGCTTAACAGGAGTACATTATGTCAGGATATTCAGATGTACAAGCAGTTACTATAACTGCTGACACAGTAGCCTTAGACGCAGATGGAATATCAGTCGCAGCCTCAGTTGGAAATAACGCAGCACTTGTAATAGGTGGTGCGTTAGCTTCAGGTGGTGCAGTTTCACTTAGTCATGGAAGG
>Ga0208643_1000104_pt1 | contig 52603 bp, 46 predicted proteins | sample VirMetDEL_Nov_12_FD_184516 | JGI IMG/M metagenome (GOLD analysis project Ga0208643, IMG submission 184516) | Aqueous microbial communities from the Delaware River and Bay under freshwater to marine salinity gradient to study organic matter... | ecosystem: Environmental > Aquatic > Marine >...
TAATGCCACTCGCTTAAGAGCGAGTGGCATTTTTACTTGGATATTTCACCGTTTTCTTTAGCACCACACGCGGGTAGCTGGGCCGCTTCCTCTTCGCGGGTAAAATCAACCTTTTGCCATTTTCCCTCAGTCGTTTTAAGTGCTGTGGGATCGCTCCTGGACTCCCTCTGTCGCTCCAACCAAACTCATCCTGGATTAAAAACAAGGCATTAATGAAACTTATCCTCTGTGGCTCAACTTTATGCTGCACCGCCATTGCGGCCATCTCTAGTCGAACAATATTGTAGGTCGTCAAGATCCCCCATAATTCTTGATACACCCCATCTTTCTTCTTACTGCGCAGAACGGGTTTATTTTCCAGTTGATATTGCTTCAGCTCACCATAACCCCTCTCTATCTCCCATCGCTGCCAATACACCTTGAGCAAATCGTTCACTGGATAAGTGTTGGGGCATAGACATGACGTGATAAACCCTTTGATATCACCTTTGGGTGACGGAATAAGGATAAGGCGGGCTTGCCAGCACTCCCCCAGATAAGGCGCTTGCTGTTTAGCTTGGGGTGATACCGGCATCTCAACCAGATGGTCATACTCTGAGAATGACTCGATAATTTGATAGCGGGTCTTAGACTTTATCGGGGTTAACCAATGGGTGTTTGCACCGCTTCCTTGCCAGCTGATGAGCAATTCGGCAGACATAAACCCACGGTCAAACAACGTGAGCGAATGATCGGGAGCTGAGCCAACCAATTGCTGTGCATAGTGAATTTCACTGTGGGTAACAGGCCCGAAAGCCGCATCAGAAAGTAAGTGGCTACGCGTAGACATTAAGGTGACCGCCAGCACAGAGGGAAAAGAAGCCGTGCTTTGTGCAAAACCAAAGTGACGGTTTTCTTCAGTGTTATGCGTCTTAAAATACGTCCCATCAACACTGAGCAATTTCAATCCCGCTATCTCATCAAATTCGCACTGTGTTTCCCACTGTGCAGCGGTTGTTTTGAACAGATAACGCATGGGCTCTGAACCCAACTTTTCTTTGGCTTTGATGATGCTACTGGTCGCCAGTGGCGGGAGCTCCCCCTTGGCGTCGGGAAACGCCAGTGAGAGCGTATCACAGACTTGCTGAATCGAGCGGTTACGCATCAAACCAATGCCTAGAACCAACCAAACAGCTTGCTCTGCAGGGAAACGGCGGGTTCGAAGTGATGCCCTGCCAGTTTGTTGCACAGCCTCAGCCACCCAATCCATGGGAACATGTTTGGCGAATACATCAATATCTTGCGATTGGCAAAATTCAGCAGTAACGAGTAGCTCTTTAGAAAATTCAGACATAAAAAATCAGCCGCAACTTAGGTTGCGGCTGATTATGAAGCCCTTGAAAGATCGTTCAACTACTTAAAACGATCGGCATTACTGCATAGGCAGGGCTTCAAATCTTACTTAGCTGACTTTAGGCTGCTAACGGCCTATTCATCTAGGAATGATTTTAAGATTTCTGAGCGTGAAGGGTGACGCAGTTTGCGCAGTGCCTTAGCTTCAATCTGACGAATACGTTCACGGGTTACGTCGAACTGCTTACCCACTTCTTCAAGAGTGTGGTCAGTGTTCATATCGATACCAAAACGCATACGCAGTACTTTCGCTTCACGAGCGGTTAGACCTGCTAACACTTCGTGTGTGGCGTTTTTCAAGCTTTCGCTGGTCGCTGAGTCCAGTGGTAGTTCGAGGGTCGTATCCTCGATAAAATCACCTAAATGCGAATCTTCATCGTCACCGATTGGAGTTTCCATGGAGATAGGTTCTTTGGCGATTTTCAGTACCTTACGGATCTTATCTTCCGGCATCATCATTCGCTCAGCCAGTTCTTCAGGTGAAGGCTCGCGGCCCATTTCCTGTAGCATTTGGCGAGATATACGGTTCAGCTTGTTGATCGTTTCGATCATGTGTACTGGAATTCGAATGGTACGCGCTTGGTCGGCAATAGAACGAGTAATCGCCTGACGGATCCACCAAGTTGCATAGGTCGAGAACTTGTAACCACGACGGTATTCGAACTTATCCACGGCCTTCATCAAGCCAATGTTACCTTCTTGGATTAAGTCCAAGAACTGCAGACCACGGTTGGTGTATTTCTTCGCGATAGAAATCACCAGACGTAAGTTTGCTTCAACCATTTCTTTCTTCGCACGGCGGGCTTTAGCTTCACCGATTGACATACGACGGTTGATGTCTTTAATGGCTGAAATCGCTAAGCCGGTTTCTTCTTCAACTGCTGCAAGCTTAGTACGACAACGGATCACGTCGTCTTCAACCATTCTTAGGCCTTCGGCATAAGGTTTCGTTGAGGCTTTTTCAGTGTTGAACCAATCGAGGTTGGTTTCGTTGCCAGTGAAGAATTTAACAAAATTTTTCTTCGGCATTTTGGCTTGTTCAACGCATAGTTTTAACACTAAACGTTCTTGAACACGCACGCGATCCATCATAGTGCGCATGCTTTTTACTAAACGGTCAAACTGTTTAGGTACTAAGCGGAATTCTTTGAAGATTTCACCAATTTCGAATAGTGCTTTTACCGATTCTGGGTGTTCACGGCCCTTAGCTTCGATAATTTTCAGTGCACTTTCGTAGGCGGTTCTCAGTTGAGCGAATCTTTCGCGTGCTTCCTCAGGATCAGGCCCTTTGTTGCCTTCTTCTTCATCTTCACTGTCTTCGTCATCATCTTCGTCATCTTCATCGTCCAGCTCTTCTTCAGATAATTCTGAGCCGATGTGAGTTGCTGTCGGTGCGACGTCTTCTTCGTCCGGGTTAACAAATCCAGAGATAATATCAGATAGGCGCAGTTCGTCGGCTTCAAATTGGTCGAATTGCTCAAGGATCATCGCGATCGCTTGCGGGTACTCGGCGACTGAACTTTGAACTGTGTTGATGCCTTCTTCGATGCGTTTGGCGATAACAATTTCGCCTTCGCGGGTCAGAAGCTCAACGGTACCCATTTCACGCATGTACATGCGCACGGGATCGGTTGTGCGGCCAAGTTCGCTTTCTACTGTTGCGAGTGCGGCAGCGGCTTCTTCAGCGGCATCTTCGTCGGTGTTGTCTTCCGACATCATCATGTCATCGGCATCTGGGGCTTCTTCGAATACCCGGATACCCATGTCATTTATCATCTGGATAATATCTTCGATCTGGTCAGAATCGACCATGTCTGCAGGTAAGTGATCGTTCACTTCTGCATAGGTTAAGTAACCTTGCTCTTTACCTTTGGCAAGCAACAGCTTAAGTTGCGACTGCGGAGTATGATCCATAGATATCATCCAAGTTGGGAAACTGTTACAACGACGGACACTTAGCATAAGCTAAGTGCCGCGCAAATCGTCAATTATAGCCGTGTGCACATGTCTGTGCTAGTCACTGGGACAGTGAATGAGGACATTTTGCCTCAGTTTAACCCTTTCATGACTGAGATCAGCTTCGAGAGCTGCATCTTCTCTTCTTTAGTATGAGTCTGTTTTAGACTCAATTCCTGATATCGTTGTTCAATATATTGATTGTTCAACCAAACCAGGGTTTGTTTAAACTTTTCGAGCAAGTTTTCATCCGCCACTTGATGGTCCCATTGGGCCAATTTATGCAGAGTGCCGCTATAAGGGTGCTCTCTGAATTGTTCAAGTAGTTGTGCGCTGTTTAACGTTTGCTCTCGAGTCATCTCCAATAACAGTGGCAGCAATTCTATGCCTGGCATCTGTAAGTGGGCGAGTGCGGGTTGTGGGGGTAAACCCATACCCAGTTTAGGATGTTGTACTAGCAATGCGATGGCGAGTCGCAAGGGTGTACCGCGTCCTTTTAATCCATTATTTGCCATTGGTTTAGCTTGTTTCACGCTAAAGCCTAGCTTCTTTTTCATATCTTCTGAGCTGTTCATTCCTAACTTGTGAGCTAAGTTCTCAAGCAGTAAGTTTTGCAGCACAGTGTCTTGAATTTTTTCAATTAAGATAAAAGCTTGTTTCGCTAAGTTGCCTTTATCTGTACCGTATTTTGTCGCTAATGTATCAAACAGAAACTCGGGTAGTGCTATGGCTGAATCCATTAAGGTTTCAAATGCATTTTTACCAATTTTACGTACCATAGAATCAGGATCTTCGGCCTGAGGCAGGAACATAAATCGCACTTGATCGCCTGGCTTTAATAATGGCAATGCCGTTTCTAGTGCGCGCCAAGCCGCTTCAGTACCCGCTCTGTCACCGTCGTAACAGCAAACCACTTCTTTAGCGCTGCGCAGCAAAAGCTGAAATTGCTCCGCTGTAGTCGAAGTGCCTAATGACGCGACGGCATAATCGACACCAAATTGCGCCAATGCCACCACATCCATATAGCCTTCAACGATCAGCACTTTGTCCGGATCGCGATTGCGTTGTTTTAGTTCATAAAGACCATAAAGCTCATTGCCCTTATGAAATATGGGCGTTTCTGGAGAATTCAAGTATTTGGGTGTGCCATCACCTAAAACTCTGCCGCCAAAACCAATGACTCGTCCGCGCCTGTCGCGGATAGGAAACATCAGGCGGTCACGAAATCTGTCGTAACGTTTACCACTGTCGTTACTAATTAACATACCCGCAGTGAGTAATTTATCCTGCGCATCCTGATTCTGACGATAGCGGCCCAATAAGCCGTCCCAACCGTCTGGCGCAAAGCCAATACCAAAATGTTCGACTACATCATCGGATAAACCGCGATAGGCAAGATAATCGATAACTTTTTGTTTATCTTGGTGTTGTCTAAGTTGGTTTTGAAAGTAAAGGCTCGCTTCTTCCATGAGTTGGTATAAGTCACGACTTAAACCGTCATCATGTCGCTTGCCTGTGCCTTGTTCTCTGGGAACCTCTAATCCAAGCTGGCCCGCCAAATCTTCAATGGCATCAATAAAATCGAGTCGGTCATACTCCATCACAAAATCGATGGCGTTGCCGTGAGCACCGCAGCCAAAGCAATGATAGAACTGTTTATCACGGCTGACGGTAAACGAAGGTGATTTTTCGCTATGAAAAGGACAACAGGCCGAGTAGTTCTTACCCGCCTTTTTCAAGGGCACCTTACGATCGATAAGTTCGACTATGTCAGTGCGAGCGATTAGCTCATTGATAAAATCACGAGGTATTGCCATTGAGTGCTTAAAATCCCGCCTTGCGCGAATTTAAACAAACAAGCCGCGCATAGGCACGGCTTGTTCATACAGTGAAACGCTAATTATTGCAATTTTGCACGGATCATAGCGCCTATAGCGCCCATGTCTGCACGTCCTTGCACTTTAGATTTCAATGCTCCCATTACTTTGCCCATATCCGCCATGGCGGATGCACCTACTTCTACAATAGTTGCATCGATGAGCGCCGCGACTTCCGCCTCTGTAAGAGGGGTAGGCAGGAAAGCTTCAATAACTTGAATCTCTGCTGCTTCCACGTCGGCCAACTCGTTACGACCCGCTGCTTCAAACTGAGCAATCGAGTCACGACGTTGTTTCACCATTTTGGTTAAGACCGCTATAACCTGTTCATCAGTCAGAGATTCGCGGGTATCCACTTCAATCTGTTTGATGGCGGCTAATGCCATACGAATAGTGCTCAAGCGCGCCTTCTCTTTGGCGATCATGGCCTGCTTCATGTGGTCTTTTAGCTGATCAATTAGGCTCATATGAGATTAATATAAACGTACGCGACGTGCGTTTTCGCGAGAAAGCTTCTTAGCTAAACGTTTAACTGCAGCTGCTTTTGCGCGCTTACGTGCAGTAGTTGGCTTCTCGTAGAATTCACGAGCACGCACGTCGGCTAAAATACCAGCTTTTTCACAAGAGCGCTTGAAACGACGCAGAGCTACGTCGAATGGTTCGTTTTCACGTACTTTAATAATTGGCATACGCCATCACCCCTTAGGTGTAGGTTGTTCTGGTTCAATTGCTCGAACCAAGTCTATTTAAAATGGTGCGGAATTTTATACCGAGACACCTAGGCTTGTAAAGCCCTAAAACTGAGCTCAGTCCTATAGTGTACTCAATATGGCTTGTGCGGCTGGAGTAATTGAGCACTTGCAGGTAGAATTAGCGCCCTTTTAGTTAGCAATTGATGAGACACCATGCGGGTTCTAGGTATTGAAACATCCTGTGACGAGACAGGTATCGCCGTCTATGACGATGAGCTGGGCTTATTATCGCACACTTTATACAGTCAGGTTAAGCTGCATGCTGACTATGGTGGTGTGGTGCCTGAACTGGCATCACGTGACCATGTGCGCAAAATTGTGCCGCTTATTCGTCAAGCGCTGAAAGATGCGAATACTGAAATGGCTGATCTCGACGGGATTGCCTACACCAAGGGCCCAGGTTTAATTGGTGCTTTGCTTGTTGGCGCCTGTGTAGGGCGGTCACTGGCGTTTGCTTGGGGCAAGCCTGCTATCGGTGTGCATCATATGGAAGGACATCTACTGGCGCCTATGCTCGAAGATGACGCGCCCGAGTTCCCCTTTGTGGCCTTATTAGTCTCTGGTGGCCATTCTATGTTGGTTAAGGTCGATGGGATTGGCCGCTATGAAGTATTAGGCGAGTCGGTTGACGATGCTGCGGGGGAAGCGTTTGATAAAACGGCCAAGTTGATGGGGCTGGATTATCCCGGTGGTCCGCGTTTAGCAAAGCTTGCTGCTAAAGGTTTACCTGCAGGGTATAAATTCCCGCGACCTATGACCGACAGACCCGGACTCGATTTTAGCTTTTCGGGTTTAAAAACCTTTACCGCTAATACTATTGCTGCTGAACCTGACGATGAGCAAACGCGCGCCAATATTGCCCGTGCCTTTGAAGAAGCCGTGGTCGATACGCTAGCGATTAAATGTCGCCGCGCGCTGAAGCAAACTGGCTATAACCGCTTAGTGATTGCAGGTGGCGTGAGTGCAAATACGCGCTTAAGGGAAACCTTGGCTGAAATGATGGGCTCTCTAGGTGGAAAGGTATTTTATCCTCGCGGTGAGTTCTGTACTGATAACGGCGCCATGATTGCCTTTGCTGGATTGCAGCGTTTAAAGGCGGGGCAGTACGAAGATTTAGCGGTAAAAGGTCAACCTCGATGGCCGTTAGATACCTTGCCACCAGTGGCATAACTGGTTGTTGATGCCGATACTTAATATTGAGACAAAAAAACTGCGCTTTTAGCGCAGTTTTTTATTAGGGTAATTTTATTGGGTGTAATGTTATCTTAGGATTTTTTAGAGTGCTTCTTGCGTGACACTTTGGACTCTTCTCCCTTGAGTAAGCGCTGAATGTTGTCTTTATGGCGAATGATGATAAGCGTCGATAGCATAGCAACGGGAATAGTGAATCTGTCGTCTAGCCACCAAGTATAAAGGGGCGCGAGTAAGGCGGTAAGAATCGCGGCAAGGGACGAGTAGCGGCTAATTAACAGCAAGATAACCCAAGATGCCATTAAGCAAATCGCTAAATCATCGCCGATGGGAGCCATAGCGCCAAAGGCGGTAGCAACGCCTTTGCCGCCTTTAAAGCCAAAAAATACCGGATAAATATGCCCAAGGCATGCGGCGATGGCGATAAGCCCGAGTGACACTGCATCTATGCCCATGAGATAAGCTAAATAAGAAGGCACGGCACCTTTGAGCATGTCGAAAAACAGCACCATGGCAGCCGAACTCGCGCCGCCAATTCTTAGTACATTGGTGGCGCCTGGATTGCCTGAACCTTGCAATCTTGGATCGGGTAGACCTCTCATCCTACAAACCAGCACGGCACTTGAGATTGAACCCGCCAAATAGGCGGCCAAAATCATCAAAAGTGTCTGTGTTAATGGACTCACATTGGTTTCCTTACGCGTCTTAAGGTATTATCGCGCAACAATTTAAAAAGCTGACCCAGTTGCCAATCCCGCTATAGGTTGTGCGATAACTCGCCTAGTTGGGGCTGAGATATTTTCTGAATGAGCAAATCCTTTTAGGGCGTTATCCTACTGTGGATTGGCTCGAGTAGAAAGTAAATTAGTTATCTGTCAGAAGATTGCGGATTATACAGCTAGGATCGCTTTTAGCTTATCAGACCTCATAGTCGTTAGTTGGAGAAAGCATGGATAAGGTACTTATACGGCAATTACGCATTGATACTGTGATTGGTGTCTATGAGTGGGAAAAGAAAATCCAGCAGAGCCTGTTATTAGATTTAGACATGGCGTGGGATAACAAACCCGCCGCTGCGACAGACGATTATCAATATGCGCTGTGCTATGAGACAGTTTCCAATCGATTAATCCAACTTGTTACTGAGCATCCAATCGAGTTAATCGAAACGGTTGCCGAGCGCGTGGCCGATTGCCTACTTCAAGAATTTAATGTGACTTGGGTGAAAGTTGTGGTGATGAAGCCGGGAGCAGTCGCAACGGCAGCTTCGGTTGGCGTTGAGATTGAACGTTCACGTTAGATGAGTAGTTGATCAACTGCGCTGTTGATTGAGAAACAGTGTTTATCTTCAGATAAATCGGACATTAGCATGGCACGTATTTATATCAGTCTGGGTAGCAATATCGAGCCTAAACAGCATCTGCAAGCGGGATTAATTTCGTTACGAGCGTGTTTTGGACCACTGCGCCTCTCTTCTATGTATGAAAGTGAAGCGGTAGGTTTCAGTGGCACTAACTTTTTGAATATGGTTGCTAGCGCTGAAACTGATCTTAATATAGCGGCGGTAGTTGCACAGTTTAAGCAAATCGAGCAGAATCACGGCCGGCTTGCCGGGGCGAAGAAATTTAGCCCAAGAACCTTAGATTTAGATCTGCTGCTTTACGACCATGTAGTATGCCAAACACCTGTTGTGCTGCCCCGTGCAGAGATAGTCAATAATGCCTTTGTGTTATGGCCATTAGCCGAGTTAGCACCGGAATTGATTCATCCCGTGGTAGATAAAAGCTATGCAAGTTTGTGGCAAGAGTATGACAAAGATTCACAGCGACTTTGGCCTGTGACGTTTGAATGGCCCTCTGGGCTGACGTTTTAAGTTATTGATAGGATTGTCATGGATACGTTTCAGGTCATTATTTTAGCGCTTATTCAAGGGCTAACCGAGTTTTTACCTATTTCTAGCTCGGCCCACTTAATTTTACCCGCACAGCTTTTAGGCTGGGAAGACCAAGGCTTATCCTTCGATGTGGCGGTGAATACGGGGTCGTTATTTGCTGTGGTGATTTATTTTAGACACGAGTTATGGGCTATGTTTAATGCTTGGATTGCGAGCATTTTCAAAGGTCAACAATCTGAAGACAGTAAGCTGGCATGGTGGATTATTCTGGCGACCTTGCCTGCGGTATTTTTTGGTTTTCTGGCAAAGGATTTTATCGCGACTCATCTACGTAATGCTGAGGTTATCGCGGTCACGACAGTGGTATTTGGTTTATTGTTGTGGTGGGCCGATAAGATGTCGCGCCGCGATTTAACGGTTTATCAGACTGGCTGGCGTAAAGCCTTGTTAATTGGTTTCGCGCAGGCACTGGCTTTGATCCCAGGGACTTCGCGCTCTGGTGCCACTATGACAGCGGCGCTGATGTTAGGCTTGAGTCGTGATGCTGCGGCCCGCTTTTCATTCTTAATGTCAGTGCCTGTGAGTTTAGGGGCGGCGATTTTAGTGGGTAAAGATCTGGCGAAAAGTGAGCTTCCGATTGATTATCAAGCGTTAATCCTAGGAACTCTGATTTCGTTTGTTGCAGCCTATGCCTGTATTCATTACTTCTTAAAAATCATCAGCCGCATGGGAATGACCCCATTTGTAATCTATCGTTTAGCACTGGGTGCCATCTTGTGTGGATTTATCTTCTTGTAGCCACGCGAGTTTGGTCATCATAGGCAGATAAGAAATAATAGAATCGGGTCAAGTACCCGATTTTTGTTTTTGGAGCTTCCTCATTTTCTGAAGCTTAACTCATTTTGGAGCTTTATATGGGTCTCGAATATCAGTGTCCAACCTGCGGACTTGCGTTAAAACAACACAAAGCCTCCCAAGGTTTTTATTGTGTTAATAAGCATCACTTCGATCGAAATGAGCAAGGATATTGGGTTTTTACTAAACCACAACGTCAAAAGCCGACTGGTGATACGCGCGAGCAAGTTAGAGCTAAGCGTTTTCTGCTCGAATCAGGCATCTTTTCGCCTTTAATCGATAAACTGGCTGAGATAATCACTGGATCTATTACGCCTGATGCTTGTTTATTGGATTATGAATGCGCTGAGGGCTTCTTCCTGCGAGCTTTAGCTTCCAAGCTGGCTGAGGTCGAAAATCCGCTAAACGTCCAGTACGTGGGCGTAGCGGACGCAGAAAATGCCATTTTTGCTGCCGCGAAGGCGCAGACTCCTGGGATCTTGTGTTTAAGCTCCTCTAAAAAATTACCCTTTGCCGATAATTGTGTGGATTTTATTACTGTTATTGATCGGCCGTTAAAGGGAAAAGAGTCTGTTAGGATATTGAAAGACGATGGGACCATGTTACTGGTTATGCCTGGGCCACGACACCTATGGCAACTCAGGGAATATATTTATTCTGACTTAGTCGAAAAGCCTTTCAAAGTGAATTTGCCCTCTGCATTATCGGTAAAAGACACTCAGGCACTGAGCTTTACCTTATCTGTTACTGGTGAACAGGCATTAACGCTATTGGATATGGCACCTTATGCATGGCGGGCAAATGACAAGATGAAGCACGATATTCAAGCTAATCATTTTGAGTCGCTGGAAATTGACTATGTATTAGTCTTAGCACATAAACGTGTAAGTGAGTTGCTATAGGTTAAAACCTGCAGCTGATGCGGTTAATTTTAAACCAATTCATAGGCTTGGCTCGATGGTTTTGAGATGTCTAATAAGGCAGTTTTACTCAAGTCTATGATTCTGTTTGACGTTTTTATGTTGTTTTTATGTTGGATGGGCCGAAGGTGTTATTATTTTTAACTTTAGGCCTATTTGTTCTGTGACAAATACAACCTTCTTATTGCATTTGTTTCCCATGTAGCCTCGATTTTTGTCAATAGTTCTTCTTTAGAGGAGCCGTATTATTCTTTTATAAAAAACATTTTTTAAGATAAGCGAGACTGGCCTTTAAGAATGCTCAAAAGTTTTAATGAGAAGCTTAGATAAATAACGAAGGTTTTAATTAAAAGATGAATGGGATCCGTTTATAAAGGTGTATACAAAAGTTAACTTTTTTTAAGGGGATTGGGGATAGGCTTTAAAGATACGTTTGGAAATTTAAAGTCAATTTAGCACTTTTGTATTAGTGGGCTGACAATAATGTATTGAATGACTGGTATAAAAAAAGGCTTAGATTGATGTGCTTATCGCTTTCATCTTTCTTAAGCCTTTTGTCTTAACTTACTAAATAGTAAGCTAAATTACCTTTCATTACTTCTTGTAACGAGAAGCAACGTTGTCTAAACGGTCGTTTGCGCGTTTAGCTTCTGCTTGTGCGTCCATAGATGCTGCTTTTGCATCTTTAACGTCTGCAGACAGTTTGCTTTGCTCTGATTTCAGAGAACCAACATCAGCTGACAATTGATCAACTTTGTTGCCCAGAGTTGCAACGCTTTCTTCCAGAGCAGTAGTGTTCGCGCAACCACCTAGTAGGGCAGTCATTGCTAAACCAGCAATCATCAGTACTTTTTTGTTCATTGTAAAAAATCCCTTAAAATAGGTTGGATTTGAATGTTTCGTTACTTTGTAAGCGAAACTGCCTAATTATGACATAGCTATTTTAATTTGCTACGAATATTAATGTGTTTAACCACTATAGGCATATAAATTTTTTTTAAAAGCTTTTTTTATATGTTATATCGCCATTTCTAATCGTAAAGGAGGCTATTTTTCACTATAAAGTGATGCGGCACTTACAAATTCTTTACAAATTATCGTCCATCCCTCCCCAATGTAGTTTGCACTTTTTGCTTAAACTGACTGACGGCTTCAATTCGCCGTAAATTTAATGCCTGCTTTATCTCTGCGCCTTGGAAACCTGCGGCAATGATAGCGGCGATATCGACATTATTGGCGGCAAGGAAGCATTGAGATAAATACTCGCCTTGAGGATAAGTAGTGTTTTCAAATCCTGTGCGGCCACGCATATCGGCGGTGCAAGTTAATATAAGTTGTGTTAAGCGCTCTGGCTTACGCCAAAAGTCAGCTTTATCGAATATTTTTACGATAGTTTCGGCTCTAAGCTCGAAGGCCTGATGGACGTTCTGATGTTGGTCACTGACCAGTAACGCCAGATCGCGCGTTTCGTTCGGCACTCGTAAACGTGCACAGAGTGCTTTTATCAGCGGCAAGCCCTTTTGGCCGTGACCGTGATGTTTAGGTAAATGCTCTTTTGGGCTGAGGGCTTTTCCTAAATCATGTACGAGAGCGGCAAACCGAACGCTTTTGTCCTCTGTCAGAAGCGCAGCTTGGGCGAGGACCATTAATGTATGCACGCCTGTATCTATTTCAGGATGCCATTTCTCAGGTTGAGGGACGCCAAATAAGGCAAATATCTCGGGAAAGAGCACTTCAAGGGCGCCACATTGGTGCAGGACCTCAAAAAAGATCTCTGGATGAGGTCCGCCTAAACTTTTATCGACTTCTTGCCAGACTCGCTCTGCTGTTAACGCGTTAAGTTCATCGCTTGCGCTAATTTGGCGCATTAGTGCCAGAGTTTCTGCGGCAATGTGAAATCCTAAGGCATGAAACCTTGCGGCAAAACGGGCGACACGCAATACACGAAGTGGATCTTCAACGAAAGCATCCGATACATGGCGCAATAGGCGCGCGTTAATATCCTCAATGCCATTAAAAGGATCGTATAAGTTGCCCTTTTCATCTTGGGCGATAGCATTGATGGTCAGATCTCGGCGCAACAAGTCTTGTTCTAGAGTCACATCGGGACTGGCATGGCAGCTAAAACCACCATAACCTAGTCCAATTTTTCGTTCTGTTCGGGCTAACGCATATTCTTGTTGGTTTTTAGGATGCAGAAATACTGGGAAATCTTTACCGACCTGGCGGTATCCCAGTTGCAACATTTGTTCTGGAGTCGCACCAACGACGAGGTAATCTTTGTCCTTGATAGGGAGATTGAGCAGGCTGTCACGCACAGCACCGCCAACTAGAAATATTTTCACAGGCAAGATTCGGCTAATGTGTCATAAACATAGCTTATCATGCCCATTAAGGTGATGGATAAAGTCGTCGCAAGATATTTGCGCACTTATCTGTCACATTGATGTTGCGGATATTTTGACAATAACATTGGGACGCTTTAACGTGGGGCGTTATTTTTAAATTAGGATGATTGGTGGTATGTACAAGGCCTTTTACGGACTCAGCGATAACCCTTTTTCGATTGCACCCAATCCCCATTATTTGTTTTTGAGTGATAGGCACAGAGAGGCGTTGGCCCATTTAACCTACGGGTTGGGGGAAACGGGCGGCTTTGTGTTGCTAACAGGGGAAGTTGGCACGGGTAAAACGACGGTATCTCGCTGTTTACTTGGGCAATTGCCCGATAATACTGACACCGCATTTATCCTTAATCCATCGCTTACAGAGCTTGAGTTGCTCGCCACGCTTTGCGATGAACTTAAGATTGCCTACGGAGACAATCCCACACTCAAGCAGTTAACCGATCACTTGAGTCGGTTTTTATTGGATAATCACAGCAAAGGCCGTAATACCGTGCTCATCATCGATGAAGCGCAGCATTTACGCCCTGAGGTGCTGGAGCAACTGCGTCTTCTGACTAATCTTGAGACGGACACTAAGAAGTTACTGCAGGTGATTTTAATCGGTCAGCCAGAATTACAGCTGTTATTGAAGCGCCAAGAGCTGCGCCAGTTAGCCCAGCGGATCACCGCTCGCTACCATTTATTACCGCTAAATGAAGATGAAATCGCCCTCTATGTGTTGCATCGTTTGCAAGTCGCGGGACGATTTGAGCCTTTGTTTACCCGCAAGGCTGTTAAGGTGTTGCAGAAGTACAGTGGCGGCATCCCTCGATTAATTAACCTCTTATGTGAACGCTCGCTGATGGCGGGCTATGCGCAATCGCGGGTGCCTATCGATCATCATATGGTGCGACAAGCTGCGGCTGAAGTATTAGGTGAAGAAGAGCCGACTCAGAATCGATATCTTTGGCCTACAGCGACCGCAGCGGCGTTATTTGTCGCTTTTGGTGTTTCCTATTGGCTATTTACCGATAAGCCTGTCAATGCCGCGTCAGCGTCTAGTATGGGCCTTGAGTCTACGCCAACAAATGTTGCTCCTTTAAACATGCAAACTTTGAGCGCGACCGAAGAAACGAGTAAGTTGGTGCAACCCGCTGATCAGCAAAACAATCAGACGACTCAGTCGTCTATTCCAGATCCTAGCCAGCGTTTACTTAATGATGCGATTAATCAGAGTCGTGATATCGATACCGCCTTTGCGGGTTTGTTTAGCGTGTGGGGCAAAGTACCCTATAAAGGCTTAACCGCCTGTCAGTCTGCGGTTGAGCAAGGATTGTCTTGTTATCAGCAGCAAGGTAACTGGATGTCACTGACTCGGCTTAATTATCCGGCTGTGGTGTATTTGGTTGATGACAACCAACAGGATTTTTATGGCGCTGTGATTGCGGTGGATGGCGAGCAGTTACTGATGCAGTTAGGTGAACAACAACTTTGGGTCGATAGAGCTTGGTTCAATCAACATTTCAGTGGCACCTTCGAAATTTTATGGCAAGCCCCTAATTTGCCTATGATGGATATCAGTCAAAAATCGAGTCCAGGTCAACTGCAGTGGTTAGAGAATGCCTTGGCCCATGTGAATAATCGCAATGCTCGCAGGGTAAATCAATTCGATGTGCTGCTGGAAAACGATCTTAAAAGCTTCCAGAGCCAGCATGGCTTAAAAGCCGATGGTATTGCCGGAAATCAGACATTAGTGAGATTAAATTTGTATTTAAGTCAGCAAGGTCCACGTTTAACCGATAATGGGGCGCGCAGCTGATGTCCATTTTACTCGATGCCGTGACCCGCAATAAACAACAGCAGCAATCGCCTTTACCCGATGCCGTGATGACGCCAAGGGCGAATTACCCTCAGCCACGTAAATCAGGCGTGCCGATAGGTAAACTGTCTTTACTTGTCGTCGCAGTCGCCGCCGGAATTGGCGTCGCTTGGGGATTAAGTGTGTGGGACCAAACTCGTCATATTTCAACCGAACAAACTTCAACTCACAATGTGGCGGTGACAAAGGTATTGCCACCAACTGCATCTTCATTAGCCGTATCGACAGCGGCTAAAAATGCGCTTCAGACTGTCTCGATAGAAACGGTTACTCAGACGCAACCAGAGGGCAGTGCTACAGCAGGTGTTCGACTCGCTGGAAAAGTGGCGCTGCCTCGGGCACAGACTTTGCCCGAGTTGACTGCATCATCGCAATATCAGGGCGGGGCGGTAGCAAACTCGCCTCAAGCTTCTAGCGCGAATATGAACAGCAATGCAGCTCAAAGTTACAATGTTACTAACAGCAATGCTGCTCAAAACAGTGACCCTAGCTATAGTGATTCCAGCTACGGGGACTATATGGCAACGTCTGCCCAAGTGGATGCGGCAAGTCGTGAAGTTGCCTCTATGCCTGCGGACATGCAAACACAGCAAACTATGATGTTAGGTGCTAATGCCAATGAGTCGGGTCTTGCGAGCTTGGAGGCGCTGCGTCAGCAAGTGAGTGCGGCGGCGGAAGATGTCGGTTTAGAGACCAACAAAAGTCGCGATGAAGATAAGTTAGTGGCTTCCTTTCAAAATGCGTTAAAGGATGTGGAATACACCAATGCGGCGGAGACAAATGTCACTGAAGCAAAATTAGATCCTATCCCTAAGACAGCTGTGGATGATATCCCTAAATACGGCCAACTACCTGCTGGGCTGCAATTGCAAGTGCCTGAATTTAATATTGTCGCCCATGTTTATTCCAGCGATCCGACCCAAAGGTGGCTGAATGTGGACGGTGCAGAGTTACAGGAAGGGGATATGATTGCGGGTAAGCTGAAAATTATCTCCATTCGTCCACGTGACATAGTGTTAGATATTCAAGGTACTCAGTTTAAAGTACCTGCAATCTAACCAGGTTATACGAAATTGACTCTGGCACTATGAGCAATGCTTGCGGTTATTTGTGCTAGCCATAGCTAAAGAGTAAAAATGAAAAAGGCGCCCTAGGCGCCTTTTTTGATCTTAATGAATCTCTACTTAATTATACAGTCTGTAGGCTAAGAATAGGGTCAATGCGTAACCGACGCTGTAGCAAAGGAAAAGTGCTGGAACGTATTTCAAATAACTCACAAACGTTAGCTCTTTTACTTTACTCATGGCCACAATACCCGATGCTGAACCGATAATCAGCAGTGAACCACCCACACCGACGCTATAGGTCAAGCCAAGCCATTCAGGGGTATTTAGCACTGGGCTTGCTTTTAACAATGCCGCTGTTAATGGCACGTTATCAATCAAGGCTGAACCCATACCTGTGACGAAGTTAGAGATGTTGGGATTAAACATAGTATAAGCTTCGGTCAGCATGTCTAAGGTGCCGATTTCTTTAAGCATACCCACGAGCAGTAAAATACCTAAGAAGAACAACAGGGTGTCGTATTCAACTTGGCGAATATACTCAAGGATTTTAATTTCTTCTTTATCGCTACGCGTGGTGTGGCCAATCAGGAACATGATTGACAGACCCGTTAGGAAGGTCAGCACTGGCGGGATGCCAAACAATATGTTTAGTAACATGGTCATCAAAATCGTGCAGAAAAACACGAGGGCAATCATCACATCAACGGTTTGATAGGTGTGCTTGATGGGCGTAGTGCTCACCACGCCTTCTGCTTTAAGTGAGAACAGGGTTGCCAACAAAATCACGCTCACGGCCGATGGAATAAACAACATCAGCAGTTCGGACATATGCACATGGCCGCCTAAGAAGATCATCAATGTTGTCACATCGCCGGTGATCAAAGCGACACCGCCTGAGTTCACTGCGAAGATAATCAACACTGCCATTCTTCGGCGCATTTGTTTGTCGAGTTTAAAGGTGGTTAATAAGCCTAATGACACTAACGTCGCAGTGACGTTATCACAAAATGCCGAGAGCACGAGTGCAAACAGGGCAACTTGGATCATCAACATGCGCACCGACACTTTCTGCGGGAACAGCTTTTGCACCATGATTTGGATCATGCCTTTAGCGTTCAAATACGCGACGAAGGTCATGGTCGACATCAGAAAGAGCCAGAGTGTGGCAATTTCGAGCAAATTTTCATTGAGTTGATGGGCAACGAGTTTCTCGTGGGCCGGTTCTCCAGCAGCCATAAACAGCGCTACCCAAGAAATACAGCCAAAGAATAAGGTGGTTTTTGCTTTATTAAGGTGGGTCACTTCTTCGAAAATAATACTGAGCAATGCGAGCACGGCCAGTATGATGAGAAAGGTATTTAACATAACTGCAATTCCAACTGCTGTTTTAATGTCGTAGGGCGACTTGAGTCAACCTAAAGATTGAGCATATCAAGGCTGAATTAAGCCAGCCGTGTTAGCGCGTGCGGATCAGAACATAATGGGCTAAAGAACGCAACTGTTAGCTGTGACTCAATTTGCTGCTGCTTTGTGATGTTGATCCCATGCTTTTTGGTAGTAAACTGGTTTTATATATCGACAAATTCATCTTTATCAGTTTTATTAACTGTATTGTTTGATTTGATTACTAGGTTAAAAGTGAGATCTACGATTAAAGTCTAAGCAGTCAGTTTGTCGATCCTTCAATTAATTTTTGTTCAGCAAGATATTCATGAATGCTGCGGCCTGAGTAGTGTTGCTTTTCCACACTTTCCTTTGTTACTGAACTCTAATGGCTTAATCGATTAGCGTGTCACAAAAATGTCTTTGCCAAAATCTTGACTGGATACAAAGTGAGCGCTATCTTGTGGCTGTTTTCTTATCTAGGCACAGTATGTTGTGTTAACACCGGATGTTGTGTTTTTGGAGTAGAGGTAAATGACATTTGTTATTCGGAGCCTTTTGCTTTTGGGCTCAGTGGTTTGGTTAACGTATTCTGGCAAGCAGCTAATTGCGCTGGGCGTGATGAGTCAGCCTGAGCTCGCCATTGAGCATATCAATTTGACCATACAGTTCGTTGTAGCGGCGATCATATTTAAATCGGCTTTAGGTTCTAAAAAGTCTGATAGCTACTAACGACAAACAAAGCAAACTGGATCATAAAGCTAGCTAAATCTCAGTAAAACCAAGGGACGCTATTGCGTCCCTTGGTTATTTTTAAGGTGTAGCAACCCTAAAATCTAGGTTTAGCTTGCCGCTTTCATACTCGCTAATACACGGTCAGCCGCTTCTAAGGTCAAGCGCAGTTCTTCTTCGCCATGGGCCATAGACAAGAAACCAGCTTCATAGGCACTCGGAGCTAAGTAAACGCCTTCATCTAACATGCCGTGGTAGAAAGTACGGAACTGCTCGATATTGCACTTGGTCACTTGGTCGAAGCGCGTGATCTGCTCTTGCTCGGTAAAGAAGAAGCCGAACATGCCGCCAACGTAGTTGATCGCCATTGGAATACCGTGCTTATCCGCCGCGGCTTTAAAGCCTTCGGCGATACGTTTGGTTTTCGCGCTCAGCGCCTCGTACAGACCTTCCTCACACAGCGCGTCCATTTGTGCCAGACCCGCCGACATAGCAATGGGGTTACCCGATAGAGTGCCCGCTTGGTACACAGGGCCAGTCGGTGCGATAAACTGCATCACATCTTTACGGCCACCGAAGGCACCCACTGGCATACCGCCACCAATCACTTTACCTAGAGTGGTTAAGTCTGGTGTGACGCCGTAGTAACCTTGAGCGCCGCTTTGTGATACGCGAAAACCTGTCATCACTTCATCGATGATCATTAAGGCACCGAACTCATCACAGATATCACGCAGACCTTGAAGGAAACCTGGGATAGGTGGAATGCAGTTCATGTTGCCAGCAACGGGCTCGATGATGATGCAAGAAATCTCAGTTGGATACTGCTCGAACAGGGTTCTAACTGAATCTAAATCGTTATACACAGCGGTTAAGGTGTGCTTGGCAAAATCTTCAGGAATACCGGGTGAACTAGGTTGGCCTAAAGTTAACGCGCCAGAGCCGGCTTTAACTAACAGGCAATCTGCATGGCCGTGGTAACAGCCTTCAAATTTTAAGATCTTGTCACGACTGGTAAAACCGCGCGCTAAACGGATAGCACTCATAGTGGCTTCAGTCCCTGAACTCACCATACGCACTTGTTCGATAGAAGGCACCATAGAGATGACTTTCTCGGCCATTTGCACTTCAAGCTCGGTTGGCGCACCAAAAGACAGGCCATTTTCCACTGCCGCTAATACCGCTGCACGGATTTTAGGGTGATTGTGGCCGAGGATCATCGGCCCCCAAGAACCGACATAGTCGATATAAGCTTTACCATCGGCATCGTAGATATAAGCGCCATCGGCCTTTTCAATAAACAGGGGCGAACCGCCTACACCATTAAATGCACGAACCGGAGAGTTAACACCGCCGGGGATGGTTTTTTTAGCCTGTTCAAATAGCGCTTCGGAACGGGTCATGTTTAGTCCTTAAAGTCTGTAGCCAACTAGCGATCGGCTTTACGTGAATACCAATTAACCGGACACTCATATTTCTCGAGTTGATGATCAACGCCGAGTGTCAATGCAAACAAAGCCATGCGAATTAACAGCCCATTGTCCGCCTGTCTGAAGATAGCGAGGTTAGGGTGACTGTTCAAATCATTATCTAACTCATTGGCTTGCGCGCGTGAATCCCTTGGAAGCGGATGCATAATGACAGTGTTAGATTTGCAATGCTGAGTGTAAATACTGCGATTTAAGCGGAACTTGCCGCGATACTTATTCGCTTCTTCCTGTGAAGGAAAGCGCTCTTCCTGAATGCGAGTGAGATACAGAATATCTGCTTTATCTAAATGGCCTTCAAGCTGGTCAGTTATTTTGATGCTATGGCCAGCATTTTCAATGTCGGAGATCACATAATCAGGCATCGCTAATTCAGCAGGTGAAATTAGCGTGAAACTGATGTTCTTATACATGCAGAGTAAGCGTGATAGTGAATGCACTGTACGGCCAAATTTTAAGTCGCCGACCATGGCTATGTGCATGCCATCGATACCGCGGCCGGCACATTTGAGTTCTTTTTGGATAGTGTATAAATCGAGTAAAGCTTGGGTCGGATGTTCGTTCGAACCATCGCCGCCGTTGATCACTGGGACGCGGCTGCCTTCGGCAAACTCTTTTACTGAATAAGAGTCAGGATGGCGCATGGCAATCACATCAGAATAAGTAGATAACACCCGCGCCGTATCGTATAGGGACTCACCTTTAGATAAAGACGATGACGCCATACCTGTGGTTTCACGTACATGGCCGCCGAGCAAGTTAAAGGCACAGCCAAAACTCACGCGGGTACGGGTACTGGGTTCGAAAAACAGGTTACCTAAAATGGCACCATCGAGCACATTATTGCGCTTCTCTCGAAGTGCATAGGGCATCATGCGGCTAGCGACATTAAAAATAGTTTGGATTGAGTCAAGATCTAACTGGTTTACGGAGAGGATATGGGATCCTTCGAACTGATTCATCAGCCTGTTTTCCAATTTGCTAGGGGGCATTTTAAGCTGCGGTATCGCGCTTATCTGCCCTGATGTTATGTAGGGTGGCTGAGGCGCGATTGTAGCAGAAGCACTAGGGCAACGAAATAGCCACATTGCCACTGTGTTAGATTTTTGCGATGAAGCCCAAAGCTTTTAATCTGCTGCCTTAGGTTTGGCATCGATATTAGGTTTTGCATCACTATCAGATTTTAAATTGATATCAGGTTTTAAATCGATGTTGTTAATTGGCACTAGGCTTGGCCTAAGCGAATTTCCTGTTGCAGGTTTGACCAACTGATCACCCCGACCACGTTATCGGGCGTATCTTGATAGATAAACACCTCACCGCTGCGCTTGGGTGACAAGAGTAAATAGGCCTCATTGAGCGTGGTGCTGTCGCTTAAGCCTTGCATGGGATGGCGCGATAGCGTGGTACTGTCATCGTAGGATTGCATTTCAAGGCTGAGCATTTCGATAACACCATCGGCATTGCGAACCAGCACAGGTCGACCTTCGGCCCGTTTAAGCACTTCGAGTAACAATTCATCGTTGTTATTGACGATAACAAAGCGTTTATCCATCAAGGCTCGCACGCCTTTTTTCTGCAGCGCTAAATTTACTGGCGCAACTTTATAGCCTAGCCCCATGATTTCTAATTGTTTAAAGAAAATAGAGTTAGTCTTAAAGCCTTGATAGGCAATCAAAAATGCGGGAATAGTCACAAACATCGCCGGCAGGATGATACTGGCATCATTGGTCATTTCTAGCAGGGCGACTAACGCCGCCAGCGGCGCGCTTAAGCACACGCCCATCATGGCCGTCATGCCGATCACAGTGTAAAGCCCTACATATGGAGCGATCGACGGGAATAAGATGGCGCTGATCAGCGCCAAAATAGCCCCAAGCAGCGCGCCGATGCCATAGAGTGGACCAATCAAACCACCGGGAATACCTAAGCCAATCGCTGCAATAGTGGCAATGATTTTGGCAAATAATAGCGCGATGAGTAGCAGTAAACTTGGATGTTGACTAATGGCTTCGCTAATGGCGAGATCGCCCGTGCCAAGGGCTTGTGGCAACACGAGACCGATTAGTGTGGTGACACTGCCCGCCAATAATAGTCGGTAGATGAGTGGCCAGTTTTGCCCCGTCGCGGTGACTTTTAAGAGTGAGTAATTAAACAGCGCCGCAGCGCAGCCCAATACCACGCCGCCGATGGCGAGAATAGGGTAGTGATCTAAGGGAATGTGGATCACTTGAATACGGTCAAATTCGTGCACATTACCAAACACCAGTTGGCTTGAAACCGCGCCACAAATCGCGGAGAGCATAATCGGGAAGAAGTAATGGACTTTATATTCGCGGACAATCACTTCGAGAACAAAAATCACTGCCGCCAAGGGCGCGTTAAAGGTCGCGGCAATCCCTGCGGCAATGCCACTGGCGCACATAATACGCACACTATTATCGGGAAGATTGAATTTTTCGGCGAGAAAACTGGCACTGACAGCGCCCAGATGAATAGCAGGGCCTTCGCGGCCGACGGAGAAATTGGTGCCGAGGGCGAATAGTGCTTGAAAAAATTGCCCTACGGCAGATTGCAGCGGAATTTTACCGTAGTGCAGTTTAACTCTATGTAATACATAGGCTATTCCCATGCGCTTATAACGTTTTGAGCCTAGCTTAGCCACAATCCAAATTAATATTGCGCCTAAAAGTGGTAACAGGGCTCGCCAGTCTGCGACGTTCCCCGTAAAATCCAGCGCCTGTATTTGGGTATAATGATTGGCCCAAACGAGCAAGAGTCGAAACAGTAAGATCACGCAGGATGCGAAAATGGCAAACAGCAGTGCCAGTATGCACAGTTGCGCACTGATCCTCGCTTGGGATAAATGGTCACGTAGCTCATTAGTTAAATACTTTTTGGCTGTGACTATGGCATGTTGAATAGCGACTTTATTTATCGTTAATTGCACTGCATTGGCCTGAGTTGTATTGTATCGAACTCGTTCTTGAGTTGATTGTATTTTATATAAGGGGCTGTTACCTAATGCCAAATTATCATCGTTGGCTAGATCGGCTGCAAGTGATGGATCTCAAGTATCGTCCATCTTCAGTGTATTTATCGCTTTTAGTGTTAGTTTCTATTCTTTTTGGGGCTTGGATAAGTTTTCTGCTATTAAGCAGCGATGAGCCCGTGGTTAAACACATTAGCAGCAAAGCCCAACGCTTGAGTGCTGAATTAGAAACACAGACCCAATTGCTAGCGACCCGAAATCTAGAGCTGTCCGTCGAGCGTGAGGCTAACGCCCAAATGCAAGATATGTTTGGCCAGCAGATGAAAAAGCAAAAAGAATTGGAACATGAGCTGGCATTTTACCGTAGCATTATGACACCGGATGATAATGCCGAAGGTGTCGCCATCCACGGACTTGAAATGACACCGGGCGTTTTAGCCGATGAGTACAATCTCAAACTGGTATTAACTCAGCTGCAAAAGCGCAAGCAAGCGATTCAAGGTCGAGTCGAATTGACATTAATTGGCGTGCAGGATGGCAAATCCGTTAGCTTGAGTGTGAACAAACTCACGGGTTCTAAGTTGGAATTTGATTTTCGCTATTTTCAGGTCATAGATACCAAGGTCACTGTTCCTGCAGGCTTTAGTTTACAGCAAGTGAAAGTCAAAGTGCTGGTGCCTTCGAGCCGCTGGACCAAGAATTCGCAGACAGAACATGTCTATAGTGCCCCTGAGTTATTACAGGGTGAAAAAGAACCACGGGTAATACTTGAACAAAACAGTCAGGTAAAGGATAATTTGCCCCAGAAAACTGATGTAAGAGGTAGTAATGACTGATCAAGCTGATACAGCAATGCCAATCCAATTTACCGATGCGGCAGCCGCTAAGGTGAAAGGTTTGCTGGAAGAAGAGCAAAATCCTGCACTTAAGCTACGAGTCTATGTGACTGGTGGTGGTTGTTCTGGATTTCAGTACGGCTTTACCTTTGATGAAAAGGTCAATGACGGCGATTTTACGATAGAAAAACAAGGCGTCCTCTTAGTTGTCGATCCTATGAGCCTGCAATATTTAGTCGGTGGTGAAGTGGATTATACTTCAGGACTCGAAGGCTCTCGCTTCTTCGTGAAAAACCCTAACGCAACCACGACCTGTGGCTGTGGTGCCAGTTTCTCTGTGTAAAGAGTTTCTCTATAAAGACTGCTTACTTAGCGCCTTTAAGGTGTGAAGTGAGATCAAAAAAGCCGTCGCAATGACGGCTTTTTGTTGGGCAAAATTCAGTAGGTTACTAATTTAGCTCATAATATTCAGGTTAAGCTTAGGTTTAAACCACGCCTTTACCTTTTTATTAAAAGCGATCCAGACTTGCACTAATGACAAGCTGATTAACGCGATAAAAATCACATAGTCAGGCAGTTTTCCCTGCCATTCACCTAAATGCACTGTCGTCGGGCCTGCCACTAAATTGCCGGGATCGTACATGATCACTGGCAGCATGCTAATCAAGCCAAGCTGCACGACTGTGTAGCCACGCAGCATGATAAGTGCCGCCTTTTGTCGACCAATAATGGCAATCACCATTAAAAGGGTCAGTAGACAAAATAACACGCCTTGTTTAGCGACTAAGCCACTCACGGACGCAACTACATACACTAGCAGCAGGGCAATGAGTCGTTTGGGTAAACGTGAACTCATGGCCGTGTCAGCCTTAGGTGTCGGTATAGCCGATTCTTGCTCGCTCATAGACATTCTCGCTTAGCGATTGAGATTAATGGCTTTGCTTAGGCGCTAATCGTTGATCTAATTCATAAGGTGGGATAACCACACCTAAATCATCTAATACTGGGAACACGGCAACGAACAGGTCGTCATCTTCCATGCCAGGCACCCATCTTTCGTGAAATTCATCGAATGGGATCGCTAATGTTTGGCAATCGCTCCATTCATCCACAGCCCAAGATTCAGCCGCTTCTTCGGTTGGCCACATTGGAATGCAATCTTCTTCTTCAGTGGTCAGCATTACGCAACCGTCTTGGTCTTGTAATGTCCAAAGAACTTTATGTTCTTTGACTTGATCAACGAGGTAATCGTAACGGGCTTCTGGTGTCATTGCTGCTGTCTCAGCGAGGGTTTTAACAGTCTTGCTCATGAAAAATATCTCTTTTGCTTGAATAGGGCGAAGCCTGTTGTGTCTCTAATGTAAAAACCTAGGGCACAGCAAAATTCACCAGTTGGCTAAATGGTAACATTAGAGCGGGATTAGAAAAAGAACAACAGCGCCAAGAGGGCGCTGTTGTGTTAGATCTTCGATGTTTATTCTGCCGCGCGGAAGTAGCGATAGATAAAGCCTGCCAAAATGGCGCCGACAATCGGTGCTACCCAGAATAACCAGAGCTGCGATACCGCCCAGTCACCGACAAACAACGCAGGACCTGTACTGCGAGCAGGATTTACCGAAGTATTGGACACTGGAATACTGATAAGGTGGATCAAGGTTAAGCCTAGACCTATGGCAATCGGGGCAAACCCTTTGGGCGCGCGTTCATCGGTGGCACCTAAAATAATGATCAAAAAGAACAGTGTCATAACGATTTCACAAATCATGACCGACAGCATGCTGTAGCCACCCGGTGAATGTTCACCAAAACCGTTAGAGGCAAATCCACCCGCAAGTGAAAATCCTTCCTGTCCAGAAGCAATAAGATACAAGATGCCCGCGCCTGCAATCCCGCCCGCGACTTGGGCAATGATATAAGGCAGTAACTCCGATGCGGGAAAACGTCCACCAGCCCAAAGGCCGAATGACACCGCTGGGTTTAGGTGACAACCTGAAATATGGCCAATTGCAAACGCCATAGTCAGAACCGTTAAGCCAAATGCGAGCGCGACACCGAGTAAACCTATGCCTACCTCGGGAAATGCTGCAGCAAGTACCGCACTGCCACAGCCTCCAAGGACTAACCATAAGGTGCCAAGAAATTCCGCCGCCATTTTTTGTGACATATTCATTGTTTGATTTCCTATTATGTTAAAGACACTTGTTTGTCAACGAGTGCGTCTTTATTCCTTATTTATCTGTCTATTGGCGGATTTTGTTTGAGTGGGCAAAATCACGCGCAAGACATGAGTTCCCTTAACAGCAGTTTTTGTCGAACGCTTGTGAGGCAATGACCAAGTGTTTGAGTTGTTTTTGAGCAATATTCAGCATCAGCTCCAATATAGTGAGATTTGATTAAGCTTCAGTGACGGAGTTGTTTACTCACACTCTGTTGCTACCACTATCAGTCATTAATAATAGATGGCTTTAAATGGGTTGCTGATTTTCTTGATTAATTTAGGCAGGAAGAGGGGAAGTTGATACGTTGAGGCGTAAATACAACAAGAGCTTCATGTAGAAGCTCTTGTTTAGGTTATCGCTTTAGTATTTTGTGAAGGCAAATTACTTAGCGCTAAATCTTCCGCCGAGTACAGCTTCGCGGGAGGCGCCTGTGACAGCTGGGAGGTTGGCGGGTAAGCCTAAGTGGTTACGCATGGCGAGCCACGCGAAGGCGATGCCTTCGGCCCATTTAGGGTCGACGCCAAGAGCCGAGGTAGTATTCAGCTTATAACCTGGTAACAAGGCGGCAAGACGTTGCATCAGTTGGCCGTTGAACGCGCCGCCACCACAGACGAACAATTCCCCTTCATTGGATAGTTTAATAATGTCTTGGGCTATGCTGTGGCAGGTTAAATCCAATAACGTCGATTGGATATCTTCTTCATCTAAATGATTAAAAGGCGATAATTGCTGTTCTAGCCAAGCTTGGTTGAACAATTCACGGCCCGTGCTTTTAGGGTAAGCAAGGGAGAAATACGGGTGCGAAAGCAGTTGCGTTAACAGGCCTTGGTCGGTTTTTCCCGATGCAGCCCATTCGCCATCTCTATCGAAGGGCTCACTTTTCACCTGCTGGATCCAGGCGTCTACCAAGGTATTGCCTGGTCCCGTGTCGAAGCCCAGCACTTGGTCACTGTTGCCCGGTAAATAAGTAATGTTGGCTATGCCGCCAATATTTAAAATGATGCGTTTTTTGCCGACTTCAGCAAAGATTTGCTGGTGGAATGCGGGCACTAAGGGCGCGCCTTGGCCACCTAGGGCAATATCTTTACGGCGAAAATCGGCAATCACATCGATACCGGTTTCAGTTGCTATAGTGTTTGGATCGCCAATTTGCAGGGTAAAACCCACTTCAAGGTTTGGCATGTGGCGCACGGTTTGGCCGTGGCTTCCAATGGCGATAACCTCTTCTTTGGCAATGGCGCATTTGGTCAGCAGATTATTGACTGCTAAGGCAAACAGTTGACCTACATTACGATCTAAACGGCCGAGGCGGTTAATTTCATCTGTACTGGGTAAGCAAAGGCGCTGTAGGCCTTTGAGCAAATGGCTCGGTATGGCTTCGGTATGGCTGGCGATGAGCTGCGGCTGCGCGCCAGAAAAGTCGACCAATACGGCATCGACACCGTCCATGCTGGTGCCTGACATCAGTCCAATATAATAAGCGTTTTTCATTGGGAGGAATCCGTCCGTCGTTATTGCATTGCCAATTGCGTTTGCTTGTTTTGCGAAAGTGTAGTCATCAATTGCTGGCTGAGTGCATCAAATTGATGTTTTTCTTTTCTCGCAATTGATTCGGCTTTAGGTAGCGTTATGGTTCTTGGGTTGCGGTGGACGCCATTGACGATAAATTCGTAATGCAAATGCGCACCCGTGACGCGCCCCGTTTTACCTAATGTACCTATGATTTGCCCTTGCTTAACGCTGGCTCCTTTGCTGACGTTGCGCTTAGTGAGGTGAAGATATTTGGTGGTATAGGTATCGTTGTGTTTGATAAACACATAGTTACCGTTGAATTGATTGTAGCCCGCTTCGATGACGCGTCCGCTCCCCGCCGCTTTAATGGGTGTGCCAATGGCGGCGACATAATCCACACCGCGATGGGCTTTGACTTGGCCCGTTACTGGGTGTAAACGTCTTGGATTAAAGTTGGAACTGACATATTTAAAATCGACTGGTGAGCGTAAGAAGGCTTTACGCATGCTAGTGCCATTTTCGGAATAATAGTTGCCGTCGGTATAGCGAATGGCGGTATAGCGCTCATCTTGGTTAACAAATTCTGCGGCTAAGATATTGCCGTTACGCAAAAATTCACCATCGGCATATTCTTGCTCATAAATAATGGCAAAGCTGTCGCCTTCGCGTAAATCTAAGGCGAAGTCGATGTCCCAGCCAAATACGGTCGATAATTGCATGATCTGATTTGCACTCATGCCTGCATCGACGGCGGCGTTCCAGAAGTTGCTCTTAATCTTAGCACTGGTGAAATGGCTGCGAATTTCCACATCCTTCTCAGAGATTTTTTCTTGGTATTGCTCTTGATTCTTAGTAATCACTAAGGTTGAAATTGCATTGACGCGATAACGCACTTCGGTCAAATCACCATTAGCATCCTTTGAAATCACGATTTCTTCGCCCGGCATAATCTTAAGTAAGTTTTGTTTGGCCAAGGGGAGTTGGGTGATTTCATACACGTCTTTACTGGTTAACCCTGCGCGATCAAATACCGCGGCTAAGGTGTCACCGTTTTTAACGTTAAAATGTTCGACATCTCTGTGATGGGCACTTTCGAGAGATTCTGTCGCTGGATTATTAGCATCACCCGTGGCAAGCGCGTCGGTTGATGCTAATGGCGCAGCATTGGTGGGCGCATTGTCTGTTTGGCCCTCTAATAACTCAGGACGTTCAGGCGAGCGAAACGCTAAAGGCACATCATAACGGGTGTTGATTTGAGCTTGGTCATCAATGCTGGTGGTTTGTCTTGAAGCTTGCGCTTCTTCAGAAGGGAGTAGCATGGTTATCATAGTGATAACTGAAAGAATGCTGAGGAGAATTTGATGCTTTTTAGGCAACAATTTAAATAACGTTATAACCTTTCCCATTGACGCCGATACCAATAACCAGAGACTTAAATAATCCCGTTAGTGTACACACTTTCAATTGTGGTGGCTAACAAGTAACATAAGTCTCTTCATTTTATGATCATGGCCTTAGGAGTCCCTGCCGAGATGGCTGATTTAGACCAAGTATTAGCAGAAATTAGACGTGGTACCGATGAGATTTTACTCGAAGCGGATCTGCTGGAAAAACTCAAAGAAGGACGTCCACTCCGTATTAAGTTAGGCGCCGATCCTACCGCTCCGGACATCCATCTTGGACACACAGTAATCTTAAATAAATTAAGGTTATTCCAAGAGTTAGGTCATGAAGTCATTTTCTTGATCGGTGACTTTACCGGTATGGTGGGTGATCCAAGCGGAAAAAACAGTACGCGTCCACCGTTAACCCGTGAGCAAGTATTAGCGAACGCCGAAACCTATAAAGAACAGGTTTATAAGATACTTGATCCAGTTAAAACCCGTATCGAATTTAACTCAAGCTGGCTAGAGCCATTGGGCGCAGCGGGGATGATCCGCCTTGCTTCCAAGCAAACTGTGGCTCGTATGATGGAGCGCGATGACTTTAAGAAGCGTTATGCCTCGGGTCAATCTATTGCGATTCATGAGTTTATGTATCCGCTGCTGCAAGGTTACGACTCAGTTGCGCTGCAGGCCGATGTTGAGCTGGGGGGTACAGATCAAAAGTTCAACCTGTTAATGGGCCGTGAACTGCAAAAAGCCGAAGGCCAAAAGCCACAAGCTGTGATCATGATGCCGCTGCTCGAAGGTTTAGACGGCGTGAAGAAAATGTCTAAATCGGCGCACAACTATATTGGCGTGAGTGAACCTGCTAATGAAATGTTTGGCAAGCTGATGTCGATTTCGGATGATTTAATGTGGCGCTACTTTGAGCTGCTATCATTCCGCCCACTGGCTGAAATTGAGCAGTTTAAGCAAGATGTGGCAAATGGGTCTAACCCACGCGACATTAAAATTGCCTTGGCTAAAGAAATCATCACACGTTTCCACGATGAAGCGTCTGCAGAAAGCGCACACCAAGCCTTTGTTGACCGCGCTAAGGGCATGATCCCCGACGATATCGAAGAAATCGAGCTAGCTGCGGGTGAAGGTATTGCGATTGCAAATCTGTTGAAAGATGCTGATTTAGTGGCGTCGACTTCAGAAGCCATGCGGATGATCAAGCAAGGCGCGGTGAAGATGGACGGCGAAAAGCTGGACGATAGCCGTATGACTTTGTCTGCTGGTACTGTCGCGGTATTCCAAGTCGGTAAACGCAAGTTTGCCAAAGTGACTTTGGTTTAAGCCATTGTCTGTTAAATGAAAAGTCGTTAATCGAACAAAAAGAGCGCCTTAGGGCGCTCTTTGTTTTTAAGTCTGTTTCACCCCATAAGATTAAGGCGCTGTGTTGGCCTCGTGCTCGGCGATATTACATCTGTCGGTGCCAAAGTGTTGCCCACCACTGCATTTCCACGCCAATTGCGCCGAACTTACCTGCCATTGTTTAGCATTCTGCTTCAAGGAAATAATCAACAGCATTTGTGGATGTTGCTTGGAGAGCTCGCTCACCTGATAGGTCAAAATGCTGTCTTTATTGGTTTGGGTCCGCACTAAGGTAAATTTGTTGCCTGCGTATTGGCTGCTGATCTGACTTGGGTCTTCCGACCAAGGTTGATGTTGTGCCTGAGCGACACGCAGTTGCTGATTAAAATGACTGACGGGCTGAACGGCGTAAGACACGATTATGGGCTGTAAGGCCTGCGCTTTGGGAGCCAGCATTAAGCCATTAAGGGCGAGTAGGGCTATCAATCCAAAAAACTTCATACAAACCTCATTGAAACGAAACGACTCAGTCAACCTAGCTAAGGTGAAATACGCAGTGGTATTGACTCATTGTTAGTTTCGACCCGTTTTTAGGGATCAAGTTTCAAAGACGGGGAAATTTTGTGACTACTGCATCGCTAATTGATCAGACATGGTCTGGTAATCGATAAGATCCACATGCTCAGTCACCCTATGGTTGAGCATATCGAGTTTAAGGCTAGTGACGCCAGGAATAGCGATGTCGATGATTTTGCCAGGTTTGCCGAATTGCTCGCCCGGCCCTTTGAAGTGATAGTTACCTATCATTACTACCAAAGAGCCGGCGTTATACATATGTTCTATGTTGAAGTCGTACTCGAGTACGCCCTCATGGGCGCGCTCAAGAAAGTCGATGATAAAGCGACCGCCGGTGTATTTACGGTTAGCGGTTTTGTCGAAGAAGATACTGTCACGGTTATAGAATTTTCGCAGTGTCTTATAGTCGTGTTCGGTTAGCGCATTCATATACTTTACGGCTAACAGCTGTTCTTGCGGCATTTCACCTGAGTTGGCTTGCGCCGCTGCAGGATTGAGGGCTGGAACAAAAATGAGGCACAAAATAAGACACAATATTCGCAAACTATTCCCTCTTGGTTTTGAGATCAAAGGCCGGTAACGACAGATGCCACTTGATGGCGCTTAAGCGGATAAATAGGGCACTGGTCATCGCCAGAAACAGCGCCGTTTTCTCGCCCATACCGTAGGCTAAACTCACGGTATAGCCGATACCACCAATGATTGAAGCTGTGGCATAGACTTCTGTACGTAACACCATAGGAACTTGTCTGCACAGTAAGTCTCGAATAATGCCTCCTCCCACGCCTGTGATCAAGCCCATAACCACGGCAATCATGCCACTTAAGCCCATATTGAGGGCTTTTTCGGCACCAATCACAGTAAACAAGGCTAATCCAAAGGCATCGGCGACCGGCAAAATATATTCGGGCACCTTACGAGGTCGACGCACTAACAGCAAACAGGCGAGCACAGTTGCGAGGATCACTATGATGTAATTGGGATCGCGGATCCAAAACACAGGCGTCGCGCCAATCAAGGCATCCCGAATACTGCCACCGCCCACAGCGGTAACCGAGGCGAGTACTATGACACCAAAGGGGTCCATTCTATGGCGTCCAGCGGCGAGTGCGCCAGAAAGTGCAAATACAGCAGTACCCCATAAATCAAAAAAGTAGATCCACTGGCTCATTTACTCATCTCTTTGATATGGATATTTAATGCGTCCACAGAGATGCGAATTTCAATCACAGATAAAATCAGTGAATAGAGCAAGAGCAGTAGGCTAGCGCCAAAAATCACTGAGCCAGTTTTATTAAAGCCGACATAGATGAAAATCATGCACAGTACGCACAGGGCAAAGCTAGATACGCCCGCTTCTTGCATACGACGAATAATGGAAATGCGTTGACTCAGGTTTTTGATTTGATCTTTATGAACGGGTTTCTCACCACTGCTTAAGCTCCGTATTAATGCCGCGAGAGCAAAAAAACGATTAGTATAAGCTAATAGTAACAATGAGATAGCAGGAAATAACAACGCAGGTGTTGTTAATGAAACATGCATGTTTTCGAGCAAGATAGTCAGCCTTTAACTTCACGTTGAGATAATGCGGCATCATATCACAGGCTTTGTAACCAACGTAAACTTGCCCATAACAAGGGCAGTATAATGATAAAGCTAAACCAGATAGCACAGGCACGTGAGGTCAGCTTGATTGCAGGCGTGATGTCATCACTGGTTGGCTGCGGACCATAACGTAGTTTGTCCACATTAATACGCACGCCAGCAAACTTCTGTGGTCCACCGAGTTCGATTCTCAAAATACTGGCCACGAGATTCACACTGAGAACATAACCTCGAATAGCGTGATGATTTTTAGGGGCTCTAAAAAGTTTTGCAAACGCCTTAGGCCCGCCTTGAATGGCGAGCGACAGGCTCCACAACCAAGCCGGAATCGCCAGCAAGATAATGGATACACCATTCACAGTACTGCAAAAATGTTGATACTTTGGTTGAATGGGCGGCCAGCTTAATTCGAGTTGTTTGAGCATACGCACCGCCAGCACTAGCGGTGCTCCAGCAATAGCGAAAAAGAAAATGGTCGATGCTGTGCCGTAAATAGGCGCTGTGGCGAGTTTTTCTATGGTGGCTTTGGCTAGGCCGATTTCCGACAAACTATCGGTATCGCGCAGCACCCAAGGCTGTAACAGCTTTTTTGCGCTGGCATTGTCTCCACGTTTTAAGGCCTTAGCGATTTCATCGGCAACTTGGCTAAATCCTGCATCGGTTAAACACAGATAAAGCACCAAAAATTCGAAAAACCATGGAAAGGCGGCCAGTTCGAGCAAAAAGGTGATAATGGCCCAAAACGGGAACAGTAACAGCAACATAGCTAAAAAGCCTGCTGTGGCTTGTTGGCTTGGAGATCGTTCAGGGCGATTCACTTTGGCGGCGAGTTGCTTGGCTAAATGGCTAAACCAAATAAGCGGCTGCATTTCCCGTGGCAATGGTGCTAAGCGCGCCAATAACAAAGCAAAAAAAAGTACCAAAAAGCCTTCAAACAAAGCGCCATCTATCTCGACAAGTTGTTGATAAAAAGAGGTGTGCATTCGGTACTTTCCGCTTAAGTGATTATTTTACTGAGTCAGGATTCAGTTGCTCAAGTAGCAGCATCACCATCAACGCCGAGTGGTAACCCGCTTTGACAATATAAGAATCAAAATCCACTGGCGAGTCATTGTTGGCGTTATCCGATAAAGAGCGGATAACCACAAATGGCAAACCAAACTGATGACAAACTTGAGCGATTGCCGCGCCTTCCATCTCACAGGCGGCCATTGCTGGGAAGTTTTTGAGCATGGCTTGGGTGCGAACAGGATCGCAAATAAAGCTGTCGCCAGTACAGATCAACCCTTCAATCGCTTTGACTTCACCCAGTTGAGCAATCGCTTTGTTGGCAGCTTCAACTAAATGTGCGGCAGGAATAAACGCAGCGGGTTGCTGTGCCATTTGGCCAATTTCATAACCAAAGGCGGTGACATCCACATCATGGTGACGTACTTCAGAAGAAATCACGATATCACCAATGGCCAACGTATCGACAAAGCCACCGGCAGAACCTGTGTTGATCACCGCATCTGGCGCATATTTTTCGATGAGTAGCGTGGTCGCAATACTTGCGGCCACTTTACCTATGCCTGAGCGAGTCACGACTACGTCTTTATCTGCGAGTGTACCAGCAATAAATTCAATACCAGCAATGGTTTGCGATGTCGCATTTGTCATGGCGGCGATCAGGTGAGCGACTTCTGGCTCCATTGCGCCAATAATTCCAATTTTCATGGGAGACCTTTTTGATTCAACACTTAAGAGTGGGACACGAGAATGCTGGCTAATATACCACACAGTTTTATGCAGTCGTTATGGTGAGATTGGGATTGCTTAATAATGGCGCGGTAAAATGCGGGAGGGTTAACGGAAAAGTACGCTCATAAGATGCGCGCTTATATCTATTTCTCCATCAACCGATAGCGACAAGTCACAAATAAATGGCTGGACTTGTTTGACTAAGTCCAGCCATTGCAGTACTTGATAAATGACAGTGGTAAAACAGTTTTTTAGCGATAAAACTAACACATTGGCGTTTAAGCTTAGCGCTTAGTCCAAGTAGTTAAGAATACCTTGAGCAGCATCGCGACCTTCGGCAATGGCTGTCACGACTAAATCAGAACCACGCACCATATCACCACCGGCAAACACTTTCGGGTTGGTGGTTTGGAATGGATTTTCGTCTAACTTACTCGCTTTGACTCGTCCCCATTGATCGAGCTCGATACCGTGTTCGGCAAACCAAGGTGCTGGGCTAGGTTGGAAACCAAAGGCAATAATAATCGCATCGGCTTCGAGCAACTGTTCGCTCCCCGCAATCGCTTCGGCGCGTTGACGCCCGCTTGCATCGGCCTTGCCCATGGCGGTTTCAACGCATTCAATGCCAACTACTTTGCCATCTTGGGTCTTAATCGCCACAGGTTGACGGTTAAACAGGAAGTTAACCCCTTCCTCCCGCGCATTTTGTACTTCGCGGCGTGAACCCGGCATGTTGGCCTCATCACGGCGGTAAGCACAGACTACGCTGCTGGCACCTTGTCTAACGGCTGTGCGTACGCAATCCATCGCAGTATCACCACCGCCTAATACCACCACACGTTTACCTTCAAGGTTCAGGTAGGGCGTTTGTGCATCTTGCGCGCCCATTAAATGGTGGGTATTACCAATCAAATAGGGCAGGGCTTGGTATACGCCTTGGGCATCTTCACCCTCAAGGCCTGCTTTCATCGCGGTATAGGTGCCCATACCAAGGAATACTGCATCGTATTCTTCGAGCAGTTTAGTAAATGGGATGTCTTTACCGACAGTAACCCCGAGTTTGAACTCAATGCCCATGCCTTCTAATACACTGCGACGGGTCGCCATAACGGCTTTGTCGAGTTTAAAAGACGGAATACCGTAGGTGAGTAGACCACCAATTTGGGGATATTTATCAAAGACCACGGCTTTAACACCGTTACGAGACAGAATATCCGCGCAGCCTAAACCCGCAGGACCCGCACCGACAATCGCCACTCGTTCAGGGCGTGGTGTGACCTTGCTCATATCGGGGCGCCAGCCTTGGGCGATCGCTGTGTCGGTAATGTATTTTTCGACATTACCGATAGTGACAGCGCCAAAGTCGTCGTTCAGAGTACAAGCACCTTCACAGAGTCTGTCCTGTGGACAAACACGGCCGCAGATTTCGGGTAGCGTGTTGGTCTCATGCACTAAATCTGCCGCTTCCATGATGCGACCTTGTTCTGCTAGCTTGAGCCAGTTAGGAATATAATTGTGTAGCGGGCATTTCCACTCACAATATGGATTGCCGCAATCTAAACAGCGATCCGCTTGCTCAGCCACTTGAGGTTGAGCAAAAGGCTGATAAATCTCAATAAACTGAGTCGCACGTTTAGCCGCAGGGTGTTTAGTGGGATCTTTGCGACCCACTTCAATAAATTGAAAATCGTTACTCATGCGCCATTACCCCGCTTTTACGACTAATTCTGGGTTTGATTGCTCTAGTTTGAGCAGATCGGCAACCGCAATATTTTTAGGTTTGACTAATACAAAGCAATCCAACCAGTTAGCAAAATCACTTAAGATCATCTTGGCATGTTCACTGCCCGTTTCGGCCACGTGGGCTTCAATTAAGCCTTTTAAATGTTGCTGATGAATAGGGGATTCCAGCTTTTGAGTATCGACAAGCTCAGTGTTCACACGGCGATTAAAGCGGCCGAATTGATCGAACACATAGGCAAAGCCGCCTGTCATCCCCGCGCCGAAGTTCACCCCTGTTTTACCAAGAACAACCACAATGCCGCTGGTCATGTATTCGCAGCCGTTATCACCGAGCCCTTCGACCACAGCAATCGCCCCTGAGTTACGGACCGCAAAACGCTCGCCCGCTTGACCTGCGGCGAAGAACTTGCCGCCCGTCGCGCCGTAAAGGCAGGTGTTACCGACAATGGCGCTGCGCTCACTTTGGAACGGGCTGCCAATTGGCGGGTAGATGACAATCTGGCCGCCAGACATGCCTTTACCCACATAGTCGTTGGCATCACCGCAGAGTTTTAACTCCAGGCCTGGGCTATTCCACACGCCAAAGCTTTGGCCGGCACTGCCGTTAAAGCTCAGTTTAACCGGCGCTTTGGTGCCTTTGACGCCGAGCGTACTCGCTATATAGCCTGACAAGGTCGCGCCAACGGAGCGGTCGGTATTGTTGATGCTGTAAGCGGCATCGAAACACTCGCCCTTATCGACGGCGCTTTGGCACTCGTTTAATAAATGTTGGTTCAGCAACCCTAAATCCGCTGGTGGATTGGTTTCTTGCCAAGTGCGTGACGAGGTTGCTGGCACCTTAGGTTGATACAAAATCGGTGACAGATCTAAGCCTTGTTGCTTAGCGGTTTGGCCTTCGAGGGCATATAACCATTCGCTGCGACCGACTAAGTCTTCAAACTTACTCACCCCTAAGGTCGCCATCCATTCACGTACTTCCTGTGCAACAAACTCAAAGTAAGTCATCACTCGCTCTGGCAGACCATGATAATGGTTGTCACGCAGGTTTTTATCTTGCGTCGCCACGCCAGTTGCGCAGTTGTTCAAGTGGCAAATACGCAGGTATTTACAACCTAGGGCGATCATAGGCACAGTGCCAAATCCAAAGCTTTCGGCGCCTAACAACGCGGCTTTAATCACATCGGTACCGGTTTTTAAGCCGCCATCGACTTGCAGGCGAATTTTATGGCGTAGACCGTTTTCCACTAGCGATTGATGCACTTCGGCTAACCCTAGCTCCCATGGGCTGCCAGCATACTTCACTGAGGTGATTGGGCTGGCGCCTGTGCCGCCGTCATACCCTGAAATCGTGATCATATCCGCATAGGCTTTCGCTACGCCGGTGGCGATCGTGCCTACACCGGGTTCAGACACTAGTTTGACTGAAATCAGCGCTTTAGTGTTGATTTGCTTCAAGTCGAAAATCAGCTGGGCTAAATCTTCGATAGAGTAAATATCGTGGTGCGGCGGCGGTGAAATCAAGGTTACGCCAGGGCGCGCATGACGCAGCCCGGCGATTTCAACACTCACTTTATGGCCGGGTAACTGACCACCTTCACCGGGCTTTGCCCCTTGGGCGACTTTAATCTGCAACACATCGGCATTGACTAAGTAGTGCGCGGTAACACCAAAGCGTGCCGAGGCAATCTGTTTAATCGCAGAGTTGCGTTCAGTATTAAAGCGGCGAGCATCCTCACCACCTTCACCTGAGTTCGAGCGGCCGCCTAAGCGGTTCATCGCAATAGCCAGCGCTTCATGGGCTTCGGGGCTCAAGGCACCGATACTCATGGCTGCGCTGTCAAAGCGTTGATATAAGCCCGCTGCGCCTTCGACGTTAGCGATATCAATCGATGCTTGTGCACCCTTAATACCGATTAAGTCACGCAGTGTGGCCACGGGACGATTGTCGACGAGTTCGGCGAACTTTTTATAGGTCGCGAAGTTTTTGTCAATCAATGACGCTTGCAAGGTGTTGACCACATCAGGGTTGAAGCAGTGATACTCGCCGCCCTCAACGTATTTCAGCAGGCCACCTTGCGGTAATGGCACATGTGCACGGTAGGCCGCTTTGTGCAGAATCGCTTGGTCTTGGGCGATTTCAGCAAAACTGACGCCTTCGATACGGCTAATCACGCCTTTAAAGCACAGTTCAATCACGTCGCTGGCGATGCCGATAGCTTCAAACTGTTGACTACAACGGTAGGAACCGACAGTGCTGATGCCCATTTTGGACATGATCTTACGCAGGCCTTTTTCGATGCCGTAGCGGAAGTTCAACATCAATGCCGTGGTGTCGGTTAACTGGTGACGTTTCGCCAGTTCAGAGATTGATTCATACACTAAGTACGGATAAATCGCGGTGGCACCAAAGCCAAGCAATACGGCAAAGTGATGCGGATCTCGCGCCGATGCGGTTTCAACAATAATGTTGGTGTCGCAGCGCAGGCTCTTATTCACCAGCATTTGTTGCACAGAACCGACCGCCATGGCCGCGGGGATCACTTGCGCCGTTTTCCCTATGGCTCTGTCTGACAGAATAAGCAAAGTCGTGCCGCTGCGGGCTAAACGCTCGGCTTCGGCTGTGATACGGCGAATGGCACTTTCTAAGCCTTCCTGTGGTTCGTAATTTAAATCGACAATATTGGCGCGATAGTAAGTGCTATCTAATCCCAGTAACTGGTTAAAATCACTGAATAATAAAATAGGTGAATTGAACATTACCCGGTAAGCATGCCCAGTCGTTTCATTGAAGAGGTTCTGTTCACGGCCAATACAAGTGGTCAACGACATAACGTGCTTTTCACGCAATGGGTCGATAGGTGGATTCGTTACTTGAGCAAATTTTTGCCTAAAATAGTCATACAGTGAACGTGACTTTTTCGACAATACCGCCATAGGTGTATCGTCGCCCATAGAACCTGTGGCTTCTTCACCTTGTTTTGCCAGTACCCAAATGACTTGCTCTAATTCTTCACGGGTATAGCCAAATTGTTTTTGGTATTGCAGCAAAAGCTCAGGGCTTAACTCGCTGGCACCGTGCTGCTCAGAGGCTAAATCTTCCGCTGGTGTTAAAGTACGGCTGTTCTTCGCCATCCACTCTTTATAAGGGTGGCGGCGTTTAAGATCGTTATCAATTTCAAAGGATTGGTACAGGCGGCCGTTTAAGGTATCGAGTACCAGTAACTCACCCGGTCCAACGCGACCTTTTTCAATCACTTCATCGGCGGCGTAATCCCAAATACCGACTTCGGAGGCCAAGGTCAAAATACGATCTTTTGTGATCACATAACGCGATGGACGCAGACCGTTACGGTCAACGGCGCAGGCTGCATGGCGACCGTTGGTCATTACAATACCTGCTGGGCCATCCCAAGGCTCCATGTGCATGGAGTTAAAGTCGTAGAAGGCTTTTAATTCGTCATCCATTTCTGGATTACTTTGCCAAGCAGGCGGGATCAATAGACGCATGGCACGGTATAAGTCCATGCCACCGGATAACAGCATTTCCAGCATATTATCTAAGGAAGAAGAGTCTGAGCCTGTTTCATTCACAAAGGGAGCGGCCTGCTGCAAATCTGGCAGTAGCGGTGAATTAAACTTATAGGCGCGGGCGCGGGCCCATTGACGGTTACCCGTAATCGTATTGATTTCGCCGTTATGGGCTAAATATCTAAACGGCTGAGCTAATGGCCATTTAGGAGAAGTATTCGTTGAGAAACGTTGATGGAATAGGCAGATAGAGCTTTTTAAGCGAATGTCCGCGAGATCGGGATAAAACGCGGGCAAGTCTACAGGCATCATTAAGCCTTTATAGACGATAACTTGGCCAGACAAACTCGCGACATAGAAGTCTTTGTCATCGGTGATCTGCTGCTCTAAGCGGCGACGCGCCATATAAAGGCGGCGTTCCAAGTCTTTTTCACGCCAGCCAATAGGGGCGTTGATCAGCACTTGGTAGATTTGTGGCAGGCTAGCCTTGCCGATTTCACCTAATACATCGGGATTGACCGGCACTTTGCGCCAGCCTGCAATACTTAAGGTTTCACGCTCGAGTTCGCGCTCAAGAATAAACTTAGCTTGGTCAGCCAGTTCATCATCTTGACTTAAAAACAGCATACCTACCGCAAATTTACGGCTCAAATGCCAATCATTTTCCGCGGCAATCGCTTCAAAAAATTGCACTGGCAATTGCATTAATAAGCCACAGCCGTCGCCAGTGCGACCGTCGGAGGCAATGCCACCGCGGTGCTTCATACGATCTAGACCATGGATTGCCGTGCGCACTATACGATGACTGGCTTCGCCATCCATCTGTGCTATCAACCCAAAACCACAATTGTCCCGCTCAAAACTGGGATGATATAAGCTCATACAAAAACCTCCCTAGACCTCAACTGATTACTACTCGGGGAGAAAATGTAAAGACTTTCTATAGATATGCACCCGAACCACCCAAATTAGCCTGAGATTCAATAAAGGTCAAACCAAAAATTTGCATAAAACATGGGTATTAATTCATGTTTCATACACAAATCATAATTGCTTTACGTTAACGTTAACAGTGAAAAGTGCTGTATAACATTATGAATAAAAAGAATTTTAAAAATGAGGAAACTGTGGGTTTACCAAAGTGTAACATGCAGGTTGGATTGTTTTTGATTTAGAAATAGTGATTTTTATTGCAAACACAGTAATTAAATAAAAAATTATAATTGCTGAATTATTATTCATTATCAGTGTGAGCAAGATCTCAGTGGTTAGTGTGTTAATTTGAGGATGCGCACATTTATGACAATAAGGGTATAAGTCAGGCGGGAATTTGATGTAGCGCCAAGAAACCACTCGCTACCTTGTTTACACTAAGCTTTTTCTTCTATTTGTTCACGTATTTTCTTTTCTATTTGTGATTTTATCTTGGTTATTCTCAATGAAGCGATATGAAATTTGGTGGGTGCTCTGATGGGGCTTGATGCATATGTGAACACCTTTGGTGCCGTTTGCAAGGCGCGATATGGTACCCGACTAAGAAAACTCACCATAGATGCCAAGTTTACCTGCCCTAACCGTGATGGCACCTTGGGGCGTGGAGGTTGTACTTTCTGCAATGTTGCGTCATTTAGCCACCAAACTGCTGATGTGCTGAGTATTACCGAGCAGCTCGAACAGGGTAAGAGTCGTTATCGTGAGGCGAAACCTCAGGTGCAAGCCGATAAATTTATAGCGTATTTTCAGGCTTACACTAGCACTTATGATGAGTATCAGGTGTTAATGGCTAAGTACGATGAAGCCGTTAAAGATGGCGAGATAGTGGGTCTGTGTGTAGGAACTCGTCCCGATTGTGTGCCAGATAATGTACTGGATTTACTGGCAAGTTATCAGGCAAACGGCGTTGATGTGTGGTTAGAACTTGGGTTGCAAACCGCTAAAGATGAAACGCTGCGCAAGATCAATCGTGGCCATGATTTCGGCTGTTATTGCGACACAGTGTCGAGGGCGAGAGCTCGCGGTCTTAAGGTGTGCACTCATCTTATTCTTGGCTTACCCGATGAAACCCATAACGACTATATGGCGACCTTAGCGGCGGTATTGCTGCAGGGCGTTGATGGCTTGAAGTTGCATCCTTTGCATGTTGTCGAAGGTAGCACTATGGCCAAGGCGTGGCGAAGTGGGCGCTTACCTTTATTGAGTCTTGAAGATTATGCTCGCAGTGTTGGTGAGATGATCCGCCATACACCCTCGGAAGTGATTTTCCACCGCGTCACCGCTTATGCGAAAAAACCTATGCTATTAGCACCAGATTGGTGTGCCTATCGATGGGATGGATTGGTGGCAATTGTGGATAATTTACAGCTTTATGGTGGACAAGGGCACGTATTAGCGCAACGATAGAGGCAAGTTAGTGGGATACATTTCCTCCTTAAATGCTATGTCGTCGCTATTATTTTGTAAGGGTTTACTTACGACTATTAGTTTGTTTTTTGTTAATTTTAATCTGAATTTGGCCATGGATATCGCTATAAGTTGCACAGACAATTTTAGTGGGTATCATGTGATAAATTCGTTTTAAGCATTGGACCACTTAAGGGAGGCCTCATGGCCACAGTTGAATTAGAAGTAATCCTAGATCTCAATACTCTCGAACAGTACTGTAGCGCCATTGGTGCCGGTACTTTACTTAAGAGTGTGGTGTTATTTGAGCAGTTAATGCCTGAATATGTAGGAAATCTAGTGAAGGCTAACGACGCTGCAGACAGAGATACCTTATGTTCAGAAGCGCATAAATTTAAAGGTGCCGCAGGTTCGGTAGGTTTAAAACGCATTCAGCAAATCGCCCAGTTATTGCAGCACGGTGAAGAGCCAAGATGGGATGCTGAACACGGCGCTTGGGTTGCTGAGATCGTCGAACATGCGAGTGCGGATCTACAACAGTTAAAGTTATTCCTCCAAGCTAAAGCATAAGATATTGATACGCTAAGGCGCAGCAATAACGTCTGTTGTTGCGCCCAATTGAGTGAATGATTGCGTTAGATTGTTGCGTTAGATATTGTGCCAGTTTACGGCTGAGTTTGTTGCCTTTTACGTTTCCCCGCGAGTGCTTTTCTCCTCTTTGTTTGTTACTCCTACTTAAGTTTTACAGCTAATCGGTTGAATGTCGATTCGGCTCACACTCTTGAAATCTAATGCCGCGTTATTGGCTTTCAGTTATGCTAGAGTAGATTTAATTTCTTAATTCATAACCTTAATGGCAATCGAGAAAATGAAAAGTTTACCTAGCTTAAAAAACTTATTCTATTTGGTGAATCTCCATCAAGAGCAGAATTTTAACCGCGCGGCTAAGGTGTGTTTTGTCAGCCAATCGACGCTTTCGAGTGGGATCCAAAACTTAGAAGAGCAGTTAGGGCATCAGTTAATTGAGCGAGACCATAAGTCGTTTATGTTTACCGCTATCGGTGAAGAAGTGGTGCAGCGCGCCCGTAAAATTCTCACAGATGTGGATGATTTGGTTGAATTGGTGAAAAACCAAGGCGAGCCGATGACAGGCGATATTCGTTTAGGGTGTATTCCTACGATTGCGCCTTTCCTATTGAGCCGTGTTATTCGCCAATGCCAGCAGTCTTATCCAGCGATGAGTTTATTACTGAAAGAAGATACCACTGAGCGTTTGTTGGATGCCTTAGGTAAGGGTGAGCTGGATTTATTGATCCTTGCTTTGCCTGTAGATACCAGCGGTTATCACAGTATGAAAGTGGGTAAAGATCCATTCAAAATGGTGATCCATAAGGATTTAGCCGGAGAAATCCATCAGCCGATCGATTACCAAGCTTTGCCAGACGAGAGTATTTTCCTGCTACAAAGCGAGCATTGCATTACGGGTCATGCCATCACAGCCTGTCAGCTTGGGGATAGCGCGAAAGTGAATCCGTTTGCCGCCACCAGTTTGCATACCTTAGTGCAGATGGTGAACAGTAAACTGGGCACCACATTCCTGCCGCAAATGGCAATCGATGCGGGTATTTTGAATGACACAGATTTGGTGGTGATGACGCCGCCGGGTGAAGCGCCATACCGTGATATCGGCCTTGTCTGGCGTCAAACGACCAGTCGTATCTTAACCTTCCGTACTTTAGGTTTAATGATCCAAAAGTTATTAACTAAAGACGAATAATAAGCTCGCTGCAACAGCGCTAAATTTTGCTGCAAAAAGTGCTGCTGCAAAAAGAGTTGTTGCATTAAAGAGCTGCTGTAAATTAACGCTGAAAATGATGAGAAATCAGAGTGGGGAAACGCCAAACACTTCGATGGAGTGTTGTTTCCCTTTGAGTTTGACGGGACCAAGATTCGATAGGTGATATTGCGTATTGGGGTTATCTAAACGTCCCGCGAGTGCGCCCGAGATCAACATGCGTTGCCCCAAGGGATTACACTGATCTTGCAGTCTCGCTAGGGTATTGAGCACATCGCTAAAGAAGCTAATCTCTTGTTTTTGCACGCCAACAACCGCAGCTACGACTTGGCCGCAATGGGCCGCCGCTTTAAACTTAGGCACAAAGCCATAGTGTTCTTCAAAGTAACGTCTTTGCCAATTAAGTTGCTGACTAAATTCAAAATAGATATTCATGCAGCGGTCGTGGACTATACCTTCTTCTAACGGCCAGTGGATTAACACGGCATCGCCCATATAACGATAAATCTCGGCTTCGTTGTTGGTCACAGTATCCGACAGCAAGCTAAAGCTATCTTGGATCAAGCGACTAAAGCGATAATCCCCAAGTGATTCGGCGTGTGTGGTCGAGGCGACCATGTCTAAGTAAAGGAATAATCGCTGCTCGTACCTTGGCTTGTGGTATTTACCTAGACCAATGTTGAGCAGAATACGTGGGCCGACTAATAGCGCCATTTGCTCGACGAAGGCTAAACTGACTCGCACGACCACCAGATAGACGATCAATGCTTGGAATGAAGGACTATAGAGAATGTGCGCTGTCAGCATTTGTCTAAGGGTCGACATGTGATTTTCGATGGCCCACATATTCAAGAACTGGGTCATGTAAGCTAACGTCGTCGCACCTAGTAATAAAAACAAGCCTTTAAAGATGACAGAAAATACATAGGGGAGGCGATTGATAGCACTGAAATCAGCAATAACGTTCGACATCCAATGCAGGCTGCCAAAAATTATCCCCATATAGATAGCAAGTGTCGCGAGATCAGCCGAACCTACCGCCCATTGGGGCAGTTCTGGTGATTGGGCATATCGAAAAAACACGAATGCAGCCATGGCAATCGCCCAAGCTAAAATCGCAAAAAGGAGTTTTTTCGCTTGTCTACGTGCTCTCACTGCTTGATGGGTATCCGAATACGGCTGTGATTTCAGAATGCCGTAGTTTATAGAAAAGAGTCACCTTAGTGCCAGTGAAATTTGTGATCTGGATCAATCTAAGTCTATATCGTCACTAAATATTAACCAAAAACCTTATTAAGTATCATGGCGGTGAAACTGGTCTTTAAATAAAAACCCCTAGGGTTGGTCATTTTGAGGCTGCCATCTTCGGCAATGCTTTGCGTTAATGCTTTACTGTTGGCGGCTTTGGGACGTAATTGCAGTACTTCGCCGTGGCGTGCGGTGAGTTTTTCTACTTTGCCGAGGGCGATAAGCTCCATGATCTCTTCCCAATCCTGTTGCAGTAATTGCAACTCCTGTGGATCAGGCTCCCATAATATCGGAGTGCCGATGCGGCGCTCACCTACAGGAATGTGCCGTTCACCTTCTACAGGTACCCAAAGGACGCGCTGTAACTTATGGCAGACTAAGCTATTTTGCCAGGTTAACCCTTGGATATTTGACAGCGGTGCCACGCAGACATAAGTGGTCTCCAGTGGTCGCCCCTGTGCATCTATGGGGATGGTTTTAAGTTCTACCCCTAAATGTAGAAAATCTTGCTCAGGTTTAGACCCCGCCGTCGCGCCTAATTCCATTTCGATTAATTGGCCGACCCAGCCTTTATCGCGTTTAAGATCCTTGGGAACATTTAAGCCTCTTTGTGCTGCTATTTGCGCCAAACTCACGCCAGCCATCAGATGGGCGCGTTCGAGTAACTCAGGGAGATTTTCGGGCGGGATAATTTGATTCATGGTTGGATTTTACTTAAAAATAACCGCTTAGCAATGGCGGTTAAAAAGTGAACGCCAGAGTTCGGGTAAAATTATAACGAATGCTTTTGAACTAAGTGCCTGATTTTAAATTTTATATCTGAGTTACTCCCCGTTTTGCAAAAAAGTGTTCAAAGTTACTCTCTGCTTTCCCTTGCGTTCCCCACACACTTATCCACAGATATTATGGATAACTCAGTAAAATGCGTCCCTTAACCTAATAAAAACCCCAAGTCAATGCGAAGAAAGGGCATTTATTCTGGCTTTTGTGGACAGTTGTGGACACTATTTGTGTATAAAGTTGTGTAGTGTTGTGAGAACTATAGAAATACCTCTGGCTGGTTAAATAATGAGCTTTATTGTTTTTTTTGCCATTTTAAAATGAAGGGATCTATTTAAGTTGTTGAATTTAATTTTAATTAAGTTTTAACTCTAAATTATTTAAATAGCGGTAAACAGATGTTTTTTGAGCGTTATAACAAGTTCACCTGAGTTTCAAACAGAGATATCCACAGAAAATGTGGATATCCCCGCATTTCATCCCCTAGCTTTGTTGATAAATGTCTTTTAAGTGTGATTTTATCCAATGTCTAGGGTGAAATAGAGGTTTGCTGAGAGACTAGCTTTATGAAACAATCAGTTTATTAAAATTTAATGTGATTTGGAGTCCATGTGATTGATAGCGACGGCTTTCGCGCAAATGTGGGCATTATAATTTGTAACAGATATGGCCAAGTCATGTGGGCCAGACGCTTCGGTCAACACTCATGGCAATTTCCTCAAGGTGGTGTCGATGATGGCGAGACAGCAGAAGAGGCAATGTACCGTGAGTTGTATGAAGAAGTGGGCCTAAGACCCGAACACGTGCATATCCTAACCTCGACCCGTTCTTGGTTACGCTATCGTTTGCCAAAGCGTTTAGTCAGGCAAGACAGTAAACCTGTGTGTATTGGGCAAAAACAAAAGTGGTTTCTGTTACAACTGAAAAGCCAAGATAGTGCGATTAATTTAAGTTCCTCTGGGCATCCTGAATTTGACGATTGGCGCTGGGTAAGTTATTGGTATCCTGTGCGGCAAGTCGTGTCATTTAAGCGTGATGTTTATCGTAAGGTGATGAAAGAGTTTGCGGTAACGGCATTGTCATTCCAGACCCTAGAAATACCTAGGAAACGGGGAAGGCAAAAAACAACGGGCTGATTTTCAAAAGAGGATTGAAAACAGTGTTAAATACGCTTAGGGATATAACTCAGGCTGTGGCATCTGCCCACAGTTTGGAAACCGCATTAGAAGTCTTAGTCTCATCGACTAAAGCGGCGATGGAAACCCAATGTTGCTCCATCTATATCCTAGAAGAGCAAGAACTGGTGTTATCTGCAACCGACGGTCTTGAAAAAAGCGCCGTTGGTCGGGTACGTATGCCACTGACCGAAGGTTTAGTGGGACTTGCTGCCCAGCGAGAAGAGGCCGTTAACCTAGCGGATGCGCGGCTTCACCCCAGATTTAAACTTTTCCCTGAAGTTGCCGAAGAAGAATACCGTGCCTTTTTAGCTGTACCTATTATCTACCAGAAAGCCGTGGTCGGGGTGATAGTGGTGCAGCAGGCGAGTGCGCGTCAATTCAGTGAAGGCGAAGAGGCCTTCCTGATGACGCTCGCCGCCCAGTTAGCGATGGCGGTGCGCGGTTTAAAACAAAAAGCCCAAGTCAGTTCCCACCACCAACAAATTCTATTTCAAGGTACGTCGGCGTCAAACGGTATCGCCATTGCCTATGCTTTTGTGCTTGGTGGAGAAATTCCCCTTGAGCAGCCCGACGTGCGCTCTGACGATATTGCCTATGAATCGAGCCGTTTAACAACGGCTATGGTGCGCTGTAAAGAAGCGATTGGCGCTTTGTCTCAGCGGTTTGACCGCGAGCAAGATGACGAAGTCGTCTCTATTTTCAATGCATTACAGCTATTACTTGATGACGCCAGTTTAGGCGGAGAGTATGCCCGTGAGGTGCAATTAGGTTGGGCAGCTGAATCGGCGGTCAGCCGAGTGTCCTTGCGTTACATCCAGCAATTTTTGGCGATGGAAGATCCTTATCTTAAGGAGCGAGCAAGCGATATCCGCGACTTAGGCCAAAAAGTATTACGCCAGCTGATAGAGCCAGAGCGTTTAGAGCTTGAACCCGATAAACCTGTCATTTTAATTACCCGCGAAGCCGATGCGACTATGCTGGCTGAGTTTCCAAGACAAAAACTCGCGGGGATTGTCACTGAGCTTGGCGGGGTAAACTCCCATGCCGCTATTTTAGCCCGCGCCTTAGGTGTGCCAGCTATTACTGGTGTAGAACAACTGTTATCCGCCAATATTGACCAAAAGCTCTTAGTGGTAAACGCAAGTCGTGGCCAGCTATTGGTATCGCCATCACCGGCGATTGTTGGCGAGTATCGCAGCCTGATTTCGGCGCAAAAAGCCTTGCAACGCCAGTATGCTCAAGAATTAGCACTGCCTTCTGTGACCCTCGATGGTTCACGTATTCGCTTGTATTTGAATGCAGGCTTACTCAGTGGCGTGGCCTCAGAAATTGCCGAAGGCGCTGACGGAATTGGGCTATATCGCACCGAAATCCCTTTTATGCTGCAACAACGTTTCCCGAGTGAGTCTGAGCAAGTGAAAGTGTATCAACAGGTCTTATCGGCGGCGTCCGGTCGACCTGTGGTGATGCGCACTTTGGATGTTGGCGGTGATAAACCTTTACCGTATTTCCCAATTAAAGAAGACAATCCTTTCCTTGGCTGGCGTGGGATCCGTTTGTCGCTGGATCATCCAGAATTATTTTTGGTGCAGTTACGGGCTATGTTGCAGGCTGGTGGAGACGGTAAGCAATTAAGTATTTTACTGCCTATGGTCAGTAATTTAGATGAAATTGATCAATCCTTAGAATATCTGCAGCAAGCCTATGTCGAACTTAAAAACGATGTAAATAGCAACATAGTGATGCCACGCATCGGCATTATGCTCGAAGTGCCGGCGATGTTGTATCAATTGGATGATGTGGCAAAACGGGTAGATTTTGTTTCCGTTGGCAGTAATGACTTAACCCAGTATTTGCTTGCGGTTGACCGTAACAATCCACGGGTGAGCTCGTTATTTGACAGTTATCACCCTGGGATATTGCGGGCTTTGCATCAGGCTCACTTAGATTGTCGATATCATAAGCTTGATATCAGTATTTGTGGAGAGCTCGCGGGCGAGCCTATGGGCGCCATTTTGTTGGTGGCCATGGGATACGATCAATTGAGTATGAATCAGGGCAGTTTAGCGCGAATTAATTATCTATTGCGCCGTGTTGCAAGGGCCGATTTAGATCAATTGCTCGCTCAAGCCTTGAGCCTATCAAACGGCTTTCAAGTGCGGGAGCTGGTTAAAGAATATTTAAACCAGCAAGGTCTCTCGACAATTCTTAATTAACTAATCTTGTCTTTTGCTTTAAGCTAAGGCCCTCAATTTATCACGCTGTAGGTACTCGTGTGGATAGTTTGTTGTCGGTGTTCTTTATTTGCTTAGCTTTAGGTGCATTTGTCGGCTTTATGGCGGGATTATTAGGTATCGGTGGCGGCTTGATTGTAGTGCCTGCGCTGCTTTATATTCTGCCTTCCGTTGGGATTACTTCTGCGCAATTACCCCATATTGCGATTGCCACTTCGCTGGCGGCCATTATTCTCACTTCTATCTCATCGATGCGAGCGCATCACAAGCGGGGGAACGTGCCGTGGGGATTGTTTCGTACTATGTTCCCTGGGATTGTGCTCGGTGCGTTGATGTCAGGTTTCATTGCCGAACAGATCCCTGCAGCAACCCTTAAACAAGGCTTTGCGGCTTTTGTGATTTTAATGGCGATTCAGATGGCGTATCCCCTTAAAACTGAATCGAACCGAGAATTACCTAGTTCAATTATTCTGTTTGTGGTTGCTGTAATCGTCGCTGTAATTGCAGGATTAATGGGAATTGGTGGCGGAGTATTGTTAGTGCCGTTTTTAACCTTCTTTGGTCTGCAGATGCGTTACGCGGTTGGGTTTTCGGCGGCGACGGGTTTGTTGATCTCCCTGTCGGGCAGTTTCGGCTATATCATCGCAGGCCTTAATGCGCCCGAGTTACCTTATGGCACCTTAGGTTTTATCTTTTTACCAGCCTTGTTTGGTTTAGTGATCACTTCTGTCCTGATGGCGCCCGTTGGCGTGAAAGCGGCAAGCACTTGGCCAACATCGGTACTTAAAAAGATATTTGCACTGTTATTGCTGTGTGTCGGCCTTAAATTAATTCTGACCTAGTTTTTATGTTTACCTCTATTTGAGGCTGCTAATGGATGTGTTATGGCGTTGAGTTTCCCCAATATCGATCCCGTGATCGTATCATTTGGACCCTTTAATCTGTTTGGACAAACCTTTGAACCTGCACTGCGTTGGTATGGTTTTACCTATTTAGTCGGATTTGTTGCGGCTATGTGGTTGTTGAACCGACAAGCTGACCGCTCCAAGGGAGTGTGGTCGCGGGAGCAAGTGTCAGATTTACTCTTTTATGGTTTTCTTGGGGTGATATTGGGCGGGCGTATCGGTTATGTGCTTTTTTATCATTTCGATTATTTCCTCGCCAGCCCTATGTATTTATTTAAAATCTCCGAAGGCGGCATGTCCTTCCACGGCGGTTTGATGGGCGTGATAGCGGCGATGATTTATATCGCCTGGAAACAAAAGCGCACCTTCTTTGCGGTAGCCGATATGGTGGCACCTGTTGTGCCTATTGGTTTAGGCGCAGGACGAATTGGTAACTTTATTAATGGTGAACTCTGGGGCCGAACCACAGACGTGCCATGGGGCATGGTGTTTCCAACTGGAGGCCCCGAACCGCGCCATCCTTCCCAGTTGTACCAATTTGCACTTGAAGGTGTGGCGTTATTTCTTTTACTTTACTGGTTTAGTAAACGTACCGATAAAGTTGGTGCCGTCTCTGGTATGTTCTTAGTCGGTTACGGTATTTTCCGTATTATGGTAGAAACGGTGAGGCAACCCGATGCACAGTTGGGACTCTACTGGGGATTGATGACCATGGGGCAGATACTGTCTATTCCTATGGTGTTAATCGGTTTGTACTTGATTTTTCGTAAGCAAGGTAAGCAGCAATGAAACAGTATTTAGACTTAATGAAGCACATCTTAGCCGAAGGTGTGGATAAATCGGATCGCACAGGTACGGGGACTCGCTCAGTATTTGGCTATCAAATGCGCTTCGATTTGAGCAAAGGTTTTCCTTTGGTAAGCACCAAGAAATGCCACATGCGCTCTATCATCCACGAATTGCTGTGGTTCCTGAAGGGTGAAACTAACGTTGCCTATTTACGCGAAAACAAGGTCAGCATTTGGGATGAATGGGCCGATGAAAATGGCGATTTAGGACCGGTTTATGGTGCCCAGTGGCGTAGCTGGCCAACCCAGAGTGGCTATGCTATCGATCAGATTTCACAAGTAATTGCTCAGATAAAATCTCAGCCAGATTCTCGCCGCCTTATCGTTTCTGCCTGGAACGTGGGCGAGCTGGATAAAATGGCCTTGGCGCCGTGTCATGCGTTTTTCCAGTTCTACGTGGCTGATGGCAAATTATCTTGTCAGCTGTATCAACGCAGCTGTGATGTGTTCCTTGGCTTGCCATTTAACATCGCCAGTTATGCTTTGTTAACTATGATGGTGGCCCAGCAATGTGACTTGGCCTTAGGTGATTTTGTGTGGACCGGTGGTGATACCCATTTATATTCAAACCATATGGAACAGACGGCACTGCAGTTAAGCCGTGAGCCAATGCCGTTGCCAACCATGACGATTTTACGTAAACCTGAATCAATTTTTGATTATCAATTCGACGATTTCGAGCTGACAAACTACGCTCCACATCCCCATATCAAAGCACCTGTCGCCGTATAACGTGCATTTTTTCGACTAATACCTCGGAATAGCCGAGGTGTTAGGTCGAAACTTACGATTATATTTGTTGTTACAATTCGTCTACACTCAATTCATTATGATTTTTAGGAGTGCACGATGGAAAAAGCAATTAGAAATTTTCTGAGCCAAGAATCGGCTGGCGGTATCCTATTATTGGTTGCTGTTGCCTTAGCTATGCTGATGGCCAATTCCCCTTTATCTGGACTTTACCAAGGCTTTTTAGGCACTGACGTACAAGTTAAAATTGGCGAGCTCGATATTCATAAGCCGCTGATTCTGTGGATCAACGATGGCCTGATGGCTGTATTCTTTTTGCTTATTGGTTTAGAAGTTAAACGTGAGTTACTCGAAGGTGCCTTATCGAGTGTTGCTCAAGCCTCTTTGCCTACCTTTGCAGCCATTGGCGGCATGTTAGTCCCAGCAGGGGTGTACTTACTGTTTAACTATGGCGATCCGGTCACACAAGCGGGCTGGGCGATTCCTGCCGCGACGGATATTGCGTTTGCTTTAGGTATTATGGCGCTGCTTGGGAGCCGCGTTCCCGTTTCGCTGAAAGTCTTCTTACTTGCTTTAGCGATTATCGATGACTTAGGTGTCATTGTGATTATCGCGCTGTTTTACAGCACCGACCTGTCAACCATCAGTTTAGTGATTGCCAGTTTAGCGATTGCGGGCTTGGTTGGGTTAAACCGTAAAGGGGTCACCTCACTTTTACCCTATGGCATTTTAGGATTAATCCTTTGGGTCGCCGTACTGAAGTCTGGAGTACATGCGACTCTGGCTGGCGTCATCATCGCTTTCTGTATTCCATTACGGGCGAAGGATGGCAGCTCACCTTCGGAAGGCTTAGAGCACAGTTTGCACCCTTGGAGCACCTTCTTCATTCTGCCTGTGTTCGCTTTTGCCAATGCGGGGGTTTATGTCGGTAATATGAATTTAGAGACGTTAATTTCTCCTGTCCCCGTTGGTATTGCACTGGGCCTGATGTTAGGCAAACCCATTGGTGTGATGGTGTTTAGCTATATTGCGGTGAAACTCAAACTGGCTCAGTTACCCGATGGCGTAAGTTGGAAGCAAATTGCCCCTGTCGCGGCCATGTGTGGTATTGGTTTTACTATGTCCATGTTCATTGCGTCGTTAGCCTTTGAACATGCAGATCCTATGTACGGTGACTTAGCGCGCCTCGGAACCT
>Ga0208643_1000106_pt1 | contig 52253 bp, 83 predicted proteins | sample VirMetDEL_Nov_12_FD_184516 | JGI IMG/M metagenome (GOLD analysis project Ga0208643, IMG submission 184516) | Aqueous microbial communities from the Delaware River and Bay under freshwater to marine salinity gradient to study organic matter... | ecosystem: Environmental > Aquatic > Marine >...
TATTGTAACTGCATATAATTCAGGTTCAACATAGTCAATAATAATACAGCCCGTTAACCTGCTAGGTGCTCCACCTGCTGTTACTACTACCGGTAATATTCCAAATTCAGCAATTAATTCATTTACCGCTACATTTGCTTGGATAGTAATAACTACCGGTTGCAATTCAATATCCGCACTATTTGTACCAACGTTAATTACAACGCCTCCTGATGTGGATACTGTCGCAGCGTGTAAAACAAATAATCCGTTTAATACATTGGCGTCAATGCTTTTGTCAATTTTTATATTTGCGCTTAATATTGTAAAGTCAGCAGTTAATATGCCAACATTTATAACCACGCTTTTTGTTGCTGTTATTGTAGGCGCTTGTAAACTTAAATTGGCATTTAAGGTGTTTACATTAATTGTCACATTTCCAGCAGTAGAAACGGTCGCTGCTTCTAACGAAAATAACACGCTTAATACGCCTACGTTAATGCTTGTATTTTCATTCGCTGTTACTGTCGCAGTTTCTAAGCTAAAATTCGCATTTAATATACCTACGCTAATTGTAACGTTACCTGCTGTTGAAACTGTTGCTGTTTGAAGCACAAATGCCGCGTCTAAAACGTTTGGCGCTGTGGTAGCACTTGCTTCAACGGCTGTTGGTAAAAGCGCTAAGACAGCTTCTAAGGTGTTAACGGATATTGTGACGTTTCCTGCTGTTTCAACCGTTGCAGCTTGTAAACTAAAAACAGCGTTTAAAACGTTTGCATCAATACTGATGTTTTCCGTTGCTGTTACTGTTGCCGACTGTTGTGTAAAAGTTGCGGACAATATACCTGCATTAAATGAGACATTGTCTACTGCTGAAACTGTCGCAGCGTTTAAGGTAAATGACGCGCTTAAAACACCTGTATTGACTGAAACGTTCCTTTGTCCAAAAGGCTCAGATAATAAAAGTGTAAAATTAGCATTTAAAACACCTACGCTAATATTGACATTTCCTGCCGTTGAAACCGTTGTAGGAGCAAGGAAAAAATCAGCAGTCAATTCCTTGTTTGTATAATTAGCATCACCGATTACCGTTGCAGTTTGTAAAGCCAATTTGAGAGAAAAAGTTCGTACAAAAAAATTGACATTGCTTATTGTGGTAATTGTTACCGGTAATATTTTAAATTCAGCGGATAAAGTTGCAACATCAATTGAAACATTGCTTGTTGTCGTTACTGTTACTGTTCTAATATCGGCATTAACATTTAGTTCTGCATCTTCACCAATTGTATAATTAGCATCACCTATTTCAGTTGTAGCTAATAAGCTAAAAACAGCGTTTAAAATGCCTACATCAATATTGACATCTCCTGCCGTTACTGTCGAGGATTGTAATACGAAATCAGCATTTAAAATTCCTACATTAACTGTAACACCTACTCCTGATGTTACTGTTGCTGTTTGAAGCGCCGACGTTACTGTAAGAGGTTTGGCTTCATAAACTGCCTCCCCAATAACTCTCATTAGTTTTTGGTCGACTGTCATACTGAAAACACCCGAATTAACCGTAACATTAACAACGTTATCAGGCACTTCCATTTCAATCCAAGAAACAGCTGCACCTCTACGAATAGTTGGAGAACCACCTCCACTTGCTGGAATTGTAATTCTAATCCTTAAATCTGAATAATCTGTAATTGCAGAGGCGGCAATTGTGGTAATATTTATTGTCCTTGTTGTCCAAGCGCCTAATGTAACATTGTTACCTAAATTTGCAATTAATGTGGCACCTTGATATAAGTCAAAATCAGCAAGTTGTGTATTTCCATCAGTGCTTGGAGGTGTGCCTGTGTCAGCTTTTGCATGGCGTATTCTTATCGTATGGCCTGTATTAACACCTGGGTCTATTGCACTGCTTAAAAGCGTTTCATAAACGGCAGCAGTATTATCAGGACTAACAACAAAATCGGAATCATTTGGAGACGTTTCATCAACATCGGCAAATGTTCCGGTTATATTTGTAGTCGTTATGTCTGATGAAGGTCTAAGAAACTGCGCCATAATAGTGATTAAGGTAAACCCTTAATGCTAAAATTAAGGGTATAATACTTGGTGATTACACTTACTATGTCAATGTCAAAATTCCAACTACATTGATGTTAATTGTAAAGGTTCCTGCGGTTGACGTTTGGTCCGTTCCAAAATCCCAATAACCAATTAAAGGAGATGTTGCAGGTGTGCCTGTGTCATAATACAAAACAGCACCACGCGCTGTGATTGTAGCCGTTGTCCATTCAGGGTTTGCTGAATCAAAAACACCTCTGTCATTTGTATCATCTACCACCACCGTTTTCGATGCTAACGACTGTCCTCCTGCCGTATATCCTGTTCCTACTACCTCATTGGTAACGTCATCAATAAATTCGTCCGTATCAATATTAGGTGTATACCCACTTGTGACCAACATCACTTTGATGTCTTGCGTGCTTAAATCAAGGGTGCCGTCCATAATGTCCCTTTTAAAGCTGTTGTAAACTAAATCTGCCATTTTTACTCGTTTTTAAATTAATATAACATTCCGTTTTTATATGTCAAATATCCTTGTAGTTTGTTTTCTGCTGTGTCAATTCCTACTAAAATATCTAATTTGTCAATCCTTTTGCGTTCGTGCAAAGGCACGTCTTTTATCATTTGTAAAGCTAATTTATTTAGGTTGTTTTTCCTAAATTTTGTTTGCTTTGCTAATATTTTATCAATCCACTTGCTTTTTTTTATAATAACATGCTTTTCCATTTAAAGGCTGTTTTTACATTTTTGCAATTCCAATTTCAATATCATATTGTCATAATACGCTTTTGCTTCCATGCTTTTGCGTTCAGCTATCCTATCAGCGCGTTCCTTATTATATTCAATTAATGCTGCTTGGTGCAATAACTCCTCGTCATGCCGCTGTTGCTTTTGATAAAATATGGATACGGTATTTGTGCTTAATATAATGCCTATAATCATAGGAACAAAACTGCGCCATTTCATTATAAATAAACCTTCCTGCGTTTCCAATGGTTTTGCTGTTGTTAGTTGTTTGTTGTCGTTCATTTTTTATACGGGAATTTTTTATTTAAACTTTGTTTCCTTTCCTCGCATAAGGCGCATGGACCAGCACTGTAACGCGACGTGAACTTTACAATTGGTTTTAATATCTTTTCTACGGTATCGCCTAAACCCTCGCTTTTCATACTTATCTCGCTTTTAATATTTTTAATATTTCAGAAATGTTTTCCGCGTTTTTTGACGTGTCATACTTTAATGCTATTATGGCATTGGTATTCTCCGTTATAATCGGGTTTCTTGTTTGCAATTCAGCAGTATTCCTGGCCACGCTGTTTACTAAAGGTTTGGTTTCCAATAAATGGTCCTCCCTCGTGTACCTAGGCTCCTTTAGCGCTTCCTTAAATACTGCAACTTCAGTTTGGTCATATTTGCGTTCAACCTTTATTTGGTTTACGTCAGTCATAACTTTTTCTAAATCCGTTTTCATACCTGAGCCCATCCATACTAATAAGCCTAGCAAGCCTTTAAAAAGTAAATCCAGCAGGTTTTTATTGTTTAAAAATAAACTTTCGGCAGTTTTTACCGGTGGTGCTGATGCTTGCATTTCTTTAACTAAAATTGCTGCAAATTCTTGTTGTTCCTTTGGTGTCATTATGTTATTTTATGGTTTTTGAAATCCCTCAAAATCAAAAATCTAAAAAGCACTTAATATCCTAATATCCAGTTGGTCGCTGTTATTTTTGTTAGGGTTCGTTTGTCATACTGCGCTAAAGTTAAGCCTCCAACGTTGTTGCTTAATGTGTCGTCAGTTATACCTACTGTCACTGTTCCTGCACCTATATTTATCAATGTTATTTTAGTTCCAATTGGAAAATCAACTGCGGCATTTGACGGTATTGTAACTGCAACTGCGCCCGCGTTGTTTAATGTAATAATGTTTTCAGAGTCAGTGCTTATAATTGCGCGTGATGTGCTAACATCATTTAAAACTGCGCCCGTTTCAACTATTACTCCTTGGCTGTTTACTTGCAAATTATATGTGGGATAACCCGCTGTAACCGTACCTCCACCGTAGTCAGACATCATCCAATCATTGTCCTGTGTATTGTATTCTAAAACATCAACGGTTTCATCCGTTATGCTGAAATTTCCTTGCGTGTTTTCAATTTTGTAATACTCCGTAAAAGTGTCGCCCGTTGCACCGCTATACAAAAAAACACTACCACCTGCACTTGCTGAACCTCCCCAACCTCTAAAACTGCCCGGGTCAGTATCATCTAATCCTGCGCTTAATACTTTGACAGCCGCATCAGTGTACCATAAAGCGCCATCTCCTCGTATTGTAGCAGGTGTACCTGTCCACCAAACTGCTAATTGTCCTCCTACGGGCGTGCCGTTTACTGACACATCACCTCCAACAACTAACCCATCAACAGCGTCAGCAATTTCCTGCAAAGTATTATCCGAAGTAGTTAAATTTCCTGTAAATCCTGAGGCATCAGCTTCAAGCGCTAAAACGCCACTTGCATCAGGAATATCATAAACCCTATTTCCTGTAATATCCGTGTTTTGACTTGAAAAACTTGCTGTAAATCCTCCTGGTCCTGCGCCTGTTTCATCATAAATAGACATGGAAATTGGAGTTGCGGTAAATGCACCACCTACATAAGCATCACTGACTACTTGGAAAAGCTGTTCCTCTACTGATGTTATTGTATGAAAACCGTTGCTAGAGCTGTCATAATCGCCTATTTTTACAACTAAATCCGCTGCCCTTGTGTCTGTATATTCATACCATTCAGATGAGGTTTCACTTGTTAAATCCTCCCACGTTGTACCGTTGTAATACCTAAACTTAAAGTCGTCCGTATCCCACGTTATTTGCCCGGCATTTATGCCTGTTGGGTCTGTTGTTTGTCCAGGTATAATAACACCGTTAAAGTGCCAGTCCTGCGCTTGTAATACACTGCAAAAAAGTATTGCAGCAAATAAAATTAGTTTTTTCATTTATGCGATATTTAAGAATTTAGTATAGCTGCTTTGTAAACCTGTGTTTCCTGAAACATATTTCCAACCTACTAAGGATAGTTTGTTTGCATTATATGTTACCGGCTTATAAAATACAATATCATCAGCCTCTAATATTGTAGTATTATTATTTCCTGTTCCTTTTTGTACCCAGGAATCTGCTATCCATATCCAACCAGGTGTTACAAATAAATAAAACATGCTGGCGGTAGCAGTGCTGCCTCCATCACCTAGGGTGTTTGGTAAAGGGCCTACGTATAAATAACTTTCAGCTTGGCTGTCCTTTACACATGTAAACATATAAATTTTGTCATCTAACAAAACATGTGTGGTGCCCACTAAGGCGTTCAAATGGTCCTCAATAGTATCTGAGCCAATATCTCCTAAATCAATTGTTTCTGAGGTATCTGAGAACGTATTAAAAGCGCTTTCAGTTATAATTTCAATGTCAGTGTAGGCTATTTCGTTTGCTGCCGCTGTACCGTAGTCACCTGGCGCGTTGGATTTTAATACATAAATGCGCTTTTGCACTTGTAAGTTGATATATACATTTAGTTTTAATAATGGTATTTCATTGTCATTAACTGTAAAACCAACAGCGTTGATATAGTTGGCTATTTCTGTTTCCGTAGTGGTTGTGCCTGCGCTTGTTACAGTGCCAAAAGTAATAGGCGCCCATACACTAATTGAGGCTGAATAGTTGCTGTTTAATATTTTTTCCAATTGGTTTGTACTTGTATTCCAAAACAATATCCAATCACTGCCAGACACCGATGTAGCTGTTGGCACTTCACTTCCTTTTTTGGAGTTGGCTAATATACTGTAAACTTCATCTAATAATCCCATTTCTTAAAGGTATTGAATTTTAATCTATTTTTAATAATCCACTTGAATTTTCATCTAATTCCAGGAATGCGCTTTCAATTGCTAATATTTCATCAAGTGACGTTCCTGTTTGCGTTTCAAACACATAATCCGAACGTATTATTACGGCTTCAACGCTGTATAAATTTGTGCTTCCTAAACGGTTTATGCTTGTTTCCTCTTCCGTGACATATAATAAACCTCCTATCATTAACTTATCCTGCTCCATTACCGCTGCAATTTTCCTAGCCATTATTGTAGGCATTGGAAAAAAGGTTATTGCATATTGTTCACGCCCTCTACTTTCCAGGCTTACCGTTTGCGTATCAGTAATATAAGTATCCTTTTCCGTTGCAGGTTGAAACGTCATTTGCTTAATATAAGGTATCCTTAATTTAAACGTTATTCCTGTACCAAAATTAATCTCATTATTTTCACTATTATAATATTCAATTAAATGGTGTTTTGGCTGCTGCGCTTTTACATTAAACCATTCACTTACTAAGGTACATGCAGCAAATTCTACATGCGTTAAATCCACTTGAATGTAATAATCTCCAAGCAGTGCGCTCATATCTAAATCAAATTCATAACGTTCATAATTTACTACATTGTAGACACTTGTTAATTTTATTGTTTGACCATTCGTGTAAATACCGTCAATATCCTCTAGTGACGTTTTTGCGCGTGCTGTTGAGGTTAAACCAGGTGTGCTTGGAAATACTTCTAAAATTGTTACCCAACCAAAGCCCTCTAAACTGACAGCATCTCCCTCATTTATAAAAGTTGGTAAATTACCACCGGTATCATAACTGCCATTTGCAATTAGTGTATCAGGGTCATACGTGTTGCCTACTGTAAAGTAAATCCAAACACTACTACCAGCACTCAAATATATTTTACAGTCACGAACGTCTGTCTTACCCATGTTATCCGTCTTTTTAATTACAGTAATTGGCGTTTCGGTTGCGTCGCAGTCAATTAGGTTTGCAGTTACGGTATCATAATTGGTTTTTAATTGCGTGCTAATATTGTCACACGTTTGAAAAATTTGTTTGAACGTTTTGTTGTTTAGCAGCGTATTCTCTTCATATGATAAAGTGTTAAGCGGGTTTAATTGCGTGCCGCAGTCACTAATGGTTTCAGCTTTTTTAAAGGCAAAAGGATTAATTTTGCTAATATCAGCAATAGGGTCATAGTCAATATAGTTAGGATTAAAAGCCTCTACCGTAAAATCAATTGATATTTGGCAGCCAAGTCCGTCCCTAATATAAACAGTATAGTCATCAGCAGCTAAACCACTCCAACTGTTTCCCGTTTGCCAAAGCACGTTGTCCAAGCTGTATTCTAAAGTTAATAATAGTGGTCCAGCACCTGCGCTCATAATGCTTAATGATTGCACGCTGACACCTGCACCTGTTGGATTATTTGTTATGTCAATATCAAAATAAGATGCAACTAAAGGCGGGCATCGGAATGGATAAGTTGCCGTTGTGCTGCCTAAGTTTGCTACCAAATACATGTTAGTTGGACTCCTTGCAACTGTTATGTCAAAAGGGTTAGCAAATATAGGAGAGGATATTGGCGATGTAATATTATCCGCTTGGACGTTTGTTGTAACTGTTAGCAATACGTTATCACAAGGGTCTGAAAAAGCTTCAGCGCCTGTAACGCTTGTTACGGATATCGCATCCGTTGCATCATTTGTGACAGATACTGTTACTGCGCCTCCCGTGGTGTTGCTTGTTACAGCAAATTCCACACTTGGATTATTGGCTGTTACTGTTATTGTGCCTGCTACAAAATTATAAGTGATTGTATATAATCCATAACTATTATAATCAGCCATTATTGCTGTATAAAGGTTATTTGTGCATTCAGCTACGGAAGTACCTATTGCGCTTTGTCCTATTAGGCGTCTAGTTAATTTGAAAGTTTCTCTCAGGGTTTGTATAGTTGACGCGTCTATTGTAACATCAACATAAAACTCCTCGTCTAATGCGGGTAAACTGTTGACTGTGAAATATAATGTGCTTGCCATATTATGATGCTTTTAATAGTTTCCATTTACCCTCTTTTGAAGGCTCTAATTGAAATAAATATCCGTATTCTTTTTGGTTTTTGTCATTGTAGTATTCCACTAATCCAAAGTAATTTGGTACACTCCTGCCGTCAATGTTAGTCCTGCCATATACTTGGTTTAATAGTTCGTAATTTAAGGGATAAGAAAATGTTATCCACTCAAATTGCACGCGTGGTTTTTCAAGCTCGTTTATGTTTTTGTTGCCGTCCTCATAACGTATAACTTCACCAACTTTTTTTGTTCCTAAACTGCTGTTTCCTATGTTACTTGAAAAGCGTATAACCTCGTCTTGAAACGCTTTCATACTACCACTATACCACCATTCATGTCGCTCACTATTCCTAAAAGGTGTTATCCTTAAATTAGTAGCAGTTTCAGGGCTGTATACATTTACCGGCGCTTCCTCGTAATCATCCTCCCAGGTGCGTTCCTGTAAAAAAGTACCTAATCCCTCTTTTAAATCCAATACCCATTTGTCACTATCATATGACGTATCCTCGCGTGGATAAGTTTCCTTTGGCCTGCGTCTAGCAAATTCAGCACCATATTTATCTCCCCTTGAAGGACTTGTTACTTTTAATCCTTTTTGCACCCTATCAAATGGATGCGTGTGGTTTATTTTACCATTGTATTCATCTAATCCATGCGCCTCATCATAGTCCTCTCCACCCTTGTCGTACCCCCATTCAGCATTTGGATATACAAATTCCTTAGCAGGCTTTTTCATATACTTACTTACTTGTCCAGGTATCTTAATTAAAGTGCGCTGTTGGAAAAAATATTTTAAATCCTCGTGGACTAAAACTTCAACTCCGTCTATTGTATCAATTGTCCAACCTGTTGCATGCAGTGCATTGGTAGTTTCAAATAATTCCTTGCAATTAAGCGTTATTTGCTTTTCAAAAAATTGTCTAATCCAAAAGCCATAAGTTAATCCAGTGTAACTAAATTCACCATCAGCATCATATCCAATATCCGTGCGACCATAAAATTCACTATAATACCTGCCCGTTTCACCCGTTAGTATTTCCATTAAACGTTCACCAGCCTCATGTATTAAAAGCCCTTTTGTGGTAGTGTCGTCCACTACACTGTCTTCTGTTAATGACATTTCATAATCACTAAACCTGGCCCATTGAACTTGGCCTCCGGCGCTAGCATTGGCTACAATGTTATAAACCCACATCAAGCTATCTCCCTCAATTAAATCAAACTCCTCATCAACATTTATAGGATATTGCCTTATGCTATCTCCTGCACTATATGGATAGCTAAAAATTTCCCTAAACTCCGTAACCGAATAGTCCAACGCGGTATGCATTATATACAGACTGACGCTTTGGCCATTTCTACCAAAAACCTCTAAGGTTGCTGTATTTAAGACCCTAACTGTTTTTGCTAAATCAACTTGGAAATAAAAAAAATGTATTGGCTCAGGTGCTAAATCTTCAGGTACAAAACTTCCTGAAAGTGTCCATGGTATAAATTCCTGCAATACGGGCGCCACGTTGGCGGCATCACTGTTGGATAATATGTTAAGCATTGGAGTACGCCATTGCCCGGCATAGCCAAAATAACCCTCACCTGGTGGGTCAATACCTAAAAAACTGCCCTCCTCAATAGTCCATTGGCTTAATAAAAATATTGCCCGGCTTGTTAGTTGTATGTCTTTTAATTCCAACGGTGGCAAAACCTCGCCTTTTAAACTTGTTAAGCGCTGCAATTCAAAATCCTGTGTCAATTGTGATTCAATTATTGTATGTAGTCCACCGGTTTTAAATGGTATTTTTACTCCTAATTTTTGTATGTCTATTTCACTAAAATCAAATGTGCCTGAGCTGTATAAATAAAAGCCGTCCTCGTGTGGTAACTGCCTCCATTCTTCAAGTGTGACATTTGCTTGGATATACTTTGCAGTATACGCATCAATTAAAAAGTCCGCACCTTCTTTTGTAAAAAATAAATCCTTTGATAATTCAGTCCATACACCAAAATTAGAGGTACTCCTTTTAAGCGTTTTTTGACTGTTTTCATAACCCTTAGGGTCAGTAGGTAAAAACGGGTCTGAGCCGCTGCCAGAAATAGCACCTGAGTCGTGGTTTATTAATTTGAATTTGACTACTTGGTGGCTCATAACGTGCTGTTCAGTTTAAAGATAAAATTTAATTCCTCACCTATATTATTATTATTGATAACTTTTACACTTGCTTTGTTTTTTTCAATTGCTTTTACTATTTCCTTATTGTTTGCGCCTGTGCTGTTTGATAAATACCTACCCGTTTGCCCTTGTAAATTTCCTATGGCTACATGCTTGTGGATATTGTTGTATAATTCTTTATCAGATACGCTGTCAAGGTACGCTTGTGGGCTTGTGTGAACTTTGTCACCTTTACCTAAGTAAGTTAATGTAGGATTATTAGGAGTGACGTAGATGTCTTTATTTGGTTTCTCAATTATCTCACTACGGCCACCATCACCAACATAAGCATATTCAGCCTTACCACCATCACGCCCTGTGGCATAGTTTGGTATTGGTTGTGATAATATTGCTGCCGTTTGTATTGCGCCAAGCGCTGCAATAATACTAACCCAAGGTTGACCAGCAGTTAATGGAAATGATGCGATAGCTTTTTGTATACCTACGGCAGTGGATATTCCAACTTGTAACACTCCAAACAGCTTGTCATATACTGCTTGCTTTTTACGTGCTGCGCGTTTCTTTTTCTCTAAAATAGCTTCCTTAGCTGCTTTTCTATCCTCTAATGCCGTACGCTGCTTATCCGTTAATTCCTCGTTGTCTAAAAGTGCATCATAATAGGCTTTGTTTTTTTCAATATCCTGGTCATACATGGCTATTTTAGCTTCAAAGACAGCATTCACAATATCTCCAGCAACCAATGCAGCTGCTGAAATTCCCTCAAGGGCTGAATCAAATCCGTCTACAACACCTTGTAAAAATATGTTTAAATTATTGGCGTCAATATTTAAGGTATTGGCTAATACTGTTGACGCACCTGCTAAGGAGTCGCGTTTGAAATCATCTATTTCCTGCTGCGCGTTTCTTAAACGTTTAAGGTCTTTAATTTGCGAATCAGTTTTTAGCGTGCTCATTGCAATTTCAATACCTGCAATTTGTTGCGCAATCAATTTGCGTTTCTTAGGGTCTACAACAAATTTTAATTGCGCTTCTAAGAACTTTTTTTTCTGTGCTAATATCGCTAATTCTTGCCTTAATTTTATTTCTAAAATATCAGCAGTATATTCGTCTTCTACTTTTTTTAATGCCTCTTTATTATCGCCAGCAGCTTCAATAGCTTTTACATAAGCATCTTTACGAATTTGCAGCTCTTTTTCGTTTGCTTGCCTTAATTCTGTTTCCTCAAATGTTTTAAAATCCTTAGCGGCATCAATGCTGTCTTTGATTATTTTTTCGGCTATTTTTTGCTTGTCCTCTTGTATTTTGGTATAGACAACTTTGTATTTCAGTTCAATATATTCAAGGGCTTTGGCTTTTGCTTTTGCTGATAATACGCTGCTTTTTACATCTTCTTTTTCTTTCGTTTTTCGTAGGTCTACTAGCTCCTTAGATTTTGCTTCAAAGTCCTCTAAGCCTTTAAGCCTATCTTTTAAGTTGTTGTCAATAGCTGTTGCAATTTCCTCGTCTGCTGCAATAGCTTGTTCTAAACTTTCCTCGTCTATTTTATATTGGTAATCAATTGTCCGTTTGCCCGCGCTGTTATCCTTGTCCTTGTCTTTGTCTTTTGTGGTACCTGTTATTTCTTTTAACGCTGCTTTGGCGTTGTTTAGTGCTTTTGTAGCGTCCTTTATACCTTGTTCGTCTAACGGGTTTATTTTACCTCCCTCCTCTTGTAAAGGTGCGCGTAATTTTTTAAGGATATCCGTTTGCTTTTCAATTTCAGCATTATATTTTGCCACAACGTCAATTTCCTCGTCTGTTAGTTTTTTGCTTTCAGCTTTTAAATTATTTTCAATTTCCGTTAATTCATTGTTAATTTGCTTGGACGTTTTCTCGCCATTTAATTCACGTATAAAATCCTTTTTTGTTGCAATTAATTCCCTATTGCCGTCTACTGCCGCATTTACCGCATCAATTTCTGCCACGCTTAATTCCCTAGTGGCTATAAATGATTTCGTTTGTGCTTGGAATTTTGCTTTGTAAAGTTTACCTTCTTCGCGTATAACAAAACCAATGTTATCTATTTTTTCTGCTTCACCCTCGCGCTCCGTTTTATTTAAACGTTCTTGGGCCATTTCTAACAAATTTAATTCATTAGTATTTTCCTTTAACAACTGCGCCTTTTTTTGCGCGCTGTTTATGTCACCAGCCTGCGCTGCTAAATTATTACGAATTTGTTCGGTGTTTATAATTAATGCTCCAGTATTTTTGTCAATCTCGCCTGTTGCTTTAGGATAATCCTTTGCTAATTGCACTATTATTCCGTCTAAATCCTTTTGCTCGGCTGTTGTAAGTTTTGCACCGTCCTTATTTTCTTTTTGCTTTTTAGTTAATTCATCATACCTATCAAGCAGCGTATTGGTGGAATTTGCTGATGCTTTTAGCGCGTGTTCGTGGTCTAAAAATGCGCGCGTCGCCTCGTCCGTTGCTTTTACGCTATCTTCTAAGGAAGTATAAAGGCTTTGTATTGCAGTATAAAGGCCAATAGCTAAACCAATCAATATTCCTATGATGTTTGCTTTTAATGCTAAATTAAAGCGCTGCCAAGCTGTTGTGGCTGCTGTCGTTGCTGCGGCATTTGCTGTTTGTGCTGCGGCTTGTGCTGTGGCTGCGGCTGCTGTTTGCGATGCTGTTAGTGCAAATATCCTGGATTGAACGTTTGCTAATAGTAATGCAGTTTTATAAGCCACCCATGCTTTTGTGCCAAATATTATTACTTTTAATATCCTGTCTAAATTTGCTGCTAAAAATTGGATACCACTTTTTAATTTAGCCGCAGCGCCCGTTGAGCCGTCTGCACCTAGTATAAACCCTTGCCATGCTGACTTTAATAGCTGTAAAGCACCGTCTAAGGTGTCTAACTCCTTATCTGCCATGCTTTGCGCCGTTCCTGCTGCATTTTGTAAGGCAACGTCTAATTCGTTGGTAGCGGCTATATTTGCAGCTAAAACAGTGGCTGAAACTGCGGCACGTTTACCAAATTCATCGTTGGATGCTGTTAGCTTATCCTGGCTGCTTTTTATTTTATCTAAAATTTGTTCGTAATTTAATCCTTGTGACGCTGCCTCAATAAATATATTCCTTAGCGCTGTTGATGAACTACTGACATCAATACCTGCATCTGATAGTTTTCCTAATAATGCCACTAACTTTGTAAACGGTACACCTGCTGCATTGGCTGCTCCTGCAACTATTGGTAAACCTGCTTGTAATTTTTGAAAGTTTAAAGCGGATTTTGCCGTTGCTAAGGATAAAATATCCAATATTTGTGGTGCGTCATTTGTGCCAAATTCATCAAACGTATTTACCAACGCACCTGTTAATTCAGCTGTCGCGCCTAGTTCACTATTTAAAGCAATGGAGCCTTGTATTGTGGCTTCCGTTAAATCAATTATTTCAGTTTGGTTAAAGCCTAAACGCGCATAAGCTGTTTGGAGTTCAGTCACCTCCTGTGCTGTTTTTACTGTTATACTACCTAAGCGCTGCGCATCATCTGCCAACCCTCGTGTTTCCTCCCTGGATAATTGTAATACTGACGCCAATGTGGCATTTGCTTTGTCAAAGTCCTTTATTACTTTTATTGCATCTCGTCCTATTCTAATTGCTAAAAAAGCACCACCCATTAAGCCTAATGCGCCTGCCATTTTTTTTGCTGCACCAACTGCACCGTTAAGCGCTTTACCGTAATTACCAACGCTCCTTTGGAATTGCCCTACATTGCCATCAACGCTTTTAAGCCTTAAATCTAATTTTTGGATTTCACGCTGTAATACCCTAGCAGCTTTTGAGGATTCTCCTTGCGTTAATGCGACGTCCTTATACTTTGTTCGTAACTGTATTAATCTGACACTTTGCTTTTGGTATTCCGTTGACAAACTTGAGGATAAAACGGCTGCTTGTTTTGCACGTCTATTCAACTCCTGTAGTTCAAACCGTTGCTGCGCTAATTGTTTGTTAGACGAGGTCATAGCCACTGCAATTTTGGCTTCTCCTGCTGCTAACCTTTTGTTAATCTTTTCCTTTTCCCTAATTAGTGTTAATACCTTACTTTCAGCGCTTGCTCGTTTTGCCAATGCATCATTTGCTTGCTTTGGGTTTTTAACATTAAAAAAGTCCTTGCCTACTTTGCGTGTATTGGCTGATATCTCAAGTATTAAGGTATTGGTGCTTGTTAAAACTTGGTTTAAGGCTGATAATTCCTGTTTACTTTCCTCAATTACGGTAATTGGATTTTTAGCCATTTGCGTGCGCTTTTGAGTATTCCTCGTTAATGGTATCAGCCTCGCTAATAATTTCTATCCATTCGTCTAGAACACATGTTTTTATATCAATTGTGAGCCCTGTGATGCGCTCCAACCTAATTTTTTTCTTATACAATTTTACCGGCTCGCCTGTGTCGTTTTCCTCTAACCACTTGTCAACTTCGCTTTGTTTTAATTCAATATCCTGGTTGGCTATCCTAAACTGCTTTTCAAAATGTTTTTTTTGTTCACTTATAGGAGTTGCTAATATACTAAATTCCCACTGACTAATTTCATATCCGTAAGTTTCTCTATTATTTTCGTTTAATTCCTTAACTAATATTTCCACCATTTTGTAGCGCCTGCGCAAATAGTCTAATTCATTTATTAAGGCGTAATAAGTGTCAGTATCATTAGTGCTTGTTTTTGTGCAAAAGGAGTTAAAAATATCAAACCATATTTCCTCAGTGTCTTTTGGAAGCACAACCTCGTCGCGTTCATTCCAACCTATTACCATATAACGTAATTCGTCGTTTACCAAACATTTAGTGTAATGGTATATTGGCATGTCATGCGTTCCACTGTATAGCATTATAAAACTTTTGCTAAAAAACCTCCTATTTCCGCGCCTCCTATCACATTATTGGTACTGGAAGTTCCTAATACCCTAATGTCTGAATTAGGCTTCATAATAATTGGCGTATTGGTTAAGTCAACTTGGTACGTTCCTTGCGCACCGGCTAAACTTGCAAATAATTGCGACCTCCAAACACCATTTGCCTCCCTAATTTGTACCTTAAAATCCACCGTTGACGTTTGTGTTTTTTCAACTGTAAATTTTACCCTAACAATAACCCAATAATCCGTAGATGAAGTTGATGTTGCTGCTTTTGAGCTTTGTTGGTTTCCTGCAGTTGCAAACAAATGGATAGTCGCAGCATCGTCAGGAACGCCTGCTGTAATTGCACCGTCCTCATATACGTAAACATTGCCTACTAAATCCGTACTGCCTGTATTATAAACCCTTGTCGCACGCGATAATGGTGTGGCTAAAGTGACTTTCGTTTGACCCGTTAAAATTGCTGTCTGAATGCTAAAAATTAAGTTATTGTCAGCATCATAATAATGCCCTTCAATTGTTACAGTTTGCGTATCACTTCCGCTTGAACTGCTCATAGTGTCAATGCTGTTTGACGTTGCCATAATTTCAAATCCACCTTGTTCCCATATTTGCTCCTCGACATCAGTGTCTAAATCATTGTTTCTCCCAAACTTTCGCAGGGTTTTACCTTTACTGTATATTTTTGCATTATCGCCATATGAGTCGTTTATAATGCGCTCATAATAGCTAAATTGGTCCACTGTTTGCGCTTGTCCTAAATAAGCTGCTAATACTATAAAAATTAATAATATATTTTTCATTTTGTTGCGTTGTTTAATCGGTTTACAAATTCCTGGTAAAGTCCAGGCTTTAATATGTTTTTGTTTATAAATGCATTTAGGTCTACGCTTGGTTTTACAATTTCATCTCCGTATTTGACAATTAATTCCTTATGCTTGCCATCACTGCTTAATATCTCATATTCTCGTTCGTTTGAAAAAATAGCTTTCATTTTACTTTTCCAATCTCCTGTCCACTCAAAATTGTATAGTTCACCCGCCTCTTTTGGTTTTATTGGCCTAGGTAGTTCATAACGTGCAATTAATTCCGTATAACGGCTATACCTACCTATTTCCCTACCATCACCATCAAGTCCAACGGATAGTTGCTGTTCAAACAATAAATTGACAATTATCTCACTTTTTTCCGTAAATATGCGCTGCAATATAAAAGGTATATCCTCTTGCATGCGTATTAAGGCAATATTATAAGGTTCAAGTACTTCAACCATTGTTTAATACAAAAAAGCCTAGCCTATTAAGACCAGGCTTTATTAGATAAATAGTCCTCCTTTTTTTAAGGAACGATTGCTGTAATAACGTTTGACTTATAGTTTCGCGTCCCTACGGCTACACCTGGTACTGCGGTAGTCCCTAATTGGGTTACTACACTTTCAGCACTTGATAAAGCTGTTGTAAGGGTTAAAACATAGGTTCCAGTTACTGCGCTGTCATCACCTGATGTTAAAACATTGTTAGTTGAATCAACTACCACTCCGAAATCATTATAATCAGCGCCGGTAAAAGCGTTGTTATCCTGTTTTCTTACAGCTGTTACAGTTACCGTGGTATCCGTATCCGCTGGAGCGTTTGCGTAGGCTAATTTCACCTCGTTAATCCCGTCAATTTGCTTAGGATTAAACACTGCTGTTTTTTGTATAAATACAAAGTCAGTGTCTATTTCACTGCGCTCAGGATATTGTATCACTATGGATTCTCTTCCTGTTTGCGTGTCTCCAAATGCCATTGGGTTGTGCGAAATTTGTGCTGTTGTAAAGCCTTTCCAATTGCCTTCCGTTGCACCTACTGTTCCAAATATGTTTCCTTGTGTATCAACAAAAGCTACATCGTATTGGCCGTAACCAGTCAAACTTGCTAAAATTGAATTCCAATAAAGTCCTTTTACAAAGTCATATTTGAACTTGTAAAGACCCTCGTCTTCGAGTATTTCGACGCCACCTCCAATGTCAGTTAATGTGTTGTCCGTTGATTGGTTTTCTGGTTGGCTAATGCCTCTAACCACAATCAATGTACCTGCATTAATTAACGTGTTAATGTATGTCGTATCCCATGTCTCCGTTCCGTCATATTCAAAACCTGCTGGCGTTAACCAAAGTGAATATGTCTTCTTGAAGAACGGTTTACAACCGTGCGTACCTGTACCCAATACTCCGTCGGCTCCACATGAACCGAGGTTTAATAATGTGCTTAATAGTGCCATTTTTATTTAATGTATTTAAGGTTTCTAAATGTTAAAACTTGCTCGTCTGTTAAGTCAATTTTGCTACCTGCTTTGTACTTTGGTTCTCCGTTTCCAGGGTTCCGTTTTGTACCTTTTTTAGTTCCAAAATTAACTAATAAAACATGCTTCGTTTTACTTGTTGAAGCTGTTGCTTCGTTACTGCTTTTTTTGCTCATATTGTTAGCATTTATCATTAATGAAATATTCTAAATTGCACCTTATGCTGAAAACGTGTAACGGTTGCAAATCATTTGTCTGCAACTTTGTAATGTCAAACCCGCTTAATACATTTTCAATGCGCTTAATATGGTTAAAAGGCGGTATTAATGTGCCTTCATAGTCACTCCTTAAGTGCTGTATTATTTGGGTAAACGCTTTTTCATCAGTGCGCTCATTTTCCTTAACATGTATTTGGTTTAAATTAAGCATAAAAACAATGTCAATAACACTGTCATAAGCAAAACCATCACCCTCCTGATTGTTAGCATCAATAAAAAAGAAACATGATTTACTGTTATAGTATACCTCGTGGTAATTTTTTGTTGCTGCATTGTATACTTCAGGTATGACTTTACCCTCTGAACTATTATTGCGGTATATCCTTCCGTAACCATCAAGCAAATCCGTATCCTCTATGGACCATGTGCTTTTAAGGTATTCGTAAAGTGATATTTGGATTTCCTGTATCTCAATATCAATACCGTATAAATTGTCCTTTAGGTTATTCATTTACGCTGTTAATTCAATTATAAAATCATCATTATTATCAGGAGATAATTTAGTATCATAAGTCTTATCCAATGCTTGTCTTGCCCTTTTTAGTTCCGTTTGGTACCTTGCTGCAACTGTATTCCCGTTCAAGTTTTTTAACTCCGCGATTAATAAATCCTCATTCATTTGAATGCGCTCAGCCCTATTGCTCACGTTGTTCGGATTATGTAAAAACATTTGGAATATAGTGTATTCAAAGCACGCTCTAAATAAGTTACCTAAGTGACTTATATTATTGGTTAAATAAGCGTCAGCATCAGCATAAGCACTAATATCTAACCCAATGCCTATTCCATTTGTGCTGTAACTGTATACAGCATCTTCTGGCGCATCACCAACACCTATTGCAGTATTAATGGTAAATCCATCATACTTTAAAGGGTCAATTTGCGTGTTTCCTAAATAGACGTCAGTGCTGTCAATTGCAATAGTCCAAGTACCTGAGCCGCTGAATTCATAATCCAACGTGGTCCAATTAACTGCTTTATTATTTGGAGTTATCGTCAACGTGTCAACTAATACTCCCGAGTTGATAATATACAAATTAATTGGCGTGGTACCGTCCTTTTGAATTGAAACGCTGTTTAATTTAAACGAAACGTAATCACTTCCTTTTGCTTGTATAACAAAAGCTGCATAATCATTTGGCAAAGTTGCTACATTGCTTCCAATGTCATATATTTTTTGACTGTTAATTAAGCGCTTGGTTAAACTTAAATCAGATTTGACCTTATCAATTACTTGATAAATTAGTGTTTTTAGCTTAATACTATCAATGTTAGTTTGCACCCAATAAACTGAATCCACCGCATTTGGCAAATTGTTTAAATTAGCTGTTCTAAGCGACTGATAAATACTTTGCTTGTAAACTACTAGGTCAGACTTATTTCTGCTGTCTTTATACTTGTTATACGTGTCAGACGAAGTCCATGCGTTAAAGCCTTGGTTGTTGGTATGTAAAAAAGCGATTATGTTCTCCAAAGTTAGTGTTGGATGCGCGCCACTGTTTAAAAACAAACCTGAGTCAGGTACGCTTAAAAGGTCACTATCCAATACGATACTTGTTGAAAAATCCTCTGATATACTTACTAACATGTGATAAAACTTATGATTTTAAATTATTATGCCTCCTGAGCATAAATACCTGTTGATGCAACCACAACCCATGCTCCAACTCCAGTGACTCCTGTACCTAAAACGGTAATTGAATCTCCTGTTTGAGAAGTTGCTTTTGTGTTAATTGCGTCCTTGTCAACTGTACCATCTAGCACAACAACCGTTGATGCTAAGGTTACAGTTCCTGCAATACCATCAGCCGCGACTGGTGATAAAGCCATTAAGTTGTTACCTGCTGCGCCTGTATTGACTAAAGTGTAAACCAACCCTTTTTCTGTTGCCGGTAAGGCAACTTCTAAAGCATCCGTTCCTACTCCAATAACTATACCGCTTTCATTTGGTAATAACGTTCTATTGGCGGTAATAATCTCCACATTTTTGCGAATTCCACCTTCCTGTACCGGGATTCTATCTCCGTTTTCATCTGTAATATAATACATGTGTTTTCGTTTTTTATGAAGTTAAACCTTTAATTTTTACGATATCATTTGCACGCGTTGCAATGTCTCCATTATAACGGTAAACGATGTAAAACCTAAACCATAACGCCATTTCGGAAAATGTTGTCATTGTTAAGTTAGTGTCGTTTCCAGCTCCAACCAAAGCACTTGCTTCCGTTGCCTCGTTGTTTACATAAACGTTTGCACGTAAATTAGTAAACGGGATATCCATATCAGAAACACTCCAAGCACGCCCATCAGCAGTTGTTGTGTTGTTTCTAAAGTCAAAAGGATAGTTTTCAAACATTCCAATTGCTCCATCTCGTAAAAAATAGCCGTTGAAAATGTCAGACCCAGGAGATATATTACCTGTTTCATGCACTCTCGAAGGGTCCATAAGACCTAATGCTGCTATGTTTTTTTCGTTGTTTGCGCCATATTTCATCGCTTCACTTTTTTGCACTGCTAAACCGCCTCTGTTAGTTACAATTTGGTAATTTCCTCCAAGCTCGTTGGCTGCCATTAACGTTTGTAAGTTTTGAAACATAGTTTCTTTTTGTGCTGCTTTGTTTACTTGTAAGGTATCAGTACCTCCATCAAAAACAAAAGTTCCATCTCCTTGACTAACTTGTGTCAAGTAGCTTAGTGCCTGAGTTTTGCGCGCTTCCATAGTCGTTGTTAAAAGACTTTCAACAGTGTTTCCAGCAGCAAAGGCAACGTTTTTCATTACTTGCTGTTTTGTCCAATCAGAATCCATTGTGTTGTTAGCAAATTGCGCAGGATAATGTCTAAATCCTGTGAAAATGTCAACCGCAGTAAATGAATATTGTGCTGATTCAGGTAAATTGCTAGGGATAAAATTAAACCCTGGCGTTTGTACCACTGAAACTGTTTGGTCCTTTAAAACTGGTATTTGAACTGCTCTCAGACTTGACGCCTCTTGTAAAGCCAACTTTGCCGAAGGTGAAACATAGTCCACAAACGGTGTTGATTTCTTTACAGCGTTTGACATACCTAATTCAGAAAAACGCTTGTCGTTTGTTGCGTCTGTCATCTGGATGTCATTCCAATCTGTTGCATCTAATAATGCCATAGTTTTAAAAATTAATTGTTAATAATTACAAGGTCTTTCCTGCTTCCTTTGTTTATGCTGTTGCGGTCTCTCGCTTCAGAATAGCTTTGTTTAATTTTGCGAATTCATTAGCGTAATTAGGGTTGGTTGAATCAACTCCTTTTTTAGCCAAATAGTCCTTAATTAATATACTTACTTCTTTTGTTGTTGCTTTTTCAGGAACCTCAAATGGTACTCCTTTATATGTTACCATATCACCATCAACCGTTACTCCTGTGCCTGGCTGTTGGCGTCCTTTTGCCAATTCAGTTATTTGTGCATCAGCAGCTAATAAATCATCTAACTGCTTAATGTTGTGTGGATTTTCCTTATCCACTGCAACTGCTTTGCCATCTACTAATTCAATTGTAAACTTATCCAAAACATCGTTTTTGAATATTGCCCACTTTGCATCAGCTTCATACTTGTTTACATTGTCAGGAAATTTAGGTTTAATATTACCAAATGCTATTTGTATTTTGGCGCTTGATAATTCCTTTGCAGTGCTATCGTATTTTTGTGCTTTTTCTGAAATGGTATCAAAATCAGCATATTTTTGAAGCAGCGTATCCTTCTCCTTTGTTAATGTTTCAATTTGTGCTTTCAAATCCGCACCACCTGTAAAGCCTTTTACCTTGTTAGTGTATTCGTCCTTTAATGCAGCTAATTCGTCTGCCTTTGCTTGGAGCATAACTCCTGCTGCGCGCTTCATATAGTCACCGTACTTTTCACCTTGGTTACGTGGTACTTCAATTTTGTTTTCAGTTTGGAAATGCGTTATTGCGCCTCCTATAATTTTTTCAGCGTTGTCATTTGCTTTGGTATCCCACTCCTGCTTCAATGTTGCAATAGTTTCTGAGCCAAAACCTGTGATTGCTGTCACTTGTTCAGCGCTTAATCCTTGCGCCTCTATAAATTCACTTGATAATTCCATAGTCCTTTATGATTTTATTCGTTTGTTTTTTCTTTTATTTTGGCAATTAACTTTGCCTTAGTATTCCACGTGCCATGCGCTGGTCTACCTGCTGTGTCGTAATATAGCTTTTTTAATTCAACTATTGACATTTTGTCGTAATCAATTACAGCACTTTCCTCATCTTCTGCTGCCTCAACTTGTGGCGCTGCTGCTGCAACTTCTCCTTCGCTGTCGTTTTTTGTTTGAGGTGTTGTTGACGTTTTTGTTTTTTCATCTGCTGTCGTTTGCTTTAACCTTAACGCTGCCTCATCAGGGCCTAAAAAGTGCTTGTCTACTTCAAATTGATAGTCCTTTAAACTTGTTTCAATGTCAGCATAACCGCCCTTCTTTTTGCGTCTTGTAGCTTTTTCAACAGTAATTTCCACGTATCCTAAATATTTCACATGCTTAAGGAAATTTAGGTATTCTAACGTGTCATGCTCTAACTTAATGATTTGATTTTCATTGAGAACCGCGCCTGCATTATTGCGTGCCACAGTCCTTTGTGAGCCATAAGGACTATACACTCTCAGGTGTAACACTGCCTTCTGGGATTTCTGGTTTTTCATAATATTCTTTTATTATGTTAATTAATAAATTAGAAATGGTTACTAACCTTACGCTTTCTTCACTTTCTAACATGTTGTAAAAGTAACAAATATCACCGTACCTGCTTTCAAAAATAGACAAATAATAGTCCATCCTTGTTTGCATTTGAAAAGTTATATCTCCTACTTTGTTATATTCTAATGCTTTGTCAAAGTCAATATCGCTTGCAAAAGGCAATAATTTATACATTAATTCGTCCTTCTCCCCTCGCTTAATATTGTCCTTATTCCTGTTCCTTACTAACCTAATTAATATGCTTTTGCGCTCAATTGCATTTGGACTTTCAGCAAACATTTTATACAATTCCTGTTGGCTTTCCAAAAAGAAATCAGTTCCGTACGTGCCTTCTACTGTTATATTTTGGTTGGCTAATAGCATAAGCAGCATTTTTTTATCCGAGCGCGTGCGCAACCACGACATCAATTCTGACTGCTTCCGTAACTTGTCTTGCTTGCTTTTAAATCCTTTACTTACTTGTAAAACGTTTTTTGCTGCTTCATTGTCTTCGCTATAATCACCAATTAAGTCAATCATTAAATCCTTTTCAATGTTTTCAACGCGTGAATTTAGGTATTCCAACGCTTCAATTGGCGTGTAAAAAAAGTTGACGAAATGCTTAATTGCGTCCATATCATATGAACCGTCTTGCTTCCTAATAGGTGGTATTTTAATACGCGTTCCAGCCATTAATACGTTGTCGCTTTGCTGTCCTAAAACGTTGCCGGCTATCTCGCCATTGTGACCTTTTATAAGTGCGGTAGACATTGGCTCAGCGGGTAGCGCTTTTGCTTGCTCACCTTCTGTTTTCTTTTTGTCAGATTTTATTTCCGTAGTAATTGGAATGGCGCCATTTGCCTCTGTCATGCGCTGCAATGTTTTTAGGAATACGTACTCCTCTAGCTTTTCAATTGAATATGAAAATAAACTTTTCCTTACTACATTATTTTTTTTGGAATTTAACGGGTCTTTGCTAACAAAGTCAGCCGGGCATAATCCTAAATCGTGTGGTATAACTGCTAAAGGTTCAAAAGCGTAATTATAAATAATATACTCCGTTTGGTTTGCATAAATTATTACTGCTTTGCCCTCATGCACGCCCTTAATAGCAATTTGGTAAATGTCATTCCTACCACAATCAATTGCGTATACATTTTCAATATCAATTAGTTTGCGTATAGGCTTGTTTATATCCTCGTAGTCATACCAAAATATGTCATTATGCCTAAATATAACTGCTTCAAATACTACTTCATCAAACTCAGGACTGCCTAATTCTTCTACACTTGTTACCTCTTCATTACCAATATTGTACCTAAAGTAACTGTCATCAGCAAAAAAAACGCGTTCCAATGCTGGCAAAATTTTGTTGTTTATAACTGCTGAACTTGCAATAGGATGCCTAAAGTACTTATAAAAGTGTAGGAAATTTTCAGTTCGTAAAACAGCTTTTACCCAATTTAAAAAATAATCCGTACCTACAAAATTGCGTTCAGCCCATTGGTTTAGGTATGCAGCGGTAATTTCTTGTTGTATGGATGATTGTGTTAGATAGGCTATTTGTTTAGCCTGCTTGCGGGCTTCCACCAAAGCAGTACTATTGACATTATCTACTAGGAATTGTTTAGACACTTATAATAATTTTCAAAGCAGTCCTTTGCCGTTTAGCTACAAATCTAAACAAATTTCCTGTAATTCCAATATTTTTTATTATATTTGCTTCGACTACTTCGCTCAGTAGGGCAAGGACCAGCATCCTTAGCAAAAATATCATGGTAAAAGGGTTATAAGGCTTGCATTAATTTGTGAGCCTTTCTTTTGCTTGGAAAGTTTTCTTTTAAATTATTTGGTAAATATAAAAATAGTCTATATCTTTATTGCTGGTGCCCTAGCCTGAAATGTCTTTTTTAAGCAGCTGACCCTCCAGCTCGTATAAACCCAGGCAGTTTAAAATCAACTTATATGCATTAACACGCGTTTCATCTTTTACCACAACTTTTATTTTATCTGACTTTACACTAAAATCACATTTTCCTAATTGAGGTAAGTGTATAACATACAAATCTGCTTCAATATGCTTTATTAGGGTTATGTGGTGCAACTGCGGCAATACTTTTAGCCACTTGTCAAGCCTTGCTTGTTTGCGCTGCTGATGCAGTAAGGTCCAATCTACTGGCTCGTCTGTATCATCTGAGGGTTTCATATGCTAAGGGTTTACAACTGTTAAATGACTATACCCTTTTGGGTTGTAATGCACCATCCAATTTTGTAAGTGTTCGCGCGCTGCATTTTTTTGTATTCCAAATTTGCGTTGGATATACGGTGCGGCTCCAAACATGTTGGTGACACCGCTATCCCGTAAAACATTTAGGTATTCAAATACCTCTTTTCCTTCCTGTGTGATTGTTTCAATTGCCATATTACATTATTTTTAAAGTTGGTACATTGTCTGCGCTTTCAATCCAAAATTGCAAACTTGCTTTTTCTGCTTCCTCACCTAGTATCCTTAATGCAGTGCATGTGAAAAAGCCTATTTTTGGTGTGATTATTAATTTGCGCTCCTTAACAATATTGCCTTTGAAGCGGATGTCATTGCGCATAAAATCCATTTCGCTGCCTTGTATAGCTGCTTTGAATGCTTTTAGCCTTACTATTTTTTCTTTTCTAAATACTACTAATTCTTTTTCTAAAGTTGTCATGATGTTTAGTTTTTTGAGTTTACATTATTTCTTACGTCTAACCAAAATTGTATTTGGATTGCCATTTTAGGAGTATACTTTCCAGGCTTCCAAGTGATTTCCTCGGTGTTCAAGTTTACAATTACATAGTCGTTTTCGAAGTGACTGTTTGGGTTATTTCCAATATCTAAATGTGAATCCATGATGTAAAAATTAAGGGTTAAAATATTATTACACTGTAAAGATAATGTTTATTTTAATACTACCAAGCAAATTATTAATTTTTTTTGCTTTTTATTTTTTGCAGCGCTTCCACTTCCTTTGCACGCTTATAAACAGCGCTCGTGAACCGTTTTTTGTTATACTTATATTTGTATGCTATCTCGTCACAAACAGTGTAATCGTTAGCCCAATACCCATTAAAAAGGCTAAGTGCTTCATTTATTGCTTCAGGCGTATACACCTCGGTCTCTATCGCGTGCAATGCGAGCATCTCCTCGTAAAACTTTTTATAGGTGTAGTCCTTTGCTTGTCCGATGCCGCTGGCACGATATTGGATATATTCTAAAATTTCCTCGCGATTCATTTTTGGTTGCTGTTTATGTTAATAAATAATGGTTTTACACTGCGGCCTTCAAACACTATCTCGTCCTCCATAATTAAATCAGGATTTAAAAAATGCAGTGCGCCCGTTGTCATGTTAATTTTGATTAAAGGACTTATTTGTGCGATGCGCGCTTTTTCAGTTTCAAAGCGAAACACTTTTTCGCCTGCTGCGCAAACTTGGAATTCTGGAGCTTCATATAAAAAATAATCAGCGTATACATTTGGTAAACGGAACACGCCTACGGACTGATTGCCTTCGTAGTTTGTTTGCGACTCCCATGATTTGTAGCCTTCTGCTAAATGTGACGTTGGTGTGTGAAAAGTAAGTGACATAAAATGTGATGTTTTTGGTGTTGCTTTGTTACAACGTTGTAAACATATAACATATTTTACTAACTACCAAATATTATTTAAAAATAATTTCATATTGCTAAAAGAGCCCTTTTAAGAGGGTTTTGCTTTGTGGGTGTTATATTATGCGCTTTTAAGTTTGTTTCTCTATTAGCCGCTGCGCTTAACCTAGCTAGGCTTTTATTGAGGGCAATAATTTCAGCTTGAATTAAGCGCTGCGCTAATATTGTATAACTACTTTCCTATTTTTATGTTATGGTCTGTTTTGTGGAATACCCAACCTTTGTGTTCAAAAGGAAACGACAGCATCTTAATTGAATGGTATTGGAAATCCTTGTGCGCTTTACATGCGCCGGTTAAACTGCCATAGGTTTCTACTTGCCTGTCTTTTTGTATTACGATAATATGCTTCATATAAATTAATTTTGATTTGTGTAAAGGTATGCAATATTATTATATCATGCAACAAAAAAAGCAGCGCTTTTGAAACGCTGCTTTTAATACTGTTTTGGTTAGTTGCTATTTAACCATTGGCATAAGGTGTTTTTGCATGCGCTGCGCCCACTTATTACCGTTTCCTGTAACGCAATAGTCAGCGTCTTTGTCTGCGCCTACTACATGGTTAATGTAGTGCGTTATTCCTTGCATCAATCCAAACGCTGTTTTTCCTGTGCGCTCAATTTCTAAATTAACGCTTTCCATTATGCTTATGTGTCTGTTGATTTCTCTACTTTTACGGTCTTCAACGTTGGTATGCAATTCAAATGTTTTGCAAATTAAGCGCTCAATATCATTGTCGTTTACTTTTGTACCTGCTAACTTTATCATCTCCTCTGTTACCACATCCACCTCGTCTAATATTTTAGCAATATCGTAAAAGTACTTTTCAATTTGCCCTTCGGAGTTTTTTGTGTTTTTAACTGTTAAGGAAGAGGAGCGGAATTTCATTACCATTTGGTTGTCGCAAACACATCTAGTGGTTAACATTTCAATCCTGTTTGCTTGCTCATTGTTGTATGACGTTGAAAATAATAATTCCACTTCCGTAACGTCGTCCACTTTTAGTTTTGTAGGCACAACTATTGGAGCCATTTTTACACTAAATTCAATTCGGCTGCCACCATTACGTTCTCTAAACTTTAAAGTTGACAAGTCAAATACTCCTGGTGTTTGGAGTGCGGTGTTTAATACTGCGCTTAATAAAAATTTTGGTTGCGTTGGTATAGTACCTTTTCCTACAACTCCTAAACAGTCACCTCCTTCTGCTTTCCAAATACCAAAAGAATTTTGTGCTGCTCTAAATCCCGTTTTAGGACTTCTCATTTTCATTTTTACTACATCATATAGTTGAGCTTCAACCGTTGCGATGTTTTTGCTGTCAGCGTTGGTAGTTGCCATTACTGCTTCTACACTGTTTCCTGACTTTGCTGCTTGATTTTTTGTTGTTGTTGACATAATTTTATATATTTTTAGTTATTATTACACTGTAAAGATATAAAACATTTTTACACTGCCAAGGCTTTTTTTAAATTATTTCCACATTATTTTTGGTTAGCAGTTCTAAAGCACCGTAAACAACGGCTTTATCCCAATTAATTATTTTTGCGGCATTGCATCTGATATATACTTTGCTTTTGTAATAGCATGGAACACCCCATCGCTCCTTTAATTCCTGGTTGCTTGTTTCCGTAACATATATTGTCCTCCCATTTGTCCTCCCGCTGTTTATATATTTGTCAGCAGGCGCATCCAACCAACCTAGTAGCAGCATAAAGGTTTCAAGCGTTATTGGCCTACCTACATTTAAGCGCCACAGCGTTGAACGCGATATGCTTAATTTGTTGTGGAGGTATGTTTGTGGCTTGTTTATGCTGTTTAATTTTTTAGTTATGTCAGAATGCATCTTAGGACCTTGTAGTTTTAATTCAGCCATTATGCTTATTTTTTATTAGTTGTTCTTTAAACCATTTCGCACCCTCTTGTCTTTTTTCCATATCATAACTATACTTCATTTCAGATTCTTTATGTGCATCTAACCCTTTTTCAATAGCTTCATCACTTATCTCATTTACCCGGTGTTCAAAATTATTATTCGCATAGTCAGTTCCATAAGAAATTACTTTAGTTGGATTTTTAGTTATCTCATTTTGTAATACTGACCTAATACAATTAAATCTTTCACATAAATACTGTTCAAATGTTAGTTGTGTCATTGTTCTATTTGTTTAGTGAATTAAATATTTCATCAGCTTTTTCTATTGCTTTTGTTCTTGCTTCTTGGCGTGTTTTGCATTCAAAAGGGTTTCTGTTATAATTCTCTTCTTGTGGAAAATTTAACTTAATTATATTTCCATAAACACTATAAATATTAGTATATTGTTTATCATCATAATCTAATAAAGGTTGAATATCAATTATAATTCCAACACTATCAAAGAAGTCTACATACACTCCGTATTGAAAAGACAAATCAATACCATAAAACCAATCATATATTTCATGATACTCATGTGGGTATAAATCTTTAAACTTTTTAGTTGTTGTTACATGATGTTTAAAATACCACTTCTCAAAATCCTTTTTACACTTTTCTGTTAGTTTCATTGTTCTATTTGTTTAGTTTAATTTCTTAACTCATTTATTTTACGCAAAGCATTGTCTTTTTTTTCTTCCCAATAGTAATACATTGTACCTATCGCATCTTTATTAGGTCTATGCCAAACCATTAATTGCCTTGCTTCTTTTACTTCCTCTTTTAATTTTTGTAATTCTTTCATAACTACTAACCATTTTGATTAAAAGGAACAAATGTTGTTGTCATTATACTTTTGTCTAATCTGTGATATGTGTATAGCCAACCACCATGGACACGCATAACCTTATAGCTATTAAACCTATCACCTATGTCAATCATTTCGTGCAATTCCATACTTTCTAAAACAAGTCTTTCATTGTTCCTTTTTCTAATAGTTTCTTCTGTTTCCTCTACTAATTTAATTTTCATAATTTTGTTTTATGATATTTGCCACTTTATTACACCTCTCCGCATTAACTGTTGGCAGTGATACCATTTTGCAGCGTCTGAGCTGTATTGCCATTTTAAAGCGCTTATAGGGCTCCTTATTGCTTTTGCAATTAAATCAAACATGTTATGCATCTCCAGCCATGCTTGCAATTCATGCTCACCGTAGCAGCATTCACACAAATTACCTTCACTATCGTTATTGCCTGGTAAGTCGCGCGCTGTTAACGATACATGCGCTGAACAGCACGAACACCTAGTTTTATATGGATTTGTCATCGTTGTTTAGTTTTGAGTTCCTTATATGCAGTTTATGCCCGTGGTTAGTTTCCATTATTTGTAGCCCGTTTGGCGCTTGGATTATGCGGGAAATAGTTCCTTGGTATTGCACTTGAACCCACTCCCCGCCTCCGTTTAGTTCGGAAATTGTATAACTAACCTTGTCGTTTTTGACATACATTATGAGTAAAAATTTAGTAAGTGATTCATTTCCTCTTGAACCTCTAACTTAACCATAAATGTCAATGTGGTTTGTAAGTTAGTAACTGAACAGGTTGAGCTGCTCATTACGTTGTGGCTTTTAGAGGTAAACGCTTCTAAGTGTTTTACAGCTTGTCTGAACCAAAGTAGTCTGTTCTGGTCTGTACCCTTTAAAACCTCTCCGTTGGACTTTGTAATATCCTCTTGGTGTAGTGTTTCCAATAACAAACTTAATTCCTTTAATTTAAGGTTGCTTTTTAGCGTATCCTCAAACACCCATTTGGCGTTGAATAAAAAGTTGCTGTTTAATCTCTCCATATGATGCGAAATGTCTTTTTGCAAATGGTTAATGGAGTTGTCTAATTCTGATTTTAAATCTTGAACAATTTGTGCTGATGTTTTCATGATGCGTGATGTTTAAATTATAGCTGCAATATTGCAACACTGTAAAGATAGCAATTATTTTAATACTGCCAAATTTATTTATGAAAAAAAGCAAATTAATTTTTACACTATATATATATAGTAATAATGGAGCATGCAAATTTCAGAGCAGAGCACCAACAATAAAATTACGAACTATCTTTACAACTACCAAACATTTTCTTGAAAACTTTCCTAAACAGAAAAAGCCCACTATTTAAAGTGAGCCTTAACTGCTATTAATCTGGGGAATGCATTGGCCTATATTTCCGTGCTATAATCGTGAAGTGGCCGACTTCGTACTTGTTTAAATGCTGCAAATGGTAATTAGTCATTTACTTCTCTTTGGCTGCTTATAAGGAACACTAACATAAACCCTAAGGTGTAGGACTGTTTGTCCATTAGCTTGAAACTTATAATGTCTTTACATTGCAGTTATAACCAAAGCGCATCAACTCCGTTGCACTTTTTTAAGTTTGTAAAAAAGCGCGCCTACTGTATAGTTAATAATTCAGTACTTATAAGACTTATAATGGTGCATGAGCCTAAAAAGGAACGACCTTTTAACGTTGTAACTCTAATAACGCTACCTTAAAATTTTCCTAAAAAAATTATCCTACTTTCCTTACTGTAATAACAAATAATTCAGCGCACTTTTTAAATTGTAATTTTGCAATATAGCCTACTTTTTTCCTCGGTGTATAGTTTTACGTGGTGCTATTCCGAATAACCACTTACTTACTATTGCTAAAATTATATATTTAAAAAAAAAACCCTAGCGTCGTACTTGCTGCATCTTGCAACTTTCCTAATTTGCTCCTTTCGTAAATTTGTTTCCAAACATTCAGCTATTCACATTTTGTTGTTTCCATTGGAATTGTTTTATCTCCGAAGAGGTTTCCACCAAGTTTGTTTTAAATGTTACTGCCAAATACAAAGTTTGTCCAGGGTTTTTAATTTACAGTTCCTGAGATAGTGTGGAGGTCAGACGCCCATCGTTACCAATTCAACTGTTATTTAAAAAAGCAAGTTATAAGATAGTGTTGAGGTCAGACGCCAATCGTTACCAGTTTACTTGCTTTGTTGTTTCAATATGTTTAAGAACTTTTATTACTGTTTAACACTGTAAATATATAACTTATCTTACTAACTGCCAAACATTATCTAAAAATAATTCAAATCTTTTTTGTCTATCGCGTGTATAATGCTGACTCAGGCTCCGTAAACACTAGGATAATTTTTTTTTAATTTTCTTCATTTTCTTTTACATTTATTACCCTATTATTGTCAGGCATGTTAAAAACTGCTACCTGAGTACGCTTTTGCTTGTTATGCTTTGCGAACGCGCCTAAGTGCTGCAATAACATTTTAGCTGCTCCTTGCCTGCTTGCTGTTTTAATCTTTTTAGTGACGCCCGTTTGTATCCTATTGCCGTCCCTGTCATGTTCCCATATCTCGTTTACCGTTATCTCTTCTATACTATTACGCATGTGCAAAGGTATGTCATGAACGCTTTTTAAATTGTCATTCTCATCAAACAACTCCGCAATATCAAACCGTAATTGTGACGCTAAGACAGCTATGACTTCATCAATTCCCACCTCATTTCTAATCCTAATTTGCTCATAAAGGTAGTTAATACCCTTTTGTATGTTAGGCTTCGTTAGCAGTTGTGACGCTGACACTTTTGCATTTTTTTTAGTATATCCTGCCCTTATTGCTGCCTGTGTACCATTACGGTCTTTTACGTATTCTTGAATAAATAGTATTTGTCTTTTGCTTTTAAAGTCCTTTGCTATTTCTTTAGGTAGTAGTTCCATAGTATCGTAATTCCTTTTTAATATAATACTTTATTTGTTATCAGGTTTAGGCTGCTTGCCTTGCACTAGATTGGTGTTTTTTAAATTAATGCCTGTATAACTACATTTAAGAGCTCTTGTTGCGTTGGCACTGTTACTTCACCATTAAACTGTACCTTTGCTAACCAATTATCCTTGTCGTCAAATATTATCCAAACGTTTGGTTCTCCGTCTGCCTTTACTTTTATTGCCATATTTTTGTGTTTTAGTTTTTATACATTTATTATCTTAAAAAATTAAGTTCAGTATACTTATCCCTAACTACGCACCCATGGTCTGTACCAGCGTCATAATAATCTTCATATATCTCGCGAATTATAGCGCTATCTATAGCTTGGTCATATGTGAGTTCCGTGTAAAGAACTTCCATCCTGAAGTGATTCAATAACTCCTCGCATCTAGTAGAATATGAATCATCGGTATCACATCCTAACAAACATGTAATAGGTAATAATAATATAAATATTTTTTTCATTTTGTTTTTGTTTTTAGCGCTTCCTTGTCGTCTATAAATTTTTTTAGTACTGCGATAGTATCCAATAGTTGGAATATTACTTCAGTTGCGTGTCCTACTGTCCAACAGTCAATTTCCTGTTCTGGTGTGATTACGTCCACACGCCCATTCTTATGGACTTCCTTGGTTGTTATTTGCATTCTCATTTTTTTAATATGCTTTTAATATAATAGCCTACTAATATTACCAGCATGCAAACTACTAGGCCAATTGTTAATTGCGTGTCGCTGTCAATTACTGTTATCATGCCTCTGTTTTTGCTGTTAATGCTTTTTAATTGGTTTCTTCATTCTAAAGGGTTTTTAAGTTTAATATATATAAATGCAGCCAAACTGCATGCGATAATGATAACGGTTGCTGTAAGTTGGTGTTCGGGGCTCATTTCTCTGAATTTTAAAAATACAATTATTAAGACTAAACCTACTAAGGAGAAAAATGCTGCTTTGGCTGCAAAACTATCATCGCCTTGCTTCTCCGTTTTTTTGGCATGCGTTTTGTATTTGTTTCTACTCATTTTTTATCAATTTAATATTAGGGAGGAGGCAAGGACTCGAACCTTACAACGCGATACGACCACACGCTTACCATACTCCTCTGCTTTGTTTTTATCCATGATGTTTATGTTGTTTTGAATGACAAATTTGCTGTTTCAAATCCTGCACCTCGTTATTTAACTGCTTAATACTTTGCAGCTTGTCAACAAGTTTTTTTCTTATTTCACGAACTCCAGAAGCATGGTTTTTAAAGGTGTGCATTTCATTGTAAATTTCCGTAATATAATATTCTACTTCATCAATGGTAACAGCTTTTTGTGATAAATCTTGCTGCACCTCTATTTTATTACCTCGAAAAGCAATTTCCATTATCTTTTTACCTAAAAGAAAAATTTCTACATTGTGGTAGCGCGCATCTCCGACATGCCCTGCATGATACGCTCGGTAAGCCCATTCAAAATGCGTCATTTGTATAGTGTCGGACCACCCTTTAGGAAATAGAAATGTGTTTTGTTCCATTTGAGCGATAAGGTTTCTAACCCGTTCAGCCGCTGCTTGTTTTTTTGTTTGTTTCATGATGTTTAATTTTTAATCGCTTGAATAACTGAGTCGCTGTTTAAATCTTTAATCGCTTGAATAAATTGGTTGCTACTGATTTTACCATTATCATAATGATTTTGTAAAACTTGAATTAATTTTTGATTGTTCATGATGTTTGATTTTAAATTATTATTACTCTGTAAAGATATACTTTATTTTAATACTACCAAATAATAAAATGTTTTTTTTTAAAATTTACGTAAACTTTCACCCTCCCACTGTATAACATTAAACATTTCAGGTATCCTATCCGCTATCCTTTGCCCATAGCGTTCAAACACCTCGTGTGGTGTTAAGTTGGTAGTGACAAACGTCATAGTTTTTGCGCGGTTGCGTTCAAACAGTATATCCGAAAGTAATTCCGTTTTATTGTATACTTTTTTTTCAAAGCCTAAATCGTCTATATATAGTTTGCCTTTATACATTTCCTTAATGCCTAAGCGCGTACCGTCATGCTGCATATAATCCTCCACATAAGCAGCGGCTGAACATGTTACAAACCATAAGTCGGATATTCCTCTTTCTAAAATTAATTCCTTGCCTATTTTATGAAGCGTTTCAAATAGCATGCTTTTACCTATTCCATACGTGCCGTAAATTATTAATCCCTTACCAAAGGAGTTTCCGTTTTTTACTAATTTGCTTTCTAAAAAAAGTGGGTCACGCAAAAAATACCAAACTACCAAAAGCGCAATATCTTTATTTTCCTTACTAAAAACATAACCTAATTCCTTCATTCTTTTTGTGACATATTCAATAGGCACGCGGCTTTTAGGATATTCCTTGCTATTTAAAATGCTGTCTAAATTTATTTTATCCATTGCTTTGTGCTTTTTCAGCCTCCTTTGACTTCATTAGACCCTCTCTCGTGAACGTTTGACTTCCTTTTAACGTCTTACTTATGAAAAACCATTTGCCGCGTCTATGACGCTTAATATTACCTTGTTGCAGCTTTCTGCGTGCTTTATATTGCGCAAATGTTTCACCTTTACCTCTTTCCATGTTTTTGGTTTTTTAAATTAATTATTCAGTTTTTTAAGCTGCTCAGACAGTTTGTCATAGTTGCTGTCCTTGCCGTAGCGCTGGTTTATAGGGATTTCCTGGTTGTTATTTTTGCTGTTTAAATTTTTAAGCCATTGGCTTTTAAACCCAGACCAACTGTTTTCAGCGCAAATTTTTATAATTTCATTGTTGGATAGGTTTGATAATTCCATTTGCTTTTTTAGCGCATTAAACGCCGTTTCACTGTTGGTTGCTTTTTTGTTTTTTCTGACCAGCATGTAATCAGCTGCGACAATTTCCTCAACACCAAGTTGGATTAAACTTTTCCGGAAATTAAACAAACTTTTTTTTGTTATATTTTTTTTATTTTCTTTATTTCTTTCTTTCTTTACTTCTTTAGTCTTTGTTGATTGTTTGTTAGTTGTTTGTTGGTTGTTTGTTAGTTGTTTGTTAGTTGCTTGTTGGGTTTGTTGCATTTTGTCCCATTTAACTAGGGTTATGATAGTAAATTTGCTTGTTGATTGCAGTGTTACCTCTCCCGAATCCTCTAGCCTATTCAGCGTTGTTCGCAAAGTTTGTACCGACATGTTATTTGACTCGGATAGCTTTGCCAAACTGCATGCTATTTGACCCTTTTTTATAACATTACCTCGCCACTTTTTATCTTCATAATTTACGGAAATAATTAAATAAATTAAAAGCCGCAAACAGTTATCCTCATCAAACCACTCCCAATTAATCATACTCCTATGTAGTTTTACCCACGTATTATTCATTCCTTGTTAGGTGTTATAATTGTTTTTAAAAAATGTCTTGCATTAAAATTATCAAACTCCTTTAATTTCTCAGGCTTAGCCTCAGTCATTAGCCTATATAAATTTGGATAATCCTCATAAAAGTTATGCTTATAAAATGCCATTTCAGCCTCGTATTCATTTAGCACGGTCTCCACGTCCGTTATTATTTTTGCAATAGTTGGCCTACGACGGTTAAAAACAATAGCTTCAGCGGGATAAACGAAGTTCCTATCGCTTATCATTTCAATTATCGTAACGCATTTAAGGTAGTTGTCTTTTAAGTGCTTATAAATATGCTCGTTTTCAAACTCCTTTAATCCATGCAGCACTGAAACATGGTCAACTTGACAAAACCCGCCAATTGTTACTAAACTAAAATCCGTGTATTTTTTTGCTAATTTGTAAAATATCCATTTGTTATACACTGTAACGCGCTTCCTCGTTTTTTCGCCTATATCAATGTTACTTACGAATTCTACTACATTAAATATCCTCCGTAAATTTAAGTCGGTGTTAACTAATTTATTATCCATATTTTATATTTTTTTTGGTTAAAAAAAGCAGCAGGAAGCCTAACCTACTGCGGTGTAATAATAACATCATGCCTGAAGTTTGGCTTTTTAAATATCATATTATTGTTAAATTAAATTCAAAGTATTCCTGACCCTTAGGTACAATTAGTTTTGTAAGGACTAACCTATATATTTGGTTGTCATTGTAATTGTATTTTTTTGCTAAGGCATCCATTATTGGTTTTTGAGGGTTGTCAATATCACTTCCCTTGCTGCTAAAGCCTAAAATAATTTCCAACATTAACTCCTCGCCTTTAAAGTCTATTTTTTTACTTGGTAGCAAAAAAGCTAAATCGCGTTCATACTGTTTGAGCTTAAATGTTTTTGTGATTTTGCCCCTATATGCGCCATTAATGCTGAACGGTTTTATGTCAATTTTATATTTCATTTTGCTTTGCAAATGGATTATATTCATTTAACTTTTCTTGAAACCAAGCATCATCAAAAGGTACACCCTTATCAATTAAAAAACTCCTGTGAGTGCGCAATAGCTTCCATGTAACACGCTTGACCTCACCCACGTCCATATGCTCCTGACGCGTTAATGCCATTAAGTTTTCAATCCTGTGTTCACGCGTGCAAATATGGTGTATGTCAACAGCCCGTGCGCCAGACAGTTCGCTTGGTACAAAACTGTCTTGGTGCAACGGTATGTCAAAAGCCGCGTAATATAATTTGGTGTATTTTTGTGCCATTATTTTAATACTGCTTCATGTAGTATAAAGGCGTTGTCGCCAATTTCATCTACAATTTTGTTCATGTATTCACGCGCTAATTCAATCATTATTTTTAGTTGGTCAATACGCTCCTCTTCCATATTGTGCTGAAACACTTTTACGCGTATTTCTTCAGGCACCTCTTTAAAACGCCCTACGAACCATTCTAAATTTATTTGCGTGCTTTGTGCGCAATACTCCTCCAGTCCTTTAAACGTGTAAATGAGCCCACTAACTACTTCTACAACAAGGTCTATACACTCCTCCTTTACCTCACCTCCAATAGACATTATTTTATACTTCCAATCCAATTTGCGTACCTCGTCATCAACTAAGTCAAAAGGCGTGTCAACTAAACAGTAAATTAATTCACCACGCTGCAACTGCCACAACCACATATAACCGTCTAATTGCCATTCATAATCACTTGTTGGAATAGTATCCTCGGTCAGTGGAAATGTTTGCCAATTCCAGCTTGATTTTATATCCCTAATTTTATAACGTGCTATATCACATGTACCGGAAATATAATCGTTTTCTTTTGTATCCTGGTTTTTAAGTATTAAACTATCCTTTTGGTTTGCATAAGCTGTCATACTTTTTTCCTCTACGACATTACCTTTAGTTAAATACTTGTTTTGTAAGTACGTGGAACGGTTGCTTAAATGTTCCCAAACTAATTTGGTTAAATACTTTTTTACTCCAGAAGTCAATATTGGCTTTGCAGTTTTACGCGCTAATAAATCACCATATAAAATAATTTGTGAATCCGATAAACTAACCGGAGTTTGTGCCTTAAGCATTAATTCATTATAAGTAATAACCTGCTTATCCGTTAAGGGTTTTTCGTCCTTTGCAAACTGCTCACCTAGCTTATTCATTAATTCCCTTTGCTTAGGTGTTAAGCGTTCGCCTACTCCATCTCTAATTAACTGCAATTTATCAAAAGTTGATTGTTGGTTTGCTGTTAAGGGCTTTGGTACACCAGGCATGATTTTACCTAGTGAACTGCATCTAAATTTATATTCGTCAAATATATTAGCCATAATTAATTGTTTTTAGGGAATTGGATAGTTTCACTTTGCCCCTCAACAATAATAGGTTCGTTTACTTCAGCATCAAATATGATTTCCTTTTCACGTTCCTCAAAATAATCCAGGAGCTCCTCGTATTTGGAATTACCAATTTGTGACTTTATTTGGTCTAGCTTTTTAACTGTTTCAGCTTTTGCAATAAATGTTTTTATACGCTCCAACTCCTCGTCAGTTACTTCAACTTCAATTGCTGTATTGGCAACGTCTAACACCTCGTCAGCGCTTTGCATTCCTTTTAATATATCTGATGCATAAATGCGACCAAAGAAACTTGCGGCACGGTAATGAAACATTAAATCAGGCATGGTTTTCCACTTGCTTCCTGTTTTGTTTACCCACCCTTCAGCGTGTACCATTTTCCAATCAACTATTGGACTTTCAAGTGTTTCACCTGTTTTTAAATCCGTAGCCCATGCAATACAACCGTATTCTGGTGTGCCTTTTGTGCCTTCAAATTTAAAACGTAATTGTGAAAAACGACCGCAACTGTTTAAAACTGCAATTATAAAAGTACTTGACCAACTTGGCTTTCCTTTAATAATATCTAAATTTTGCATTACCATAATTGGACTGACGCCAACCCGGTTTGCTAATTCCAACGCTACCATTACATTTGGTAAGTTGTTTTGATAGCCCTGTGGTACGATATTGCTTTGCGTCAATACCTGCGCCATGCGCTGTCCGTTTGCAAACGACTCCATGTCGTTAAAAATAGACATTGCGGGCTTTTTGACGTCAACGACGTCTGTGCTTAAATTACTCATATAACTATTGGTTTTTATTATTACAATGTAAATATAACGCTTTTATAAACATGCGCCAAATTATACTCCTAAAGATTCATTCCATATTACAACTTGCAACCTGTCACTGTAACGGAGTCCCATTTCCTTACATAGTTCAGCTACAATTGGTCTGGTTTTTGCTAACTTAAAACGCGTATCTCCACCAGGCATCAGCACTAATTTTTTCATATCAATAATGTCATAGTCCTGTAAAATATTAAGAAAGTCAGTTTTTTCAGTTATAACAAACTTGAATATGGTGTTATGCTTGTTTAGTTCCCGTATAGCAATTTTGTTCACGCGCCTTTTATGCGTTTCACCACTGTTTGCTAATTTAGGCGAGCAATTCCAATAATCCACGTATCCTATTAAATGCTCGTTTGGTAGCAGCGTACCATTGGTTTCAATTTCAATAATTGGTTTAAATCCATGTTTAACTAAAAACCAAGTTATGTATTTCACAATATGCTTTTGTTGCAATAAAGGTTCACCTCCTGTGATAACTAAGTGCGCGCCTTTTTGTAGCTGCTCCAAAAGCTCACCGGTTAATACCTCGTCATAAGGCGTTTTTGTACCCTTAGGCTGCCAGCTTGCTATCGAATCACATATCCAATGCTCTGATTTGCATAATAAATTACACGCGCTTAGGCGTAAAAATACAGCAGGAATTCCTGAGGTAACGCCCTCGCCTTGTATACTGTAAAACTTTTCTGCGACTATTAATTGCTGCTTCATTAGTTTGCTTTTTTAGCCCAATGGGTTTTTAGTTTGTAAAGTGTTTTGTTACTTAATGCAGCAGGACGCGTTTCCACTATTTCTAAAACTTCGTAAGTACTAACACCTCCGTCCATCATACCTCCTATAATAACGTCACCAACGTCAATTGTAGTACCTACATTAACCACGCATTGGATTTCGTTGTTTTTATTCCTTAATTTGAGTTCAGTTTCCCAAATTGACAATATCACCTCGTTTGGTGCTTTTAGTGTTTTCATCTTGTATAAATTCCTTTATTATTTTTGTTTTCGCGGCATTCAACTTTAATAACACGACAGCGCCCGCCATCTGTTTTACTTAATACGTCATTAAATTTATCGTAGACAAGTTTTGCAAGTGCTTCAGCGCCCATCATATCCAACGGAATTACTTTTGCAATACCCTCACCATTCATTCCTAAAAAGTAGTCCAAATAAGGGTCATCTTTCTCAATTAAAACAGTATGGTCAAACATGCTGTCCATCCACTCCTTTAAGCCATTACGCTTAAAACCTCCAAAATCAACTACCCAATTCATTTCGTCTAATCCACCTGGCATCTCTTCCCAACCAGACGGTTCAGATGCATTTTTTTCAAATTTTGGTATTGGTTCAAATTCAATGTAAAATTCAAGCGCGTATCCGTGCAATAATTGGCAGTGGCTATGCTGTGCCTTATGTTGCCTTAATGCTACGGAATACCCGCTGAATAATTTGCTGCTTTTGAATGCCATTACTGTCTGTTTTTGTATTGCTTAAATGCAATATTTAAACATAAACTATCAGCCACTTTTTTTGTCACTGCTTTGTTGTTTGCCTTATACTTACCGTATCTGGATATTTCAACAATAGTACCCGGTTCAGCGCAAACGGTTACATAGTTAATTGATTTTAAAATGCTGCAACCTAATAAGGTTGGTAATAGGATTAATACTGCTAATAGTTTTTTCATTTAATTTGAATTTAGAAAGTTAATAAGAAGTTTTAAAGGGCCACCAGAAGCGGCCCGTTGTTAGTTTAGTTTCGTTTTAATTCACCATTAACGGTATTTGCAAAAACTGTTTTACCGTTTAACATAAATAATCGGGCTTGACCGTTATTGTCAACAGCATAGGATTTAACACCTAATTTTTTCATGTTGTGAAATGCGTTTTTTCCTTGACCGAATAATTTTTCTAATAATTTGCTTGTCGTGTTCATGATGTTTATTTGTTTTTTAGTTGTAATTCGTTCCAAACTTTGTCAGATAATTCTGAGTATATTTTTTTTGTTTTGCTGCCCTCATTGCATTCTTCTGCTCTGGTATCAGCTAATAACCATAATCTTTTTAAATCGTCTGCTGTTAAATTTTTCATGATGTTTTAATTTTAAGTTAATTTATTATTACACTGTAAAGATATACAATATTTTAATACTGCCAAACATAAAACAAAAAAACTTCAAAAAAAATTATAAACCTTGGAACATGTCTATTTGTGCATTGTTGTCGTCTAGCTTTAGGTATTGGCTCCAATCAAAATCAATTAAGTCACAAAACCTTTCAATATCCTTAAACGGTATGCCTGTGCGTATACTTATGCGTTCACTATCCGTTTTATTTCCTTTTAATGGCTGCATGGCTTCAGCGACGCCTATGTAGTCTAAGCGCTGCTCGTGGTAGTTTAAAAACAACCTATATATAATTGCAGCTTCAGGTGTGATATGCCCTAAGGACTTGCAATTTACGCTTGACAACCCTGCTTCCTTACACGTTTCTAAATACTTGTCACCGTCTATTACAACTGTATTGCCTTCAACATGTGCAACCACAATTAATTTAATTTGGCCATGCTGCTTAATTAAACTGACATGCTTGCTTTGTAAGTGTTCGCCAATTTTGTTTTTTACATTAAAGCCTGCTGACTTAATGCTGTTGATGTCTAATACTTCAATTCTTCCCATATTACTTGTCGTTTTTTCCATAATGCTGTTATATAATCTTCAGTTTCTTTTGTTTCAATTAGTGCGTTCCTAAGCCTTTCCGTATCCTCGTGAAAGCATTCAATTGACTTTTCTTTATGCACGTCAACGCGCCCTTTAAAGTTAAATACCGGTTTGCTGTACCTACCAAAAATTACAGTGCTTAAAGGCGAGGTGCTGTCAACACTCCAAAACGGATATTTGGTAATATAAGGTAGCTTTGTCATTGCAAATCCGTGGAGTTTTACTTTATCTTTTGTAAGTGCGAACACGTCATCAAATATTGGCGCGCAATCAGCACCTACTCCTATATAATCCTGCCCCTCATTTATCCACTCCTTTAACACGCGTAATGACCCTCCGTCAAGCATTTGGTGGTACACGCGCATTATTTTAAAGTTGCCAGGTATTGCTTTTATTTCATTATACTTTGCAGTGATATAATCATACGGTAAATTGCCATACACATCAAACTCCACAAACACCAATTTTTTGTGCGCGTGCTTTTTAATAAATTTAATGTAAGTTTCCAAAAACACTTTAGGGTCAGGTAGCTTTGTTTTACCCTTCATTCCAACGTGGTGCATGTGAGCCTTATTCCAACTATGAGCACCGCTGTCAACCATTAAAAAGTGCTTGTCGTCCCAATTCTCAATATCCTTTTTCTCATTTAAAATACTATGTAATTTAAACAGCCCTAACTCCTTACACATTCCGGCTGAATTATTTGTGTTACTACCTGCGACTATTATATGCATCTTTAGTGATTATGGTTAATATATTTTTTGCATTATTGTTCCACTTTTCAGTGTGGTATTTTGGCACTTTGTGAAATTTAACGTCCTCAATTTTGTCGTATAAACATTCACTTGGTACCATTTCAGGATAGCATGCCCTGTTTGGTACTGCAATTTCGCAACCAAAATGTATTGCCTCTTGCAAAGTGTATCCGAACGTTTCCTGGTATGCAGTACTTAGGTAATATTTGGACCATGCTAATTCTTCATAATATTCAGCTTTTGTCAAATTATATTTGTATTCAACGTTGTCAGGTAAACGCATGTCAACCTTATTGCCGCAGCTTGTTACAACTATTTTTTGCTTAGGGTTTAAAACTGCATAGGATATTAAGTCATTTAAGCCCTTCTCCTTGCTCAAACGGTGTGGCCATATAACTTGGTCACCCGTAGGCGTTTTGACGTTGTAAATACTTGCAACAAAACTCCTATCCCATATATAACCGGTAACCATTACTTTGTTAGGGTCAATATTAAAGTAGCTAACTACATTTTGTTTGTGGAATTCGCTGCCAACAAATATACGGTCACATATCTCGTGGTAACCTTGTTCACTATAATCAGCCCACTTGCCTAGCTTGCGAACAAAGTCAGTTTTGTCACTCCTGCCTGCGTAATTAAATGCATAAATTTTTACGTCTAAATTTTGTAGTTCAGACATATACTTTATGGATTCAATGCCAGGAAAAAATATGTCACCTACTAAAAAGACATCACCACTTTCAACCTCGTTTTTGTAAAACAGTTGAGCAATATCATGCAACTGCAAGGACTTAAAAATTATGGTTTTGTTTACGTCTAAAAATTGTCCCGTTTCAATTACCTCAGGATAATTAAATTCCGGGTAAATTACTTTGTCAACTAAATCATACAGCGCATTATTCATCATTGGTGTATAACGCTGTTCAATGTTTTCAAGTGCAATATAAAATATTTTCATTTGGTTTGGTTTTTATTTATTCAACTTCTAATCCTTTAAACATGTTTACCTGTATGTGGTCCTGGCTGCGCGCATTAAACAAACGACCCTCCGGACACTTTTTACACATGTCAGGTTTCTCGTCAGATAACATTTGGCGCCTAAACTCCTGAAACTTATCTCCCCACCATATCTCGTCAACTGTTTGCTCAAATATATTACCCATCACATTCTCACCCCCCCAATCCCTGTCACAAACTACGACGTTTCCGTTTACATGCACTGTAAATCCGTAAAATGCTTCCTTGCAAACATCATCAGGTCCTAGTGTACCTTTTTCAGGTGCTATCTCACCTCTAAAACTGTCCAGGAATTTATATCGTATTTCATCTGGCATTGCACCATTACTCCACTTCAAAAACTCCTCTTCAGTGTATTCTTTTACACCGTCTATGTTAATAGTTTGCGCAACTGTATAAGGGCGCTCAGGGTGGTTTAAAATGTATTCTACAATAGGTTGCAGCCTCTCCAACTTACCGTTTACGCGCATTGATGCGTATTTCTCAGGGTCTAAGCTGTCAACGTCCATTACTAAAAAGTCTAATCCTGCTGCAAAAACCTTGTCTATTTTTGCTGGAGTTGCCGGTAATAAATTACTTGCTACAACTGTATAAATACCTCTGTCAGTACATTCCTGCACGTACCTTTCAAAATCCTTTTGCATAAAAGGTTCACCAAAGTGAAACAGTTCAAGTGACTTTAACCAAGGCATCTTATCCAACACTTTTACAAAGTCCTCAAATGGCATAGTGGATTTTAAATCCCTTACTCCGTTTGCAACCAAATCCGTAGTGCGTGGACAAAACGGGCAGGCTAAATTACAGCGTGACGTGGTTTCCATTTGGTATATCCTAGGTAGCTTTGCTGTTTTAATGTTTTTGCCTGATGTGATTTCTTCAAGCAGCAAATGTTGGTCAATTTTTTTAAACGCAAATTCTGGCAAGTTTAAAGCTATGTCATCAATTTGCTTTTTGATATCGTCTGTCATGTTAGTTTGTTATTTCAGCACCGTTTTCGTTATCCTCTAAAACGCTGCAAAAGGTTAGTTTAAATGTTGTTAATAATTCCTCCGCAATAGCTTCACAACTTAATGTTCTAAAATTGCAGCACTTATAATCCGTATCCCAATATTGTTTTACCAAATATACTTTTAGTAGTTTTTTAAACATTATAATTTCCACATCTCTGTCAGAATGCATTACTTCCTTTTTGGCAACTATGTGGAAAATATGCCTATGCAAATCCTTTAAATATGCAACTTCAGGCAATGGACAATTTGGCCAATGGTGCAAACCCTCTAATTCTAATTTAACAACTATATTCATTTTCATTTGATTAAATTTAAAAATTCATTCCTGCAAATTAAGTCCTCTTTGAAAGCACCTACCATTTTGCTTGTCGTAGTCCATGTGTCATGTTTTTTTACACCTCGCATCTCCATACACATGTGACGCGCTTTTAGCACTACGGCAACGCCTCGTGGGTTTAATTCCTCCATTATTTTTGCTGCAACTTGTTCGGTAATCCTTTCCTGGTTTTGTAGCTGCTGCGAAAACATATCCAATGTCCTTGGTAACTTGCTAATACCTACTATTTTTTTGTCCGGAATATATGCAATATGACCAACACCAAAAAACGGTGCTATATGGTGCTCGCAGAACGAGAAGAAAGGTATATTGTTTACTAATACCATTTCATCATAACCCTCGCTGTCAAACGTTGTGAAATTAAACTTAGGAGGGCTTAAAAACTCCTCCATAAACTTGACGTACCTTTTAGGTGTTTCCTGCAACCCTTCACGCGTCACGTCCTGACCCATTGCAGTTAAGAATTCACGCATGTGATATTCTGCTACTTGCTTGTCGTTTTTGCTCATATTTTTATTTGGTTTAAATGAAGAAAGGCAGCTTCAAACAAAGGTACATCACAACCTTTATAATCCACTGCCTTATATATTTTTTTGAAATGCTTCAAACTGCTGATGTTTTTATTATTACTTTGTAAAGATAACATTTATTTTAATGCGACCTAATTATATCCACACTTTTTGTTCTGAATAAAACTTGTAAAACTTAGTTGGGTTCATAGTACTCATTTTGCCCATTTCAACAATCATAAGTCCTTCTTCGCGTGTAATAGCGTTTTCTATTTTTTTGCTTGCATTGTCAAATATCCTGTGCAATAATATTTGGTGCTTGCTTGGAAATCTGTTTTTTCTAATTTTGCTAATTGTAACTTCTCCTCCGTTTGGATTCACTATGGAAAATGTAGCAGCTTCAATTGAATCGTAATACCTTTTGGTGTCTAATGTGATTTTGAAAGTTTTCATAATTGTGATGTTTTAAAAATTTGCTTTTATTTTTGTTGACGCATTCCAGTAATTTTTTTGCACGTATAAATTTGCAGTTTCAGTTACCCAATTTTGAGCCTCTTGCTTTGTGTCAAATTCCGTTGCCATTACTAACCAACGCTCTCCTTCATAATTAATTGTTTCTCCAACTTCTCTTTCCCACTTACTGGTAAATGCTTTTAACACTTGTGGCACTTGGATTATTTGTCCTGCTTCGTTTTGCTTTGCGTTTTTTCCTAATGTGATAAAGTAATTCATTTTGTGATGTTTTATATTGTTTAACACTGTAAAGATACAGTTTATTTTAATACTACCAAACAATATTCAAAAAAACTTCAAAATTAATTCCAATCAACGTCTAAACTTTCGTACCTATCCAAGTAAAATAGGCGCTTTTGCATATACGCGTCCATTAAATCTGGACTGTCGCCACTTAACCACTTCTCTTTCATTTCATCTTTTTTAATTGTTTGCAGCGGCTCCTCGTCAATTAATGCTTTTTTCTTTATTGCTTTACGCTCAAATAAAAACCTTTGCCTAACTGTCATTTTATTGTCATACATGGTGTTTGCAACTTTTTCAGAAATGTATTGTTCCTCGTCCTCGCCATCTAAGAAATAGCACTGCGCCTTTAAATTTTTAAACTTCCTAGGGTCATTAGCTTGAAAGTTCATGCGCCCATTATTAAAAAATGCTTCTGAGCCAGGTATAAATGCATTGTCCTGCCCTCCTATAAATGCACCTACTCCATTTGCATCATACGTCACTTTGCTATTAGGTACACTATATTTGTTTTGCATTAACTGTATTTGGTCCAGCACGTCTTTTCCACTTGACTTTGGTATTACTGCAATATCCTCCAAGCGCTTGCCGTCAAAGTACATTATAATCAATTTGTCGGCACCTGACATAGCCACATCTACTGAAATACATTTTAGTCCTGTAGGAACCCACTTGTTAGTAAAAAAGTCCTTAAACGCAAGGTATGGATAAACGTCCTGTGGGTTTAATGCTACTTTCCAATTTCCTTCTAATAGCTGCAACCTGGTTTGTTCATCCTGTGATGCTAAATTTGCTAGGTAATCAGGGTTGGTGTCTAGCAGTGCCTTGTTGTCATAAATATCACCACCAATAAATGTAAGTGATTTTACAAAGTGTTTTGGGTCAATGTTGCTGCGCTCCACTAATGGCTTTAAAAAATACCATGCCTTGTCAACGCATTCCTGTTCCGTATCGCCCCAAATAAATGTGTCACCGTCCTTTGCAAAGTATCGCAGCACGCCCTCGCGTTCGGGTATAGGAAAGCCGTCTTCGCCTATCCACCATTCAATTAGTTCAGATACCCAACTATCAGGGTCAGGGTTGCAGGTAGCCCTTATATAAGGTTTTACACCACAAGTAGACCTATTCCTTGTTAGCATATAAAAAAACATTTTTTGTGAAAAGTGCGTTAATTCATCAAAGCCAATAAACGGTATTTCAGAACCCTGCCAGTCATATATGTTTTTTTCATATTCCAAGTGGCTAAATTTTAGCTTTGACGTATCACCAAAATTCCACTCCAGCGTTGTTTGCTTAGGTTCAGCATCTAAAACATAACTATATAACTCCGTTGACGCGTCCCATAGCCCTCCCTGAGCCCTTATTTGTGGAGAGGTGCGTCTAAATATAACTGCACCAAAATTGTTAACGTCCTTATTCCTAAGGTATTCGTATAATAGTGTAAAGGTTTTGCCTACGCCTGCAGCACCTCCGCCAATTACAATATCGGCAGAGCTGCTTAAAGCGCTTAATTGGTAACCCTTTTGAGGTTGGAAGTTTATAATTTTATCCTGTTCCAATGCTGTTATTTATTTGAATAAAGATACAGTGCATATTGGCACGGCCAGCCATTTATGTCTAATTTTTTTACCATTTTAGTTTCAATATTGTGTCCTCGTTCCCGTAAGACAAAAATAATTGCAGCTAATCTGGTAGCCGAATAAAGGTTAATTGCATGCATGGAAGTAATTTGCCCATGCGCTTTTAAGTGGTTTAAAACTTGCTGTACTTTGTTTGTTCGTTTAACTGTTGTTTTTTGTTCCATTGTTTTTAAGTTTGCGAACCACATTGGTCTATTGCCTCTTGCAAATAAAACTCCGTTAGTTCAATTGTGGTTAATGAGGTAGGTACGCCTTGTATGCCGCAATTGGTACACTTGCTTATCCTACCCGTTTCTGAATTCTCTTCCTGGAAGTTGTGCCCTCCGTGAGTGATAAAAATAGTTCTCATTTCTTTTTTGTTTTGCACATAACGCATTCCTTATATGAATACGAATATGTTGGCTTGTTGTTTGTTTTGCTTTTCCAGGCTGTAACTGTTAAGCACTTATTGCAATAGTCCATTTTCATAATTGCTGTATATTAAAACGAGGGCTTTTAAACCCTCGTCTATTATTATCTATCCCAATGGTTAGCAGGGTCTTGGTACTCAGGATAGTCACCTTCTATTAACTCCTTTTCCTCGCGCTCCTCGCGCTCCTCCGCTGCTTGCAAATATGCTTTGTCAAATACTTTATCCTCAATAATTACTGGAGTACTATAAATAGCCTCGTGGCTGATGTAAGTGTAACGACATAAAGCATTGCACTCGTTTAACAATATTTTTTTAATAGCTATGACAACGGTATCATTGTCGAACATTAAACAACCGTCGTTTACCTTTACTTGGAATATTGTTGTTCCTTTATTTTTCCAATGTTGCCCACCGTTGTAATGTGCATAATTCTCTTGGTACTGCGCTGTGATATTAATTAAAGTTTTCATTTGTGATGTTTTTTGTTTGCTGCTTCATTGCAACACTGTAAATATATATATTATCTTTATAACTACCAAACGTTTTTTAAAAAAAAATTAAAAAAAAATAAAGAGGGCTTTTACGCCCTCCTTACTGTTAGATGAACCTTACTTTGTGCAATGGCATTGCTGCATTAACATTGTCTACTGTCAGGGGCTTCTTATGCCCTAAGTCAACTGTCCTTTTCATTTTGGTATCGTAGTGCTTAATCACTAAGGACCAGGTGTTAATTTCGGGCGACATATTTAAGTCTAATCCCATTGACAGAAAAGTCCTTTCCTCTACCTCTGCCACGTACCCTTGTAGTTTTTTGCCGTTGCGCAAAGTTGTTTCAGTTTTTTTGCCTTTAAGGCTGTTTGCTAATTTTTGCATGATGTATAAATTAAGTTAATTAAAAAAAGCAGCAGGCTGTTACACCTGCTGTTTACTATTATAGTCCTTCAAATACTATGTTTACTATTCCGTTAAATTTTGCCTCGTATTGCGCTCTTAACGTTTGCGCGAATTCAATTAGTGCGTTGTCATATGCAGTTTTAAATTCCTGGCTGTCAACGTCCTCTTCCCAAACCTCAAAAGTTAATCCGATTTCTGGAGCGTCTAACATAAATTGTGTTTCAACATATATAATGCTGTATTCTCCGTTGTTTGCTGTTCCTGCGTAGTTGATGTTAAGTGTTTCAGTTGTCATAATGTGATGTTTTAATTGTTATTGCTTTATTGCAACACTGTAAATATATAACTTATCTTTATAACTACCATAACATTTTACCACTTTTTTTCTAATAAAGTGACCAACATGACGATAAGTGCCAGTATGACTAGGATTTTCATCTTTTTCTATTTTAGTTATTAATTATTTTCTTTAGTTTTGTGGTCTAAACAAACTCCACCGTATATTTCAGTAGGTATCTTTCCACAAACCCTACATTTAATTACAAAGTATTTAGCACCAAATATCCTTGCTAATAATCTTGTAAGTGGGTCATAAAATAATACGTTTTCTGGTTTGCTATAAAATTTTGCTTTCATTTTTTTTTAAGTTTTTTTTAGCACTGCAATTTTATACGCCCATTTATAGGAATTAACTCCGTTACAACGTGCGAGCCCTTTTTAAGCGTGTTTAACTTTGTGCCTTTTGTAAGTGTTACGGGTTCATTTAAAGTTGCTCTTTTGCGCCCTTCATAACCTGTTATTGCTCTGTCTGGTTCTGGTATACTTATGTGCCCTTGGTATTTATTACCTATATAATAATCAACGACGTATCCTACTGTTTCAAATTGTGACATAATGTTTGGTTTTTAATGTTTGTTTTTTTGCGGGCTTTTACACCCGCATATTTTTTTAATGCATATACTTCAGCATGTAGTCAATTCCTGTGCCTCCGTTTGCTGCTACAAAATCCTTTTTTCTTTCCTCTATTTGTGCAGGTGTTCCTATCCATACATTAATGGCTAATTCTTCTGCGCGTGCTTGTAAATTTGTGATGTTTGACATGATTTTTATTTTAAAGTGTTAATAATAATTCTAAGTTTTCAATACGCTCAACTAATTTTTTTTCCTCTATCCAGCAATTCATTGCGCCTACGTTGTCTCCTTTTTTTTCTAAAATGCTTGCTCTTTCTGCTAGTGCGTCTGCTTTTAAGTTTAAATTGTCTATTTTGTTTTGCGTTGTCATGATGTTTTGTTTTTGTTTAACACTGTAAATATATAACTTATCTTTATACCTACCAAATGTTTTTTTAAAATAATCAAAAAAAAATAAGCCACCCTAGTAAAAGAGCGGCCTATTCTAACCAACTTAAAATATAGAAATAATTGCATTTCAATTGTAAATATAGCAATTAATTTTCAATTTACTTCCGTATCAAGTATGTTGATTTGCCTGTTATCATGGTAATGATAATGTATTTCCTTGGCTTTTAGCGGCTTATTACTTAAAAAAATTGCATTAAAAATTTTCAACACAACCCATCTGGTAAACAATATAATGCCGCAAAGTAGAAATATTAGGTCCATTTAATTAAGTACTAAAACAGCGGTCGCACCCACTGCAAAACCAACTAGGTAGCTGACCCACTTGTTTTTGTTTTTTTGTTTTAAATTTATTTGTTCAGCCTCGTTAATCCTATCCTGGCTTTGTGCTACCTCTTGTAAGGAAGTAATTATATCCGCTTGGCTGTTTGATAGCGCTTCCAAATATGTGGATTTGCTTTGCATTAATGCCAAATCCTTTTGCAGCAAATTAAATTGAATTTGAAAAGTTGCTAATTTATTTTTGGCCAAAGCTAATTCCAATACCTTTAAACTTAAATTGTCCATTTGAGCCTCGCTAATAATTACAGCGTTTTCTCCTTGGTACCTAGTTTGTATTGGCAAGGACTGAGAACTGACGGAAACGCCTGTTAAAGTCACCAGAATAATTAATAATATCTGTTTCATTTTGCTTTTGCTTTTTAATTAGGTGTGATAGTGCAATATTTAATGATTCTTTTTGCTTTTCCAACAGCGCTTTGTCGTTTTCGTGTATTGCTTTGCTTATAATTAACGACGCCTTTAAACTGTCTATTTTTGCGTTTAATTGCTTAATCTTAGCAATTTCAGGTTCCTTAACCATGTCTAAAAGGCTTTTGCTGCCTCCCTTGTATAGGTATATAGCAATAATTGACGCTATCACTACTCCTATTATTATGTACCATTTTGTTTTCATAAAAAAAGCGCACCTTTTACAGTGCGCCTGGTTAGTTAGCTTTTTGCACGCGCAAATTTAGCATTACCGCCATTTAAAGCACGGTATATTTGGTTAATAACAATCGCCAATAAACCGTATAATACCTGCATGAAGAAAGCTACACCGTCCATATCTGACGTTAAATTAGCTATCCAGGCAACTGCTACGGATAAGCCGGCAACAACCATAATTGTAATGCCTGAGCCCATCATAGGCTTTGCCCAACGGATTAATGCTGTTACTCCTAAAGTGATAAACGGAGCCAAATACCCTACAATAGTTGAGGGTTCTAGTGACGGTGCTGGAGCGTCTTGCGTCATTGCAAATCCAGTCATTCCTACTGCTAAAAATAGCATTGAAAATAAAATTAGTTTCAAATTTTTCATAATAAAGTATTTAATTAGTAATAAAATATAATAACAAATTTACACAAATTTAACGAACGTCCATTTACTTGAACTGTTAGATGTAAATAATAATCGTTTTCCGTTGTGCGTATTTTTGTAATCAGCATGGATAAAGCTGTTGTAAACCGCAAACCTTAGGTACGGTGTGTTCCTAATTAGTAAGTCCAAAAGCGCGTCCTTATTGCGTTCAAAATTTTCACATGTAATATCGCATGCACCTTTTTCATCTAGTATATTGATTGCCCGTTCACCAAATGTATGTTGGCTATTACCACTCCTGCCTCTTGCAATTTCCCAAACATAAGGTCGGTAACAACTTTTTAAACTAGGATAAACATCAAAAGGCGCTAAATCATCAACCTTTTGCAGCACTACAAAGTGGTGGTCGTGTATCCTGTCAATAATTACCACCGGTACTGCTTGGTGGCTAATAATAAAATCTGATTGTTTTAAACTGCTCATTTTTAGTTATCTTTTAAAAAGTCATCGGTTATTTGTAGGACAAATGTTTGCGAAACGTTTTCGTCTGCAACTGCATCACCCGTAAATTTAATAAATAATCCTGCTAGGTATTCGCCTGGTTTAAAGTTGTCATATTCATCATACGGCCAACTAACCAATGCTGTAATTATATCCGTTCCTGAAGCAGTAATGCCTCCGGTAGTTTCCTTTTTAAGCAATAGCAAATTATCCGCGTCGCTTTTGCGCGCTTTTACGCTAAAAATATAATCCTCAATATCACTTGACGTTTTGCCGTATTGCGTTAAATCTATTTTGAATTCTAAATTGTGAAACGCACCTATTTTTCTGGTTATTGTTGTCATTATTTGCAAGGTTTTAAAACTGTTATTTGTTGCAGCGCAGGTTCCAAATAGGTAACGCTGTATTTTTTAGGGCTTTTGTAAACTATTGGACTTTCAGTAGTTTCTACAAATATAACAATATATTTTTTAGGTTGTTTTATTGTAACTGCATATAATTCAGGTTTAACATAGTCAATAATAATACAGCCCGTTAACCTGCTAGGTGCTCCACCTGCTGTTACTACTACCGGTAATATTCCAAATTCAGCAATTAATTCATTTACCGCTACATTTGCTTGGATAGTA